>WNFR01005202.1_pt1 | contig 16830 bp, 19 predicted proteins | sample 5400221 | NCBI WGS metagenome assembly WNFR01 (sample SAMN13153357, study PRJNA577476) | soil metagenome | isolation source: 40 cm soil under Madrone tree | place: USA:California | collected 2016-06-14
TATGCGAACCACGCCAAAACTTTGAGGATCACGATTGGAAGCGGCGTTCTCATAAGTCTCAGCTTGTCAGACTTGGTCGCAGCGCGTCGCCGGTTTCAATAAAATGCTTCGGCTCGCACCCATGCTTCTTTGCGCCGTGGTTAACGCCTCCGTCGGTACCGCTCTCCGCATATTAATAGAAACCGGATTGGCCTCGTTTTATTCCATTGCTTTTGGAAAAACGGTCCTCATAGAGGATGTGACCTAAAGACATCGGCGCGCCTGAATTTTGCGGAGCCCGACATGATGGTAATCCCGCAACGCAGTCTGTGATTATCGCAATGCAGTTGCAGCGGGCTGCCGGCGCTGCAAGGAAGAGAGGAGTCAAATCTGAACATTTGGGAATAGGAAACAGGGGACATATCATTTGTTGAAGGGGTACGGTCAGGCATAATGACGATGACCAAGCAAAGCCGTCCGCGCGAGCAGTGCTTTCGCTCGAACCCGTGTGAAGGCTGCCCGACACAGGAAACGCCTCCGTGATATCCAAAAGGGGCTTCCTGAGCTAGCCAAAGACGAAATGCCGTCATTCGTAATGAAGCCGGGCGATCCGGAAATCCGAGCGCTGATAACTTACCTGCGGACGCTGCGGAGCCGAGTTTCTATTTTGTTTGAATCGCGAACCCTAACTATCACCCGATCTTATCGCGGCGCACTTCACTCGAGCATCTCTATCATTTGCCTTGCGAGCCTCGGACCAATCCCAGCGTCTTCATGCTTGAAATAAATGAAAACATCATTCCAGCCGTCTTGTGTGCGAACAAAGTCAACCCATTGTTCGATGTCGACTTTCCTATAATCCTCGCGACGAAGCCGGAGATATCCGTAATCGCCCGTCGAAACCTTAGGCGTGGCGAGATTTTCGGTGTCGGCGATGCAGAGCGCGATATTACGCGACTTGAGCAATTCGAAAATCTCGTCGTCAAACCACGACTCGTGACGGAACTCGAACGCCGCTTTCAGCGACGGAAATTCCCGGAGGAACGAAGTTAACACGTCGGCGTCCTTTTTGAAATTGGGCGGAAGCTGAAACAGAACGGGTCCCAGCCTTTCGCCAAGTCCGGAGATGACTTTGCAAAAATACTCGAGCGTGTCGGCGCAATCACGCAGCTTCGACCAATGCGTGATCTTTTGCGGCGCCTTAAGCGCGAAACGAAAATTCTCCGGCGTCAGCGTTTTCCAGTTGTCGATCGTTTTCGGCGATGGAATGCGGTGAAACGTGTAATTGATTTCGGTCGTCGAAAAACGCTCCGCATAAAACGGCAACATCTTTGCCGCCGGCAAATCCTCCGGGTAAAAATTTCCTTTCCATTCAGCGTACTGAAAACCAGACGTGCCAATCCACGGCTTCACGCAATAGTTCCCTCCACAGTAAATAATCTCAACTTCGTGATCGCCAAAGCTGTACTGCGTCTCCGCGAAAATGCTTTGATGGCCTTTACGAAGGTGTTATTGCTTGGCGCAGTTTCCTTCTGCGAAACTCCATCGCAAAAAGCGCGGCGATTGTAAGAATATCGCTGGTAACGTGAGTTGCACGCACGCTTCCGTAAGTGGCCGGAGTAAGAGTCGGCTCGAGCAGATCCCGCACTTGCTTCGAGGTGGCTGGAGCCGTCCCGCCCAAATCGAACTGTTTAATCGCCTGGAGCGTGGCAAATCGCTGCACCGTAACGTCATGCATGGCATCCAGATTTTTAAACGCGAACAAGGCGAAAAGAATCGAGACCAGCGCGGTAGTGAACGCCGCCGGTTGTTTGCGCATAGAAGAAAAGGCGAGCAAACCGCCGACGATAACGACGTAAAGATTCCAGTACGCTTGCATGGCGTTGGCGCGCTCGAAATAAAGCTGAATAAGTTCGTTGTAGTTCATAGGCTGTGTACGAGTGCGATTATTACGATTCGATTTTATTGAAGCGAGAAGAAACTCACGTATCGACAAGGGAGCACTCAAAACGATGCCCGAACTGCGCCAAAGCGGCGGTGATTTCGGGCCGAATAACAATGGATGGGCGCGCGCGCCGGATGATCGTCTTCGCTTCTTCCGCGTTGCTCGCCTTGCCACTCATAATTAAATATGCGGCCACCGCTGCGGCACTGCGCGAATAACCGATCTTGCAATGGACGAAAACGATCCCGGTTTCACTGTGCTCGGCAATGAATCCGCCCATTTCTCGCAATTGCTCCACGGAAGGGGCCGTAAGATCGAGAATTGGTACGTTGCGATAATTGATTGCGCGAAACGCCCTTGCTTCGGAAAATTCGGCGCTGAGATCGAGGACAGCGGTCACGCCGCTACGCACTGCTCCTCGGGCTTCGCGGTTGCTTAATTTTCGGCCAATCCAAATATTGGGAATGACTTCATCCCAAGGCCGACATTGACGACGATAATGCAGCAAAGATAAATACTGACCCAGCAAACAAGGACCTAAGACGAGGCGCGCGCTCCAAGGCAAAGTGCCATTTGTCTTGCGAAAAATTCCTGGCCCACGACCAAAGTAAGCACCGGCAACAATGCCGAGAGAAAGACTTGGCCAAAAAACCAAGGCGCTTAACGGCCAAAAGATCGGAGCAAATGCGAACAAAAATATCGCGGCCGCGGAATAATAAAATCCGACGCGCTGATTTTTAATTACCGGCAGCTTCGCTGGTGACTCGCGAAAAAAGTAAAAGCAGTAACCGGCGAGTACAAATCCGGCACCGATGTCGATGATGTGATGCTGATAAGTCAGCACCGGGGAAAGAGCGATTAACGCGAACCAAGCCATTGCGCCGATCAGGACAACGCCGCGAAGATGGCGCGCATAAATATTGACAAGAAAGAGCCAAAGCGCGGCGTGCAGTGACGGGACGAGATTGTAGGGCGCGTCCATTCCCCGAAACCAGTCGAAGATTGCACCGATCCAGCCGTTTGCGTGTGGTCGTGGGAAAGCAAAGCGCAAAGGGAAAAGTAGGAAACAAGTTCCGGCGAAAAGGATCGCGGCGACAACACGCTTGGCAAAGATCGACAATTCCCGCTCGCTGCGACAAAGAAATGGTGCAGCGATGTAGAATAGATCGATCGACATGTAGGGAAGAATCAGGAACGGAACGAACGGAATAGCGCGTTCCCATTCAAAATAAAAGACGCCGACATCGCCCCGATGCGCCGTAATCCAGTTGCAGCCGCCGTAAACGATCAGGAACAGGACCGACAATCCCGCGGAGACTGCGAGCGCGTGAGTTCGTTTAGGGGTCACGTCATCAGGCGCGGCGGCGCGCGAATGACACGGTAAACATCCCCCACTCGTCCACTTCCATGTCGATCTTTTCGAATCCGGAGGCGCGGACCAGTTGGTCCATTTCTGCTGTGGTGCGACGGCGCATGATCCACGGTTGACCTTCCCGATTACGTAACACGTGAGCGATAAATTCGATCTGAGGATGCCAGGGTTGATTCGTGTAGATGAGATAACCGCCCGGCTCGAGCGCATCGGCCAATCCGCGCAACGAATTCAACACCAGCTCGTTTGAGGGAAACAATTCGTAAAGACCGGAGACGATTCCGATGGTCGCGCGCGGTTCAATCGCAGCGAGTGCGGCGCGATCGAATGCATCGCCATGTTCTGCCAGCACGTTGTCGAGATCGAATTTCCTCGCGAGGGCGCGCGCTGCATCGACATTTTCCCGTTTGTAATCGCGCAATGTGACGCTCACAGGAATTTCCGGGCACGTTCGCAGAGTTTCGAGTACGTAACGTCCCGGGCCAGCCGCAATATCGAGAATGCGCACCGGCCGATTCTCCGAGTGCACTCTTTCAATTACAGTGCGCAGCGTTTTTTCGAGATTGGCTTTGCGCACCCGAATACCGCGCCAGCCGATCGTATTGAGATACGATTTGTCGATCAAACGACCCAGCGCCGTCGCGCCGCGCGGTTTGTTTTCGTAAATGTAATCAAGCGAAAGACCGGAATCGAAACCATTACGCCACCCAAGTTCGACTCCCCGGCTGAACCGCCCGGCCGCTTTCAAACCCGCGCGAGCGATTGCAAATTTTATACTGCCGTTGTTCTTGACGCGCTCGTATTCGCGCCAGGTGTAACCGCTCTTGTCCGCATCCAGCAGGGACGGAATTGCCGCGGGCCTGGCAAAGCAATCCGCGGTGAACTCCCGCACAAGATCGACAATTCGCTTTCGCTCCTTTTCGTGAAAGATCGCGTGATACGCGTTTGAAATTACATGCATTCGTTTGTCGGATGATGAGAGGCGCTCGAAAAATTTTTGCTGCGCTTTCAGACTGACGACCCAATCCTTGCCCGCGCCAAGCATCAGCGTCGGCGTATGAATCGCGCCTGCGTCGGCGAGCAATCGCCTGGCAGTATCGTGAAGATCAAGCAGAACATTGACTGCAATCTGGCGAAAGATGAGTGGGTCCGCGTCATATTGAGCTGCCTGCACCGGATCGTGCGTCAGCATCTTCGCTTTGACGTAACTAGTGACGTAACCGGGTCCGACCAGCTTTTGTTTCAACCGCAAAATCGGGATGGCAAACGGCACGTAGAGTTTCACCCGAAGCGCCGCGGTGGCGAGAATCATCCCGCGAACCGGCGGTGCGTAGTCGTGCACCCACGCTAGGACGTTGATTGCGCCAAGGCTGTGCCCGAGGATGATCATGTTTTCCAGCGCCACCCCGTATCGCTGGGAAATATGCCGTGTGAAAACGTCTAGATCTTTTACGACGTCGGCGAAGTTGCCCGCCGCACCACGTTGGCCGGATGAGTGACCATGGCCGCGGGCGTCCCATGCAAAAACCGAGATATCTTCGAGGTCTAATAAATCGACCGTTTCCTGCCAGCGACCGGAATGTTCATGACCACGATGAAAAAGCAGCAGCGCTTTATCCTTCGCTTTCGACGGAATCCATGCGCGATAGAACAGCTCGGCGCCGTCCCAACTGATCATCGTGTGTTCAGTCGCATCCATTCCATCGCCCTAGTTCTTTCACAGCGCCGTGCAATTCCGCTGCGATCGCGCAGATGTTTGTCTTTTCCGCGGCATGCGCAAGGTAGTTGCGCGGCGCGCCGACGATAAGTCTGACTTTCCTCGGACGCGGGAAAAGGGAACCCTTCGGCCAGGCATCAAAAGCTCCATCGAGATAACATGGAAGGACGTTCACATCGCGTCCGGCTACGAGCGCGCCGATTCCGGATTTGAAATCCTGTGTCTCGCCCGTGGTTGATCGCGTACCTTCGGGGAAGATGATCAAAATATTTCCGGGATTCGAAAGAAGCTCGCCGCAAATCGACAGGCTCTGCCGAACATGGACCTGACGCGCGAAAGGTAAGGCGTTAACTACAACAGCGGCAACCCAGATGCGTGGCACGCTGCGAAAAAAATAATCCGCGGCAGCAGCTGGAAATGCCCGATGCAGTTTGCGCAATGGCAAGGCGGCAAGGAGGCAAAGCGTGTCGAGATGACTGGAATGGTTCGCGACCATGACAAAGGAACCGTGATCACGCAAATTCTCGAGTCCGACAATCTCAAAGCGATGGTACGCCAGAAGCCAGCCGCGAATAATCAACGCCGCGAGCGAGCGCAATCCATAAACAAGCATATCGGGCTCGCGCGGAAATTGACGAAGCCGCTCAACGAGCGTTTGATCGAGATCGCGCGCGGAGTCATAACGCCATTTTTTCATCGCAGCCGATAATAGTAGTTTGTCATGTGCATGAACAAGGGCGCCACGAAGATTAAGCTATCGATACGGTCCAATATTCCGCCATGCCCGGGAATGGCCGCGCCCATGTCCTTTGTTCCAATGTCGCGCTTGATAACACTGATGGAGAGATCGCCGAGTTGTCCTCCGATCCCAACGATCAAGCCGGTAAGGACAAGCTGCCACCCACCAAAGAACGGAAACGAAAAACGAAATAACCAAGGTAGCATCATCGACACCGCCAGTGCGCCGAGTGCTCCCTCCCACGTTTTACTCGGACTAATTTTACTGCGGAGAGGATGGCGCCCGAATAACCTGCCGAACGTAAAAGCAGCCACGTCATTCAATTCCGTGGCGAAAACAATATAGCAGATAAATCCGTAAGCATTATTCGTATTCGCAAGGAAACCCAGGTGCCCGAACATCCACCCAATGTAAACAAAGCCCACAATAGCCAGTGACACCCCCTGCAGTTCACCCCGCGCGCGATTGCGCAGAATTGGAATCAACAGAATCAAGGCGATCGCAAAAACCGGCGTCGCGACGAAAAACCCGTACCAACCAGGACCTTGCTCTTCACTGTGCGGCTGCAGCATTAGCGACGCGACGCCCACAGTTACAATCCCGGCGTAAACCGCGCCGGTCATCCACCAGTCTCGATATAAGCCCGACGCGCGTGCGAATTCCTTAAAACCAAAAATCGCGAGCAACGTGACACCGATGATGGTTGGAATGCGCCCTGCAAAAACAACCAGCAATGCCAGCGGCGCCATGATCAGCCACGAGCAATAGGTTCGCCACATTGAACTAATCTCTTTCTTAAATCCCCATTTGAGCAAAGCGAGCAATGCTCCGCCGGCGATGAGCGAGAAAAGAACGATCAAGAGGTAGGCGCGAAAAACGGGATCGTGGAGCGCGATCTGCGGCGACATCATTTTGTTCTTCGTTCTAGCGCGGCCATGATCCGTTTCAACCGAGTTCCAACTGTTTGCACACAGCCGGCGATCACGACAATGCAGGTCCAATCAAAAATTGTGAGACTCTGAAGCCTGATTGACTGATCATTCCACCACCAGCATGCAAGCGTCGTCCACGCTCCGACATGAAGCGCGACCATGCGCCACGGCTTTGACATCCATCCATTGAATTCGCGTTGCACGCCGACGGCTTGACCGGAAATTCCCACATAAGCAGTAAGGACGGCAAAGATCGCCGCCCAGTAACCCAAGATCGGATTCATCCAACCGCTGTGGGCGACACCTACAAAGATCACAATGTCTGAAATTCGATCTGGCAGATCGTTTACGATTTCTCCACGGCCACTGACCTTGCCGGCAGCAATCGCAACCATTCCATCAAGCATGTTGAACCAAAGCCGGAGATAGCAAAACATCGGCGCTATGATCAACAGCCACGGAGCAGCATGCGATCGCCAAAAGCAAAACGCGCCGCCCAGCGCCGCTAAGATGGAGAAATACGAGATCGCATCGGGATGAATCCCCCAGTGCACACATAATCGCGTGGCGCCTTCGGCTGTGCGGCGAAATGATCCTGCGATCGGCCGACGCGAGATTGGTTTGTAGTCTGCCATGCAATTTACGCCTTGGTGCGATATTCGCAGCCCCGCATTTTTGGTCCTATTAATGACGACAGTTTCTAAAGATCGACGTGCCACTATAGCAAAACACTCACAGCATGAACTTTCGAAAAGAATATCGGCACACTCACCAGGTCAGAATTCAGATGCCCTCTCGGTTGTCCGATTAAGTGACGCCCGAGGTACAAACCAGGGATTTCATCCAAACTGGCCGGGTCAAGATTTCGCAAAGCAAAGGAGCTCTTCGAGCACCGCAAAAAAATCGATTTGAGCATCCGCCCTCGATCGCAGATACGAATCCAATATAGCGGCGAGCTCTTCGCCGAGCGTGAACTCTCACCAAGAAGGTGGAGAGCGCATCGCTGCTGCAACTCAAACAAGAAAGGGAGAATCATGAAAAAAATGCTTTTAAGCATGGCGTTGGCAGTTGTGGCCCCATTCGCATGGGCGCAGGTCTCGGAGACCACCACAACGACAACCACGACTGAAGGGAACGGTACGATTACCGAATACACTCCGGGGAGTGCAATCGTGCTTAAGGAAACCAGCGGACCGCGTCGGTATCGCTTCGGCAAAACGGTCACTTATGTCACGAGAAGCGGCAGGACCCTCGACGAAGATACGGTCAGAACGAGAGTGAAGGTGGGCGTTCCCGTCCGCGTTCACTACGTCGGAACAGGCGATGCCGTGATGGTTGATCGCGTGATCCTCGACGAGGATTAAGATCTAATCTCGTTTGTTTTCAATCGCGCCTTTCTGTTCCGCCTCTTGGTGGAGCAGTGAAGGCGCGTTTTGATTAAACAGTTTTACGGGTTCAGCGGCCGAATCTCTCCCGTTACCTCTACAACGACCCGATAACCTTCGAGCAAATGCGGAATCTTTCGTTCCGTTTCTGGGTCTTTGCGGGCGAGCATAACTTTCAGACAAGCCGTGCGGCCGTCTTCGAGGAGCCCGACATAGACGCCGACTACGCCCGGGATCGCAAGCAGCTCCCTATCGTGAGCAGCCAGCACGGCGTTAATATCTCGTTTTGGAGATGGTAAATTGGTTTGGGCCATATTCTGCTGACAAACTGAAGCAAAAAGTACTGCTAGAAAAAGCAAGCCCACGCCACACAGCTGCCAGCGTCTTCCGCAGAATCGCATTGGTCGACGATTCACTGACATCCGTTTCAAGCAAAGCGGATGCTGTAAGGTTTGGTTTCTACTGCCAGCGTCAGTTCCCCACCATCGTGGCGCCGAGGAACGAGAGGACTTGATTAATTGGATTCGCGATCGCGCTCGTACTGCTGCCGGCAAAGAGTAGGCCCACTGCGCGCGGATTCGTCGCTACGTCTTCGACCATCAGCGACCCTGAATCGCCGCTGTTCAAAAACTTACTGCCGCTGTTCGCGATTATGATCTGGCCGGTGAACGTTTTTGTGAACGCTGTCCCGCCGGCGCACTCGTTATCGTAGGTGACGCTGATGGTCGCGTTAAGGCCGGAAACCGAGCTATGCGTTAAGCCAGTAGTACGCCCGCTTTTCTTAACCGCCTGATTGATTGCGGCAGATGTGGTCAAATGCGAAATGGTTCCGATCTCAAGAATAGCGCCATCTGTTCGCACCATTCCCGAAACGACTTTCGCGATTGAACAATCGACATTGCTATTTGGGAGCGAACTTTTCTTTACAAGCGTCCCCACAGTTTGCGCGCCGCTGGCCGTGCAGTTCACGTCAATCAAGCCCGGCTGAATGATGGGGTCGCCTGTCTGTGCAACTCTACCGTTTCCGCCCGAGACAATGTCAGATTCAAATACGTGGTAGTTGCTGAGAACGTATTGCGTACCGCTGATCGAAACCGATGAACCGAGTGTCCCGCCGCAGCAGTACCCATTCGCGAGATCGTAGGCCCAGCCGCCGGACGTTCCGAGCTGGATAGGCGGCGTTTGCTTTGCGGTGTGGCTCGTTCCATGCGGATTGCCTCTCATCGCTCGAAATTTGTCCGTCAGATGAACCTGTACGCCTATGCCGCGAAATTCTCGCGGAAGATTGCGGATCACTTCTCCGGCATTCGCTGCCTCTCGATCGACATAAACGGTCAATACTGGGCTGCCAGCCGCGTTGACGCCCACCGCGGTTCCGAGAATCTCCGGCTGGCGCATCAAGTTGGGCGTGACCTGTGCCTGGACAGCCATAACCGCTCGAACAGCGGCATGCGTATCATCGAGAACGCCAGCAGGCGGAGCGGTAAACGCGCTGACCGGAAGGAAAACAGAGATAGTTGCTGCGAGGAATTTAAAGAAGGAACGAATGAATTGATTGGTCGAAGACATGGTGGGTTATTGAAGATTTTGATCGCGACGAGGCATTATCGGCCTCTCGTGAACGAGAGAATTATCACGCGTTTTCTCAATTGCAACGTAAAAAGAAGCGGCTGAAATCGATTATGGCACCCCGTCATACGGCTGTGTTCGCCTCGCCAATTGGGACGTCGTGCGTCTTGCGAAGAAAATAAAAAGCGGCGACATCGTCTCCATTCGCTAGAGTCGCAGCGATGAGCGAAACGCTCGCTTCCAAGGCGTTAATTAGTCTGCACGACTGGGTCCAATCGGAAAGCCTGCGCAAGCATTGCTATGCCGTCGCAGCTTCAATGAAGCATTTCGCGCAGCTGCGCGGCGAAGATGCCGATCTTTGGGAAGCCGTCGGGCTGTTACACGACATGGATTACGAGCGTCATCCCAATCAAGAGCAAAGTCCGACCGAAGGCCATCCAAGCGTCGGCGTTGCATGGCTCCGTGAGCATGGCTGGAGCGAAGAGATATGCCGCGCGATTCTTTCGCATGCGGACTACACCAACGTGACGCCCGAGACGCCGCTGGAAAAAACGCTGTATGCGGTCGATGAACTAAGCAGCTTCGTCATCGCCGTCGCGCTCGTTCGTCCGACGAAAAGCATCCACGCTGTCGATCTTGCAGCGGTAAAAAAGAAGATGAAAGACAAGGCATTCGCCCGGGCCGTGAATCGCGGCGACATCGTGGGCGGCGCTGAACAGCTCGGCATGCCGCTTGATACTGTCATTGCCGAAGTCATCGCCGCGCTCAAGGCAGACGCTGAACGGCTTGGCCTCACAGGTGCCGCGTGCTAGTAAAGGCCGTTATGCGCCTGACCCGAGGGACGGCCACTGTTTTCGTACCAATTATCTTGCTGTTAACGGCCCGCGTCGGCCGCGGCGCGGTCACCCTCGATGCGCTGGGCCTCTACCTAACGAAGAATGGATACGGCGGAGCGCAACTGGTTCAGTTTGGAAATTTTTATCATCTTCCCATTCAGTCGAGCGGCAAGCCCGGCAATCTTGTTGTCGATACCGGCTCGCCAAGGACGTTGATCTTTCGATCGAGTCTAAACGGGCTGAATCTAAATGAATCAACGACGACCGGGCTTGTTAGCGGACCGTTCGGGCGAGGTCGCAACGTTTACGGCCTGACAACGATCAAAGCGCTAACCGCTGGCAATTGCACGTTGACCAACGTGCGCGCAGCGGTCGCATCGGGTAGTGCCGATAGCGCGTTCAGCCGTGCGCACTCAAATGGCCTGCTCGGGCTGCGTGAGTTGATCAAATTTGGCGCCGTCCTCGATCTGCGAAATCATTTGGTTTATCTGCGACCGTCACGGCCAGGCAACAGCGTCGCGTCCGAAATCAAATCGATCCTCTCGGGACAGGGTTACACGGCCGTGCCGCTTCTGCTTAAAGGTAGTCACGTCCTTGTTGCCGGCGCATTGAACGGCATTCCATGTTATTTCACCGTCGATACTGGCGCCTACGTCACCACGTTGGATGTCGATTTTGCCGCACGCACAAAGTTGAAAGTTGCGGCAACGCGGCTCGTCGCTGAAGGCCTCACCGGTTCGAGCTCAGTCGGGATCACGAAGTTTCCTTCGCTACGGATCGGCAATTACCAAATCGAAAATGGAAGCGCATCAGTGGTTCGCCTCAATCCAGAAGTATTGGGGTCGCATTCTCTCGTCGCTGGAATAATCGGCGTCGAGTACCTGTCGATAAATCGCGCTATCTTCGATTTTGTCAGCGGCATAATGTATTTGCGGCCGCGCTGAATCGCTCAATCCATTTTTTCGGCAATAAGTTCGAGCACCAGCGGAGTCAGCATAAATGAATTGCGATTCCTTTCCGCGCTCGCCAGATCGGCGCGAACTTTGTCGGCGAATGTTTGATCGATTCGCCCCATCTGAATGAGTCGGGGAAGATAAATTTCAATGAATGTCGCAGGCCATTGCCACATGTAATCATTCGGACGGACGCAAAATATGTGCGGCGTAGCCGAGCGAATGACAAAGCCGTTCGCTGAAAGCAACGCCGGTAATCCGGCAGCCCCATCGGGCTCGCCGCCCGATTCGCGCCACGTTTCGATCACGTGTTGCCGGAAGCGCTCCTGATTCGGCAGCCGCGGCAAAAAGTGCCACGTTTCATAATGGCCGTATTCGTGGAAGATCGCGATGCTCCCCTTTCGCATTGCGTCGCCTAGTTTCTTCATCAGCAGCGCTGGGTCGTTGATGAACGACACCACCCAACGGCACCAGGAGAAGTCGTAATCTCCTTTCGGCAGGTCGTCAGTCATCAAGTCCAGTTCGTGAATCTTGATGTTCGTAAGCGAGCGAGCGCGGCACGTTTCTTTTAACGCCCGGACAAAGTTCTTCGACCGCTCGAGCGCGATCACTTCTCCCCTCGGCCCAACAATCTCTGCGAGATCGACTGCGGCATAGCCGGGCCCTGCCCCGACATCGAGCACACGTTTCCCAACGGTAATACCGGCTTTCTGCCAGCAATCCAAAGCCACGGAGCGCCACACGCGATGTTGCAATCCAAGCCTCGCCAATTCCTCCTCGTGCGTACCCAGGACGTAATCGCGCTCGGTCGTCATGATTTGATGCTTAAAACTGTTAAATGTTAATCGTTTAACGTGCTCGTTTTGCCATCATCCAGGCAGTCAGCCCTTGGAAAATGCGATGATGAAGGGCGCGTAGCTCAGAAACAAAATTCTTGAGCTATTGCCGATGCCGACCACATCGCAGATGCTGTGGCCATTTTACTGCGGCTCAGAGGCGTCTCCTGACGAGAAACCCGGGCTGGAAGAACCGTGTTGCGTATTCGCGGCCGCGGCAGCTCTTTTAGCGGCCCATCTGGCTTTCATCGCTGCGGCCAATTGCGCGCGACGTTCCGGCGTGAGGTTGAGTTTCCTCTTCTTTTTCCCGGCAACGCGCGGTTCTTTGACGGTAGACCCCGGTTTCACATCGCCAGCGGAGCGCCGTTTCTTTTGGATTGGCACGGTAGCGTTCGAACTCTTGCGAGCCTTTTCAGCCGACGCAGTCGATGTGGCTTTAGTCTTAGCAGCTGTCGCTGTCGATGCTGCTTCAAGCTTCCCCTTCAGCTTGGCGAGCTTTTTCGCACCCTTTTGCAGGCGAGCCTCGAGCCGCCGGATCCTTTTCTTAAGATTTTTGACCTTAGCCATATGGAGTGAAGAATCGTTGCGCCGAGCGCCAATAGAAATGAGGGATTAAGACTTCGAGGTAATCACGAAACCTCCCCGGTGTCACGTCATTTCTCGATGTTATTCGGGCGCGCGACCAGCGCTTATAACGAGATACGACGACAGCCGGGGGCGCCATAGGAAAGCGAAGTGTTGCCGGCATTCAACCCGTCGAGCCAAAACTCTAAAGCTCGATTATTTCATCCGCGGCGATAGAACGAGAAACTCAAGGCGCAAATATCAGGAGCACAAATACGCCGAACAGCAGCAAGTGAATGCAGCCTTGCAAGACATTTGTTTTACCACTGGTAAATGTGACCACGCTCACGGCCAGCGTTAATAGCAGCAGCGGAAGATTGCCGCCTTGCACACCGAGCACGATCGACCGGTGCGTGATCAATCCGATGGTCAACACAGCTGGAATCGTTAGTCCGATGGTTGCCAGGACTGAGCCGAGCAGAATGTTTACAACGCTGGAGTTGATTCCGCAGCGTGGCCTCGATAGCACCGATCCCCTCTGGAGCAAGCACAAGGCAGGCAACAATTGCCCCCCCAAACGCCTGCGGCATGCCAAAGCGCTCAATGCTATTATCCAATGGAATGGCGAATTTTTCCGAGAGCAAAACGACCACGCCCAAATAAACAAGCAACATCACCGCGTGAAAACCGGTAGAGCTGACTTGAAGTTGATGATGATGCGTTGATTTCGTTAACGCGACTACGACATCTGTGGATTCCATGAAATACTGGCTGTGTCGCATCGTCTGGATGAGCAAAAAGATCGCATAGAGGACCAGCGACGTCAGCGCCACAAAGATTCCCTGCGAAACAGAATGCGTCGGTCCACTGGTAGAAGTGGTGAAGCTCGGAAGCACCAAACCGAGCACTGCCAGCGTCATGATAATGTTCAGATACGAATTGACGCCTTGCAGATTGTAATGTTGCTCGCGATGGCGGAGCCCGCCCATCAGCAGACAGAGCCCGACGAGGCCGTTGAGAGCAATCATGACAACGGCAAAGATCGCGTCGCGCCCGAGCGTCGGATTATTCTTGCCATGCAGCATCGTCGTGGAAATCATCGCCACTTCGATGGCAATTGCCGAAAGAGTAAGGATCAGAGTCCCGTACGGCTCGCCAAATTTAATGGCGAGGCAGTCGGCGTGCCGGACGACACAAATCGCAGACCAAAGAATAACGATGAAAAGCCACACGAAAACGCCCACCAGCAAAAGCGGATGCGTGGTGTTTTCCACGAGCCGGTTTCCGGCTCCGAAGAAAACCGTTAGTGTGACGATACCCATGATAAGCGCCATTTCGGAGCGAACGGGATGTCCAACGCCGCCGGCTGTCACGGACTCGGAAGGCGATTCCACCTTTTCAGACATGGCCGCGAGCATATCGACTCCGCCCTCGTCATGCAATCGGCGTAACTCAGGCATATTGCCTGACGCGTCGAGCGAACACTTGTCCGCAAGCTTGCAGGCTGGAAGCCCGCACGACTTATCAGGCTGGGATGCCTGAGTTACCTGGCAAGCCAGAGGCTCGCCCTACTCTTTCTTTTGAGCGAGCGGTAAAAATTCTTCGCGCGCGACCTTGCCGTCCTTGACGGCGTAAATTCCCACCTCCGACATTTGCATTCGCTTCTTGGAGGCTTTGTCGGTTACATCGACATCGAACTGCACAACGAAGGTATCGCGAGCCACAAATGGTCCCGTCACTTTCGCGCTGTGCACTTCCATATTCTTCTCCCACCACTCGGTTTTGCCACGTACTTGATCAATGCCGCGCATTTCCGCAGGCATGTTTTCCATCGCCTGGGCCTCCACGCTTACAATGTCTTTCGCGTAGAGATCGTCGATTGCCTTCATCCATTCGCTTTTTCGGCAATACTCCACCAGTTTCTTTGCAACTTCTTCTGTACTCATTCTTCCTCCTTTAGGTTTGGTTCATAGTGATGCAAATATTTTCTAAAGGGTTTTCTTGATTAACCCCCAGCGATGGCTCCGATGATCACAAACGCTTCAGAGCCGTTGGTGATCGCGTCCGGCAGTGGAGTGTCCGGTGATTCATGAGACAGATCCTCGCCACAGGCAAAAAATCGCACCATTGGCCGCCGGAGTTGGGTGACGTGATCGCGTATTGTTCCGCGCAGCATCGGATATCGCGCCTCGACCGCGTCGAGAATCGAGCGCTGCGTGACGGGAGCCTCGACTTCGAGTTCCACTTCGCCGTCAACGTGGGCGAGTGTCCGCAAATGAGGTGGGAGTACAACGCGGATCATGGTGAATCAAAAAATCCCAATAACCAAAACCCAAGCTCCAAACAGATTCCAAATCCCGATGGAAAAATCTCACTGTGGGAAATTTTACGAACTTGGGATTTGGTGCTTGGGACTTGGAACTTGTTCATCACAGCGTTTGGACTTCGACGGATAGAACAGCCGGGAGATCGCGCACGATTGGCGTCCAGCTATCGCCCGCGTCGGCCGATGCGTAAACCTGTCCGCCGGTTGTTCCGAAATAAACGCCGCACGGCTCAAGCGAATCGACCGACATCGCATCGCGTAGCACGTTCACGTAGCAATTGCGCTGCGGCAGACCTTTCGTCAGCGCTTCCCATTCGTTTCCCCCTGTCCGGCTCCGGTACACTCGCAATCTGCCCTTGGGCGGATAATGTTCGGAGTCGCTTTTGATGGGCACGACATAAATCGTCTCCGGTTCATGCGCATGAACGTCGATCGGGAATCCGAAATCACTCGGCAAGTTATCGCTGACTTCCTGCCAGGAATCGCCGGCATCATCGCTGCGCATCACATCCCAGTGCTTTTGCATGAACAGCACGTTCGGGCGCGACGGATGCATCGCGATGCGATGGACGCAATGACCAACTTCCGCCGCCGGATCTGGAATGTACTGTGAATGCAGCCCGTGATTGGTCGGTTTCCACGTCGTGCCCCCATCATCGGTGCGAAACGCGCCCGCAGCGGAAATGGCGATGAACATTCGTTGTCGATCTTTCGGATCGAGAAGGATTGTGTGCAGACACATCCCGCCTGCGCCCGGCTGCCATTTTGGACCCGTGTCGCTCCCACGCAATCCGGCCAACTCGTGCCACGACTTGCCGCCGTCCTTCGATTCAAACAGCGCTGCGTCTTCGACGCCTGCATAAACGTAATCGGCATCGTTAAGCGATGGTTCCAAATGCCAGACGCGTTTGAACTCCCAGGGGTGCTGTGTTCCGTCGTACCACTGGTGCGTGGTGAGTGGTTTGCCAGTTTCAGGCGAATTATCGTAAATGAACTTGTTGCTTTCGCCTTTGGGCGTGCCGTCCGGGCTTTTTAATTCCTCGGGGCTGCTGCCGGGCGTGTTCCAGGTTTTGCCGCCGTCGTCGGAGCGCTGAATGATTTGCCCAAACCAGCCGCTGGTCTGCGACGCGTAAATTCGATTCGGCTCAACGGGCGAACCTTTCATGTGGTAAATTTCCCAGCCTGCAAAATGCGGGCCGCTGACTTTCCATCGTTTGCGCGTGCCATCCGCTGCCAGAATGAACGCGCCTTTCTTTGTCCCAACCAAAACTCGTATGCTGCTCATGTTTCTCTCCTGTTTGGATTTGTTCCGTCGTTTTAATGAAGTTGCCGCGAGAACAACAGTCAATGCTTCCCAATTCCATCGGGAAAAATGGAGACGTAAAACGTCACCGCCTCCTCGGCATTATCATTGAACCACAAGAACGGAGTGATTTTTTGCATTGAAAATTTCTCCTGGATACTGCGCTTAATCTGGAATCTCAGCCTCGACAAGTTTCGCCAGCAGGACAAGCGATTCCTGCCAGCCGAGATAGCACGCCTCAGCGGGAATGACAGCGGGTACGCCTTCCTGCACGATGTTCAGTTCCGTGCCACACGAAACTTTTTTGAGCGTGATCGTCGTCTGCATTTCGCCGGTCAAATTTGGATCGTCAAATTTGTCCGTGTAGTGAATGC
>WNFR01003274.1_pt1 | contig 16827 bp, 13 predicted proteins | sample 5400221 | NCBI WGS metagenome assembly WNFR01 (sample SAMN13153357, study PRJNA577476) | soil metagenome | isolation source: 40 cm soil under Madrone tree | place: USA:California | collected 2016-06-14
GTTGGTCAGCTTCAACGCAGTCGCGATGCCGCACAGGAGGCCGGCGCAGATGACTCGCGCAGTGCTCGGTGCGCGCACCGCGAGGGCGAGCAGCAACCAGCCGGCTAGCACCAATTCTCCGGTCGTTATGTCCGCGAAGGTCGATCCGATCTGTTGCAGCAGGACCGGATTGACGAGCGCGAAGGCGATTCCGAAAAGGCCGAATATCAAGCGCTGTTGCCGGTCGTCTAGCGGGCAAACGGAGACGGCAAGCTCGTAGGTGAGCCATAGCATGCCGCTGTGAACTATCGCCAGCGTCGAACTGATTTCGAGCGACGAGAGGCCGCTGCTGATCAGATAGTACAAAGGCACGTAGATGTAAGGATTGAAGTAGGATTGTGGGCCGGCTGGAAAATAGTCCTGAGCGAAGCGGTCGTGGACGCCATTCAATCCAGCGTAAATGTGATAGCTCAGTGTGTCCGGCGCCATGTCCTTGCCGAGAAGGTAATTCGTGACCAACGCAAGCATTGTGCACGCCAAGTAGACGGGAAATCGGTAAGGTGCGGCGACAACTTGCGTTGAGGCGGTCTTCATTATGATTGCTGAGTCAATCTAGCGAAGTAGATACCACCCCGGCGCCCGCATTCGAGCGGGAGCGGTCCCCTCGCCCACGCTTCCTTGCGTCCAACAAAGATCTCGGGAGTGCTGTGGGTCGCGGAGACGAACTTGACTTCCCCCTTGCCGACCCATGCCGCCAAATCAGTCGCCGGATATACTCGCAGCCATACTCCGTTTATGTGTTCGGTTTGAGTGCGGCGAGGTTGAAAGAGAGCGGGGCACGCATCCTCTAGACGATCCAACACGACATCGACGGCCCGACGCTCCGCCGTTTCCGGTGACTTATCACGGGTGTCGGCAACGAGATGGCAACTTGCGAGGTGACTCGTGTACTTGAACTTGCCCGAAGGTGCCGTCGGTGCCGGGGCAGAACTTTCCAGTGGCCACCAAACCATCGGGCGTAACCCCCGCACGGTGATTGTTTCGCAATCGGTCATATCGACGCGGAGGTCAAAGGTACTCAGAGCATCGTCAACGTCCGATAGACGCGGCGTACGTAATGCCGAATCCGCGTAGATTTGATCGCCGCCTACTAGAACGCGCAGGTGCGGCGCGCTCCTCGCTATCATCGCACGAACGCGTGCCGCAGTTGCGCCGTCAGGGCCGAGTGCGTACCCGCCGGCAAAATTAATGGCGCCCGATCCCTTAGCAAGGAAGGGAATGATGAAGGAATTGGACTGCGCGCCGATCGACAAGTATAGATTCGGCTGGCTTGCGAGCTTGTCCGGAACTTCTATGTTGAACCAGTGTCCTTCCCATGGCGCCCGATTCCAGCGGTATTCAGTTCCCAGAGCAAGTTGAGCCCCTTGGGCGACAAGCAAGGCGAGCAATATGCCATTGCGGCCGAGGGCATGATTGGCTAACAATCGAAACAAGAGCGCGACTGCAAGCACGGTGGACACACTTGCCATCGGAAGGAAATATCGAATATTTCCCGAATTGTCCAACCACGCGATCCAGGCAAAAGTAAATCCGAATCCAAGAGCCGTGAGGGCGCGAGTGGCCGATTTATACGCCGGAGTTGTGGGCGGAATCGCAGCATGTCTGCTCGACCGCCATATCCAAGCAATAACGGATAGCAGGAAAACTACCAGCAACAAGGCGTAACGAACGTCCGGAGCTTCGAGTTCCTCGGCAATCATATTGTCGGTCCCGATCATCGCGAATGGGCGAAGAAGCGCGTCAGCCACTGAATCGGGGATAAAACGGTAGTGCATTGCCGACGCAATTGGTATTTCGGGCGATTTGAATATGTTGTTTAGCAATGGAAACATCGGGTTTCCAAACATTCGTGCCAACCGATAGGACCACGGCGCAGTGATGAGCACAAAACTGGTTCCGAGCGCCGCACCAAAATAGAAAAGATTGAGAATTCGCCCGGCAAACGGTAACGGCAAAAGGACAACAAGCAAGAATGCAGCAACTGCATATAGACCGTTTGTCGGCTTCAGGGCCGTCGCGAACCCAAGGAGCATACCGGCGAAAATCACCAACTTCATGCGTGGGCGTAGAACGGCTTGAACCAATAGCAGCCATCCACCAAGTACCAACCCGGTGGTAGTGATGTCCGCAAAACTCGAGCCGATCTGCTGCAGCAGAACGGGATTCATAAGCGCCAGGACGGTGACGCACGCGCCGAAGAAAAAGCGCTCCTTATGCTCTTCCGACGGTGAGACTATGCAAGCGAGTTCATAAGTGAGCCACAGGACTACGCTGTGAATCATCGCCAATACGGTGCCCACAGCAAGTGCCGGCAAACCCAGTTTCACCAGGACATAAAATGGGACGTAGGCGTACGGGTTGAAATACGAATTGACCCCCGCCGCAAAATAGTCCTGTCCAAAACGATCGTTGAAAGCGCTGAATCCGGCATAAAAGTGGTAATGCAGCAGATCCCATGCCATTTCCTTGCCGAATACATAGTTCGCGGCGACCGCGAAAACCGTGCAGGCGGCATAGACGTATGCGCGATAGGGTGCTGCTTCAGAGGACATCACGAACGCGCCGATGCACGTTGAACTTCATCGGTGGCGTCGGTCACTTCGTGGTAAGACTCGTCAGCATTGACGCTCCAAATGTGCCCCTTCGGCGCCTTTTTCAAGATCGAATTTACCGCGGCGTCGGCGGTCAGCATGGAGTGGTCCTGATTATTGTACCGGTGCATTCCATTTCTGCCGATGGGAAATAAGTTGGAGAACTGATCCAGATAATTGCGCAAGTCTCCAAACTGACGATATGTCCCGAAGTAGGCAGGATATGCGTTGGGGACGCGTACAAGAGTGCCGCCGATCACATCTTTGCGCTCAATGAGGCCGATCTTTTCGAGTTCGCCGCCGGCGAAGTCCAGAAATTTATGGTCCTCCATGGTCCACAAATCGTCGCCGTGGTCGCAGAAATATTCCAGACCCAGCCAGACGGTACTCGGATCAGCAACCAACGCTGGGCTCCAATTATTGAAGATCTGCAGGCGCCCGATCAGCACATCGGACTCTTGGATGTAGATCCAGTTGTCGGACGGAATCGGGCGGCCTCGCATACCTCGCAGAAGCAGACCCGCGGTCATGAAGCTTCGGTACGGAAGTTCGGCGGCTATCTGCGCGATGCGTGAGTCCTCAGGCCTCAACATCGCGGTCAGATCTTTGACCGGCATTGTGGATAGGAAATAGTCGCAGGGTATGCGACGCGCCGCGCCGGAAGCCTCATCGAACACATCGACGCCGACGATCCGGTCAGCGGCGCGCTCGATGGCGACCACGCGTTGCTGCAAATGGATCGCTCCCCCCAATGCGGTCACGCGTCGAGCCACTTCCTCCCACATCTGACCGGGCCCGAATTTGGGGTACAGGAATCGTTCTATCAAACTCGTTTCCGTCCCTTTCTGAGCGGGGTCGGCCGCGTTGCGAAACGGGCTCGCCAGTGCATGCGCAACCGCCTTCGCAACCGACAAGCCTTTGATCCGCTGCGCACCCCATTCCGCGGAAATCTCCGCGCACGGAACGCCCCAAACCTTCTCGGTGTAGTCCTTGAAGAAGGTGCGGTACAAACGCATTCCGAAGCGGTTGATGAGAAAGTCTTCCAAAGACTTCTCGGGCGATCGGGACTTAAGCCGTGCATGGCCGTAGCTCAGTCCGATCTTTACGGCCTCGACGAGCCCTAAATTCATGACCGTGCCCGCATTCAGCGTCAGCGGGTAGTCGAAGAACCGGCGCCGATAGAAGATTCGTGAGAGGCGCCGGCGAACCAACATGACGGCGTCGGCAGACGCGGGCGCAAGTACCTCGGGTTCAAGATCGCGCGATTGGCCTTGGTAATGGACGCGCAGCGCGCTCGATGGCCGTGTTTGTCCCTCGGCCACCGGCAGTATCTCCTGCCACCATCGCATCACCCAATCGGACTTGGAAAAGAATCGGTGTCCGCCGAGATCCATACGATTGCCGCGGTAGTTGATCGTCTTGGAAATGCCGCCCACTTGGTTGTCGGCTTCGATGACGATGGGTGTGATATCGGAGCGCCTCAACAGTTCGAGGGCGGCCGTCAGGCCGGCAGGTCCGGCGCCGGCGATGACTGCAATTTTCGGGTGCTTGTCGTTGGAGGGCATTGAAAAGGCCATTCAAGCAGTGTGGCGTTTGACGAAAAGAAGCTGCCGGCGTGCCACGAAATTCCAAACGAAGGTAAAGCCGGCTGCCCCGCACTTGGCAACGAGGTAGTGCAAGCCCACAATCCGGACCCCGAAAGATATGGCCGCTGCGTTGAACGCAAGTCCAACCACGCCGATGGCCGTAAAGCTCGCAAACTCGATGCGCACATCCTGGAGCCGGCGATACTTGAACACCAGGGTGACCGACAGCACATAGCCGAGGAGCAATCCGACCAGGAAGGACGCGGTCGCCGCGGCAACATACCACCAGGAGAAATAGTGGACCAAGATGAACAAGACCGTGATGTCGACCATGAACGCGCACCCGGATACCGCGCCATACCCGATTGCTTCTCGAGCGACGGTCTTCATGTGGCCGGCTGCGCCAACCGCACTTTCCGGCAGTCATAAAGGTTCCAGTCCTTCCAGGTTCCGGCGTGTTCGTGGCGCAAGGGATCGAATCCCACATTTGTCAGGGAAATTACAAATCCAAGCTGCGGGTCCGCGCAGACTAGGAGCAGATTCTCAGAGGTCAGCGGACGTGTGGGGGCTGCTTTCTTGCGTCCCGCTTCCGCCTTGGTTTGCAGGCGGGTCAATATATTCCAGTCCGGATCCATGAGCGGAAGCAGCACCTCAGAGCGGCGTTTTACTTCCAATGAGGTGGCGCGCGAATAGACCACGCCGGCCGATTGATCCAGAGCTAGGTAATTCGGTCGACCCAACGTGAACCAGACAAACGCGCCCACATCACGCGGCGGCGCGACCAGGACCGTGCTGGTGGACGGAATGACATTCTCCCAATCCGCAAATTCATGAATGTCCGCCGCGGCGGCCAGCGTGTGGGCCTGCGTGAATGCTGCCGGAAAAATAAGTATCGATAAGACGGCGAGTATGGCCGAGATCAGCAGCGGCGTCCGCGCCCTGCGGCTGGTTCCGATTCCCCACCAGACCATCGCGCCGAGCAATACGGTTGGGAATTTCAACGCGGACGCGTTTTGTATCTTCGCAACGTCCAAGGCCGTCAAACTCCAGGCAATGACGGCGACGCCGAACGCAACGGACACCCATCGAAGATACACGGCGAACCGAGAATTGATGCTTGCGCGGGCCAACCAAACCATCAATGCGAGGGTTACGCATGCCGTCCCGCCGACCCCGGGCAACGTCCAACCCGATACCAGCAACAGTGCGCACAGCGGGCCGCACTTCTCATCGCGCCACACTTGCAAGGCTGTGAAGGGCACCAACACCACGCTGATGAAGACGCCGATCCACACCCACCGCCAGCATTGACCTTGCACCAGTATCGCGACCGGGCCGAGGAGACCGGCAATGAACGCCACTGTCAGACCGGCCGTTCCCACGATCGCCGCCGCGGCGCAGAGCTTGCGTATCCGTTCGTCTGCCACTGCGACGGCCGTAAACGCCAGGTAAATGAACGGCTGCGCGTTGATCAGCCAATCGCGAGTTGACCAGAGTTGCAAGAATAGAAACTCCGAGCGTTCCCGCACCACGTGCAACCATGCGGGATCCATGAGAGTCAGCGCATGCGAAGCCACCGGCAGATTGATTGCAACGATCGCAATGGCGAGAGTCGCGCATACTCCTCCGATCGCGGCAACGACGCCCACTCGCACCGGCAACCAGAGGCAAACAAGCACGAGCACCCCGGGAAGCGCCATCAGCGGATGGATCGATAGCGCTGCCAACACCAGCAATAAGCCGAGCCGTTTCATCCCGTGGACGTGACAGGCAAGCGCGGTCAAAATCATGGCTTCGGCCGGCAGGCGTGCCGTCAAGAATGGATCCAAAATCCGGAACACACCGGACGCGCCATAGTCGTCCGTGGCGATCAATAAAAGCGCGACCGCCAGCCAAGCAGCATCGCGATTGGTGACAGTACGCGCAAAGCTCCAGGCGGCCGCCAGGAACCAAAGCGTAAACAAGAGGGTGAGCAGTCGAGCCGCGTTCTCCAACCCCAATGAGCCAATGCACCACGCATACACAGGTGAGAACAACGTGAACTGATCCTGCGAGGTGTTTTGTAGATAGAGATCGGCCGTGAGATGTGGATGGAGCCTCGCGAACGCCTGAAAAGCATAGATTTGCCCGTCGCCCGTGAGGCCGTGATACCCATGCATGAGCAGCCAAAGCGTCACCAGCATCAGAGCGAGGGATAGGGTGGCGATCTTCGATTGGAAACCGGGATTCGACGAGTGCATTACATGGGGTCTTGTGTAAACTCCGCATTATGCACGAGGCGGCATCGCACAAGTGCCTCACTTGCATTTTGGGAGACCGTGTGCCACCAGCCACGGGAGCGGTGAACCGCGATTGCCGTTGATCAGCTTGACCAGTCACCGCATACCCTTCGCAGGGGTATTGCTGTGCGCGTTATTTGTTGCGTATTTTTACATGCTCGACCGCGTTCTCTTTTCGAGCGCGCACTTCTCACCGATCTTCCGGTTGCTATTGACCGTTTATGACTCACGGACCGCCTGGCTCGCGCTGGCAATTTGTCTTCTAGCGGCGCTTTGGAATCGTCCAGCACCCATAGCGAGATTGGTGGGGCTTTTCGGGCAACACCCCCATGCCGTCGCGCTGGCGAGCGGGGCATTGATTGCGCTCGGTGCGATAGCCGTGTACCACGACTATCCGTTTTCGATGGATGAGTATGCTGCGGTCTTTCAATCGAAAATCTTTGCCTCCGGACGCCTCTTTGCACAACTACCGCGCAACCTTATTGATTGGCTGGTAGTCCGCGGCTTCAATGGTTCCTTTCTGATTGCCTCGCCGGAGACCGGCAAGGCCATCGAACAATATTGGCCGGGCTTTGCTCTTTTGCTGGCGCCATTTGAGTTTCTTAAGGTGCCTTGGCTATGCAATGCGTGGCTCGCCGGCCTGGCGATCTTTCTCATCCATTGGATAACTAAAGAGATTACAGGCGATCGACCGGCCGCGGGGTGGGCGCTGCTGTTCACAGTGGCCTCGGGCGCTTTCGTGGCCGATGCGCTGTCGTACTATTCCATGCAGGCACACCTGACCGCAAACCTGCTCTACGTTGCGCTGTTGCTAAAACCGAGCAGATGCCGCGTTATGGGTGCCGGGCTCATAGGTTCGCTCGCGCTGATATTGCATAACCCGGTTCCACATACGCTATTCGCGGTTCCATGGATCGTTGCGATGATGATGGACCGCGACCAGCGCCGGTACCTGCTACCGTTGATGCTGGGCTACCTGCCCGGAGTGGGCGTAGGCCTGGGTTGGCTCATGTTTCGCTCGGACATCGCTTCCGCCACTCACGGCGCGTCGGCGGTGAGCGGGGTTGCCAGCGGCGTTTTCGGGTGGCCGGATTCTACATTGCTGAATATGCGCGCGGCTGCGCTGGCCAAGATGTGGCTATGGGCGGTGCCATGCGTTTTTGTGTTTGCTCTGTTGGGTCGTTTCCGCCACCGGGACAATCGGCATGTGCGTCTATTGATGCAATCGGCCGTCCTGACTTTTATCGGCTATCTCTTCGTGCGATTTGATCAAGGTCATGGCTGGGGATATCGCTACTTCCATTCTGCGTGGGGCGCAATTCCCATAATGGCCGGTTGCGCCATGACCGGCCGATCGGACGCTCAGCAGCGGCTGGTATCGTTCGCGGGGGCTGCGGCTATCCTGAATTTGGTCGTAGTGATGCCGTTTCAAATGCATGAAATTAGCGAAGTCATATCGCAACACTTGGCGCAGCTCCCACCACCGAAAAGACCCGGTAATAATGTTTATTTTATCCATCCTCGGAATGGCTTCTACGTGGCGGACATGGTTCAGACCGACCCGTTGCTCAGGAATCGCGATTTGTTGCTGGCGAGTCGCGGAGCGCAATTGGATACCCAACTGATTCGACAGAACTGGCCGAGTGCGGTGAAGATTGCAAGCGGAGGCGCGGCCGACCAGTGGTACTTGGGTCCTCAAGATCAGCGGCTTCCGATCCCGGGTAAGCGGGACCAACAGAACTTCGTGTTTGCGCCCGATCCAATTCCTTGACCCGAAATTGAATCAAATCGTTAACGAGAGAATCAGCTTTTGTCGTGCATCTCTCGCTGCCGAATCGCACGACGTGAGCGTGATGCAGCCATCGAGGGTCAACTCGGCAATGTTTTACGGCCGATCGCGACAAATTCGTTGTAGGTAAATATTTTCCCAAAAATACGGGGCAATGGAAATGAGTATGACCTTTCTACCGTGTAGCCTGCGGTCGTGAGCATCAAGCGAAGTGCCCCATCGTTGAGGAAGGTGACGTGCGAGTCATCGGTCGTGAAGCCCTTTTCTTGTGGGCAAATCAGGATTGCCAAGCCGCCTAATTTCACCAGTGGCGCGTATTCTTTGATGAGGTGGGCTCCCTCGTCCAGGGACATGTGCTCCAAGACGTGGGATAACAAAAGGGTGTCGTAGCCGCCCAGAATGTAGTAATTGGAATTCCGGAAGTCGTCGGGTAGGAATCCGACCAAGCCCGCGCGATTTATGATGTCGATGGAGTGCGGATTGTGATCAATACCGATACTGCCGGGGGGCAGGGTCGCTAGACATCTCCCGATTCCACAGCCGACATCAAGAGTTTTGCCGGGCTTTAGTCGCTTAAGATTCCATCGATACGGGCGCTGCACATCCAGCATGGTTTTCCATGATTTCTGCTGCAGTGCAATCAATCGCTTCGTGTACGTTATTTCATTCGTGGTTGTCACTATGTCACCACAGATCCATTGGGCGCCTTGCAGGAATCATCGTACATTGTTTGACATGTATCCCGCGGAATAAACAGCAGCAATCAGCGCTGCGATCGGCCTTGGCCAAAATCGCTCGAACATTTGTTGGTCTTCGGATTGGCGAATGCGGTTCGCTATCGTCGCAGACGTTTCGCTGCCTGCATGTACCCGTTTCGATACCAATTTCTGGTCGGAGTAGACGTACTGTCCTGGTTCGTCCGCCAAACGAAGCCAGGCATCCCAATCTAGGTTTGTCTTCCAGGAATTGCTGAACCTGAATCCAGGAAGGGCGGCCCGGTTGATCATCACACTGGGACAACAGATAGGGTTTCCTAGATTTAGCAACCTCTTTTTGTCCTTCACGCGGCTAATGGACTCCCGTTTTCCAAATGCTCGGATACAAAGGCGACGCTTGATCTTCAAATTGACATTCGGCGGCCGCACTTCCAGGTCAGTGTGCTCTCGGTAATCGCTAAACGCGAGGATCAATTGTCCGTAGTTTGCCGCGATTCGGCTCATAACGCGCAAATATTCCGCGTCATAAACGTCGTCTTGGTGCGCTATGGTTACGAGTTGGGATTTGGCGGCTTCCATGACGAAGTTCCAGTCCGTCGCGATATCCAGCCGAACCGGATTGATCTGCAGATTGAGACCGTAATCCGCTGCAATTTTCTCAAGGTATGGGCTAGGAGTCGACGTGCCCAACAGTATTTTGGGCGTTTCTGCTCGTTGGTTGAGTATCGACTCGATACAACCAGCGATGTAGGGCGACCGACCGTATGCTGGTATCGCGAAAACGTGATCAAAGTCGCTGATGAAACACTCCACTTCCTGTAACTACCTAGACACTGATAGTTCCATTCGTAAACTATGCAGGCCACATCGGTTGCGAAGGCCAATGCAGCGATTATTAGGATAGATGGGCGTATAAGCAACTGATGCGACCCGCATATACTGACGACAATGTGGTTCCAAGTGACTACACCTGGCATCCCTATCCACTGGTGGTCGGGTTCCGGGTTACCGCCGGCCCACTGCGCCGGCCTGTTGAATGCGAAGCCGCATCGCAACTCAAATTGGGGTGATAGGAAAGACGCCGTGGCAGTCACGTCAAAAGACTCTTTATTTAGATCGCTGTCCTCTTTGGGCTCACTCAGCGTTACAGCAATTTTTTTGGTCGCGTTTACCATTCTCCTTGCGAGCATGAGTCGCACCGTGAACCTGTACGACGAGGGTGTCATGGTCACAGGGGCTGCGCGCGCGATGGCTGGCGAGGTAGTGCACCGAGATTTTTACGCGAACTACGGTCCCGCCCAGTTCTACATTTTGGCAGCACTGTTTAAGCTCTTCGGACCATCGATACTCGTGGCCCGCCTTTGGGGCGCGCTCGTCAAAGCTGCAATCCCGGTCGCTGTCTACCTTCTGGGCAAGCGAGTGATGCCAGCGCCCTGGTCCCTCGTCAGCTGCGTCTGTTCAACGGTGTGGCTTAGCTTGGCGGAAAATACCGTCTGGCCCGCATGGCCGGCGCTCCTTGCCTCGATCGGGAGCATCCTTATTTTATTCACGATATTTGAGAAGGGCTCGTCGGTCAAACGTGCGCTTGCTGCCGGTGCGGTCGTGGGTGTTGCGACGCTTTTTCGCTACGACATTGGTTTTATCGTTTGCACTGCAGAAGCGGCGGTGCTTCTGACTTACAGTTTGACCGTTGACGCCGGTGGCCAGACTCGTCTTCGGTTCGTTGCCGTAAATCTGGGGGCCTACTGCGTCGGCATTGCAGCTGTGTGTATGCCGGTCGCCGCGGCGTTTTGGCTTGCCGGAGCATCGAGCGACCTGCTTTTCGACGTTGTGCAGTTCCCCGCGCATCACTATGCCGCCACTCGCAGTTTGCCGTTTCCATTGCCAATGCCCGGCAGGCGACCGTTCTATTTGTTCGAATACATAGTCTATTTTCCGTTGTTGATGTGTGTTGGCACGCTATTCGCGGCAATCCCGTTCAATCGCCCGCTTGCTCCAAGATTTTGTACCGGCATGGCGAATTCGCGTCGAGGCACGTGGGAACTGGCCTTGCTCGGCGCTGTAACGTTTGGCCTTTTTGCCAAGGGTCTTGTGCGCGTTTCCGCGATCCACATGTCTCCGGCTGTTGTGCCTGCACTTCTGATATTGGCCGCTTTGCTGTCTGCAAATGCACGCAGAAAAGTGTCAGTCGGATTTACCGCGTTTCTAGCGGTTGCCATTGCTGCCGGTATCGTTCCCACTCTCAACGCCTACGATGCTGTCAGGAACAAAATCCTCGTAAATCTATATTACTCCTCGCGGCCAGATCGGCGCGCCTCGATACCGGGTGATTCCCCGGAAAGGTCGGATTCTTGTCGCCCAGACCCGGGGCTGGAGCGTGTAGCTTGCTTTGAGTTTTCGCCCGACCAAGCAGCTGCCGTGCGTTACGTGCAGGCAAATACGACGATCTCCGACGCTATATTCGTCGGCTTGCCGCAGCACGAGCGAATTTTTGTGAACAATGTCGGTTTCTATTTCGTGGCGGATCGCCGCCCCGCAACCAAGTGGTATCACTTCGATCCAGGACTGCAGACTTCCGAGCCAATTCAGAAGTTGATGATCGGCGATCTGCTCCGGTCGCAACCTAAGTACGTGGTTCTGGATGCTGAATGGGAAGGCGCGCGAGAGCCGAATGAGAGTGCGAAAAGCAGCGGTGTAAGACTTCTGGACGAATTCATCGACGACAACTACAGGCGTGTTGCCACATTTGGTTCTTTAACCGTACTTAAGTATGTGGACGCGAGAAGCGCGCGCGACGACACCCGCAATCAACTGGCCACGACTGAAGAGCGCTAAAAGCTCAGGTTGCGGAAAATCCGCCATGGAAGGTGCTTGACAATCAAGCCTGCTCCAGCCCAGAAGCGCGGCAGCGATTGCGTCCCAATATCGTGGTCCATATTTCTTATGACATGTTGCGCAACTGCGGAAGGCCGCATCGCAGGGAACAACAATCTCTTCCCGAAGGATTGCTGGGTTTGAATATAGCCAAGTCGATAAAACTGAACAGATACTCCGCTTCCCGCGACGCTATGTCGCAAGCTTTCAAAATAGCTTTCCAAGCCGCGCTTGGCTGCCGAGTAAGCAACATTGGAACTCCGTCCGCGCACCGCAGCTATCGACCCAAATCCGACGATATTTCTCCTTCCCCGTGACGTCATTCGAGGAAGCAACGTGCTGACCGCCACCATGATGCTCGTCAGGTTTGTATGCAACATGCGAATAAATTCCTCGTCGGTGTTGTCGATTTCGTCGTTCTCCAGTGCGTCGCCGATCGGGAACAGCAAATTGTCGAAACTGCGATTGCTATTGGCCAAGTACTCGACCAAGGCGGACCGCACGGAGGCCGGGTCGGAGGCGTCTACTGCGATCCAATCGACGCGAACGCCGGTCAGCAATCCGCAATGCGCGCTTTCGGCGCTGAGGTCTCTGCCATCGCGCGCAACAATCGTAAGGTCATTACCTTTCGCAACCAAAGCGCGGCACAGCGCCCGTCCGACGCCGGCGGAACCACCAAATACAAGCGTGGTCACAATCCGAGCCTCGCGGAAAGCTCCGACCGGAATATTCGGTCTTTGTCCCAGTCACGCAGTACTGAACGTAGGTGCGGGAGTTCGGGGTATGCTGATTCGGCAACTTGTCGCGGCAATCTCGAGTCCTTTACTGCATTCGGACGTCCGCCGACCTCCAAAAGCAGATGATCGAGACGGTTCAGAAACGCGAGTGATCGGCGGCTCCGCGGAAAATTGATCGCAAAACATACGCCGGTCCCGTCGAATCGAGCCAAGGCCGAAGTACCTGAAAATATTTTCGCAGACGCCAGTGTTATCGGAACGCGGTGCCGGATGATGGCAGCTTTCAGACCGGAAATATATTCGTCAAAGCGACTGTGGGGCACCAGTGCTTGAAATTCGTGAAACCCGCTCTTTCCGAATGCACGAAAGTAATGCTCGGAACCATGGATGGGAAACAACGTTTCGCGCAAGGTAATGAGCTTCGTGTGTTGTCCGCGAGCAACGACGTGCGCGATGTTGATTACGCGAGCAGTCAAAAGGGTGAAGATATTCACCGGCCACTTTCTGCCGAAATCAGGAAGCGACGGTGGGATGCGAAGCCGATCTGTTGAGCCGGTAGGTAGGCTAACGAACTTTCCAGCGACTACGTATCCACGTCCGAAGTGCAATGATGGTTGGGTGAAGTCGTGCCATGAATACACGAAATCACTATCGGTCACCAAAGAACGCAGAGTTGAGACGCCTTCGTTGACAGTGTCCACCTTCAGCGTGCGTATTTCGACTGCATTGCCGGGAACGCGAACGCAGCGCAGTCGCGCGCTGATTATGATTCCGGTGGTCCCGTAGCCCCCGCAGGTGGCCTGGAATAGGCGTGGATGATCGGCTTCCGACAAATCGACTATGCCGTGGCTCGGATGAAACAGCTTGAGACTTTGTACTTGTTTGGCAAAAGTGCCGTCGCGGAATTGATTTTTCCCGTGTACATCCGCGGCTATGCAACCTCCGATTGATATTCGTCCATGGCCGGGTTGAACGGGGAGATAAAAGTTTCGGCGCATCAGGAAATCATAAAGAGCACCCAGGGTAATCCCCGCCTCTACTTCGACGACTCCCGTTTTGTCGCAAAATGCGAGAACTCGATCGAAAGAAGACATGTCGACTGAGACTGAATCCAGGCCAAAACTTGCCGCAGCATAGGACAGGCCGGCGCCCCTGGCGACCGCAAAGGTCTTCGTGGGGCCGGAACGAAAGAAAGAGTAGCGATCCGGCTTTTGCAGCCTGCAATTGAGCGAGATCGCTCCATCGAAACTTTCTGCCAGGTAGGTTGATTGGCGCGCGCTCGGCCAGTCACGTTTATCCTTCATCGATTGCGAGTGACGGATAGAAGATCGGTTGTTTGCCGCTCGCTGAGCCAGGTCGACTCATCGCCCTGAAGCTTGCTTTGAGATAAGTGAATATAAGAATTAGGCCGCCTCAAGCCATTCTTGTATGTTCGTGCCACATATAGAGCGACAAAAGAAATGCTCGCGCCAAGATATGCGGCAAGGACAATGATTCCGGCGACCGCGTACCCGCGAGATCCTGTCACGGCATACTGCCAGCCTAGAAAGGCGAGGCCTAATATCCAGAATGGAAGAATAAATATTGGAAGCCTCAACATCAATGTGGACGCCGACAGAATTCCGGCAAGGGCAAACGTGGACATCCCTATGAAATTGTAGTGAGTCTTGCCGCCTATTCGCGATTGGCGGCGAAATGGGATTCCAATACGTCTGAAGCCTACTCGACTAATGGACGCACGCACAAAGGGAAAAGAATTGTTTTCCACGAGCATCGAGTCGCGAACTTCCGACGAGAAAAGCGAAAATTCGGCCATGTCTAGGATGATGTCTTCGTCTGCCACCATTTTTAGTATGCGGTAGAACAACTTGCGAGTTGATTTCATGGCCGCAATTTCCTGACGGTCGGCTCGGATTCCGTACGCAATGTCGAAGCCTTCTTCGTACCGCGCCACGAAATCGAGCAGCATCTCCGGCGGATCTTCACAGTCCACATCGATGATTGCGAAAAGGTCACCCTTGGCAGTGCGCAAGCCACAGTCGAGCGATCGTTGATACCCTACGTTCCGGCTCATGGTTATTACATACACGGATGCCCAGCGTTCGCGAAGTTTCAACACTGCATCCATGGTCGCGTCGGTCGACGCATTGTTGAGGAAAACCAAATCGACCGAGTATCGCTTCGCTAGCTTCTCCATGACAGGCAGCATCCGTGCGAAAAACAATGGAACTACCGTCTCTTCATTATAGAGAGGGCACAGTATGCATAGTTTTAGCATGATCTCTTCGGTTTGCGAAATATTCCGAGCGCCCTGATCAATCGCATTTAGGTGGAACAAGGCAATTTTCGATCGCCACGATTTCGTGTATCCGATGCTTCTTCGGTGGGCCGTTGACTGGCCTCTTTGAGAGACATGAAGGGCAATCCAATTGCGCTGATTACGCCAACGCTCAGACCGAATAAGATGGAAAACGCCAGCGCGCTGTGCGCCAATACACCCGCATTTCCAAAAAGCGTCACAACTGCGCCCTCTCGAATGCCCCAGCCTCCTATGGACAGCGGCAACGAAGTTATCAACGTGATCAACGATATATAAAAGGCGTAGTCAAGAATGCCGAGGTGAAGTCCAATTGCTCGGCCAAGCCATAGGCACGCGATCGCAATGTTCAAATGAGTCAGGAAGCTCAAGCCGGCCAGTTTTGCGCCGGAGAGCGATAAAAGCGCTTTTCGAGCGTCGGAGGACAATTCGGACAGTGCGCGCAAGGCTTCCCAGGAGGGGAGCTTGGCGACAAGCGTATCTCCGAATGTCACCAACAATATTCCAGCCGCAGCTCCTGATAGGAGAAGAGGGACAAACCATGCTGCTCCCGGAATGTTCGTTCTGTCGCCACCCACCAGCAGCTGCATGAACGCGACCAATGCGATCAGAGTGAACAGCATGACCAACCGTTCCAGGATAACACTATGAGCCGATCGAGCGAACGGTACACCTCCGCGCCATGCCAAAACCATGCGAATAGCATCTCCTCCCGATGTCGAGGGAAGCACCTGGCTGAAAATCATGCCGATCCAAAAAAGGCGGATACTCCGCAATACGCCGATCGGCGATCCCAGAGTCTGCAGGACTAGACGCCATCGCGCGCCTCCAAGGATCGGAATCAAAAGCAACTGAGCCAATCCCAGAGACAACCACGATGGGTTCAGAGCGCGTATATCCGCCGCGAATGAAGTTAGGTCGATTTTTCGGGTCGTGTAGAAAAGCAATGCGATAGATATTGCGGCCTTCGCTAGAAACCAACCGCCGGACTTTATCCTGGAAATTAGCATTGATTACTCAGCGGTTTTCTAGCAGGTGCTGATCGACGGGTGTCGTCAACCTATTGCAGGCACGGTAACAGCTTGAAATACCAGAGAATATGAACTCGCTCGCATTTTGGGATATGTTCAATCGAATTACTATCCCCCACGGCGATCTCTCTCGACAGCACTCCGAAAGGTGAAGCGCTATGAATTGCGCAATAATAAAGTCAATAGTATAGTCAATGAGAACGCCAGCGCGTTGGCTGATTTTGCCCCAACTTGTTTCCCATCATATTCGGTTTGCCCAGAGCCTCTCGGCCTGCTTATTAAGCTAGGCTCCTTGGCATCGGCGCGAACCACACGCGGGTGGGTACCTGAGGAACCCGCGAAACTTAATGCCCAAGCACACGTGCAATTTTGGAGTACGGGGATGAATGTCAATGTAATCGCTCGCAAATTGGAATCGTTGCAGAAGAAGGGTTCGATCAAATCGGCAGATGTGGCCAACGTCTTGCAAATTCGGCCGGAAACAGTATCACGATGGAATCAAGGCAAGGCATTCCCTCAACCGGATGCCGAAAGAGCTTTGCTGGATTTAGAGTACGTGGTTGATCAGTTGGCAGATCTCTACCAACCCGATGAGGCGCGAATGTGGTTGTTTTCCAGACAGAGGCTTCTCAAAGGTCAAATACCGGCAGATCTTATTCGGCAACATCGTACCGAAGACGTCATTAAGATCATTGGCTAGCTTCCCGCGGGTGAGTACGTGTAAGGGCGGGTAGGGCGGTCGCTACGACTGATCGTGTGATATCGGCAAAATGGCGCGACTATCCATGTGGGACATTACTATGCAGTTGAGCGACGCACACAAGCCCCGGCCCTTGTCCTGGGCCTTCGCACCTCGGCAGGCGACGGT
>WNFR01003275.1_pt1 | contig 16826 bp, 10 predicted proteins | sample 5400221 | NCBI WGS metagenome assembly WNFR01 (sample SAMN13153357, study PRJNA577476) | soil metagenome | isolation source: 40 cm soil under Madrone tree | place: USA:California | collected 2016-06-14
CTTTCCTTTTTTTAGCGTTGAAAGTGCAAGCTGCATATCTCCACTATCCGCCTCTAACTCTGCCAGCCGCAGATAGAGTTCGCCAGCACTGGGATTCTCCTCGACTCCTTGCTTGAGTGTATGAAGCGCAGACTCCGGGTCGCCCGAAGTTTCTTCTAACTCTGCCATCCGCAGGTAGAGTGCAATAGCACTGGGATTCTTCTCGACTCCTTCCTTGAGTGTAAGAAGCGCAGACTCCGCGTCGCCCAAAGTCTCCTCTAACTCTGCCACCCGCAGATACAGTTCACTAGCGCTGGGATTCTTCTGGACTCCTTGCTTGAGTGTAAGAAGCGCAGACTCAGTGTCGGACAAAGTTTCCTCTAACTCTGCCACCCGCAGGTAGAGTGAAGTAGCACGGGGATTTTTCTCGACTCCTTGCTTGAGTGTAAGAAGCGCAGACTCCGTGGCACCCAAAATTTCTGCCAGCCGCAAATAGAGTGCGCTGGCATGGTCAATCTTCTCGATCCCCTGGCTGAGTGTATCTAGCGCAGATTGCTTATCTCCCCCTTCGAACTGTACCTCAGCAAGTCGCAAATAGAGTGGAGTAACACTGGGGTTCTTCTCAATTCCGTGCCTGAACGTAGCGATAGCAGCCTGCTTGTCGCCAAGCTCCGCCTCCGCCTCTCCTAGTTTTAAGTAAAGGGCAGGGTGATGACTTCTCTCAAGGCCCTGGTTGAAAGTGGCAACAGCAGCTTGCTTGTTGCCGAGTTCCGCTTCTACCTCGCCCAGCCGCAGGTAGAGTGCGCCGACATCTGGATCCTTCTCGATGCCTTGCTTGAACGTGGCGCGCGCAGCCTGCTTCTCGCCTGACTCTGATTCCAACTCACCTAGTCGCAAGTAGAGCGGCCCGGGCTTATGACCATTCTCGATGCCCTGTTTGAACGTAGCCCTCGCAGACTCCCTTTCGCCCAACTCTGATTCGAGTTCACCTAGTCGCAGGTAGAGTGCGCCACTCTTGGGATTCTTCTCGATGCCCCGTTTGAACGTGGCCAGCGCAGGCTGCTTTTCGCCCAACTCTGATTCCAGTTCACCCAGTCGCAGGTAGAGTACACCAGCTTTGAGGCTCTTTTCGATGCCCTGCCTGAACGTCGCCAGCGCAGCCTGCTTATCGTTCTCAGCTAGATAGATCCTGCCTAATTGCAACCACAGCGCTTCATCAGTAACGTTGCTTCCGAGAGAATCGTTGAGACATCTCCTGGCTGCTTCAAGCAGTGATTGTTCCATCAATTCCTGTGATAAGGAGACCATTTTGCGGGCAAAGTCGCGCGTCTCACGAAACTCCACAGGCACGTTTTCGATGGCCCCTTGTTTGGCTCTAACTAAGTAGTAAGATTGCCAAAGCCTCCAACTCTGCGGAAACAGCTTACAGCCAGTCTTCAACCAGGTCTCTACATCGGGATTGTTTTCAGACTCACTCAACTGTTTGGCGATCTGGGCACCCACAAGATAGATTCCGTCCCACTCGATTTGTGATTTTACCGCCTCCAGAACAACTGCAAGCGCGGTCTTAATGCCGGCTTCGGTGGGATTTAATTCGAGATATCTAGCCGCAATTTTCTCATACGACTCCCCGATGCCTTCGTAAGATAAAGTCGCTCGACTGTCCTTGGCCTCTTCGCGAATCTCATTGAAAAACTCAACTGCCTCGAGCCAAAATGGGTCAGTCTCGAGCTGTCCAACAGTCATGTCGCATAGCAGACTGACAAGCAAAGGCGCAACTTCTCGTTTGCCTTGATCGATCGCCGTACGATAGTGAAGAGCCGCTCTGCCATACTTTTCCTCGTCCTCCTGGCGATGGAGGGCTGTGGCCATGAGATAGTTGATGTCGGGTGAAACTAACCGCGCCGCTGACTTATAGTCTATTCTCTCGGCGACGCTAATCTGCGTGAAGAGATCCTTCAGGATTCTTTCCGCTTTAGAATAGATGGCTTTTGGATTTCCGATACTATCGCCCGCTTGTAGAAGCCTCTTGGCTCGTTCTATGCGGGTTTCATATAAGTACTCAAAGACCGCGCGCTGTCCGGCAAAGTCTTTAGCCTTTTCGTAATGATACAAAGCTGCGGTGCAGTTCGCCAAACTGACGCCTCTCACCCATGCCACTCGACCACGGTCCCTGCGTGATGTCAACTCACGCAAAGGGAAATAGTACCGTCCGGCTAAGCCATGCGCGTTTTTGAACTGCCGGGGCTTTTCGTTATTCAGAACCTCCTGGCAATATCGGCGGACGAGACCGTGCATCCACCATTTGTCATTTCCCCAGTTCACGAGATTTCTCTTTTCAAGAATGGAGAGCAGGTTGATGGGGTCTTCTCCTCGAAGGCTTGGGGGGGCGGCCTTAAAGACAAATCGGGCTTGCGCAATGTTGAAATTCTCAACGAAGGTTGACGAGGTTAGCAGCATCCACCACGAGGCAAAGAAGTTTTCTCTCAAAGAGCTGAAAAGGTGGCCCAAGATTTTGTCGCAGACCTTTTCTATTGCGCTACCTTGGCCTTCTTCTGATGCAAGCGATTCGAGGATTTCATCTAACGCCACCTCAGGTATAGTGTAGTCAGTGGCCAGCCCAACAATCAGAGCGAGGGCTCTCGGGTAAGCTGCTAATGTCTCGGCAACTCGATGATTCAAGTCCGGAAATCTCCATTTGGAGTTCTCCAAGTATTGAAGAGCCTCTTCCTTGCTGAAACCCTGATCCAGTGGACAAACGTGCAGTTGATATTGGCTCAGCTCCAGCCTGCGGTTACTCACGAAAAGCAGTTCTGCGTTCTCCCACGACCGGTTCGTGATCGCCTTAATCATGGCTCCGAACCGAGGTTCGTTGATTGCGCCGTCTTCGTTAAGCAGATTCTCGCCGTTATCTATGACCCACAGGATGCGAGAACTCGACAACGTTTCTTCAAGTAGACCGAGGATTTGTGTCGCATCTCTCAACCTGGACTGCTGAATTAGTTGTTTGTAGAGCGATTTGTGTCCCCACGCATTCGCCAGTTGTTGCGCCAAATTCTCAAGGGCGGCAGTGGCCCAATTTGAAAGAGCTGTAGTGTCAGATCTTGAACGAATGTTGAGAAGCGAGGTGTACAAAATGGTGTCGTATTTTGACTGAACGGCATCGCTGGCGAGCCACTGCGCCAACAGCCAGGTTTTCCCGATCCCAGACAGGCCCTGAAACTGAACGGCATGATGAAGGTCCAAATCATTCCTGAGACGCTCTTGATGGCGCTCCAGGGGCAATAGGAGCGGCTTCTCGGAATCTCTCCTTTCCGCATCAAGCAGCGGACCATTCCAGTCTTGCTCGGTTCCATAAGTGAGTATCTTCGTGTGAAGCTTATTGAGCAGCGAACTGTGCGCTTCTGATAGGTAATACTTTAGAACAGCATTATGATTTGTTGAACTCAGCGCAGCCATTCTCGGTAGACTCTTGGTGTCTATCCATCTGGTGGTTGTTACTAACAGGTCTTTTGTCGCACTGGTTGTTGTAAAAGCCTCACACTTGGGTCTGAGCGAATCCTGGCTTGAGATGGGGCCCGTGGTGATTACCAGAGGAGATAATGTAATCTGATCGCGCAGTTGCTTATGCTGGCAAAAAAGAGCCAGGGCTGCCGGCGTTTCCAAAGAACCTTGATCATACGTCAGGGTGTCGGTACCCACCCGAAAATCAGGGAGCCCAATGCTTATTTTGAAGTTGTCAAACTGAGGACGGCAGCCGCGTTCCTCGAGCATCTTGCAGGCTTGTCGTCGCGCCTTCTTGATTGAGGAGACAAAGGCCGCTTCGATATTGAGCCAAGTCGGGGCGGGTTGTGTTTGATCGCCTAGTTCAAAGAAGAAGGGCTCGGGCTCTGCCGTGTCATAATCGGCCTGAATTTCTATCGGCACGCATATTCCGATGTGGTCGTCTACAACCAGAGGCACGTAGACAAGGTTTGTTAGCCTCTGAAGGAGGTCGCGCAGGATGGCATATGCTGGTTGGAGACGAGCGGATTTGCCTAGTAGCTCATAGAGGAGGTCGGGCGGCTGAAGACTCTGCTTTTGTGTAAGCTTCGCCCACTGATTCAACTGGTTGTATACGTCCTCGATTTCAGGTGTATTTGGTCCGGCGACGAGTTCGGCGACTTCCTGATAAACTCGCTCATCCCTTCGCGCTCCTACTTTGCTCGCGGCATGTATGCACTCGGCCAATCGCATCAGGACGGGCACGGCGCCACGCGCTTCAATATACTTTGCCAGTGACTTATTCGAGTCGGCTTGCCGGCGGACCGTTTCAGCAAAGGATTTGTATTCAGCCCTGTTGAGATCTTTGTACGCATCGGAAATCGAGAACTCACCGAGAGCCTCCGCAAGCCCAGTGAGCAATTCGGGATACAACCATGCCTTGTCCGGCCCCAGAGACTCGCTGCGCTCGTACACATCATTCAGGATTGTCTCGCCGACCCCGAACGTGTTTCCCGAACGTCGCGCGGTGCGCGTGAAGATCTTCAGCCGGGCCAACTCAATATAGGCTTGGGAACAAGGGTTCAGAGTCTCGTTCATTCTTTAGCCACTCGAAATGATGTGTCAATTAATGCTCTCCTGATTTCTTCGTCACTGCTCTCTACACTGATCCCGTATTTCTTTCGGAGGCCGAGATTTCCCCGGTCTCCAGGATTCAAAGCGATTTGATCCGAAAGGGCGGATCGTACTACAACCCGGCGTTCGAGACGCGGGCCGATGTATTTGACCATTAGATGGCCAACGCTCAGGGTGAACCTGAGCGTTATGAGTTTTCCATCGACATCGAACTGTTTTTCATAAGGCCAGGCGGATTCGGTTTTCTGATGGGCCGCAACCCTGAGTTCATCACTGCGCACGTCGCGCTGAATGGTTCGCTGTTTCGATTCGGCCCGGAAGCGCGTTACATTCAAAGCGTTTCTTTTCACAAAGCGCTCGGCCATCGCATCGAACATATTCCTGTCTTGTGGGAGTAGTTCCTCAAACTGCGAGCTCGTGACGGCGTCAATACGGGCTCTGCATTTCGTGCAGAAGCCCGCATGATTCAGAAGATCGCGACTCAAGCTGGGCGAGTTCAACAACCAGACCAACTCTTTGTCTGGCCGCGTTTCAACCCATTGGCACATCTCCATGTCGACTTCTTCCGGTTCGTTTTTGCCTCTCATGTCGCTTCCTCTACTGAGCTAATCTTACCGTCTCGCGGCGTGAAAACTGAAATCAGCGCGAAGCTCTGCGTCGTCCCTCAGCGGCATCCTGCTCGGCTTGGGAACTGAGATACAGCTCATGTAAGAGTTGACCAAACCACCTGTGAGTCGCGGCCCGTGAGATCGGTCGTCCATTCGGGCACGCGATTCGATGTGCCTCGTTGATCGTTTCCCCTTCCGAGAAATATCTCCGCACCACCTCGACAAACGCCGATTCCACGTCATCATCGTTTGGCCTATAACCACGGGAAACCTGTCGGCACCTCTCCTCAATGCACTGCCACATTTCTTCTCTTAACAGACTATCGAGCGCGATCGGCGGTACAAACGCCTCCTGCCCCAATGAACTGAGGCTGGGCTCATCGAAGTCTTCTTGGACTTGGCCTATGGTCACGCGCGTCCAATTATTGTCCCTGGGTTTATAGACATTACGAATCTCTTGCCGCACGTGATTATTCAAGGTCTGTCGCAGATGGGGCGGCCACCAGTCGTCGCTCTCCGTATCTTTAACCCTTTCAGCTAACCTCTGTTGATAGAACTCCAAATACTTCTCACGGTACTGACCGTCACATTTCTCCGACTGATCGGCAGTGTTCTGGCCTGCAATCATCAGCACGTAGCGCTCTGCCATCTCTTCCGCGTCTTCGTGTGCCCGCTTCTCCGAAAGCTTTAACGGATAGTCATTGGGCTTTCTCAACACGGTCTCGTAAGTATCCTGAACTATCTGTTCGGCGAGTGCGTGGAGGTCATCATCATAGACGCCTTTTGGAAAGCCGAAAGACTGGAATGCTGAATGTACCCAAGAGAACATCTTCGACCAATAAACTTCAGTACAAAAGTTCTCCGGAATCTTCATTATCGAGTACCTTTCGGAGAATCGGATCGTGCCGAATGCAATAACAATGTTTGATTCGGAATGAGGATTGCCGGAGCTATCGTAATATCATTTACTAATTTTATCAACAGGTCGTGAAGGCGAATGTCGTGAAGGCGACCGAAGCTGCGGCGCCTGCGGCTCCCCACCGGCGCTGCCCGGTCAAGCTTGCCAAGTTCTATCACCATGGTTACGTTGCCGTTCCTTCCACTCGATCGCCTCTTTCCCAGCGCGCAAACATAGAGCGAGATACCAGTTGGCTTGCGGAGATGTCAGTCCCCCCAGCCTCCATCGCATAATTTCCATTTTTCCTACCCGCCGTGCTTTTGAGCCCCATCGCGCGCAACTTCTCCTCCGTTCTGTTGTCGTTAATTCCAGACTCCCGTCTCACGACTGTCGAGTTGGGGCTGTTGCGCCCTTTTGCGGATCACCCATTTGTTTGCCCCATTCGCGGCCGTGAGACGGATTCAGCTTCGCGCGCACAACGGAGTGTTAGTCCTGACAACAGAGATGGACGGGATGAACAAAGCGGTTATGGCGGGCATCGCCTTACGCAAAGGGGTAACGAATACCAAGTGATGCAAGAAAAGGAGATAAACTATGAACAGCTATGACGTTGTGCAGATCGTCGACGTCTACCCTTACTATCACGAGCGAGGAAGACAGACGATGAAGAAAGACCCCGACGCCGAGGCTCAGAGCCTGAGCATGCTTGTTAAGCCTCTGGGTCGAAACGTTCACAAAATCGCCCTCGTAGCGCCGGACGATGACGAGCGCCGCCTCGCGTATCGGCGATCCGGCTATGAAACCATCCTGATGCACGATAGGGATACGGAGTTGACGGAGTTCATCCTCCAAATGGAGTCCGAGATCAAGGACGCGCCACCCAAGCACGTGGTCCTGGTCAGCGACGACCCGGATTTCGTTCACCTGTGCAATGCAGTGGCGCCGCATACCGACCTGGCGGTATGGGCGAATGGTGCCACGGCACCTCGCGTGCTAAAGAATCCAAAGTACGGCTGGCGGCCCCTTGAGGAGCTGCTCCCGGACTTAAAGGTTCCTCGGATCGATGTACGTATCGATCTGGAAAATATCTTCATCGGTTTGGTGCAGCGCGGCTGGCGGCCCAACCTGGTTGAGATGATGGAGGCCATTCACCAGGCGATGAAGGACCTCGGTGAGATCACCACCGTAACGGGTTACGCCGACTTCGATGAGCTCAACCGTCACCACGGCCCAAACAGGAACTGGCAGCGCGAGCTGACACTGGCTAACGCCGAGAGCCGCTATGTCGTCAATAAGCACGGTAAGAATACAGCCGACATGAAGATAGCCGATGACATTCGCACCCTGGTTGAGCACGACACCGGCGCGATTGACATCATCGGTCTTGCGACGATGGATCGCGACTTCAGACACATCGTCGACACGGCTCAACGGCGCGGTAAGAAGGTCGTTGTGCTGGGGCTGGAAGGCGCGCTGAGCCGCGAACTGGAAGGCGCGGCCAGCGAGGTTCGCTACCTGGACAAGTTTCTGAAGCTCGCTTCGCCAAGCAAGCAAGGCTCGGGAACCGCCGCTCCGCCGCAACGCGAGGACGCAACGCTGATGATGCGGGTCGCAGCGCTGATGCACCGCAACCACTGGCGCTTCGTGTATCGCAATCGGCTTGAGCAAGAGTTCGGTCAGACAACCGAAGGTCTGCGCAAGTTGATCACAGAAGGATGGTTGACACCGAGCCCGGGCGGCTCTGTTGACGGCAAGGGCCTCGCGAGGACCCTTGAACCCAATCCGAACAACACAGCTGCTCGTGGGGCGCACTACCTGGCTCGATGGATACCCGTCCGTCTTGACTACTGCCTCAACCAGCGAGGCATGCCGTACGTAGACAGCAACTTCCTGGCGAACGGGATGGCGCGCGACAGGGTCTTGACCGAGATGGGTGTCGGGCAGACACGGGTCGACGCCGAGAGCTGGCTTAAGGCGGCAGCGTGTGCCGGGCTGATCGAGGCGAGCCAACAGGAGCATCCGCAAGACACGACGAAGCTCATTACAACATGGCGGCTGCCACAAGAGCCGGTCGCGCCGCCCGCAGCCGAAGAAGCTGCGGAGAGGCGGGATCAACCCCAACCCGCAAGCAGCTACCTTCGCGAACTCCTGACTCAGGGATTGAGCGATGGCGAGCTGACACAGGTGCTCTTCGACAACTTCCGCGAGGTACATAGGGAGGTTGACGGAGCACCCAAGGTCGCGCGGATTCAGGCGCTCCTCGACTACGTGGAGCGGCGCACGCTGAGCAACCAGTTGCTCGCGGCAATCCGCGCTGTGAACCCAACGTTGGGCGACGAACCACGAACAGAGTTGCTCGCGGCGTGACCCAGCGCTGGCGCTGTGCGGGGGATGGCACGCCATCCCCCTCGACTTTTTTATCAAGGGGCACGATTGCGAAATTGAGAGCCCCGACCTTATGCCTCACCACCATTCGGACATCGTTTTCCGTCCAGGCATAGAGGATTTCGTGAAGTGCAGTGCAACTAAAGGAGGAGACACGATGAAGAAGCCGGGGATTTTCGCTGTCAGTGTAGGCGTGAGCCAGTACGCTCGCCTCGGAAGGCTTGGTTGCTCGGCCAACGACGCAACCGATATGGCCGCGGTGCTTCGCGAGGGAACCAACCCGGCGCAAGTCAAGGTCCTCGTAGACGCTGCCGCCACAAAGCAGTCGATCTTGAAAGAGTTTACCTGGCTCGCAAACGGCGCAAGCTCCAACGACACTGCGATCCTCTTCTTTAGTGGCCACGGGGGGCGCCTTTCTGCGCGTGCGGATGGCCAAGGCTACCTCTGTCCAGTCGATGCTTCCGCGCTTGATGTTGAGCAGACCTGCATCAGCAGTGCTGAACTCACTGCGGCCCTGCGGGCCATTAAGTCGGAGCGCATGGTCGTCTTGCTCGACACGTGTTACTCCGGCGGGATCGGTGAACCGCGTGGCGGTGGGTTAGACACTGGCCTGACCGATCGAGACGTGAGCGAGCTGATCGAAGGTAGCGGGCGCGTGATCATGGCGGCGAGCCGACCCGACGAACTCGCATGGGAGATGAACGGGATGCGAAACGGCGTGTTCACAACCTACCTGCTGCGTGGATTACTCAGCGAGGTGGCGCGACCGGACGGCACGATATGGGCGAGTGATCTCTTCAGCTACGTCTCGCGTGGGGTGCGCCAGGAACGGCGCCAGCATCCATACCAAAAGGCTATCGGTGAGGACTTTGTAGTGATAATCCAGCGCCGCTCCGCAGTATCCTCCCCGTCGCTCTCGATTGTCACCCTGCCCTCTGTAAGGGATCAGCGTTCCCTCCGCATCGCGATGCGTGCAGTCTATGACCGAGCCGAACTCGTCCTCCTCTGCCGGGACCTTGGACTCAGTCTCGAAGATCTGCCAGGAACAACGCTCGAAACGCAGATGATGGACCTGATCGACTACTGCCATCGACATGGGCGCTACAATCAACTGCTCAATCGAGTGCGAATGGATCGCCCTCAGATCGCCCAGAGCCGATAGACGGAAGCACGAGACTCCGCTAAGCCTCGAACACCCGAGATGTTCGAGGCTTTGTCGCTCGGAGCGCTCACTTTAACGTCGGTTCCTGAAGCTGTACTTATGACCAACTTAAATCTTTTGAATTTTACATATCGACTTTGCCTTGTTATTGTCTCATTCTAAGAAGCCCGATCGACGCGGTTTACGGTCGACGATCAACACGCTGGAATGCACTGAGCTGCACTTCGTAAGGGATCTTTCGATGAACCTGTTCTCGCGCGGTTACCGTTCTTCACTTGGAAAAAAATACGTCATGGCGATCACGGGATTCCTTTTGTTCCTGTTCGTGATCGTGCATATGGCCGGCAATCTCCAGGTGTATCTCGGACAAGGGCCGATGAATGCTTATGCAGAGCTGCTCAAGTCCAGGCCCGGACTTCTGTGGACCGCGCGGACCGGGCTATTCGTCATCGCCGTGCTTCACATCATATCGGCGCTTCAACTGGCAGCCGAGAATCGCGCCGCAAGGCCGGAGCCTTACGCAGAGGGTAAGCCCATCGCGAGTCTTGCGTCACGAACGATACTGCTCAGCGGCTTGATCATCTTCGCATTCATCGTCTATCACCTGATGCACTTCACGTTTGGAGTGACGAATCCCGACTTTATGGATCTCCATGACGGGTCCGGCCGTCACGATGTCTTTACAATGGTGGTCGAGGCCTTTCGAAACCCGTACGTATCGGCGTTCTATATCATCTCGATGGGGCTGCTGTGTTTGCACCTGAGTCACGGCGTGTCCAGCTTGTTCCAATCGCTGGGCATAAGACGCAAAGGGACGGTAGCCGCGTTCAATAGTTTTGCTCGGATCGCGGCGATTGTAATCTTCGTCGGCAATTGTTCCATTCCCATCTCGATCCTTGCGGGCGTGGTGAAGTAAGAGATAGCACTATGAGACTCGATGCGAAAATACCATCCGGGCCGCTCGCCGAGAAGTGGAGCAGACACCGCAACCACATCAAGCTGATCAACCCGGCCAACAAGCGGAAGTTTGATGTGATCGTGGTCGGGTCGGGGCTCGCGGGCGGTTCGGCTGCGGCCACGCTTTCGGAACTGGGCTATAAGGTCAAATGCTTTTGCTTTCAGGACAGTCCGCGCCGAGCGCACTCGATCGCCGCGCAAGGCGGCATCAACGCCGCGAAGAATTATCAGAACGACGGCGACAGCGTGTACCGCTTGTTCTACGACACGATCAAAGGCGGCGACTTCCGCGCGCGCGAAGCGAACGTCTACCGGCTCGCGGAAGTCAGCGTCAACATCATCGATCAGTGCGTCGCCCAGGGCGTTCCGTTCGCGCGCGAGTACTCGGGTTACCTTGCAAACCGCTCGTTTGGCGGCGCGCAAGTGTCGCGAACCTTCTACGCGCGAGGGCAGACCGGTCAGCAGCTGCTGCTCGGCGCCTATCAAGCGCTCGCCAAGCAGATCGAAGCCGGCGGCGTGCAGATGTACCCGCGCGCCGAGATGCTCGACCTTGTGATAATCGACGGTAACGCGAAAGGAATCGTGGTCCGCGATCTGGTGACCGGGGAGATCAGCTCGCACGCCGCCGACGCGGTCGTGCTTGCAACCGGCGGCTACGGCAATGTGTTCTTTCTCTCAACTAACGCCAAGGGCTGTAACGTGACTGCGATCTGGCGAGCCTACAAGCGCGGGGCGCTGCTGGCCAATCCCTGCTACACGCAGATTCATCCGACCTGCATTCCGGTCAGCGGCGATCATCAGTCCAAGCTGACGTTGATGTCGGAATCATTACGTAATGACGGCCGCGTGTGGGTGCCCCGGAACAAGGAGGATCACCGGGCGCCCGGCGAAATCCCGAAGGAAGAGCGCGACTACTTTCTCGAACGCAAGTATCCTGCTTATGGAAATCTGGCGCCTCGAGATATCTCATCGCGCGCCGCGAAAGAAGTCTGTGATGAAGGCAGGGGAGTGGGTCCGGGCGGCCGTGGTGTGTATCTGGATTTCGCTGATGCGATCGAGCGGCTTGGCTTGAATATGATTCGCGAACGCTACGGCAATCTCTTCGAAATGTACGAGCGCATCACCGGAGAAGACGCTTACACGGCGCCGATGCGAATCTATCCCGCCAGTCACTACACGATGGGCGGGCTGTGGGTGGACTACAACTTGATGAGCAACGTTCCGGGCTTGTACGTGATCGGCGAAGCGAATTTCTCAGATCACGGCGCGAACCGGCTCGGCGCCAGCGCGTTGATGCAGGGGCTTGCCGACGGCTACTTCCTTCTCCCTTACACGATCGGCGATTACTTTGCGAGCGAGCGGCCGGCGAAGCCGTCACTCGATCATCCGGAATTCAAGAAGGTTGAGGAGGAAATCGTCCAGCGCACAAACAAGTTCCTGTCGATCAAGGGCCATCGCACGGTCACCGAGTTTCATCGTGAGCTCGGGAAGCTGATGTGGGACAAGTGCGGGATGGCACGCAACGAAGCCGGACTGAAGGAAGCGCTCGAGAGGATTCCTGCGCTGCGTCAGGAGTTTTGGGAAGACGTGAACGTGCTTGGGGACGGAAACGAACTGAACCAGTCGCTCGAGTACGCGGGCCGCGTCGCCGACTTCATGGAATTCGCCGAGTTGCTCGTGCTTGACGCGTTGACTCGCGACGAATCGTGCGGCGCTCACTTTCGCGAAGAGCATCAGACTCCGGACGGCGAAGCGATGCGCGACGACGAGAACTTCTCTTATGTCGCGGCGTGGGAGTATCAGGGCCTGGATACTCGGCCGATCCTGCACAAAGAACCGTTGGTCTACGAAGAAGTCCATCTGGCGCAAAGGAGCTACAAGTAGTCTTTGCGGGCCTTTGCGTCTTTGCGGGCCTTTGCGTCTTTGCGCGAAATCTGAACCCGGGAAAGAGCGTTTCGCGCAAAGACGCAAAGAGAACTGTTAAGAAGGAATTCGACAAGTAAATGAATCTTACGTTACGCATTTGGCGCCAAAAGAACAGCGACACTCCCGGGCAGTTTGTCGACTACAAGGCCGATGACATCTCGCCCGACATGTCTTTTCTCGAGATGCTGGACATCGTGAATGAAGGCCTGATCAAGCGCGGCGAGGAGCCGATTGCCTTCGATCACGATTGCCGGGAGGGAATCTGTGGGACGTGCGGGATGGTGATCAACGGAGTCGCGCACGGGCCGCTTGGAGCCACCACTACTTGCCAGTTGCACATGCGCCACTTCCGGGACGGCCAGTCAATAACAATCGAGCCCTGGCGCGCGCGTCCGTTTCCCGTAATCAAAGATCTGGTCGTCGATCGAAGCGCGTTCGATCGAGTCATTCAAGCCGGAGGATATATCTCGGTGAGAACGGGCGGAACCCCGGACGGTAACGCGATTCCGATCCCGAAGCCGGACGCCGACCTGTCGATGGACGCCGCCGCGTGTATCGGTTGCGGCGCGTGTGTGGCTGCGTGCAAGAACGCTTCAGCCATGCTGTTCGTAGCGGCGAAGGCCTCTCACTTGAACATTCTTCCGCAGGGAAAACCTGAGAAGGATCGCCGCGTGTTGAACATGGTCAGAGCGATGGACGAGGAGGGTTTTGGCAACTGCACGGTGATGGGTTCGTGTGAAGCGGTCTGTCCGAAGGAGATCAGCCTCGACTTCATCTCACGGATGAATCGCGATTATCTCAAGGCGCTGTGGCGAAACAGGTAGTATAATGAACAGGCCGCAAAGCACAGTCGATCGGATTTGGGATTTGGAGTTTGAGGATCGGAATATGGCCAGCGCAATAAGCTCGCCCGAACAACTAGTGATTCTTGACCGAGTGACCTGGGACACCTACGAGCGTCTGATCACCGAACACGGTGAGAGGTGCGGCACGCGCTTCACTGACGATGAGGGGGTACTCCAGATCATGGTCGTTTCTTCCCGTCACGAAAGGCCCAATCGACGACTCGCAACGCTGGTTGAAGTGCTTGCAGAGGAATGGGCTCTTGACATCGAGCAACTAGGCTCGATGACGTTCAAGCGAGAAGATCTTCAAAAGGGATTTGAACCAGACTCCTGCTTCTACATCCAGCACGCGGACGCGATCCGAGACAGAGAAGAGATTGACCTCGCCGTTGATCCGCCGCCTGATCTTTCAATCGAAGCTGATATCACGAGCGGATCGCTCAACCGCTTTCCAATCTTTGCCGCCGTCGGCATACCGGAGGTCTGGCGCTTCGATGGGAACAAGGTCGCTATCTTTCGATTAGAGTCCGGCGGCTACCTTGAGTCGACGAATACCGTAGCATTCCAAGCGATCACCGGAGAGATCTTGACTCAATTCCTCGACGATAGCCAAAAGCTAAAGAGACTCAGCGTGGCTCAAAAGAGTACGAGAATGGGCGCGGTCGCAAGTCTGAGGTTCTAGACGCTCCTTGTGGAGAAGCAAGTAAGTCAGTTCTCCGCGACCCTATAGGACTTATGTGACCTATAGGACCTATATTGACCTATACAGCGGGCAACCCAACCCAACCCCAGTGCATCCCGCCTACGCAGTTTCGCACGAACCGCTCAACAAAACTCCGGAGGAACAAAATGAGAAAGAAGCTGGCTAGTCTCCTGCTCTTACTCGCCCTGTTCGCGCTTGCGTTACCTGCAGCAGCGCTCGCGCAGAACAAAGACGAGTATGGAGGCTTTATCAAACGCGATAAGAACGGCTACAGGGTTGGTCAAGGCAAGATCACCCTATTCGACGGGCCGGGTATCGTGAACTATCAATACAAACATAGTTGGATGCCAGGGGCAGGTGGCGCTGCAACGGTCATCGGTATCGGCGCTGGAGCCGGTGCAGGGACCGGGGCAATTGTCAAAGGGAAGAAGGGCGCTCTCATCGGTGCTGCTGTCGGCGCCGGGGCCGCCACAGGCGTCTGGCTGTACAAAAACCGAACAGAGAGGCGCAGAATCTTCTGAAGCTTTCCTTCTGGCTGTTATTTGATCTAAACAAGGTGCTGGTTTTAGAAGGCCGAGCACCGTGGATCCATGTGGCTGAATTGACGGGGCTGACCATCTTGCCACAGGTCGGTCCCGTTTCCTTTTGTACCTCTCCAAGCGACGTCCCAATTCTTGAAGGCTTTCGAAACCGGAGTCTGGCCAGTCTTGCCTAGTAGATTGTGGCGCGCGCGTTGCTAGTCCACAGTTGAAACCGAAGCACGAACCCTTAATCAATCAGGAGGAAATCGCATGAAACGCATACTAACAAGTGCTGTACTGTGCCTGACTCTTGCTTTGAGCCTCGCGGCCCCTGCCGCCCAGGCTTCCCAGAACAAGAACAGCGGCAAGAAGCCCGCCGCGGAGAAGAAGATGTCGCCACGCGCCGAAGCGCTGAAAAAGTGCAACGACGACTACACGGCTGCGGTCAAGAAAGCAAATGACGACCACCAGGCTGCGGTCAAGGCCGCCACGGGCAAGAAGGGCAAGGACCGCGCCGAGGCGATGAAAACCGCAAACAAGGACAAGGCTGATGCCCTGGCTTCAGCCAAAAAGGCTAAAGCTGACTGCGTCAAAGCAGCTCCGAAAAAATAGTATTATTGGGGAGCGCACGCATTCTGTGTGTACGATTCCTATCGAATCTCTTAAAGCTCGGCGACTGGCTTTTGCCCGTCGTCGGGCTTATTGTTTTCATAGTCGGAGTAGGAATGACTATTACTAATCACCCCCTCCACAGATCCGGACGAGCGTTACTAACGCATCCGGCTCCTGCCTTAGGTGATGACGCCAAGTCGCCTCAAGGGATAAGGGTGATGGATTCGCGGCGGTGGCAGCCATCGGTCGATCAAGCGGTACATCCGCTCCCACGTAAGCCGCGTCTTCTGGCTCCGCCGCCTCAGCGACCGAAACCAGTGTCGGGCTACCTGAAATCGGAAAGAAGACAACGACTGGCTGTTCGAAGGCACTCCATAGTACCGGTTGTGTCCTTCAACAACAGTCTTCAGCCATTTGCCCACTTGCGGCACTGGCTCATGCATTCGTCTTCTCAGTCCCGTTTTGATCTCCTTCAGCTTTGCCCGATCTCTCTTGCTGATCGTCCGCCGATACACCGTGAACATTCCGTTGCTCCGCTTCTTGCCACAGATGTGCGTGAAGCCAAGAAAATTGAATGTCTCTGGCTTCCCTTGCCCACGCCGTCTTCGATTATTGGCTGCAAACAAGCCAAACTCGATCAACCGCGTTTTCTCGGGATGCAGTCTCAGCTTGAACTTGGCGAATCGCTCCTCCAAATCCTTGTGAAGCCGCTCGGCGTCCGACCGGTGCTGAAATCCAACGACGAAGTCATCTGCAAATCGGACGACGATCACGTCGCCTCTCGCTTTTGTCTTTCGCCACTGGTGCACCCACAGATCGAACACGTAGTGCAGAAAGATATTTGCCATCAGTGGCGAGGCACTCCCGCCCTGCGGCGTTCCTTCTTCACTGCTCTTCCACCGTCCTTCTTCCAGCACGCCTGCGTTCAGCCACTTCCGGATGAGCCGCACCACGCGCTGGTCTGCTATCCGGTGCTCGATGAATTTCACCATCCACTCGTGGTCGATACCATCGAAAAACGAGCTGATGTCTCCATCAAGCACCCAGTTCACCTTCTTCGTCAGTATTCCGACGTACAAGGCATCCAGCCCATTGTGCTGGCTCTTGCCTGGCCGGAACCCGTACGAGAACCCGAGAAAATCCGTCTCGTAGATTGCATTCATCACCTCCACCGTCGCCCGCTGGACTATCTTGTCTTCCAGCACTGTGACGCCGAGCGGTCTCATCCGCCCGTCCGCTTTAGCGATGTACACTCTACGTACCGGTTTCGCTCGATAAGCCCCGCGCCGCAGCCTCGCAGAGAGTTCCTCGAGATTACTATCCAGGCTCTCTCCGTACTCGCGCCACGTTTCCCCATCTACTCCCGGCGCAGCATCGCGCTTCAATCCATAATAGGCTTCGCGCAACATGCTCAGGTTGTAGATATGGTGCATGAGGCCGGTGAACCTCTGCCTCTTATCCTTCACTGCTGCTTGTCGTATCCGCCCCAGCGCACTTTGCACGATGATCCGGTCCAGTGTCCGGTCCGTGTTTTGCCGTGGCGTCTTCCCTTTGGCCAGACCCCTTCGCTCCACCCTCTCCGCCGCCACTTCAGTGGCCTTGTTCGAGGGCTT
>WNFR01003277.1_pt1 | contig 16825 bp, 19 predicted proteins | sample 5400221 | NCBI WGS metagenome assembly WNFR01 (sample SAMN13153357, study PRJNA577476) | soil metagenome | isolation source: 40 cm soil under Madrone tree | place: USA:California | collected 2016-06-14
ACCGCGCCGGGGCGAGCGGCAGCGCGATCGTCGCCGCCTACACCGGCGCCGTGGACCGCCTCGTCGGGTTTTTGTTCAATTCGGCGACGGCCGAGTACACGCGCCGCTCGGTGATGCTCGACCACCGCTGCACGGTCGCGGCGCAAGGCGGCTACGGGCGCTCGGAGCTGAACCCCGCCTCCGACATCGATCTGCTCGTCCTCTATCCGTGGAAGGTCAACGCCTACGTCGAGACCGTCGCGGAGCGCATCCTCTACGCGCTCTGGGACGCCGGCATGGTCGTCGGGCACGCGAGCCGCACCGTCGACGGCTGCACGCGTCTCGCGCAGCAGGACATGAAGGTGAAGACGGCCCTGCTCGACGCGCGCTATCTCGCGGGCGATCGCGCGCTCTACGGCGATTTCGAGAAGGCGATGGAAGCGGATGTTCTGAAGAAGAACCCGGCGAAGTTCTATCGCGAGAAGCTCGCGGAGAGCGCCGAGCGCCACGGCCGGTACGGCGACTCCGTGTACCTCCTCGAGCCGCAGTTGAAAGACGGCCCCGGGGGGTTGCGCGACATTCACACGGCGATGTGGCTCGCAAAGGTGAAGTACAAGGTGAAGAGCCTGCGCGAGCTCGTGGTGAAAGGCGTCATCAGCGACCGCGAGCGGCTCGAGATCGAGGCATCGCAAGACTTCATTTTCCGGGTCCGCAACGCGCTGCACTTCCTGACCGGCACGCATCAAGACCAGCTGACGTTCGAGTTCCAGGATCACATCGCCGCCGAGCTGGGTTTCCGCGACGACGCGCGACGGAACGCGGTCGTCGATTTCATGCGGACGTACTACGGCCACGCGACGACGATCCGGCGCTTCTCGGACACGGTGATCGAGCGCTGCACGGAGCGGCCGAATCCGTACCGCCTCATCGGGCGCGTCGTCGGCCGCGAGATCCGCGACGGCATCCTGATCCTGAACCGCACGATCTCGGCGAACGGCGCCGAGGTGCTGCGTCGGACTCCCGCCAACATGGTGACGCTCTTTCGCGATGCGCAGCGCCACGGTGTGCAGCTCACCGAGGGCACGAAGCGTCTCATGCGCGAGCACCTCGACCTGATCGGCGAGGCGGAGCGAAACGACCCGGCGTTCACCGGCGCGTTTCGCGACATCCTCAGCTGGAAGCACGACGTGTGGGAGACGCTGCGCGAGATGCACAGCGTCGGCGTGCTCTGCCGGCTCTTTCCGGAGTTCGCACGCATCGATCGCCTCGTGCAGCGCGACCTGTACCACATCTTCACCGTCGACGAGCACTCGCTGATGGGGATCCGCGAGCTCGAGCGCCTGCGGCGCGGCGCGTACAAGCAGACGGCGCCGCTCCTCACCGACGTCATGCGCGAGATCGACCGCGGCGAAATCGTGTTTCTCGCGATGATGTTCCACGACGTCGGGAAAGGCCACGGCGAGGGCCATCCCGAGCGCGGCGCCAAATACATCCGCGGCATCGCCGAGCGGTTGCGTCTGAACGAGGACGACGCCGCGCAATGGGAGTTCCTTGTCCGCCAGCACCTCTACATGTCGCACCTGGCGCAGCATCGCGACACACACGATCCGCGGTTGGTCAGTGAGTTCGCGCGTACGGTGGGCACGCTCGAGAACTTGCAACTCCTGTACGTGCTCACGTTCGCCGACATGCGCGCGGTGGGGCCGAAGGTGTGGAACAACTGGCGCGACATGCTGCTCGGCGAGCTCTACATGCAGGCGCGCGCGCTCTTCGAGCAGGGGCAGCTCGTCGAGGAGGAAGCGGGGGCGCACGCCGTCCGCATCCGCCAGCGCGTGCTCGCGAGCGTCGATCCCGCGCGGCAGCCCGCGCTCGGGCGCTTCCTCGCGAGCATGCCGGAGTCCTACGTCACGGCGACGCCGGAGCCGCAGATCGTCGCGCACTTCGAGCTCATGAACGGGCTGCGTGAGGAATGGAGCATCCGCCCCGAATCGGAGCACCCAGATCTCTTCGTGACGACGCTGCGGCACGTCGAGGAGTCGGAGTACAGCGAGTTCACGATCTGCACGCAGGATCGGCCGGGACTCTTCGCGATGATCACGGGCGTGCTCACCGCGCACGGCATGAACATCGTCGGCGCCCGGATCACGACGTCGCGCGGCGGCATCGCCCTCGACAGCTTCCGCCTCGGGCACATCGACGCCCGCGAGATGGTCCTCGAGGACGCGCGCTGGGAGCGCGTCCAGCAGATGCTCGGCAAGGTGCTGCGCGGCGAGGTCGACGTCGAGGCGCTCGTCGGGTCGTCACGGCGGCCGTCGATTCTCGAGCGGCCCGCGCGCGGCGACGTCCCGACCGAGGTGATCGCCGACAACGACGTCGCGGCGGACTACACCGTGCTCGACGTGATCACCCGCGATCGCGTCGGCGTGCTCTTCACGATCACGCACACGCTGCACCGGCTCGGCCTCGTCATCCACCTGGCGAAGATCACGACCCAAGTGCACCAGGTGTTCGACGTCTTCTACGTCACCGATGCGCACGGCGAGAAGATCACGGACCGCGAACCGCTCCAGCACGCGCGGGCCGCGATCACCGAGCGGCTCGCTGCGCTCGGCGGCAGCGATCCGGCCTCGGCGTGACCACGCTCGACGATTGGATCGATCGCTTTCTCGCCTTCGCCGCCGCCGAGCGCGGTTTCTCGCCGCACACCGTGGCGGCGTACGCGCGTGACCTCGGGCGGCTTGCCGCGTTCGCGGAGTCGCGCGGACTCCGCGAGGCGAGTGCGCTCGACACCGCCGCGTTGCAGCGGTTCTTGGCTGACGAGCGGCGCCGCGGCCTCGCGCCGCGGAGCCAGGCACGCGCGGCGGCGGCACTGCGGAGCTTCGGCCGCTTTCTCGTTCTCGAGCGCGTCGTCGGCATCTCGCCTGCCGCCGAGCTGCAGATCCGCTCTGGCATTCCGCGGCTGCCGCACGCGCCCGGCGGTGAGGATATGCGCGCGCTGCTCGACACGCCCGCCGCCGACACCGCGCTCGGCCGGCGCGATCGCGCGATGCTCGAGCTGCTCTACGGCGCCGGCCTGCGCGTCTCCGAGCTGGTGCGCCTGCGTCCGACGAACGTCGACCTCGACGCGAACTGCGTTCGCCTCGTCGGGAAGGGTGGTCGCGAACGCGTCGTCCCGCTCGGCCGCATCGCACGCGCGCGCCTCACCGAGTATCAGAGCCTCGCGCGCCCGTCGCTCGTCAAGGGCGCTCGCGCCCGCCCGGAGCTCTTCGTCTCGCGCCGCGGCGCTCCGCTCTCGCGCCAAATGATCTGGAAGCTCCTGAAACGCTATCTACGAGTGGCGTCGCTCGACCCGCGCTTCTCGCCCCATAGTCTCCGCCACGCCTTCGCCACCCACCTCCTCGACGGTGGCGCCGACCTCCGCGCCGTCCAAGCCATGCTAGGCCATGCGGACGTCGCGACGACGCAGATCTACACCCACGTCGCCCCGAAGCGTTTGCGAGAGGTGCACCGCCGCTATCATCCGCGAGACGCCCCCACGCGCTCAGCACGTGACGCGCGTCGCGCCCCGGAGTGAAGAAGCTCGTAGCGAGGACCGGAGGACCGACGTCAGCGACGTGTAGCGAGGGCGTCGCGGACCGACGTCCGCACATGCAACACGCGCCGCGCCGCGCAGCCGCGCGAGCAACGACGCCGATGCGTCGCGACTGCATTCGTTCGCTCGAGCTGCGACGCGGTTTCGTGCGACGCGGTTTCGTTGCGCGGAGGGATGGAGCTTGTTAGGAACAACCATGGGAAGCCCTGATCACGTCGGCGAGCTGATCCGACAGCTCGCCCTGTGGTCGGTGCCACTTCTCGCGGCGGTCATCTTTCACGAGGTTGCGCATGGGGTGGTGGCGCTGCGGTTGGGCGACGATACCGCGCTACGGGCGGGGCGGCTGACGTTGAATCCGCTGCCGCACATCGATCCGATCGGTACCGTGCTGCTGCCGGCGCTTCTCCTCCTCGCGCACGCGCCAGTGTTCGGCTACGCGAAGCCCGTGCCGGTGAACTACGCCAAGCTGCGTGACCCACGCCGGAGCATGGTGCTCGTCGCAATCGCCGGCCCGCTGACGAACCTCGTCCTCGCGACGATCAGCGCCGTCGTCTTGCGCCAGATCATCGCCTACCTCGAGTCGGTCGCGTCCGTCGGTGCTGCATTCGACGAGCAGCTCGCGACGCGAGTACTCGTGCCGCTCGCGACGATGGCGAAGATCAGCGTCCTCATGAACGTGGTGCTCGCGGTCTTCAACCTGTTGCCGATCCCGCCGCTCGACGGCGGGCGTGTCCTGACGGGCATCCTGCCGTACGCGTACGCGCGCCGTGTCGCGTCGCTGGAGCCGTTCGGGTTCTTCATCCTGATGATCCTGCTCATGACGCGCTCGCTCGGCACCGTGCTCGACGCGCCGGTCCATCTTCTCCTGCGGGTGCTGCTGTGACCGCGGCGCGGATGCGCATCGTGAGCGGTATGCGCCCGACGGGACGTCTGCATCTCGGCCATTTGATAGGGACGCTGCACAACTGGCGCCGTCTGCAAGAGCGCGCCGACTGCTTTTTCTTCGTCGCCGACTGGCACGCGCTCACCACCGACTACGACCGCAGCGAGGGCGTCGCCGCGAACGTGCTCGAAATGGTGATCGATTGGCTTGCCGCCGGCATCGATCCGGCGCGGGCGACGATCTTCGTCCAGTCGGCGGTGCCGGAGCATGCGGAGCTGCACCTCCTCCTCTCGATGATCACGCCGGTCGGCTGGCTCGAGCGCGTGCCGACGTACAAGGAGACGCAGCAGCAGCTCGAGGATCGCGATCTCTCGACGTACGGCTTTCTCGGCTATCCGGTGCTGCAGGCCGCCGACATCCTGATGTACCGGGCGACCGGCGTCCCCGTCGGCGCCGATCAGGTGCCGCACGTCGAGCTGACGCGTGAGATCGCGCGGCGATTCAACCATCTCTTCGGCGACACGTTCGTCGAGCCGCAGGCGGTCCTCGCCGAGACGCCGCGCGTGCCCGGACTCGACGGTCGGAAGATGAGCAAGAGCTACGGCAACGCCGTGTACCTGGCGGACTCGGCGGCCGAGGTGAAGGCGAAGCTCTCGCGGATGATGACGGACCCGCGGCGCGCGCGTCGCCACGATCCCGGCGACCCGGACGATTGCCCGGCGTACAACCTGCACCGCGTCTACTGCACGCCGGAGGAACTGGCGTACACTGCGCAGGGCTGCCGGACGGCCGCGATCGGTTGCCTCGAATGCAAGCAGATCATGATCGCACGCGCCGAGGAGGAGCTGGGGCCGATCCGGGAGCGCCGCGCGCGACTCGCGGAGCGCCCCGACGACGCACGCGATCTGCTCGCGGCCGGCACGGCGCGCGCGCGCGCGGCGGCGGCGGAGATCATGGCGCTCGTCCGTGAGCGCGTCGGGCTGAGAGGGGGCGTATGAGCTATCAGGTGAAGCTCGAGGTATTCGAGGGACCGCTGGATCTCTTGCTGCACCTCATCAAAAAAGAGGAAGTCGACGTCTACGACATCCCGGTCGCGCGCATCACCGATCAGTATCTCAGGTACGTCGAGCTGATGCGCGACATGAACCTCGACGTCGCGGGCGAGTATCTCGTGATGGCGGCGACGTTGACGCACATCAAATCGCGGATGCTCCTGCCGCCGTCCGAGGCCGATGCCGAGGAGCCGGAGGAGGATCCGCGCGCCGACCTCGTGCAGCAGCTGCTCGAGTATCAGCGTTACCGCGAGGCGGCGCTCACGCTGGGAACGCGACCGGTGCTGCTGCGCGACGTGTTCCGCCGCGAGCCCGAGGCGCCGGTGCGGGACGAGGGTGAAGGGGTTCGCTTGCGCGACGTCACGTTGGCGGACCTCCTCGAGGCGTTTCGCGAGGTGCTCGAGCGCGCGACCCGCGAGAGTTTCCACGAGATCGTCCACGAGGAGATCTCCGTCGCGGAATGTGTGCAGGTGATCCTGAGACGGCTCGAGATCGACGGCGCGCTGCGGTTCCGCGACCTGTTCGCCGGCGCGCCGACGCGCCGGCGGCTGGTCGCGACGTTTCTCGCGCTGCTGGAGCTGGTAAAAGCGCAAGCCGTGCGCGCGTGTCAGGAGGAGGAGCGCGGCGAGATTCTACTCCTTCCGGGTGCGGTCGCCGCGGGCGACGATGCGGTGGAGGATGACGGCCATGGGCAAGAGTGACGACGTGGTGGACGACGGCATGCTCGGAACCGACGTGACGTCGCCGGACCTCGATGCGGCGGCCGACGCGGCGGCGCCGCCCGACCGGGATGCGGCGCCCCTCGACGATGCGGCGGTGCTGGCCGTCGACGAGCGGCTGCTCGGGGTTCTCGAGAGCGTTCTCTTCGCGGCGGGCGAGCCGCTCTCGCTCGTGCGGCTCGCCGACATCGTCCCGGGCGCCAGCCGCCCCGAGCTGCGCGCCGCGCTCGCCGAGCTGATGGCGCGTGGCGAGCGCGAGCGTCGCGGCGTGCGGCTCGTCGAGGTGGCGAACGGCTACCAGTTCCGTACCGATCCGGCGCACGCCGAATGGGTGCGCCGCCTGTTTCAGCAGAAGCCGTGGCGGCTCACACGGGCGACGCTGGAGACGCTGGCGATCGTCGCCTACAAGCAGCCGATCACGCGCGCCGAGATCGAGGCGATCCGCGGCGTCGACGTCGACGGTGTCATGGCGTCGCTGCTCTCGCGCAAGCTCGTGAAGATCGTCGGGCGCAAAGACGTCATCGGCCGGCCGCTCCTCTATGGAACGACGCGCCAGTTCCTCGAGGTGTTCGGGTTGCGTGACCTCGCCGGCCTGCCGGCGTTGACGGAAGTCGCGGTCGCGGCGCCCGACGCCGTCGGCGCCGGTGCGGCGTCGACCGACGCGACGTGGAGCGGCGATGACAGCGGAAGCGAAGTCGACGGGGATCCGACTGCAGAAGTGGCTGGCGGACGCGGGGATCTGCTCGCGACGCGCGGCGGAGGAGCTGATCCGGCAGGGTCGGGTGAAAGTGAACGGCCGGACAGTCACGGAGCTCGGGACCCGCGCGACGGCACATGATCGCATCGCGGTCGACGGCAAGGCGGTAACGCTCGGACGCGAGCGGCTCTACGTCCTGCTGCACAAGCCCGCCGGCGTCGTGACGACGTTACGCGATCCCGAAGGACGGCCGACGGTACGCGCGCTGCTTCCGCGCGAGCTGCCGCGCGTCTTTCCCGTCGGCAGGCTCGACGTGCAATCGACCGGACTCGTGCTCCTCACCAACGACGGTGAGCTGGCGGCGCGCCTCATGCACCCGCGCCACCACGTGCCGCGGACGTATCGGGTAAAGGTGCGTGGCCGTCCGGACGAGCGCGCACTCTCGCGGCTCCGGCGCGGGGCGCGGCTCTCCGACGGCAAAACCGGCCCAGCGGAGGTGACCGTCGAAAAGGAGCTGCCGACGAAGACGTGGCTGCGCATTGTCGTTCACGAGGGACGCACGCATCTCGTGCGCCGGTTGTGCGACGCGATCGGGCACGGTGCGGAGAAGCTGCAGCGGATCGCGCTCGGTCCGCTCGCGCTCGGTGGGCTCGCGCTCGGCGCCGCGCGCCCGCTCGCGCCGGCGGAGATCACGGCTCTTCGGCGTGCCGTCGGCATCGGACGTCCGGCGCGACCCGAAGGCAAGCGCGGGCTCGCGCGGCGCAGCACGCGGCGCCACCGCTGACGCGATGCGATAGCGCTGCGCACGTGCGACGCGGTCGATGGGCGCGCGCGTCGCGCACACGGGTCGCATTCGTCACATTCCTGCCCGGCCGTCCACCTTTGAACGCCATACGGTGAGTGGCGGCGTCCGATTTCGGCGCGTTCTGGCGGTGGACGTCGTGGCACGGATCGTGGTGCGTGCGCCGCGATCTGCAATGCGGCGCGATCTGCGCTGGGCGCGATGACGCGCCGTTCTAAGCCTTCAGCGAGAAATTCATCCGAGGTGGAATTGCAAACGATGACGAGTCTTCCTACAAGAGAGTCGGGGTGGAGTGGAGATGAGTGACCGCAAGGGTAGAGCGTCACTGACCGCGACGGCGGCGACCGAGCACGGTACCTTTCACGTGTCGGGCACGCTCAGCCCCTACGACGTGGAGAACCTCTACGAGCAATTCGCGATGCTCGGTCGATCGGAGCGCCGCGACGTTCGCGTCGACGTGCAGCTCGCGGGCACCGTCGCCAACAGTCCCGAGCTGCGCGCATTTACGCGGCGCATGAAGCGCCTCCGCCGTCACGGCGTGACCGTGCATTTGTACGCCGCGCGTGGTCGCAAGCGTCCGCCGGAGCCGCGTTGACACCTCGTGCAGCAGCCGATAGGTAGGCTGGATCGCGCTCAGGCGCGCTCGTCGCGGGGTGGAGCAGTCTGGTAGCTCGTCGGGCTCATAACCCGAAGGTCGGAGGTTCAAATCCTCCCCCCGCAACTTCCCGACGTGGTGGCGTCGCAGATCGCCGCGTCACCGTTACGATCGGCGAGGCCCGGCATGGGTCGGGTCTCGCCGGCCGATTTGCCCCGCTACTGAGCTCGTCGCGAGTAGTTCAGGTCTGCTCCGTTGCGATTTCACGACGCGGCATCGCCTGCGCCCGGCGTTTGAGCGGCGTTCCGCGCTCGACGATGAGCTGGCGGTGCTCGTCGTTGTACGAGAAGCAGGTGTTGCGCATGCCCGGAACCGCCTGGAGGACGGCGGCATGGCGTGCGGCGGGCACGTCCTCGGCTTCGCGCACCTCGCGCGGCAAGCTGCCGAAGAAGCGGACGAAGTGCAGCTGGTAGGCGGCTTGCGCGATCTCCACGACGAGCTCCGAGACGCGGTGACACCCGGTGCCGCCGCCGACGGCCGCGCGTGCGGTTTGCGTGAAACCGCGCGCGACGCGCATGCCGACGAGCTTCTCCATGTTCGGGTGCGTGAGGTTGCAGACGGTCGTGAACGGTCCGTTCCGCACCTCCGAGCGCGCGGCGACGACCTCGAGCGTGGGATAGACGATCTCGACCTCGGCATGGACGTCGTGCACCTCGTCGAGCAGGAACGCCTCGATGAGGAACCGGTCGTCGGCGAGCGGGTAGATGTTGACCTCTTTCGTGCGGTGATAGATCGCGGTGATCTCGGGCATCGTGCGACGATAGCCGCCGAGCGGACCTCTGAAAAGCGCCCGCGGCGGCGGCTCGTTCGTGCAGCGGTATTGCGGGTGCGGTTTGAACCGGAAGGCGTCCTCGTATAGCAGCGTGCGACGCATGGCGCACCAGTACATCTTCACGATGAAGGATCTGCGGAAGGTGTATCCACCCGACCGTGAGGTCCTGCGCGGCATCTGGCTGTCGTTCTTCCCCGGCGCGAAGATCGGCGTGCTCGGAGCGAACGGCGCGGGCAAGAGCACGCTCCTCCGCATCATGGCTTGTGTCGAGACCGAGTTCTCCGGCGAGGCGTTCCCCGCGCAGGGCACGACGATCGGCTACCTGCCGCAGGAGCCGCAGCTCGATGCGGCAAAGGACGTCGTCGGCAACGTCATGGAAGGCGTCGCCGAGACGCGCGCGCTCCTCGCGCGCTTCGAGGAGGTGAGCACCGCCCTCGGTGAGCCGATGGACGACGACGCGATGGAGAAGCTCCTCGGCGAGCAAGCCGCATTGCAAGATCGGATCGACGCCGCGAACGCGTGGGAGCTCGAGCGTACCGTCGAGATCGCGATGGATGCCCTGCGCCTGCCCCCGGGCGACGCCGCCGTGCAGACGTTGTCCGGCGGCGAGCGCCGTCGCGTCGCGCTCTGCCGGCTTCTGCTGCGCGCGCCGGATCTCTTGCTGCTCGATGAACCGACGAATCACCTGGACGCGGAGTCGGTCGCATGGTTGGAGCGTCATCTGCAGGAGTACCGCGGCACCGTCGTCGCGATCACTCACGACCGGTACTTTCTCGACAACGTCGCGGGCTGGATCCTTGAGCTCGACCGCGGAGCCGGGATTCCGTGGGAGGGAAACTACTCGTCGTGGCTCGAGCAGAAGGAGCGCCGTCTCGCGGTCGAGGAGAAGCAGGAGTCGGCGCGTCGCCGGACGCTCGCGCGCGAGCTCGAGTGGGTGCGCATGGCGCCGCGCGCACGCCAGGCAAAGAGCAAGGCGCGGCTTTCCGCGTACGAAGCGTTACTCGGTGCCGACGGGGAGCAGCGGCGCGAAAACGTGGAGATCGCGATTCCGGCCGGGCCGCGGCTGGGGAATCTCGTCGTCGAAGCGGGTGGGCTGCGCAAGGGGTACGGCGATCGGCTTCTGATCGACGATCTCTCCTTCACCTTGCCGCCGGGCGGGATCGTCGGCGTCATCGGTCCGAACGGGGCCGGCAAGACGACGCTCTTCCGCATAATCACCGGCGCCGAGCAGCCGGACGGCGGCACGTTGCGTATCGGCGAGACGGTGCAGCTCGCGTACGTGGACCAGTCGCGGGATGCGCTCGTGCCGACGAAAACCGTCTGGGAGGAGATCAGCGACGGCGCCGAGCAGCTGAAGGTCGGCCGACGTGAGATCGCCTCGCGCGCCTATGTCGCGTCGTTCAACTTCAAAGGCAGCGACCAGCAGAAGCGCGTCGGGGACCTCTCGGGCGGGGAGCGCAACCGGGTGCACCTCGCGAAGCTCTTGAAGCGGGGCGGCAATCTCCTGCTGCTGGACGAGCCGACCAACGACCTCGACGTGGACACGCTGCGCGCGCTCGAGGACGCGCTCGTGCAGTTCGCCGGCTGCGCCGTGGTCATCAGCCACGATCGCTGGTTTCTCGACCGCATCGCGACCCACATGCTGGCGTTCGAAGGCGACAGCAAGGTCGTGTGGTTCGAGGGGAACTACGCCGACTACGAGGCCGACCGGCGGCGCCGTCTCGGCGCCGAAGCCGATCGCCCGCACCGCATTCGCTACAGACCGTTGGCGCGCTGAGGCGGCGCGAGTCTCACGACACGTGCAGCGACGCCGGCGCCGCGTCGGTGCACGGCGTCGTCCCGCCGCCGCTCGCGGTCGCAAAGCCGTCGCGTAGAAGAGCACAGCGTGCGTCGTCGGTGTCGAGCAGGTCGCACGCGCGCGCTTCGCAGAGGGCGACGCAAAAGGTGAACGCGAGCCCATCGTACGCGTCGCACATCCCGGCGCGCTCTTCGAGCGATTCGGCGGGCTCGTCGGCCGGAATCGCTACGGTTGAAGCTGCCGGAGCGCTGCGACAAAGGAGGACGGTGGAGGCGAATGCGATGGCGAGTGCGCGGCGCATGGCGATGGCACTCAGCAAGCGTCATGCCGTCTCGCTTCGCGATCTGCGTTGACGTTTCGAAGAACGAGGTGTTACGCTGACGGCGTCTGTCAGCTTTATGTCACGCGCCTCCCGGAGGATCCGCCATGCGCCGCCTCATCTCGCTCGTCATCTTATGCTGCATCATGATCGTGCCGCACGTTGCCGGCGCCGCCGCGGTGTATCGCTGGCGGGACGCCGCAGGCACATTGCACTTCTCGAATCGCGAGGAGGTCATTCCACGCGACGCGTCCGAAGTCGCGCTGCCGCCGCTGCGTGAGCGTGCGACGACGGTAGCCGGTACGCCGACAACATTGCCGCCGCGCCTCCGCGCCGCTGCGACGATCGAGGCGCCGACGCGGCCGCAGGCCTTCCGCCGCATCGCCGCATGTCGCGACGCGGACGCAGACGGTGTCGTGGACGCCGTGACGACGCGGCTCGGACGACGCGCCCTCGACGGCCTCACGTTGCTCGTTGGTGGCGTTCCCGTCGCGTACAACGCCGACGCGCAGATCGTCGTCAAAGGTCCTGACGTCGGCGGGCAGGCACTGCGTGGAACGACGGAGCAGGCGGCGATCGCGTATCCTGCGGGTTCGCGCTGTCCGGCACGGCCGCCGCTCGACCGCTACGTGATTGCCACCGGCCGCCGGACGCCGTCGCGCCGATTATGTGACGATTACCGGCGCGCATTCGCCGAAGTGGGTGTCGCCGTGAGCCGTGACCGTGAGGTCGCGCGCTCCTTTCATGATATCGCCGCGGAGTTCGTCCGCGTCGCGGAACATGGTCACGCGGCAGGCGGGCGCGACGTGCTCGTGACGGTGCCGGGAACGGTGCCCGGTGCGCTGACACCTGTGGCGTACGGCTCGGAAGAGCGGTTGCCGCTACCGCCGTGGCTCGTCGAGGCGCACATCGCTCAAACGGGGGAGCTCGCGGCCGAGACCTCGCGGCTCGTCGATGAGCTCACGGTCGCGTTGGAAGAGATCGATGGTGCGGCGCGACGAATGGGTTGTTGGTGATCGGCCCGCTCAGTTCCACACACCGAGATTGGTCGAGCGCAGCGTCTTGGTGCATTCCGGACACGGGATGTCCTGCGCCAGGCCTTCCAAGAGTGTGAGCTGTCCCTGACACTCTTTGCACCGATGCATGTCGAGCTTCGCGGAGAGATCGACGACCGACAGCCGCTTGCAGGCGGGACAGACGCCGAGCCCGCCCCAGAAGCGCGTTCGGCCTTCCTTGCCCCATCCGACCCGCAGATGCTCCGTCGTGAAGCCGCAACTGCGGCAGCTGAATTCGACGATCGAGCCCATGACCCCTCCCAGCGACGTTCGAGTGAGCGCAACCGTACGTGGAGGCGTTTCGCACGTCAAGGAACGGCCGCTGCACGTCGCCCTGCAATGCCGACGGTCGACAACGTCACAGCGTGCGTGGTAAGAATGACACGGTAGTGTCCCTCCGCGGTGCCGGTTCATTGCAGGGTTTGGGTGGTCGGTACGCGCGAATGACACGGAAAGGAGTCTCGTGGCACGAGATGATCTGATTCAAATCCAAGGGCGGGTGGTGGAGGCCCTCGCCGGCGGACATTTTCGCGTTCAAGGAGATCAAGGGCATTCGTTCCTCGCCCGGATCAGCGGCCGGCTTCGCCGGTTCCACATCAAGGTCGTACCCGGCGACCGCGTGACGGTTGCCGTCTCGCCATACGATCTGTCCCACGGATTCATCGTTTATCGCGGCAGCTGAGCGCGCGCATCTGGATGCGCGGGCGCCGGTTTGCGTGCGGTCGGGCGCTGCGCCAACATCCACGGAGCGATCTCGTCCATGGACGCCATCGACGTCATCAAGCGGCGCTTGAAGGAAGAGCGCGTTCCCGACGCGCCCGATCCGGACGATATCGGCGTCAAGAAGAAGCGGCCGCGCGAGGTCGCGTTCATGGACGTGAACCTCTGCTTTCCGTGCGGCAAGTGTCCCGAGTTCTGTCCTGTCCAATGTATCGAGTACCTTGCGCCAGACTCGGTACCGAACCGCGGCGTCCAACCGGTGCAAGATCGGTTTCAGGAATGCATCGGATGTTACATCTGCGTCGAGGTGTGCGCGTTGCTGACCGACTACGACGCGGTGAGGATGTACGACGTCGGGCTCGTCGAGGACGTCCTCGCGGTGAAGGTCGGCGACACGAAACCGGACGCGTACATTCCAGCGCAGCCGTACGAGGAGTACTTCTCCGAAGGGGGATCGTACCGCCACCTCGGCAAGGGCTCGCGTATTCGTGAGAAGATGACGGCGGAGGAGCGCACGATCCTGAACGCGGCGCGCTGAGCGCCGTGACATTGAGCGCCGACGATGCGCCCCGGCGCTAAGGAACCGCTGCACAAGTAGCTTCCGGCTGCGAAGCGCGATCCATCCGCGATCGACCGCGTCGCGGAGCCCTCGGCGTATCGGACGGATACGCGGTCGGGCTCCGCTCCTTGCGCTCGCGGCGGCTCGCGCTTCTCGCTCGGAACCTACTTGTGCAGAGGTTCCCTAACGCTCTTCGACGACGCCGGACTCGTGCTCCTCGACCATCCGGCGCAGCTTCTCGAGTGCGCGCCGCACCGTCGTCGTGTAGCGCTGCTTCGTCCAGTTGTCTTTCGTCCGCATGCGCAACCAGCCGAGCTTCACGGCGTCGGGCTTGTTACCCATCTCACCGGTCGCTGCCTCGACGGCCGCTTGCTCGTCACGTTCGAGCGCGTCGATGAACTCGCGCTTCACCCGGCCGAGCAGCTCTCTGCGGAAATCGATTTTCTGTTCCAGCATCGTTGGCGCTCGCAGCGGACTGCCGCGGATCAAATCGTTTGCGATTCGAGCTCGACACCCTCGATTGGCACGACCCACGGGCTCAGGGTTTGCCTGAGCCGGCGTCGCACCGCCGAGACCGACCAATCCATTTGGCGACATACGGACGGGAAGCTGAGCACGTGGGTTTCGGGATCGCTGAAGAAGTAACGGACCGCCGTGTCGCGCTGCCTCGTGTCGGCGCTGCGCAAGTCGTCGAACGCGGTGCTCACGACGGCGATCATCAGGTGCTCGATGCCGCTCATCTTCTGCAGCGGTCGGCGTGCTTCGAGTGCGGGGGGAAATGGGGGAATGGAGCTACGACCCATGACGTCCTGCCTCCTCAGCGAACCGCGGCCACTTCCTGCATCAACGCGTGGTCGACGGCGTCGTCGTCGATGCACGGGATACTGCGATGGGGCGTCACTATGCGCCTAGCGATGCTGGTAGTCAAACAACAACTTTTTTTGTTTGACAATCAGACGACCTGCGGCCTATGTGGGCCCGAAGTTACCTGGCCCAGCTGTCGCGACAGAGGCTTCAGCATCCGCGCCGCAGTGGGTTTTTTGCGCTTGGAGGAACGATGGGTACCAAGTTGTACGTGGGGAATCTGCCATTCGCGGTGACCTCGCAGGAACTCGGGGAGCTGTTTGCGCAGGCGGGTGAGGTCGTGTCGGCGAACATCATTACGGACCGATTTTCCGGGCAATCGCGCGGCTTCGGGTTCGTCGAGATGAGCACCGACGATGCTGCGCAAAAGGCAATCAATCAGTTCAACGACTATCAAATCAAAGGCCGTGGCCTCAAAGTGAACGAGGCGAAGCCGCGCGAGAACCGCGCGGGCGGCGGCGACCGCGATCGCGACCGTGGTGACCGCGGCGACCGCGGCGGCGGCCGGCGCTGGTAGTCCCCTTTTCCCCTCGCGCACGCTGACCCTCGGGATCCCCGCGATCCCAGCGGCGACGGTTTCGCCGACCTGCAAGGCTCATCCCGGAACAGATACTGCACCAAGATGGACCACCCATGGACGGAAGGAGGACCGAACCGTGCTGCGTTGGTTTGAACGTCCCAAGCTCGCTGCGAGCTTCACTGCGAGACACGCGGTCAGTGACGAGTTCGCGCGCACGATCGACGTCGCGGGCGAGTTGACAGTACGCAACGACGGAAGCGACACGGACGTGGACGACGTCGAAATGATGGTCATCGCCGGGTCCCGACGGATTCCCCTCGAGGTCCCGGCTGAATGGCGTGTTCTCCATCTCGAGAGCGGCGGCGTCGCCACGAACGGCGTTCGTTGGTCCCTGACGCTCGACGCGCCTCTGCGTGCCGAGAGCGGCGAGCTCTCCGTCAGCGCACGCGATCACAAGCGCAAAAAATGGGAATGGCGGCTGCCGTTCGCGTTCGAGCGTCGCTAGCAAGTACCTCGGCTCGCGAACCTGTGTCCCGAGTCTGAAGTTCGTCACCAAATTCCGCGGGTCTTTTCGGCGGTGCCCGCGTTGCTCCTCCTCGGAATAGTCGAGACTATTCTGTCGTCGTCGTGTCCTGGCACCGCCAAAAATTCCTCGCGGCCTTTGGCAACGAACTTCAGACTCGTGCCACTAGCGCGGGAGATGCGACGCGATCAGGGGCAGTACGACGAGCAGCTGAATGGCGTCGAACGTGCCGTGGGCGACCGCGCAGATCGCGAGGTCTTCGGTACGTTGATAGGCGCGCCCGAGCACCGCGCCAATGACGAGCACGCCGACTCCCATCGTCGGCGAACCGTAGTTCATGTGACTCAGCGCGAACCACACTGTGGCGACGACGATTCCGAAGCGCTCCTGCACGAACGCGCGGAAGAACGCCTCTTCGACGACCATCGCAACGGCGATCAGCGCGACCCGCAGCATCAACGGCCGCTGCGCCATCCACACCATCACCTGCGCGAATCCTGGATGCGGAGCGAGCGTTCCTGCGTGCGTGACGACGCCGAGCGCGATCATTGCCGTCATCGTCAGCAACCATCCCAAGATGCCGACGCGCAGCCCTTCGCCGATCCGCGACAACCAGCGGCCCGCCGGCAGCTTCAGGAAAGATCCCACCGCAGTGCGCGTTCGCAGGATGAACCAGAGGCTCAGAAACGAGGCCAGCACGCCTTGGCCGGTGAACAGGGCGCCGAGTCCCATGGTCTCGGCGTTCACCGGCTGCCCGCGCCAATACGTCGCGATCGGCAGCGCCACCGTCAGGACGAAAACGATCGCGAGCAGCACGTACGCGCACGCGGCGCGCCACCGTGCCGGGAACTCCGCGCCGACGACGCGTCCGATCATCGTCGTCTGCGCGGTTGCCGGCGTCGGTGGGTGATGCGAAGATTCGCCGCCGGCGGCGCTCCGCTCACACGCGCCGCCACGCGCAAGGAGAGAACGGCATGCTGAAGATCGGTGACGTGGTGGTGACGACGTCGCATCCCGGTCCGTTCACGATCGTCGACGTTCAAGGAGACGTCCTTACGATCGAGACGGCGCGCGGACTGCGCAAAGTCGTGCGGTCGGCGAACGTCCGACAGCTCGAGACGGCGAAGCCGGCGTCGTCCTGACGGCGCGCTCGCGTGCGCCATGGCGACGCCGGCTCGCGGTGGTCGTCGAGCCCCGCGCGGGCGGCGGCTCGCGTCGGCGGCGGACTACTTCTTGGCGCCGAGCACCGACTGCTTGAAGCTCTTTGCGACGGTGAAGCCGACCTTCTTGCGCGCCGGGATCTTGATCGCCTCGCC
>WNFR01009784.1_pt1 | contig 16823 bp, 10 predicted proteins | sample 5400221 | NCBI WGS metagenome assembly WNFR01 (sample SAMN13153357, study PRJNA577476) | soil metagenome | isolation source: 40 cm soil under Madrone tree | place: USA:California | collected 2016-06-14
CTGATGTCGAACTTGCTTTTCATTCTCTGCGCGCTGCGCTTCCGGAGGAAGATCGCGTAAACCGCCACGCACCGGCCGCATATTGTGCTTTGAGAAAAGATTGTTGCGGCGGGACACCGCAACCAGCACGCGAGCCGCGTGCGCTCCCCGGAAGTCGCGCGAACAGCTGTTGTTTATGAGCGCTGGCGATAGACTTGGCGGTGACGTGTTTAGACGAATTTTCTTCAGCGCACTGCGCATTGCCATCGCCGTCGCCGCGATTTTGGCGTTACTTTGGTGGTTTGGAATAAGGATGCCCGGCAAAAATATTTCAAAGGTAGCGCCGCTCTCGTCTGATGAAGTTGCGTTGCGCGAAGAGCTCCGTGCCGACGTGCAAAAACTCGCCGGCGAAATCGGCGAGCGAAACATGTGGCACTATGCGCAGCTCAATGCCGCTGCCGATTTCATCGAGGATTCTTTTTCGCGCGCCGGCCTTCGACCGCGACAAGACAGTTACGAGATTCGAGGGCAACCCTGCCACAATATCGAGGCCGAAATTCCAAGCCGCCTTCAAGGAGCGGCGGCCTCTAGACCGCCGCCTTCGATCATCCTGATCGGTGCGCATTACGATTCTGTGTTTGGGTCGCCCGGCGCCAATGATAACGGCACCGGCGTTGCTGCAACGCTTGCCCTTGCGCGGCGCTTTGCCCGCACGAACCCGCAACACACCTTGCGCTTCGTCGCATTTGTAAATGAGGAGCCGCCTTATTTTTTATCGGACGAGATGGGCAGCTTTGTTTACGCCGGGAGATGCAAAAAGCGCGGCGACAAAATCTCCGCCATGATAAGCCTCGAAACGATCGGGTATTTTTCCGATGCACCGCACTCGCAGACGTATCCGTCGCCGGGACTGGGCATCTTTTATCCCAAAGTTGGCAACTTCATAGGATTCGTTAGCAACCTTCCTTCGCGGACGCTCCTTCATCGCGTCATCGCGCTCTTTCGCAAAAATGCAAAGATCCCATCCGAAGGCGCCGCGCTTCCCGGCTTCATTCCCGGCGTCAGTTGGTCGGATCAATGGTCGTTCTGGCGCTACGGTTACCCTGGGATCATGGTCACTGACACCGCGCCGTTTCGTTATCCGTATTACCATTCATCGAGCGACACGCCCGACAAGCTCGATTACGACCGATTCACGCTAGTTGTCAGCGGCATGGAGAAAGTGATCGAAGCTCTGGATGAATTGTAGCCGGGTCGTTGATCCCGACTCGATGCTGGCTCCATGATGTACTCGCGTCTTCGCGCAGAAAAATTGTGCAACTTCACAACAGTGTGCCGCGAAGGATGAACAGCGCCACGTTGAAATAAATTAGCAGTCCTGTTACATCGACCAATGTGGCGACGAATGGTGCCGATGACGCCGCCGGATCGAGTCCGCAACGGCGCAGCAAAAAGGGAAGCATCGACCCCGCCAGGCAGCCCCATAACACCACTCCGACAAGCGCAGCGCTGACAGTAAACGCAATCAGCCAGTGATATTTTCCGTAATCAAAAATGTGCAAGTATTGCCAGAGCGTGATTCGGAAAAAACCGATGGTTCCAAGAATCAAGCCGAGTGAAAATCCCGACAGTAATTCCTTGCGGACGACGCGAAACCAATCGCGCAGACGCAATTCACCCAGAGCCATCGCGCGGATAACCAGCGTCGTCGCCTGCGAACCGGAATTGCCGCCACTCGAGATGATCAAGGGCAAAAACATCGCAAGAATTGCCGCCTTCTCGATCTCGCTGTTATAACCCTGCATCGCGGTTGCGGTCAGCATTTCGCCGAGAAACAGGATGACCAGCCAGGTTGCGCGTTTCTTTACCATCCGCAAAAACGGAATCGTCGTATACGGCTCGTCCAACGCTTCCATACCGCCGAGTTTTTGGATGTCCTCAGTCGCTTCCTCTTCGGCGACGTCGAGCATGTCGTCGATCGTGACGATGCCCACGAGCACGCCGCTCGAGTCAACAACCGGCAGCGCGGTGCGATCGTACTTTCGGAATACGTTCAGCGCGTCTTGTTGCGAATCGGTCGCGCTCAACGCGACGAACACTTGGTCTCGGATGTCGCTGACCTTGACTGTGAGCGGCTTGAGCAGAAACTCGCGAATGCGCACGTCGTCGATCAGCTTGCCGCGATCGTCGACGACATAAATGACGTTGATCGTCTCGCTGTCCTGGGCGGTCTCGCGCACAAAATCGAGGACCTGTTGCACCGTCCAATCGTCGGGCACAGCGATGAAATCCGGCGTCATCAAGCGCCCCACACTGTCTTCGGGGTAACCGAGCAATGCCGTGGCCACGCGACGCTCCTCCGGCGTAAGCAGTCGAATCAACTGGCGCGCCGCTGCGCTTGGCAATTCTTCCAGCAGCGCCGTGCGATCGTCCGGCGCCATCTCGTTTAGAATCCCGACGACCTGTTCGTGCGCCATGGCGCGAAGCAGTTTTTGCTGCGCATCGAGATCGAGGTATTCGAAAACATCCGCCGCCAGCGCGTGTGGCAGGACGCGGAAAATGATCACCTGTTCGTCTTCCGGCAGATCGAGGATTACCTCGGCCACATCTGCCGGCGGCCATTCACAAAACACCTCGCGCAGCGCCGCGAAATTGCGGGCCTCGATCAAGCTCCTGATTTCAGGTTCTAAAATTTTGCCGACCACGCCGCGTTTGTAACACTCGCGCTTGCCCAAGGCAACGCCCGCGAAGCCGTTTAAACAATTACAAGGTTACAAGGGTGCCTGGCTTAACGTTGTAACTCTTTTAACTCTTGTAACCCTTTAACTGCGGCTGCCTCCGCACTTGGCATTTGGCGGAAACGTTCCAAAATTAAGGTGATGCCGGCAGTTGCTACAGCTCCAATGATTCGGCGCGACATTGGTGACGACAAAATTTGCGTCCTTACGTTCGATCGCCCTGAGTCGGGCGCGAACATTTTCGATGCCGCCACACTCGATGAGTTAAACGAACATCTCGATTTCGTTGAGAATGACGCCTCGTTGCGCGGCTTAATTATCACATCGGCAAAAAAATCAATCTTTATTGCCGGCGCGGATTTGAAGACGCTGTTGCAACAGGCGCAGTCGGGAGATATGCGCGGATTCATTGCGAAAGGACAACAAATCTTTACTCGCCTCGCGGATCTAAAAATTCCAACAGTCGCCGCCATACATGGCGCGTCCGCCGGTGGCGGCTACGAAGTCGCGCTGGCGTGCGATTATCGGATCGCCAGTAATGATCCGGCGACGCGGATTGGGCTTCCAGAGACAACGCTCGGCCTCATTCCCGCGTGGGGCGGTTGCACGCGCCTACCGCGGTTGATCGGCGCAGAAAAAGCCGCGGAAGTAATTTTGAAAGGGAAACTTTATTCTGCTCAGGAAGCTTTGAAGCTCGGACTGATCGATGAAATTGCGCCGCGCGATCAGCTTCTTGATCGCGCGCGGGAAAAGCTGCGCGCCGGAAAACGCAAACTGGAGGGGCGAGCTTCCGCGAGCCCGGTGTCGCAGGAGCTCGCCCCTCCAAAGCAACACGGAAATCCGGCGCCGGCACGTGCACTCGAAGTGATCACGAAAGGTCTTTCCACCTCCATGGAGCAATCGCTCGCTTCCGAGTTGGACACGATTGTCGAGCTTGGCAAAACTGAACCCACCCAGAACTTGATCCGCAATTTCTTTTTGGCGGAGAAATACAAGAAAGGAGATTCGAGGACGCTGGCGCAACGAGTGATACACGCGGCTGTGATCGGCGCTGGCGTCATGGGCTCAGGCATCGCGCAATGGTTAAGCTCTCGCGGCGTCACCGTGATCCTACGCGACATCGCGCGGGAACAGATCGACCGTGGTTTGGCCAATATCGACAAAGTTTATGCCGACGCGGTAAAGCGCGGATTAATGACGGAGGAAAAGGCAAAAAAGGGTCGAGCCCGGATTTGCGGCTCGACCGCGCCAATGGAATTGCGCGATGTGCAATTTGTGATCGAAGCGGCCTCCGAGAAGATGGAGATCAAGAAAGAGGTTTTCCGCGAGCTTGCTATGGAAGCCGGCCCGAAGACAATCATCGCCACAAACACTTCGGCGCTTCCGGTCAGCGCGCTGGCCGACGTAACAGTCTCACCCGAGCACGTGATCGGATTGCATTTTTTCAATCCAGTGAGCCGAATGAAGCTGGTGGAAGTTGTTATCGCGAAGGAAACATCGGAGGAGACGCGGGAGCAGAGCCTGGCGTTTGTGCGGCAGATCGGAAAGCTCCCGGTAATTGTGCGCGACAGCCCAGGGTTTCTCGTCAACCGCGTTTTATTTCCTTATTTGCTTGATGCGGCCGAGCTTTTCGAGCGCGGCTTGGAAGCGGATAAAATTGATAACGCGCTTGTGGAATGGGGCATGCCGATGGGACCGTTGCGCTTGATTGATGAAATCGGGGTCGATATTGCGATCGATATCGGCAATACGCTTGAAAAAGCTTACGGGCGGCGCGACCACGTTTCAGCCGTCCTGCTTTGGTTGCGTGACGGTCAGATGCTTGGCCGGAAGAGCGGGGCCGGTTTTTACAAATACGGCAAAGCGCAGACGCGCAACGACTCGCTCTCCGAGTGGCGGCGCGCATTGCACGGTGAGTCCGAAGGCGCCGAGGGCCAGAACATTTCCCGAAAGCTTTCGGGGCTGAACGAAGAAGATCTGGCGCGCCGGCTCATCTTTCTGATGGTCAACGAGGCCGCACGCTGCGTGCAGGAGAAAGTCGTCGATTCGCCGGAGGACGCAGATTACGGAATGATTTTGGGAACCGGTTTCGCGCCATTCCGCGGTGGGCCATTGCGTTTCGCTGAACACATTGGACTCAGCAAGGTTGTCGAGGAATTACAACGGCTGGCGCAAACTGAAGAGAAATTTTCGCCGTGCGAGATTTTGAAGAAGCACGCCCGTGAGGGAACGAAATTCTATGAAAACGGAAGATAGGCAGCCTTGCCTGTCTCGGCAGGCTGGCAGCCTGCCAGCCGAGACAATCTGGCAGATTATCATCCAATGAAATCGCCACTCGAAGCGCCGGAGAAACAAATCGCTGAGGAAACCAGCGCGAAGTCCGCCAGTCGGACGGACTCGTCCGGTGGCGAGCCGGAAAGGCCAGCGCCCGGCGTCATCGACACCTCGAAGATGGCGAAAGGCCAGCGCGAAGCGCTCGAACTGGCAGAAGCCGCGCGCGATCCGCTCGAAGATCGAGGGAGTTTTGCCAGCAATCTTTTCGTCGGACGTTACGATTTCGATCGAATTTACCCGTATCCCGCGCAGAGCGCAGAAGATCGCGCCGCGGGCGAAGATTTCCTGCGCAAGCTCGAAACATATCTGCGCGAACACGTCGATCCGGACGAGATCGATCGCACGGGTGAAATTCCGCCGGAAAATTTCAAGGGCCTCGCGGAGATCGGCGCTTTTGGAATCAAGGTGCCCAGGAAATACGGCGGCCTTGGTTTGTCGCAGTGCAATTATGGACGCGCGGCGGTTTTGCTGGGGAGTTGGGATGGAAATGTCGCCGCACTTGTTTCGGCGCATCAATCAATCGGCGTCGCGCAACCATTGCTGCTGTTTGGTACCGAAGAGCAGAAACAAAAATATCTGCCGCGCGTCGCGGGCGGCGAGATTTCTGCATTCGCGCTGACAGAGAGGCACGCCGGCTCAGACCCGGCGACGATGAGCCTGAAGGCTGAGCCGTCGGCGGACGGCTCCGAGTTCATTCTAAATGGCGAGAAACTTTGGTGCACCAATGGCGTAAAGGCGGGCGTGCTTGTAGTGATGGCCCGCACGCGGCCGAAACTGGTGGGCGGCAAGGAACGCAAGCAAATCACCGCGTTCATTATCGATGTCGATACACCTGGACTCGAGATCACGTACCGCTGCCGGTTCATGGGGCTGCGCGCGCTTTACAACGCGGTCGTGAAATTTACCGACGTGCGCGTGCCTCGCGAAAATATCATCTCGAAGGAAGGCGCCGGATTAAAAGTCGCACTGACCACGTTGAATACCGGGCGGCTCACGTTGCCCGCTGCGTGCGTAGGCCTTTCCAAACGCCTGCTCGAAATCTCGCGAAAATGGGCGGGCGAACGCATTCAATGGGGCGTACCCATCGCCAAGCATGCCGCTATCGCTGGAAAAATCGCCGAGATGGCCGGCAACGTTTTCGCGATGGAAGCGATGACTTTTCTGACGTCATCGCTGCTCGATCGCAAGTCGGGCGATCTACGCATCGAGACTGCCATGTGCAAAATGTGGGCCACGGAAACGACCTGGCGCATCGCCGATGAGGCCATGCAGGTGCGCGGGGGCCGTGGCTACGAAACAGCGCAATCGCTGGCCGGTCGCGGCGAGCCGCCGATCGCCGTGGAAAGGTTCTTGCGCGATTGCCGCGTAAACACAATTTTCGAAGGTTCGAGCGAAATCATGCGGCTTTTCATCGCCCGCGAAGCGCTCGACCCGCATTTGAAAGTCGGCGGCGCAATTTTCAACACGCAACTGCCAATGTCCGATCGCGCGAAAGCCGTTTTCAGTTCCGGAAAATTTTATGCCGGTTGGTATCCGCGCCAATGGCTGCCCAACGGCGCTGGAAAAATCGACAATTTGCACGAAACACTGCAGGGTCACCTCAACTACGCGGCGCGCACGAGCAAGCGGCTCGCCCGCGGGTTATTTCACGCCATGGCGCGATTCGGTCCGAAACTGGACCGGGAGCAACTTCTCCTTTCTAGATTCGTCGGGATCGCGACGGAATTATTTGCCATCAGCGCGACATGTTCCTACGCCCAATGGCTGCTCGGCCAGGGTAAACCGGCCGATGAAATTCTCGCGCTCGCAGATTATTTCTGCCGCTCTGCGCAAACGAGAATCGATAATCATTTCGCCGGCACAGCACGCAATGTAGACAAACGCGGCTACGCTCTGGTGCAGGATTTGTTAGCCGGAAAGCACGAAATCCTTCGCAAAGGCATCGTGTAGGGTAGCGCGCGCGTCTCGCGTGCTGGCGATGGTGTCCCGCCATCGCGAACTTTTACAGAACCGCACCATCACTTCGCGGTTGATCGAAGAAGAGATTTGTTACCGTGAGACACCGCAACCAACGCGCGGGGCGCGTGTGCTACGATGATTGACCGCATTGCCGCCACAGATTACGATCAACAATGAGTATTCCGTCCGTGCTTGCGGAAGCGGTTTCACCTCGAAACCGAACCGCAAAAACCGAAAGACAAAAACAAAACGCGCCGTCGAAGGTTCTCGAAACGATCGAGCAACACGTTTTGCTCGATGGTTTCAAGATCGTCGTCGATCTCGACAAAAGCCGTGGCTCATATTTACACAATGCAGTCGATGATCGCCGGTTGATCGATCTCTACGGTTTTTTCGGTTCAATGCCGGTCGGGTTTAACCATCCGCACTTTGATCGCCCGGAAGTGCGGCGCGATCTTTTACGCGCCGCGAAAATCAAGATCGCGAACTCGGACATTTATTCGGACGGCTACGCGGAATTTGTGGCGACGTTCGAGCGCGTAGTCGGGTTGCCACCGCTGGAGCGCTATCTTTTTATCGAGGGCGGCGCGCTCGCCGTAGAGAATTGTTTAAAGGCGGCGATGGACTGGAAGGTGCGCAAAAACTTGGCCGCAGGTCGTGGCGAACGCGGCACCCAGATCTTGCATTTTCGTCATGCATTTCACGGGCGCAGCGGCTACACGATGAGCCTCACGAATACTGATCCGCGCAAAACGGATTTGTTTGCGAAATTTGATTGGCCGCGCGTGTCGTGTCCGTGCATCGATTTTTCGTTGTCGGAAGCGGAGCGCGAAACGGATGTAATCGAGCGCGAACGACAAGCCGAGCGCGAGATCCGAGACTTCATCAACCAGCGCAACATCGATATTTGCGCGCTTATTATCGAGCCGATTCAGGGCGAGGGAGGCGATAACCATTTCCGCGGGGAGTGGCTGCAAACATTACGAAAGATTTGCGATGAGAACGATCTCCTTTTGATTTTCGATGAGGTGCAATGCGGCATGGGCGCCACCGGCTGCAACTGGTGTTGCGAACATTTCAACGTCGTTCCTGATCTGCTGGCATTTGGAAAAAAGGCGCAGGTCTGTGGGGTCATGGCCGGCCCACGTATGGACGAAGTGAAGGATAACGCGTTTCGGTTACCCAGTCGGTTGAATTCAACGTGGGGGGGTAATTTCACCGACATGGTGCGCTCGACTCATTATCTGCGCGTCATGGAGGAGGAACATCTTGTGGAGAATGCGGCGAAGGTGGGCGCATACTTTCTCGATCAATTGCGTGAGTTGCAGTGTGAGGAGCCGTTAATTTCTGCAGCGCGCGGCCGCGGATTATTCCTAGCCTTCGATTTGCCCGATGCGAAAACGCGAGAAGAATTTTGGCACGGCTTCTTCGATCTCGGCGTGTTGACTCTTCGTTCCGGCGCAAACTCGATCCGTTTCCGTCCCGCGCTCGACATCACGGCGGAAGTGATTGATGAAGCGATGGAATTAATGCGCAAGTACTGCCGGCAACGAAGCAGGTAAAGCTGAAGGATTGAAGCGTTAAAAAGAATATGCAGTCGGTTCTGGAAAAGCTCGGCCTCGGCGATGTAAATCCTGGCGTGTTCGACGGCGAGTGGCGTGGCGGAGGAGCGAAGATCGACAAAATTTCGCCGATTGATGGGCGGCGACTCGCCAGCGTGCGCGCCGCCTCAGACGATGATTACGACAAGGCGATCACACGCGCGCACGAAGCGTTTTCAAAATGGCGCATCACGCCGGCGCCGGTGCGTGGGGAAACCGTTCGCCGGCTTGGCAACGCGCTGCGCGAGCTAAAACACGAGCTTGGTCAGCTCGTGACGCTCGAGACGGGAAAAATCATCGCCGAAGGCGAAGGCGAAGTGCAGGAGATGATCGACATTTGTGACCTCGCGGTCGGTCAATCGCGGATGCTTTATGGACTGACGATTCAATCGGAGCGGCCGAGCCACCGGCTTATGGAGCAATGGCATCCGCTTGGTGTAATCGCAGTGATCACAGCGTTTAATTTTCCGGTCGCAGTTTGGTCATGGAACGCCGCCCTCGCTGCCGTTTGCGGTGACGCCACGGTGTGGAAGCCGTCGGAAAAAACGCCGCTCACCGCAATTGCTGTGACGAAAATTTGCGAGGCCGTATGTCGTAAAACCGGCGCTGATCCGGCGATTTTTACGCTGCTCATTGGCGATCGCAAAACGGTTGGCCAAAAATTAGCTGACGATGCGCGGATTCCATTAGTCTCGGCTACGGGCTCCGTGAACATGGGTTTGAGCGTTGCAAAGACGGTTCACGGCCGCCTCGGTAGAACAATCATGGAACTCGGCGGCAATAACGCGCTGATCGTCGCGCCCAGCGCCGATCTGGAAATGGCCACGCAATCGATCTTCTTTGGGGCAGTCGGCACGGCCGGGCAGCGCTGCACCTCCACACGGCGTGTGATTATGCACGAATCAGTTGCGTCCAAGGTTCGAAAGAGACTTTTGGCTGCATACAAATCTTTGGCGATCGGGAACCCGCTCGACCACAAAACCGTGATGGGCCCACTGATCGACAAGAATGCCGTCGATCTGGTGCAGCACGGATTTCGAGATCGTGAAGCACGAAACGTTTGGCCCGCTGCTTTACCTGATGACGTATCGCGATTTTGACGAAGCGATTGAGATTCACAACAACGTGCCGCAAGGATTGACCTCTTCCATTTTTACCAATGACGTGCGCGAAGCTGAAAAATTCGTCAGCGTGGTCGGAAGTGATTGCGGCATCGCGAACGTGAATACCGGAACAAGCGGCGCGGAAATCGGCGGCGCATTTGGCGGCGAGAAAAATACCGGCGGCGGGCGCGAGAGCGGCAGCGATTGCTGGAAGTATTATATGCGCAGGCAGACGAACACGATCAATTTTTCGAGCGAGCTGCCGCTGGCGCAGGGAATTCAGTTCGGCGCGGGCGAGGGTAGCGGCACGGCATAACGCACACCTGTGGCCGAGATATTGTTGAGCGGCCACGGAACGTAACGCGAACAGGAATTGTCGGTCGCGCATCAAAATTTTTTCCCGTTCGGACCGCTGCTGGGTGCATGGTGCGTGGACTGCTCATCTTTGCGTGGTGCGCGATGATCTTCATTTTACCGTCAGAATCGGCCTGCGGCTGCATTTCTGGAGACAAGCCTTAACCCGTTTATCTCGACTGCGTGGCCGAATATTGATTGGATCGGCACGTATGTTTGGCAGATTCGCAATTGGCTGCATCATCACTACAGCAATCATTTCCGTTGCTCGTATTGAGCGCAGCTCCGGCGCAGCTGCCGCTTTCTCGGATGATGGCAACCATGTTTACCTTCTTGGTAGCAACCTGCCGAAGGGCATGGTGCTTGATGTTGACCTGATAAACTTCACCACGAAACAGCTTAACTTGGGCGTTTCAACTGAGGTGCACGGGATTGTGAACGCGCCCCGAGCGCTGTTGTTTGTCACCGATAGGTCGCTTTATCGCTTACCGCTGCCGACAGGCCAGCCGGGGAAGATTTGCGATGCTCCGGCCGGTTGTCTTTTTCATGATGTAGCCTGTAACAGGGCCCAGCATGGCGTTTTGCTCATGTGCCGAACAAAGGATGGGCGCGACTGGCCTTCATATTATCTAAGGGAGCAGAGGCAAACTCCTTCGCTGATTGCAACGCGGCGGGTGAATGCGCTGGTGGGCGCTGTGTTCGATCGTGAAGGTCACTTGTTTTTCGCTGCGGAGGGCGACGTTTGGGAAGGCAGCGTTGAGCCGCCGCCGGAGCCGGACTTGCCAACATCGGTGGAAGCGATTCGGTTCGCGCCTGTGGCTTTGCGGGAGACGGCGAACGGGACCTCCGGTTCCACCGGGGCGCGCGAGTTGGCCGTCGCCGGCCAGACCGTTTATGTGCACATGCAGCGGATGGGGGGTTCAGGTTGGGGCGAAATGATCAGCGTCCGCTGGCCGGGCGAACCGAAGAGCGAGGATGAAAAACCGGGTGTGGAGAACGGGGTGAAGCCGAACGTCGAGACGTTCAAATCCGCGCTGGCTGTGTTCCGCGTTTACGGACCGAATCTGGGCGCGAGCTACCTCTGTGGTTCACCGGATGGAAAGAAGGTTTTCTTCGCTACCCGCAATAGCGATAATGCTGGTGAGGCGCTCCGGTTCTATCTCGGAGACGACAACGGAGAGGTCCATCCTCTGGATCAGCTGAAAATTGAAGAAGGCGGGCAGCTGAAAATCGAAACTGGCGCGCAGCCGGAGCGCGGCACAGAAACAAAAATCGGCTCCCCTCTCGCTGAAGAGAAGAGCCATGAAGCAGACGCGCAGAAATTTGAAGCGGCGAAACAAGAGTATCAGCAAGCCCTGCCGGCCGGCAACGAGGCTGCCCGATTGACTTACGTAAACAAGCTCGCGCAGATCATCGAGCGAAACGTCGCCGAGCGCTGGAAGACCGGTCACCCGAATCCGGCTTATTTGAAAATTGCGGAAGCCATCAACTCGGAGCTGAAAAAGCATCCTACTTCGAAGGATTCGGATTCGAAAAAGTTATCGCAACTTTTAGTCGGCAAGTGGCAATCACCGCGTCACACCTACATCTTTCGTGCGAATGGAAAGTGGGGAAACGAGGACGGCCCAGTCGATACGAACTGGCGTGTCCAAGGTAATCAAATAGTTTTAGGGGAAGGCAAGACAGCGTCGCGCTCTACCATCATCTTGCTCAATTCTGAATACTTAATCTACACCGAGGGGGATGCGGTGTATTTTTTCTCGCGTGTGAACGAGTAACGGGAGCACCTTCATGCCATCGCAATTAGAATGCTCCATAGCGAAGAGACAATTATGAAGACCAAACTATTATCGGTAACTGTCCTTTCACTTGTATCCCCGGCAAACCGATTAGGAAGGTCCTATTCTTGAAGTCGAGTGAGACCAAGAGCGTCAAGCAATGTGGATTCGTTTTGTGCAGCGTCGCCCATTCGCTGGAGCAAAACTGGATTTACGACGTATTAGGATCCCGATCCGACGTACTCCGCTGAATATCTGTCGAACTTTGCGGTCTGACCGACCGGGGGTGATTTTTGGACGTCGTAAACGTTGTCACTAGCGATCTCCTGTTTGTCGGTATCCCACACCATCACGCTTTTCTTGGCGCGCGGAGAGGTCTTGGCGTTCTTCTCAGTATCCACGGCAATGTAGCGCACCTTCTTCTCTTTCAGCTGCGCTTTGCGTTTGGCTGACATATTAGCGTAAGCGCGGCGGGCACGCTCTTCGGCGATTTGTTTTTGACGTTCGCTGGCCTCGTGCTTCTCGATGATGTACACAACCAGCCCCGCCACTGCCGCTGCTGCCGCGGCATTACCAGATCCGGAGCCCCAACCAGGAACGGGAAGCTGCGGTAAGCCCGGAAATTGTGCAAAACAGCTATTCGACCACACGCCTGCAGCAACAAGGAGGGAAACCGCGCTCACTGACCGAGCTTTCATACGGTGCTGGCACTTTAACAAAGCAATGCTTCGGCTCGCAAGGATTATTTTTCGCCTCGCCAGTGAACGATGTTTGCAGCTCGATTAACATTGAGACGCACGATGTGTTGCACCTTGCGCGGCTCTTTGGATATTGGTAACAAGATTACGGGGTGAATCCGAGGCCTCTCATCTTCATTTCAGCTGTTAGCCGGGAGCTAAGGAGCGCGCGCCAGTTAGTTGCAAATACATTAACCTTCCTCGGCTACGATCCGATCTGGCAGGACATTTTCGAAACGAGCGAAGGCGATCTCCGTGGTGTTTTGCGCCGGCAGATCAGCCGCTGCAACGGCGTGGTGCAATTGGTGGGCTGCTGCTATGGAGCGGAGCCGCCGCAGCCAACCGAGGAATTTGGCCGAGTGAGCTACACCCAATACGAGGCACTCTACGCGCGCAAGATCGGGAAGAAGGTCTGGTACTTATTCCTCGATGAGCAATTCCCAAGCGACGCATGTGATGAACCTGAGGAACTACGTGGCCTGCAAACGGCGTATCGGAATCGGTTGAAAGCAGACACGCATTTGTATCATCCACTCACTAGCCTCGAGGGGCTAGAAGCGAACGTCCTAAAATTACGCGGCGATCTTATGCAGCTCCGCAAAGGGGTTAAGCGCTGGGCGGCTGGCGTCGCCATTCTCCTGCTGACCGGACTTGCGGTGAACTTCTGGATCCTGCACTGGCAGCGCCACACGTCCCAGCAAATGACCGAAACCCAACAGGCCATGTCCCGGCAATCACAACAGGCAACCGAGACGAGACAAGCCGTTGCAAGCGTCAGTCAAGAAATGGTGAAGTTACGTGAGGGTATCGTTCAATACATTCAGGTCGAAGGAAAAATGCGTGAAGCTCAGACCGAAACTGGGCTGGTCCGGGACCAGGTGTATGAGCAATTGGGCAAGCAGATGAATATCGACGTTGCTTTGCTGCGAGAGAAACTGCCGCAAGCGGCAGAACAGTTAAAAGACGCGCCTACCGCGAGCCCGTTCGAGCGAGCGAGCGCTGCTTATGTCACAAACGATTATCATGAGGCGGAGCGGCTGGCGCTACAAGCTGCAGCCCAAGCCAGGAATGCGACGCCGATCAACAATGCCGACGTGATTCGCGCGCTCAAGCTGGCCGGGTTCGCGGCGCAGAAGCGAATCGAGTATGCCACGGCAATGGCGCACCTTCGCGAGGCAGCCGAGCTGACTAACCGAGACCGCGACCCTGGTCAATGGGCGGAAATTCAGCACGCCATCGCAGATGTGTTGATCGATCAGGGGCAATATCGTGAGGCCGCGACTGTTCTGCAGGGTGCGCTCGAAGCCCGCGCAAGCGCTTTTGGTCCGGAGAATCCTGATACTTTGCGCAGCCGCAATCGGCTGGCCTATGCGCTTTGGAGACAAGGCCGGTACCGAGACGCCGAAGCAGAGTTCCGCAAGCTCATCACTGTGGAAGAACGATTACTCGGAGCGCAGGACCCGGAGACGCTGGCAAGTGAGAATGGCCTCGCTAACGCGCTCGATGACGAAGGAAAACATGGCGATGCAGAATCTGAGCACCGGCGTGTCTTGGAGCTTCGAAGCAAAGTTTTAGGTCCCGAAAATCCGGAAACGTTGAAGAGCCGCAACAATCTGGCGCTTGCGCTGAATCGACAAAAGAAATATGTCGAGGCCGAAAAGCAATTCCGCGAATTGATCACAGTTGAAGAGCGGGTGCTCGGCCCGAAACATCCCGAGACCCTTCGCACCCGAAGGAACCTGCTCGTGACAGTCGGTAATCAGGGCAGGCATGCGGAGGCGGAAAAAGGTTTTCGAGATCTGTTGGCAATCGAACAACGGGTGCTCGGTCCGGAGCATCCCGACACATTAGGTGTGCGCAACAACATCGGCTTTGCCTTGGCCCAACAAATGCGCTTCGCCGACGCGGAAGCGCAGCTTCGAGATATAATCAGGATTGAAGCGAAGGTGCTCGGCCCTGAACATCCCTCTACGCTAAGCAGCCGCATAGCACTGGCCGGCGTGCTAAGCGAGCAGCAAAAATTTGGTGAAGCCGATGCTCAATGCCGCGAAGTCATTGCGCTCGAGGAGAAAGTCCTCGGCGCGGATCATCCTAGCACAATTTTATCGTGGTACGCATTTGCTTATCAACTGGCTCGCGAGAACAAAACAGCAGAAGCGATGCAATTCGCGCGCCGGGCCGCGGCCACCGCTGAGCAAGCTCTCGGGCAGAACCACCCAGACACGCGCAGGTACGCGGAACTCGTGCAAGAGCTCGAATCACAGCGCTCCGGTGCGGATCAAGCGAGCGCTAAACCCGTGGAAGCTGGCGTGCACGAGTACACCCCGGCGGAAGCATACAAGCACATTGGAGAGACTGCGACCATCGTCGGCATGGTTGATTGCGTCCAAAACGGTAGACGGCACACCGATGTGTTACTTGGCGGTTGTCTGCCGCACAGTCTTTTGTGGATCGTTGTCTTTAACGACGCGCCAGGCCCGGACATCGATTTGTGGAAACTTCGCGGCGTGACGATCGCGGTGACTGGAAAAATCGAATCGTCGGGCGGGAGACCGCAAATCACCGTTAACTCCACAAAGCAAATCGTGCCGCGGCCCTCGTCCGCGCCCAATTACCTGGCGAGCGTCGAAGAGAAGGAATTCAAGCCCGACTTGGATGGTGCGATCGCGGATCTCGACCGCGCGATCGAGCAAACGCACGACCCAGGGGCCTACATCCAGCGGGCCAGAGTGAAAGAGAAGAAAGGCGATTTCGCCGGTGCGATCCGCGATTTTGATGAGTTGATCGACCGGTCAGTCGATACGTATGCGGTCGCTCGCGCGGAGTATTACGACAGCCGCGCGAAATTGAAAATCAAACAACGGGATTTCGATGGTGCGATCGCGGATGCAGATGCTGCGATCCGGCTGAACCCGCGCGTGCCGTGGCACTACGCCACGCGCGGTCAGGCGAACGAAGCCAAAGGCGATTTCGCCGCCGCGATTAACGACTACCAAATGGCGATTAAGACGGAGCCACACAACTCTGCATACAAGGACATGCTAAAACGCGCACACGCTGCGGGTGCAGCAAAACATTAGATCGAGCGGCAGTGCGGCCACTGCCGGACCACGGCACTCCTACCCACGCGCTGCTCGACAGCGAACACGATCAATTTATCGAGTGAGCTGCCGCTGGCGCAGGGAATCCAGTTCGGCGCGGGCGAGGGTAGCGGCACGGCGTGATGGAGGTCAGGCTGCCTAGCCTGACTTGGCCGACAGGCAGCTTGCCTGTCGATGGATGAGCGGATCTGTTTAAAGAACCAGCAGGCTGGCAGCCTGCTTGCCGAGACAGGCTTGCAGCCTATCCTCCGTCGTCTAGCGTGCCACCGTGAGCTCAAAAAGTCCGTCGAGCTTCTCGGCGGTGTCGATGCTCATGATGAATTTCTGGAGTTTTTCGCATTGATCTTTGCCGATCACATCGCCGCCGAGCGCGTTGAATTTCACCGCGATTTCGTCTTCGGTCATCGGATCACGCGGATCGCCTTTCGGAACATCGACGCGGGTAGAATATGATTTGCCGTCATTAGTCGTGATCGTGACGCGACTGGGTTGAAACTTCGGAAAGAGCGCTTCGAATTCTTCGTTCGCGACCACTTTCACTTTGTCCATGATTGGAATCAGCGACTGATCGCGGATGCGCTCTTCACGGAATTGCAGCGGCGTTACCATGCCGTCGACCAAGCCAACAGCCATGCAATAGGGCAGGGAATGATCTGCCGTTTCCTTCGACGTCGGGCGGTACTTGTGGGGATCGCCAAGAATGTCGGCGGCGCGTGCGATCACTTCTACTTTGATTTCCTTTACGTCGCCGGCCTTGATGTTGTTTTCCTTGACCGTCTTCATCATGGCAGTCAGTGGCGAGTGACTGAGCGCTTCGATCGGAAAACTCTTCATCCCGCAATCGAGAATCCGATAGTGCGACGTCGGTGAATTCGGTAGATCCTTTACCAAGGCGTCGCCGTCGAAGCTGGCCGGTTGTGCTTTGTATTGCACGTGGCCGAACACGGCGAACAAACCTTCTTTGCCGTCGATGATGTGCTCTGGCCCGGAAAATCCTTCACGCGCAAGCAGCGCGCTCTCGGCGCCCATACGTCCAGCCCACGGATCAACGGTGTTTTTCATGTTGGTCAATTTGCCAGCGGTGACAGCCCCCGGACAAAATGTTCGCGACGCGCTGATACCAATCGCAGAGACCATTT
>WNFR01005624.1_pt1 | contig 16820 bp, 12 predicted proteins | sample 5400221 | NCBI WGS metagenome assembly WNFR01 (sample SAMN13153357, study PRJNA577476) | soil metagenome | isolation source: 40 cm soil under Madrone tree | place: USA:California | collected 2016-06-14
TCCAGTAATCGGCAATGCAGCCAGCGCGCGTTCTGCACTGTCACCATCTCGCTCACACAAGGAACCCTGAAGCCAAAGTTGTGCGATATTTTCGCCCGCGCGGGGATCGTCAGCCAGAATGGATTCCACCGTGGAGTGCAGCGGTCGCGGATCAGCGTGCCAGTAGAGTTCGATGGCTGCACGATATGCTCGCATGCTTGCATCCTTCGGATCAACCGCGACTGCACGATCTAGAATGCGCCCTGCATTTGCATAACGTCGCAGGCAGACGTAACTGTCGGCGAGCTGCTTGACGAAACCGCTGTTTTGCGGGTCGAGCTCAATAGCGCGCTCGAGGTTTTTGGTTGATTCAGCCCAGCGGCCCTGGCGTCTATCAATGAACCCGAGGATTTCAAATACCATCGGGTCGTTAGGCAAACTCTTCTTCGCCAGTTTGAGTTGCTCTCGAGCGCGGTCGTAATCAAGGTACCCCCAATATAAATGCTTGGCGAGCGCGAGATGTGCTTCCCCTGAATCGGGGCGCAGCCGAGTGAGTGCCTGGATCGCGACATCGGCTATGGCCAGACGCGCGGGGGTGTGATCAATGCCGCCAAAATAGAATTGATCGTGCGCCTGGGCGAGCTGGTAATAGGCAAGTGCGAACTTTGGATCGCGCTCGGTTGCCTCATTCAGCAGCTGAATGGCCTCCGACAGGCTCTCCAGTTGGGGAGTACTAAACCCAGAAGATACGATGAGTGTTTTGGCCCGTATGTACAAATCATGAGCGGCAAGATCGGCCGTTGGTTTTTCTTCGATCGCCGCTTTCTCCTGCGGGGACAGATTGATCTTGAGTTGAGAGGCGATGTTTGCGGCAATCTCGGCTTGCAGGTCGAATACGTCCGGGAGATCGCGATCATAAGTCTGCGCCCATAACTGCCGCTGGGTGCGCACATCGATCAGGTGCGCATTTACGCGCACACGGTTGCCAGAGCGCCGCACGCTGCCTTCCACCACATTTGCCACACCGAGTTGTTGGCCGATCCTGCGAAGGTCGCGCGCGGTATCGCTTCTGTATTGCATCACCGAGGTGCGGCCGATTACCTTTAGATCCGCGATCCGAGCCAGATTGCTTAGAATTTCGTCCTGTACACCATCGGCGAAAAACGCGTTGTCCGAATCGCGGCTTAGACTTTCAAATGGAAGCACTGCGATGCTCTTTTCGGGCGGGGGACGAAACAAATCACTTTTCCAGACATTCCAGCTCACGGCGGCGGCCAAAGCGATCAACGAAACGATCAACGCGGTGACAGTGGGATTGCGTTGTACCCATTTACATGTGTGCATGAGAACTCCGCTTCGTCTCGCGCGGATTGGTTCGTGTTTGAGCCAGTGTTCAAGGTCTTCCGCGAGCGCTAGACCCGACGGATATCGGCGGTTCGGATCTTTTTCCAAACACTTCAGACAAATCGTGGAAAGCTCGCGATCTACCTTCCTATTCAGGAGACGCGGTTCTCGCGGGTCGGTCTCGACGAGTAATCGGATCGTTTCGGAGGCCGTTGCTGCAGCAAACGGTGGATGACTGGTAAGCAACTGGTAAAGCACTGCGCCCAGTCCGTACACGTCTGTTGTGCCGGTCAGCTGGGCCTTGTGACCGATGGCCTGCTCTGGTGCCATATAACTCGGCGTTCCCATGATTTGTTCCGTGTCTGTGACAGTGCTGTCCACTTCGACTAATCTGGCCAGCCCGAAATCGGTCAGATGCGGTTCGCCGCTTGTGTCGAGCAAAATGTTTCCCGGCTTGATGTCGCGATGGAGGATTCCGTGTTCGTGCGCGTAGTGCACCGTGCGCGCCACTTTGGCGATTACTTCCGCCGCCTGCCGCATCGATATCGGCGCTCGGCTTACGACTTCGTCAAGCTGACCCCCCTCGACGAATTTCATGCTGAAATAGCACGATCCATCACGCTCGCCCACTTCATAGATGGGAACGATACGAGGGTGATCAAGGCTCGCAGCTGCTGCCGCTTCGCGACGAAAGCGCTTTAGGTCCGCTCTGCTGGCCCACTGGCCAAGCCTGAGAATTTTTAAGGCGACTGTGCGATTGAGGCTCTTCTGCCGAGCGAGATAAACTATGCCCTGGCCGCCGCGGCCAATCTCATGCAGCAACTCGTAATCGCCGAATTCTCCCGCAAGCGCCGCTACGCGCTCAGTGCGACCGTCCTGCTGCGTTTCGGCCCCAGCGGAGCTCTCTTGATCTTCGTTTACATGCGCGCCGAGCCCGCTCTCAAGAAGGCAGCCTGGGCAGGCTCCTTGCGGTGCGTCGGCTGGAATTTCCAGCCCGCACGTTGGGCAAATTCTTAGTGCGCGGACCATTGCTCGGAGAGCCGCTCTCCCGCTCCCCTCTTTACTACGCAAAATTCCCTTAGAAGTTACGCCCGGACGACGGAAATTAAATGGCGCAATTCGTCTTCAATATCCACAGGTGTGGCGACGGTGTGAGCAATCTCATCTCGCAATAGCGTTTGGTAACGCTGGCGGAATCGGTAGAACGCTTGTTTGACCGCGTTCTCAGTCATGTCGAATTCGACCGCGACCTGGGCTTGCGACGGCCGGCCAGGCTCGTCCATAAGCATCTTTTTCATCTGATCGAAGAACCGCACATTGCCGGCGCCGCGGTATTCTTCCTCCAGCCGCGCCATCACCTGCTCCAGCAGTGTGAAAGCCCAACGCCGCTCGTACATCTGATCGGCTGTGAACTTGTCGCAATGTTCCGCATCGATCCGTTCCCCTTCACGAATATCATCGAACGGAATTAAGCGCTGTCCTTTGCCGCGCTTGAGGGCCATGGCACGACGCGACTCGTCAGCCAAAAAATGCTTAACCGACGCAAGCAGGTACGATCGGAGTCGTCCTTTTTCTTTGCGCACACTATTCAGATCCTTGCGCTCCAGCAACAAAGCGAAAAAACCCTGCGTGAGATCTTCCGCGTCTTCGGCGCCGGCGCCTTGTCGCCGCACGAACACGTAAATGGGTCGCCAATAGGTGCGGCAAAGTTTTTCAAGCGCCTCTTGTGCTGCGGGCGATTCGCCCTGCGCCTCCAGCACCACGCTCCAATGCGTGGTAGCAAACACCCCGGCGCCATGGACGCTTTCACCCGTCGCGCTCACCCCGGTCAACGGATGTTCGGCAGGCGACACACTGCGATGCAATCAAAAAATCGCGCAAAAAGCAAGCCTTGATTGGACCAGCAACATCTGTCCCACTAGAGCTCAAACCGATACCGGTGCAGTTCGATCTCTTTGGCGAATGCCTTCTCTATGAGTTGGCGTTGTTCGTCACTGAAGACTTCCTGATATGGCCGCCGGTCGGCGCGATAGTCGGATTTCGCTGCTACACCTAATGTGCCGTCAAACGGAATGTTCAGGTAGGCGAATACTTCGCGGAGTTCTGCGAGGAGGCTTTCGTAGCGGACGACCCGGTCGACGATGAGCTTTTCACCGGAGCGATCCATGTATCGAAAGTAGTTAATGGGAAATTGCCCGCGAGCGAGATACTCGTCGAGTGAAAGCGCACCGCCTCCCCGCGCGGCGTGCATGTGGTAATGAGACAAAACTTTGTCCCATGGATTTCGCTCCACGCAAAATTTGAAGTAACCGTTCCAGACCTTGGCGGGAACGCGATTCTTCACCTCGCGTGCCGGCATGTGATTATAAAATTTCGTACCGCTTGTCATTGTGTGGTGCAATACAGAGAAAACCCTGCCGGGACGTTCGAGGATTTCGGGAATGGGGTTAATGAATCCCTCGTAATTGCGCGGCTGATGCCTTTCGAGCGGAGGCATAATCGGCGTGACGATGTCTTGCGGGCCACAATGTCTGGACAGGAACACTTCGATACTCGTGCCGGCGGTTTTCGCCGTTTTGATAAAGATGAATCTGTACTTATGGGACAAGATCATTGAGCACTGCCGGAGCGCGCGTACCTCGCTGCACGGCGTCGGCAACTTGCCGGCGTGGACGGTTTTCGGCAAGCTGCCGTCGGCGATGATCTCTTTTCAGAAACGTTTCCTCTTCATTCTGCGCGATTATTCGGAGGATCAACTTGTTGCTCTACGCAAGGAGCAGGATGGAATCGAGCGCTTCGGACTGCGCAATCCTAATTACAAGATCAAGAAACACTCTACGCTCAGAGAATATCGCGATACTCTCGGCGACGAGCAGTTTCGAAAACTGTACCGATTCACGTGTGTTCGGAATCCGTGGGACCGCATGGTGTCGTATTACTTTACCCCGACGCAAAGCTTGGAAAGTTGGGACCGCAAAAAGTTCCGCGGGATCATTTCCAAGGCTGTATCCATTGCGGACTATCTGCGGCTGAACGAGAACGAAGAGGACCCATTCGCGAACGTCGATTACATCATGCGCTTCGAAAATCTTGCCGACGATTTTCGCACCCTGTGTAATCAGCTGAAGATTTCGCCGGCAACGCTGCCGCAGTACAACCGCTCAACCCGCGAGCACTACTCAAGATATTACGATGACGAGCTTCGCGAATTCGTGCGGACCCGGTTCGCTGCCGAGATCGAGCGATTTGGCTACACTTTTGAATAGCAATAACACGCTAGCTGGAGCCGGACCGGCGCGCGAGCTTTGGTCCATCCTTCGCATCGCGCACGTCCCAGCCCAACGCAGAAATTTGCTCGCGTAATTCATCGCTGCGTTTCCAATTCTTTTCGTGTCGGGCGTTCTCGCGCTGTTGTGCGAGCTGTGTCACTTCGGCTGGGATGCGCATCTCGGCTCCGGCTTCGAGGTCGAGGACGGTGTTGGTCCGCTTCCACCAATCCAGCCATGCGCCTGCCGAATGTGCGTCCATTTCGTTCTGATCCATTGCCCGATTCGTTTCACGAATCGATTCGAACAGAAATCCCAACGCAGCAGAGATGTTGAGATCGTCATCCAGCGCGTTTTCAAACGCCGTAGTTGGGCGTTGGGCGCTGGTTGTTGGGCCTTCAGCGTTTGCCTTCTCTGCAACTTCGCGAAGCCGCGCCAGCCATTCATCAATCCTGGCTAACGACTCGCGTGCTTCATTCATTCCTTCCCAGGTGAAATTCAGCGGCACGCGATAGTGCACGCGCAGGAGAGCGTAACGAAGCTCCCGCCCGGTGTAACCTTTCACCAGAACATCTGGCACAGTGTAAAAGTTACCTAACGACTTAGCCATTTTCTGGCCATCAACCAGAAGATGCGCGCAGTGCAGCCAATAGCGCACAAACTTCTTTTCCGTGACGCCTTCGCTCTGCGCGATCTCCGCTTCGTGATGCGGGAAGATGTTGTCGACCCCGCCGCAGTGGATATCGATCTGGTCGCCCAGCAACGCTGTGGACATGGCGCTGCACTCGATGTGCCAGCCGGGACGACCCGGTCCCCACGGCGAATCCCATTTTACGTCGCCGTCTTTTTCGTCCCATGCTTTCCACAATGCGAAATCCCCTATGTGTTCCTTGTCGTATTCATCATGCTTCACGCGGCCGGTCGATTGCAATTGCGTGAGATCGAAATGCGCGAGTCTGCCATAATCGGGAAATTTGTTGATGCGAAAATACACCGATTTGTCGTCAGCCTGATAAGCGAGTTCCTTCGATATGAGCGTGCTGATCATTTCGATCATCCTGTGGATGTAACGCTGGTCGGTGGCACAGGGGAATTCGTCAGCGCGTTTGATCCGCAATGTTTTGGCGTCTTCGAAAAACGCCTGTTTGAATTGCTCGGTAAATTCGGCCAGCGGCACGTTGGCTTGGCGCGCGCCACGGATCGTTTTGTCGTCAACATCGGTGATGTTCATCACGCGATGCACCTTATAGCCGCGCACCTCGAGGTGCCGTTGGAGCAAATCTTCAAACACATATGCGCGGAAATTTCCAATATGCGCCCGGCTGTAAACGGTCGGGCCGCACGTGTACATTTTGATTGGCCGTGCCGTTGGATCGCGCGGCTCGAATTCCTCAACTTTGCGCGAGTAGGTGTTACAGAACTGTAACGGCATTAGCTTGGTAGAGACGGGCCGGACCGTCCGCTTTGTTTTCGGCGCGCCCGGCGGTGGCGCTCTACCATTTCAACAGTGGCGATCGCGATTGCGGCAATGCCTTCCGCTTGTCCGATGGGCCCCAGCTTTTCGTTGGTAGTCGCTTTCACGCTCACGTTCGATTCGCTCACGCCTATCGCTGCCGCAAGTCTTTGTCGCATCATAAGAGCATGCGGGGCGAGTTTCGGCGCCTCGGCGATGACGGTTGCATCAACATTGAGCACACGCGCGTTTTTCTCGGCGAGCAATTTGGCGACGCGTTTTAAAATCTCCATGCTGCTAATGCCACGAATCGATTCGTCGGTGTTTGGAAAATGCTCACCGATGTCGCCGGCGCCGATCGCACCGAGCAGTGCGTCAGCGATTGCGTGTGAGAGAACGTCGGCGTCGGAGTGTCCCTCCAATCCACGCGCATGAGCAATCTCGACGCCGCCCAAAATCAGTCTTAGTCCGTCGGCGAAACGATGGATGTCGTAACCAATCCCGGAGCGGATCATAGGCTTCACAATGTTGAATCGTTGAATCTTAAGCCGCAAACCCGGTGTAACGGTCTAACGAATTACGTTCTCTGCTGTGATCGTCATGCATTACAGTTTCAAATCGATCAGACCGTTGGACGCCACAATGCTGTATTTGTCCTTCATGTTCTCGCGCGGGCGAAGATCGACAGTGCCGCCGGCATTTTCAACCAGGAGCCAGCCCGCGGCGATGTCCCACAAGCTAATCCCCGTTTCAATGTACGCGTCGAATCGGCCGCAGGCGACGTACGCCATGTCGAGCGCAGCGCTGCCGAGTACGCGGCATTTGCGTACCCGATGAATCATTTGCTGAAGCAGCGGAAAATTCGTATTGATGGTCTCTCCGGTCTTGGCGAGCCCGATCGAGATCACCGTTTCCGCGAGCTCTGTGCGGTCGCTAACGTGAATGCGACTTCCATTTAATTTCGAAACGTCGCCTTTTTGACCGGCCCACATCTCATTGCGAATCGGATCATAGATCACTCCAACGATGATTTCGCCGCGCACGCGGAGCGCAATGGAAATGCAAAAATGGGGGATCCCGTAGAAATAATTCACGGTTCCATCCAGCGGATCGACAATCCATTGATGATCGCTGGATTGATCACCCACGATGCCTTCTTCGCCGTACAAAGCGTGGGCCGGGAACTCTTCGAGGAGTAGGTTGCTAATCAACTCCTGCGCCTGAACATCGATCTCCAGTTTGATGTCGTGCGCTGCGACCACATTAACGCGCTGTCGCTGCGGAAAATTTGCGCGCAGTAATTTGCCGGCAGCTCGAGCAGCGTTCTCCGCTGCATTAAGGTAATGCTTCATCGCAGAAATTAGCTCGCACAAAGAAAATAAAGTGCACGATGGAAATCGCGCACTGGTTTTCCTGTGGCGGTGGTGTGCGACTGGCCGTCAAAATGGTTAAATAATTCGGTGCTCATAGAGCAGCGCCACAGATATGTACAAAAGAACCGGGAGGAAAATAAATTCTCCTCCCGGGTTGAAGTTAGGGTTGTGACCCCGAAGAAATTCGGGGCCGTTAATTCAGCGTCGGGCTTAATGCCTCTTTTTCTTCGCTGTTTTTTTCTTTGCTGCTTTTTTCTTTGCCATCGACTAATTCCCCCCTTTCAATCCGCAACGCGCGGGGCATTGTGAAGAGTTGGGAATGACTTCACTTATGTGCGTTCAGTAATCATCACATTTTTTTTGTCAAACGTTTTTGTTGCAAATTTGAAAAAATTTTCACCAGCTCGCGCGCGAGAAATGTTTTTGGGGCGCGCGAAATTTTCTTCGTTTCGCCATCACGAAACAGAATCCGCAACTCATTTTCGTCGGTCTCCATCGCGATGCGCGCATCGTTCGCGACGATGATGTCGCAATTTTTCCTGCGCAGTTTTCCCCAGGCGTTTTTCTCGATTTGATCCGTTTCCGCGGCAAACCCAACGAGAAGAAATGGTCGATCCCGTTGCTGGCCTAACGACTCGAGAATGTCGCACGTGGCGATTAATTCAAGCGACATTCTATCGCCGCGCTTTTTGATTTTTGCGGGGGAAACTTTTGCCGGCTTGTAATCCGCCACCGCGGCACAGAGCACGCAAATATCCGATTCCCTTGCGTGCCGATGCACTGCTTTAAACATTTCATCGCTCGTGCCGGCGGAAATGAACCTGGTGTTGCGCGGCGGCGCGAGATTAACCGGACCGGAAATCAGAACGACGTCGTGTCCGGCATCCAGTGCAGCTTCCGCGATGGCGTATCCCATCTTTCCAGACGATCGATTGGAGATGTAACGAACGGGATCCATCGGCTCGCGCGTTGGACCCGCGGTGATCAAGAATCTCACGCGATCAATTTGTCGTGCCGGGTAAGAAGAAATTCCGCGCGGAACGCGATCTCGTTCACTTTCCACAACCGGCCGAGTCCTTCGTATCCGCACGCCAGCATTCCTTCTTCCGGCCCGATGAATTCGACGCCGCGCGCTTTGAGTTTTTCCACGTTCTCGAGAGTCGCGGGGTGGGCCCACATTTTTCCGTTCATCGCCGGCGCCACCAGAATCGGCGCGCGCGTGGCAAGCGCGATTGCGGCGAGGGGATGGCCGGCAAAACCGTGCGCGAGCTCCGCGAGTATATGCGCAGTTGCAGGCGCGATCAGCAGCAGGTTGGCGCGATCCGCAAGCTGGATGTGACCCGGCCGCCAGTTTTCTTTTTCGTCGAAGAAGCTGGTCATCACCGGATTTTTCGAAAGCGTCTGCAAGGTGAGCGGCGAGATGAATTCGGTCGCATCCTGCGTCATCACCACGAAAACTTCATGAGCTTGTTTCACCAGCAGACTGGCCAGCTCTGCAGATTTGTACGCGGCGATCGATCCCGTGACGCCGAGCACAACGGATTTCCTGCCAGGGGGAATGTCCACCACTTTGCGCAAACTCTTGTCTACTTTACGCCTGGAACTTTTATCTATCGCAGCCATATCGATCATTTTGCAGTCAGTCGCCTGCTCAGGAACGTTTCAGCAGACATGATGTTGCGGACCTTTTCGAGATCTTCTTCGATTGATCCGCTGACGATGGTGTAACGGTAGTCGCGCCATAATTCCATTTCTCGCGTGGCGGTGGCCAGACGCGATTCGATTTGCTGCGCCTTTTCCGTTGCGCGTTTTTCCAATCGCCTGCGCAACTCTTCGATATCGGGGGGCATGATGAAGATGTCCGCCAATGCCTGGCGAACAATCGGATCGTCAGAATTGCGGATGGTGGCAGCTCCTTGTGTGTCAATGTCGATCAAAACATCCGTTCCCTTTTCCAAATTCGTCCGCACTGGTTCGCATAGTGTGCCGTAAAGATCTTCGTGCACCTTGGCGTGCTCCAAGAAATGGCCGGCTTCGATTCGCGCCTCAAAATCTGCCGCGGAAAGAAAGTGATAATGTTCGGCGTTAATTTCACCTGGGCGCGGTGCTCGCGTGGTGCACGACACCGAATAAAAAAGATGTGGGTTTTTCCGCAGTGCTTGAACGACCGTAGTTTTTCCCCCGCCCGATGGAGCGGAAATGACGAAGAGAATTCCGTGCCGGCTGAATCGATTACTCAAGATTTTGGACTTGCTCTCGGATCTTCTCCAGTTCGGCCTTGCAGCCGATGACTCGCTGGGAGATCGCAGCATCATTCGCTTTTGCTCCGAGCGTGTTGAGTTCGCGAAAAATCTCCTGCGTAATGAACTCCAGCGTTCGCCCGACCGGTTCCTTGCTGCGCAAGTGATGCGCAAATTGAGCAAGATGACTTTCGAGTCGCGTCAATTCCTCCGATACATCAGCGCGATCGGCAAAGAAGGTAATTTCCTTCAGCAGGCGTTCGTCGTCATTGGGGAGCGGTAGTCCGGCTTTTTCAATTCGGTCGAGCAGCACAGCGCGATATCGTTTCACTACCTCAGGATGCAGCGCGCGGACTTCTTTGAGTCTTTTTCGAATTGCTTTGAGGCGGTGAATTAAATCCTTGGCCAGGTGTTTGCCTTCGCGTTCTCGCATTTTTATCAGATCTGCAAGTGCCGCTCGCAGGGCACGTTCGACTGCCGGCCATGTGTCTTCGGCGTTTAACGATTGCTCCGGGAACCGCATCACGCCGGGCGCTTGCAAAATGGTGGTGATGCTGATTTCACCCGGCGTGTTCAATTCCTTCTGCAACGTGCGCATCGCTTCATGATACGAACGCGCGAGTTCCGTGTTGAGCGCCAGATTGCGCGCGCCGTTCGCGCCGCTGTGAAGACTGACCGTCGCGCTCGTGCGCCCGCGCGAAATATTTTCATTGATCGTCTGGCGAATACGGGGCTCGAGCTCAACCATGTCTCGTGGCAGATTGATCACTACGTCGCTTTGCTTCCGGTTTACGGAATTCAGCTCGACAGTAAATTTTGTTCCAGCGTGATCGGTCTCCCCGCGACCGTATCCAGTCATGCTTCGCATATCTCTCGCTCAAAAGCTTATCGCAGAGAAACGGAAACGTTCAATGTTCAACGCTCACCCAAGCACCGCGCTTGGCGTGAATTGAAAAGCCGGCGGCCGTCCGTTATGGACGACCGTGAATCACTGGCAAAAGGAACTCGTTGCGTCGGTGATCTTCGGCCTCACGTACGTGCTGATCAGCGGGCGTCAGATGAAGATTCTGCCGTTGAACCGTCCCGCCGCGGCCTTGCTCGGAGCGGTGTTGATGGTTTCAACCGGCGTAATGACGCCCGCGCGCGCGTATGCTGCGGTCAATTACGACACGCTGGTCTTGTTGCTCGGGATGATGCTGATCTCGGCGTACCTTTACCTCGCGCACTTTTTCGAATGGGCGGCCGACGTTATCCTGAAGTATTCCCGCACGCCGGGGCGGCTGTTGCTCTATCTGACGCTTACGTCGGGGATTCTGTCCGCGCTGCTAGTTAACGATACGATTTGTTTAATGCTAACGCCGCTGGTGGTTGCAGTGATCAAACGCAGTAAACTTCCGCTTCTGCCGTTTCTCATTGCACTCGCGACCAGCGCCAATGTCGGCAGCGTGGCGACACTGGTCGGAAATCCCCAAAACATGATCATCGGACATTTTTCACATATCCCCTTTTCAGAATTCGCGCGATCGCTCGCTCCGGCAGCGATCATTGGACTGGCGATCAATTTTGGGATTCTCAGGTTTTGTTTTCGCAACGTGCTGCGCGCCGCTGTGATCATCCGGGAGCCTGATGTTGTTCTGAAGCTCGATCGCGGGTTGTTGGCGCTGGTCTGCATCGTGTTTGTGTCAATCTTCGTTTGTTTTTTCGCGGGATTAAACCTGGCTTGGACAGCGCTTGCGGGCGCAGCAGTAGTGATGGTGCTCGCGCGCCGTGACACGCGTGAGGTTCTCAAACTTGTCGATTGGCATTTGCTCGTCTTTTTTGCGGCGCTATTTGTGGTGGTCGAGGGGCTCAGCGACACAGGCTTGCCCGACGCGATTTATCGCAATCTGCAATCGGTGTTTGGGGCGCAAGCGGCAGCGCAGACGTGGAACTTAACTTGGTTCTCAATCGCCGGCTCGAATATCTTTTCTAACGTGCCGTTTGTTCTTGTGGCGGGAAAATGGATCCCGCACTTTGTCGATCCGGTGCTGATGTGGGAGGTGCTTGCGCTGGCGACAACGTTCGCCGGCAATCTTACAATCATCGGTTCGGTTGCCAACATGATCGTGGTGGAATCCGCGCGGGAACATCTCGAAATCGGTTTTTGGGATTACGCGCGCGTTGGAATTCCCATCACGGCCCTGACGACCGCTGCCGGTATCCTTGTGCTACTGGTGTTGCACTGAGAACTCGCACTTTCTGTGCAAGAGCGCGTCGAGTGCACGCCGGTGCGGTGAAGGCATTGCTGCGTCTTTGGTCGATATAAACCACTGTTGCTGGGGAGCAATTTGCTTCGGCGCAGGACGGCGATACACAGCAAGCGTGACTCGGTGATATGTAAATGGAAACACTGATTGATAAATAGGCGGTGTCCGGAAACTTGACCGGTTGCGCCTAACTTTGATCGGCGGCAGGATCCACATCCCACGCCAGCGATGGCTTGATTGTTCGAGCAGAATCCGACCCCGCCTAACGATCAGCGCGTGGGTTTCGATGAGTAGTTTGGTCTGACGACTGGATTTTTTGACCGGAAGGGCCTCGGGTTCTTTTGCGCGGCAGAATGCTTTGACCGGGCATAGACCGCACTTTGGCTTCCGTGCTACACAAACCAGCGCGCCGAGATCGAGGAGTGCTGAGTTGAAGGTCGAGGCCTCGGATTTTGGAAGAAGAGTTGCGGCGTGTTGCCAAAGGATTTTCCGAGCGACAGCGGAATCGATGGATTCGCGAAAGTTAAAAAGCCGGGCCAAAACGCGAGCAATGTTGGCCTCGACGATTGGAACGGTTCGATTGAACGCGAAGCTGGCCACCGCGTGCGCGGTGTATTTGCCGATTCCGGGAAGTCGCCGCATTTGCCCGATTGAGCGCGGGGAGCGTCCGTGGTGTCGATCCACAATGATTCTTGCTGTGCGGTGGAGATTTCGCGCCCGGGCGTAATACCCGAGACCCTGCCAGGTGCGAAGCACATCGTTTTCCGAAGCGCGTGCCAGTGCGGCGAAATCGGGAAAGGTGCGGAGCCAGTTGGTATAATAAGGGATTACGGTGCCGACCTGCGTTTGCTGAAGCATGAACTCGGAGACGAGGACGGCGTACGGATCACGGGTCTGGCGCCACGGGAGATCGCGGCCATGGCGACGATACCAACTCAACAAGTGACGACGAAATTCGGCTATTTTGAACGCCACAGATACACACACATTACCACGGATTCTTCCAGCAGGATTGCTGAACCAATTCTTATCTGTACCTCATCTGTGTTAATCTCTGCCTTAATGAATTCATACACGCATGCGCTTACGCACGAGCAAGTGCGGAAACTTCGCGTTTTGCTGGAGGAGTCAGGGTTCGAATTCGCACCGAAGGAGTGGACGATTGTTTTTGCGCAGAAGAACAAGCTGAGCGTGGCGGTTTATGAGAAGGGACCAAAAGTGCTGGTGCAGGGCCGCGGCGTCGAGGAGTTCGTGCAGTTCGAACTCGAGCCGAAAATTTTGGGCGAAGCCGAGCTTGGGTATGAAGAAGTGCATTCACCAAAAATGTTCGAGCCGCATTTCGGCGTGGACGAGAGCGGGAAAGGTGATTTCTTTGGGCCGCTAGTGATATCCGGGGTTTACACTGACCGCGGGATCGCGCGCAAACTTCTCGATGCGGGCGTGGTGGACAGCAAGCGAATCAGTTCAGATGCACGAATTCGCGCGCTGGCCGAGACGATTCGGAAGAGTTCGCAAGGGCTGGTGGAAACGGTCCTCATCGGCCCGGCCAAATACAACGAGCTGTACGAGAAGTTTAGCAATCTGAATCGGCTGCTCGGTTGGGGGCACGCGCGAGTGATCGAGAATTTGCTGGAGCGAAAGCCGGACTGCGCGCGCTCGTTATCGGACCAATTCGCAGACGCACGAGTAATCAAGGAGTCGTTGTTGCGACGCGCGCGCCACATTGTGATCGAACAACGACCGCGAGCCGAATCGGACGTTGCGGTTGCGGCGGCGTCGATCATCGCGCGAGAGGCGTTCATCAACTGGCTCGAGCGAAAGGGCAAAGAGCTCGGCGTGCGATTGGGACGCGGCGTCTCGCCTGGCGTAAAAGAGGCCGCCAGAAAGCTGGTGGACGCGAAAGGCTCGCAAGCTCTGCGCGATGTAGCTAAAGTGCATTTTCGCACCGCGCACGAGATCGCGCCGGAGCGTTATGCTGCGCCACCGCCTCGCGAAGATTGGCGGTTGCGGACGCGAGATGTTCGCGCTTAAAGGACTGCCGCGGAACCTTACATCGGCTCACCTAGGAGCGGCTTAAACTAGCATTTTAAAAAATTCGTTTTTTGTGCTTGATTGAGCCACCAGCAGAGTCACAAGCGACGATTACTAAAATAGATATGGCGAAATTAACCAAACGCGACATCGTTGTGTCGATCAGCAATCAGACCGGCATGGTGCAGCATCAGGTCTTCGATGTGGTGCAAAAAACTCTTGATAAAATCACGGACAGTCTGGCCAACAACATTCCGGTTGAGTTGAGAAACTTCGGCGTATTTTTGCCGCGGCTTACCAGACCGCGCATTGGACGAAACCCTAACCAGCCTGGCAGCAGTTTCGTCATACCGCCGCGGGCGACGGTGAAGTTCAAGGCCGGCAAGATCATGCGTCAACGCGTGGAGAAGCTCTCCCGCCAGTTGAAGGAAGCAGAAGAGCGAAAAGTTAACACCGGAGTCGGCGCGCAGGCTGGCCAATAGTGGATCTGAGCGGACGAGTGTATCTGCGGTTTCAGGAGAGTAAGCTCTGGATCGTTTTCTCCAAGCGCTCAAAATTGATCGGTTTGGTGAGATGTTCAGCAAAACCTGCCTCTCTGGCTTGGTTTACGTCCTCTTCGCTGCCGAAACCGCTCAAGGCGATTCCGGGCAAACGCTTGTTAAGTCGCACTTCGCGCATCAGTTCATAGCCGCTGCGATCGGGCAATCCAATGTCGCTGATGAGCAGGTCGAATTCCTGTGTGCGAACTTTCTCTACGGCCTGCTGAGCGGAATGGGCGATGCTGATTTGGTAGCCGCGGCGTTCCAGCATTCTTTTCATGCCGAGACAGGTATCTTGATGATCGTCCACCAGCAGGATACGCCGGTTGGCAACAATAGGTTTCGGTTCCCGATCCACTGGGCGATCCTCTCTGTGCCCGTCGCCTTCGACAGGAGTGTCAACGGTGTTTAGCTCGACGGAAAAACTGGCTCCCTGATCTTTCCCGGGACTTTGAACATGGATTTGTCCACCGTGCGCATCAATCAGCGTCTTCGAAATCGTTAGACCGAGGCCGAGTCCCCCAAATCGCCGTGTGATATCACGTTGTCCCTGTTCGAATGCGTTAAAGATCTTATCGATCGCTTCAGACTCAATGCCGATGCCGGTGTCGATGACGCGCACCTCGATCTTGTCCGGCGTTGGGTTCACTGTCTCGATGGTGATTTGGCCTTTTTCAGGCGTAAACTTCACGCTGTTTTTGATTAGATTCCAAAAGACCTGCTGCAATCGCGCCGGATCGCCATCCACGTACGTGTGAGCGGCGCGTAGGCGAAAAATCACTTCGAGGTTTCCGGCTTCGATGTCATTTCGGCAAATCTCGTAAGCGCGCTGAAGGATTTGGTGAACGCAAATGGGTTCAAAACTCAATTGCAGTTTCCCTTTCGAGATGCGAGTGACGTCGAGCAGGTCATCAATGAGCCGCGCTTCCAGTTCGACATTTCGCCGGACAACCTCGAGCGCTTCTGCGACGGGCTTGGAATCGGGCAACTCGGCTTCGAGTTCCCCCACCATCGCGATTACTGGCGTAAGAGGGCTACGAAGCTCGTGAGATAATTGTGCCAAGAACTGGTCCTTCGCCGCATTTGCGGCAATTAATTCCTGACGCAGAGTGACGTCACGCGTCTTGTCTTCCACAAGATAAAGCACGCCCTGGACGGTTTCATCGGCTCCTTGTAGCCGGAGCAGGTTGATGTCCAGGAAATGCGTGACGCCCGTCTTGTCGTTCAGCGGCTGCTCAATGAGCTGAAATGGCGTTCCAAAGCTAAGTACCCGTTCAATAGCTCCCGGCGGGGCAATCTTTACGTCATCGCAGACAACTTCGGTAATATCGCGTCCGGGCGGCAAGTCTCCAAAGCGTTCCGCCATCCGAGCGAACGAATCATTCGCATGAAGAAATTTGCGCGATACTGGATCGACTAAAGCGATCCCGCCAGGCATGTTCGCCAGCATTTTCTCGTTGAAGATCACTTCACGTTCGAGTCGCTGCTTCGATTCCAGCTGCCGTTGATAAAACCGGCTGCCCAGCCACGCGAATACGGCCGTCAGGCCAACCAGCCAGGCCGCCAAAACCGTCATTCGCTCAAGAAGGTCGTGAACCGGTTTGTAAGCCACCGGGACAGGTTGCTCCACAAGCGCCACCCACCCAGTGGATTCAATACGACTGAAGGAATAGAGTTTATTCTGGTATTCGAAGTGCCCATTGCTGCTCTGGCGAATTTTATTCACTAGCTCGCCGCTCTCAGCTGAAGTCGCACCGGGGTTTGGCTTCAAATCATTGGCGAAAAGGGCCGCACCGTTTTGGTCGAGGACCTCGAAGAGGAAGCGGTCGGAAAACTCGATTGCGGATAGCCGCCTGCCAATTCGTTCGACCAGGACCGAGTCGCCAACGAATCCAAGCAGCGTCCCATCAGGTGCCCGAACGGCGGCGACAATATCGGTCACCAGGCGACCATCCGAGAACCTCGGATGAACCGAGGACACAAACGCCTGGTCGGATGCAGTTGTTTCCTCGTGCCAGCTATTTGCCCCAAAATCTTTGCCGACCATGTCTGGCGCAGTGGGGATTGACGCAAGCAGCGCACCATCCGGTCCAGCCAAGAACATTCCGTCAATATTTGGATGCGAATAGAATGCGGAATTGAGCCACTGCTGCGCGGCAGGCGCGGGATTGGGGGAACTAAGAGTTCGGGCGACCTCGGGAAGGGTCTGATAGTAGTTGACGAGGGCGCTGCTACGGCTGAGATCGGTTCCGACCACATGGCCAAGCAACTGCACCAGCGTTTGCCGGTCCCGCAGAATGCGTGATTCCAACGTGTCGCGCAGGATCGTGTAGGAAACGATCAGCGTCA
>WNFR01004281.1_pt1 | contig 16819 bp, 19 predicted proteins | sample 5400221 | NCBI WGS metagenome assembly WNFR01 (sample SAMN13153357, study PRJNA577476) | soil metagenome | isolation source: 40 cm soil under Madrone tree | place: USA:California | collected 2016-06-14
CGTGGCGATAACCGCGTTAACCTAAGTTTTTTCGGCCTTCGGCTACCGAATTCGCGAGGTGGTGGATCGCCCCGCGGGCATCGGGTTTTGCCAGAGGGACCCGTGAACCTTAGTCCGGCAGCTCGACCGCGTGCCTGTTCTATTGGCGTCGGCTTACGCAATAGTGTTTTGGGATGGCGAAATAATGCAGTGCCGACGTCAGTATTCCTAGCCGCTGACGCCGATCAGGCGAGGTCGGCAGCTGCGAGCGCGTCGCGCGGCTCAAAAATCCTACCCCTTCCGCGTCGGAAGGGGTAGTCGTTCGTCTTCATCCGCGTCTTGATTGTCGCGACCGCCGCGCGGAGGTCCCGTTCGCGGGCATCCTCCAGCGCGACGACGCCAAAGCCGGCCTTCTGAAGCACCGGCGCGAGCGCGCGCACGTCGTCGGACGGCTGAACGAGGGGCTCATCCGCCGCACCCTAGAGCGATTACAGCGCGAGCTAGCGCGATAAATTTTCGGCGCACCGCCGGAAGCAAGCACTGGCAGGATGCGCCTCCGTGCGGCCTGTTGCTGTTAGTCTCCGCAGCGATAGGCCGCACGATGACGAACGGCTAATCCGTCGCCTTCTTCACTCTACCTTTTCCGCCGCACGCTTTGCAGCGCACGATAATTCTCTTGAGGGGCTGGGTTTGATGCTGGGTAACTATAACGCCGCTGCCGCCGCAGGCTTCGCATTTCACTTCGTCTTCTGACATATCGCCTTCTGAAAAATGTTTGGCAGCTTGATCGATAAAACCTGCAACGCTTGGGCAAGTCCGGCACACTTTTAACCTTGTCGTTCAACCTTAAGACGCTTCCACCGTTCACACGGTGGCCCCGCACGCACGCAACGGGGATTTTTTGCGTGCAACACACGTGATTGAAAGCAAAACAATGACTAATAGCAAACTTGACGCCTGTAACTCGATCTACGCCAACCTCCTTCGCCTCGCTCGATGACGCGATGGGCTGCAGATCCCCGCAACGCTTGCGCCGCTGAACGGTTGCGGCAAATTGCCGACGAGGTCGCTAACCCTAGCGACAACAATGGGCAATGCTGGAGCAATACTACGGCGGTCGGCTGGACGAACGAACGTTGGCATGAAGCACTTTCGGTGAGAAGCGCTTCGTCGTCGTAGAGATTTGACCACCCCACCCCAATCGCGGGGCGGACATCCAGCCTGATCTTAGCGCGCTCGAACGGCGATCTCCGCTCGACCCGGGGCTAGCCCTCTAGCGTAAATCCCACGCGCAATGTGACCTGGTAGTGGCGAACCGACCCATTCTCGATGTGACCTCTAGTCTGCACGACTTCGAACCATTTCATCTCGCGAATGGTCTTCGACGCACGAGAAATGGCATTCTGAATGGCACCCTCGATACTGTCTTCGGAAGATCCCACAAGTTCTAAGATCCTATAAATATGGTCTTTCATTGCAGCAGTAGCGGGCATGACGAAGCTCCATTTGGTTGTTGTTTGAAAGACTTTTTCCAGCGAACGGGTCCAATCCCTGCAGGTTCCACTCACAATGTCGTTCGCTGAGATTTCCCCACCGATTCAATCCGGTCAAGTTTTGCTACAGGTTATTCAGGAATTCCGCATCATGTACTGGCCTTAACAAAGATCCGGGTCAGCCTTTCAATGCGCGTGCTGAACCCCAAAGAGCGCCGCGATTCAGGCGATGGGGATAAAGCGACAGCATGGCATCGTACAATTCGAGCGTGGTCGAAGTCTTGTCGACAAGTCCGTCAAAGTCACGGATATATTGGCGGGTCTCCTCGATGACGTTTGGCCCGTCGCTGTTGGTTTCGCGCTTGTGTCCTGCTATCACGACTTTCGGCCTTAGAGCCTCGACTTTGTCTAGCGCGGCAACCCATTCCATACGCTTTTGGTGCGTCAACGATTCCGCAAAGTATTGGTGGACGTCATTGTAGGCGAGGTCTCCAGCGACAACGAGGCCGACCGACGGAACATACAAGCAGGTAGAATCGTCAGTATCGGTGTGGCCGACGTCGACGACAACCAGTTCTTGCCCTTCCAGATGCAGGGTGTCGCCCTTAAGCTCCTCGGGCAGGACGATGTTTTCGGGAATCAGACCCGGAAACCGCTTATTCCAAAGTCCGGCCATGGCTTGCGGAGATATTTGCTTCCGCATGATCTCGATCACTTTGGGTGTTGCGACCGCGCTGGCGCCGGGAAACCGCTCCAGCAAAATACCATTTCCGAAGAAGTGGTCGCCGTGACCATGCGTAGCGTAGATAGTTTTAAGGTTTTTGCCGCTCTCCTCAACCCAATCCGCAAGTGCGGTCGCCTGAGCAGTCGTCGCGAGCGTATCCACCAGAATTGCGTCACGCTCGCCGTAAATGAGAATCGATGACGTTGGCGACCACATGCGCACCGCTTCTCCCGGCGGGAGATCGTCGGAGACTGTCGGGACTGCAGGGGTCACGAAGACTTTCCAGTTCAGCCTGGAGGTGCTGGGCGGGATGCTCATGCTCTAAGCCTCTCTAATGGTTCGAGGTAGGTTGTCGGATCGGTGCTTCAAACGGGTAAGGCTCGACGACAGAAGCTCTCAGATCAGCGGAGCGCCTGAATGCCTCTCGTAGAAAGCGCGTTCTTGCTTCAGCTGAATCATTCGGGCGAATCTAGTTCAGTGCCACGGATCCTCCCACCACCAGATGGCGAGTAAACCAATCTCGCGCCTCATTGCCGGTGAGAGAGAATTCGGCCTCGTATGGTGAGAAGTGATTTCCCGGCAGCATCACCAGCTTTTTCGGCTCCTTGGCCTGGCTGTACGCATCAAGCGCAAGGTCCGGCCACGCCAGATCGTCTGCCAGCGCAACGATCATCAGTAGAGGAGTGGGAGAAATCCACGGTGTGAAAACCGAGTTCTCCACGCTGCGGTAAAGATCCATCGAACGGAGCGTCAGATAGTTCTTCCAGTTTGGCGCTATTTTTTGCTGCTCCATGAAATACTCATACGCTGCCGGGCCAGCCATCGCGCAAGGCTCGGTCGGGTTGTCGGACACGGCCTTCAGCGTCTGGGGCGGCTTGCCCGAATAGCGCTGCTCGCGATCTTCATCCTGAGCCCTGAGCGCGGCGGCTTGCACATGGCGGGGCAAGCGCTGGAACGCCGTAAAGCCGCTGATCGCAGGAATTTGCGAAACGACACATTTGACGCGGCGATCGTGCGCGGCCACCTCGAGAACATGGCCGCCGGAATAACTGGTGCCGAAGATGCCGACCTGTGTCTTGTCGACCCCCGGCCGTCCGCTGATGTAGGTGATCGCGTCGCGGTAGCCGCGCCTCTGAAGCGCTGGATCGACTTCTTGTCGTGGCTCTCCGCCAGATTCGCCAAAATTGATGTTGTCATACGCCAACACTGCAAAGCCGCCACGCGCGAAGTACTCGGCGTACTTCATGATCGAGCCTTCCTTCACGCCCGACATGCCCGGAGCCATGACAATCACGGGCAAGGCCTCTTTCTTGCCCTTGGGCGTTAGAAAGATTCCCCTCAAGATTGCTCCGCAGGATTGGAATTCGACACTGGACCGTTCAATCTCAAAGTTGTTCTGGTTGTGAACGACGTTGCCGGCGCGAATGGCCGTGTTGTTGGTGCTCATAGTCCGACGCTCCTTCTCTAACCATTGTCTGACCGCGGGCTTGGCAAGCTTCGCCGCAGTCCTATGCGCCCCCGGATTCAACCCAGTCGGGTCGAGTCCGAGCATCCGGTCATAACCGGCGGAGTATGGGCCCTATGCTGGATGTAGCGGTCCGACCAGAAGCGATCCGCAGCGGCGTAGTCGCGTTTGTTGAACAGCGTGAAGGCTTCGAGCACGAGTGCCTTGTTCAGTTTGGCTGAAGTGCTAGCCATGGCGAAGCTTTCTGAGTTTGAGAGGCTGCCACGGTAACCGCTCCGCCGCCGCGGTCCCTAGGTCGTAAAAGAGTCTTTTTGGGACACAGGCGCTGCGTCGCTTCCAGAATCCGACAGAAGAACTTGCGGGCCGGGATCTGCGGGGCTGCGCCAACGAGGCTTTCTTGACCTCTCGCCATCCAACGACAGTCAATACGCTGCCGACATGCGATCAGCACGTCGTCTGAGCTTATTGCCCCGTTGCGCCACGGCCACGAGCCGCCTGGCGCAATGCATGGGGTGAATTTCCGAACCGCCTTATGAAGGCCCGCCGCATGCGTTCATGGTCACCGAAGCCAACCGAGGACGCTATCGACACTATCGGCTCGCGGCCGGTCTCTACTCGGGCCTTAGCCGCTTCCGCCCGCAATCACTCGATTACGGTCGCAGGAGTTTCGCCAGTTGCCTCATGGAAAGCACGTGCAAACTGTCGCGGACTGAGGGAGGCAATGCTCGCAAGCCGCTCGACCGTCAAGTCCTCTGCCAAGTGCGCCTGCGCAAAATGAGTGTTCTGCAGCGCGATCGGACAGTGGGTCCAGCGAAAGCATCTCGGAATATTGGGATTGGCGCCGGAATGGCACCACAAGGTTTCGAGCGACTGCTCGAGCCCGATTCCGTGCCATAGTCCGCTTCGATCAGCGCCAACGCCAAGTCTATGCCAGCCGTAACAGATATGTCCGTCCCTTACAAAGATTCGGTCGGATTCGACGTGCGCGGACGGGAAGCTGCGCGCGAGCCTCTCTGCGTAAGACCAGTGCGTCGTCGCCCGCCGTCCATCGAGCAGCCCGGCGGAAGCCAAGAGGAAGGCTCCCGTGCACACGCTGGTCACGCGTCAGAGTGGTCGAGCGTGCGTTCCCACCGCCGCAAACTCCGGCTCTTCCAAGTCAAAGACACCAGGGCCGCCGACCACCACAAACGTATCGATCGGACGCTCGGGAAGCGGCGCCCGCAGGTTCGCGTCTCCACGTAGGAGCTTCCTTGCCTTCAGGAAACGCGGACAAGACTCTTGCCGAAGTTGCGACCCGTCAGCATGTCAATGAAAGCGCGCGGGGCCGCCTCCAGGCCCTCCGCGATGTCTTCCCGGTAGCGGATCTCGCCGGACCTGACCAAGGGGATCAACTCCCTCAGAAAGCTATCATAGTGCTCGGCGGCAAACTCGCTGTCGACGAACCCTTCGATTCGGAGGCTGCGCCGGAGAATGGTCAACATCGTTTCCGCGACCGGCGGTGCACGGGCCGGTTCTGTATCGTTGTAGTGCGTAATGAGGCCGCAGACCGGGACCCGAGCATAGCGATTGAGCAGTGGTAGAACCGCATTCCAGACCGAGCCGCCGACATTCTCGAAATATATGTCGATCCCGTCCGGGCAGGCCTCCGCCAAGACATCGGAAAATCTCGCCGCGTTATGGTCAGCGGCCGCGTCAAACCGAAGCTCGTTGCGGACGTAAGCGCGTCTGACTTCACCTTCCGCAATCCCGACCGCGCGCGCCCCTGCGAGTCGGGCAAGCTGGCCTACAAGGGACCCAACAGGCCCACACGCCGCAGCGACGACGACCGTTTCGCCGGCCTTGGGCTGACCGATCACCTTGAGGCCTGAATAGGCCGCGAACCCCGGCATGCCCAAAACACCAAGTGCAGTGGTCGGAGGGTTGCCACCAGTCGCAATGCGGCGCACCGCCTCCGCGGGCACAGCGGTATGCGTCCGCCAGCCGGTCCGCCCCTGCACGAGCTCGCCTTCACGGTAGCCTTGGTGGCGCGACACCAGGATCTCTGCGATGACTTCCCCTTCCATCACCTCTCCAAGTTCGATAGGCGCCGCGTAGGATTTGGCGTCGTTCATCCGTCCTCGCATGTAAGGATCAAGGGACAGATATTTGGTTCGGAGTAGAAGCTGGCCTTCGGCAGGAACCTGCACCGGCCCGGATTCCAGGCGGAAATCAGCCGGCGTCGGCAGTCCCTTGGGCCGTGCTGCAAGGACGATCTGGCAATAGGTGTCCAATCTTGGCTCCCGGCATGCAATTCCGCCAATGGAAGAGGCGCTCAGGATCGCGGCACGACGAATTTTATTCTGTCCGACCGCGGTCGTGCGTGAAAGGTCGCAGATGCCGCCATTTGAGACACGCGCCTAGGCTGCTGATAGCGCCACTCGTCGCGATGACTTCGCCCCTTATCGTCTCAGCGGAGAATTACATCGATCAGCCATCCGCCAAGCCGTGTCACGTGGCCACTGTGCCAAGAAGCCCTACAAGGCGCGCCAAGTGCTAGTTTTCTTGTTGGTTTTTCGCTGAATCGGCGGGATATTCGTCGATGCATTGGAGGGGACCGAAAAATACTCCCCTGGGGAGATCACCATGCACCGCGTTGGGTTAATTGTGCCGGCCGGCTTTCATGTCATGAGCTATGCCGCGCTCGCCACTTTCGACACCGCGAATTACATTGCCGGCGAAACGTTCTATGACGTGAGCATTCTGTCGGAAGACGGCGGGCCGGTGCCCAACTCTTTCGGCACGGCGACGGAGACTATACCTCTCAACGTCAAGCCTTTCGACACGCTGCTGTTAGGGGCCTGCCTTGCCATAACACCGCCGACCCCGAAGCTATTGGGGTTTCTTCGCGAAGCCATAAAGGACGCAAGGCGTGTCGCCTCGATCTGCCTTGGCTCATTTGTCCTGGCTGAAGCTGGGATTCTGGATGGGCGGCGCGCAACGACGCACTGGGCCTGGGCTCAAGAGCTTGCGCAGCGTTTCCCGAAGGTCCGGGTCGAAATGGACCGCATCTTTATAGCGGACGGTCCGGTCTGGACCTCCGCCGGGATGACTGCTGGCGTCGATATGGCGCTCGGTCTTGTCGAACGGGATATGGGCGAAGATGTCGCTCGCGCCACCGCCAAGATGATGGTCGTTCATCATCGGCGGGCCGGTGGGCAGTCCCAACACTCGGCGATGTTTGAGCTCGACGCGAAGAGCGATCGTATCCAGGATGCGCTCGCCTTTGCGAAAAAGAACCTGCGCGAGCCCCTGACGAACGAACAGCTTGCCCAAGCGGCACGTCTCAGCCCTCGGCAATTCACGCGCGTGTTTCGAAAGGAAACCGGTCAATCGCCTGCTCGTGCCATCGAGAATCTTCGCCTCGAGGCCGCACGCTATCTAATCGAGCAGGGTCGATTGCCGGTCGAGGTAATTGCCCGGGAAACCGGTTTCGGTGACCGGGAGCGGATGCGTCGCAGCTTCTTGCGCGCCTATGGTCAAACTCCTCAGGCCATACGCAACGCTTCTCATCCGCTCGCCACAATATAGATAATGGCGAGCGCGGCGACCCCGCCAGCCTTTTCCGGATGACCCCGACGTACCGACAATCGGAAGCGGGGCGATGACCCCACGTGCGAAGCAATCGATTGGGGTCCTTTCCTGAACACGGGGAGTATCGCGCCGAGTGGATCACCTGCCCTGACCAGGGTGATGGCCGGAAGAGAGGCATATACGACCTTTGGTCGGCTGTAGGATTGTCCTACGGTGTCGTACCGGGCGGCAGCAATCGAAACACCCAACTCGATCTCCGCCACCAAGTCCGAAAACCTTTCGAGTAAAGCGGGGCTAACTCAGGGAAAGGTGTGACATGATTATTGATAGCGCAACGCTAGACCCCGCTCACGCCTATAAACTTCTGATTGGAAGCATAACCCCTCGCGCGATTGGCTGGATCAGCACTCTGTCGAAGGATGGTGTCGCGAACCTGGCGCCGGTCTCATTCTTCACGGGGGCGGGCCGCAAGCCGCCCATGGTCTGCATCAACTTGCAGCCGCGGTCTGACGGCGTGACGCTCAAGGACACGTTCACTAACATTCGCGACACAGGAGAGTTTGTCGCCAACATGGTGACGCTCGAGCAAGCGCATCAGATGCATCGGACCGCCTTCGAGTTCCCGCCGGGGACCGACGAGTTCACTGAGGTTGGGCTAGAGAAAGCGCTCTGTGAAGTCGTCCGCGCGCCGAGGGTGGCTGGCGCGCCGATTGCTATGGAATGCCGTAGGCACGCGATCATTCCCCTTGGGGAAATTGGAGACCACATGGTCATCGGAGAGGTTCTACGCTTTCACATTCGCGACGACCTCTACCTTGAGCGTGGTAGGATTGATACGGCGGCAATTCACTCCGTGGGCCGGCTCGCTGCAGAGTACACGCTTGTCGAGAACGTCTTCGTCACGCCTCTCGACGACGAAATTATCAGCAGTCGTGCGGGTAGTCGCATGCAGCGCCTCGATGGGCGCCCGGAAGGATGGTCGCCGATCGACACCAAGGGCTGGTCTCCATCCGGTGCGACAACGTAGCAAAACGGGGGAGAAGCTGTGATGACCGGCCAAGCAGCGCCCGCTCTCATCCTAGTGCACGGCTTTCTCGATTCAGGTGAGGTCTGGCGGCCCATTTTGAACATTCTTGGCACGTCGGCCAACGGTTGGTCCACCCCCGATCTACCCGGTATGGGAAAGTTATGGGACACAGAAGGACCGTTCTCTCTTCGTCGCCATGCAGATGCGATCACTGCCCTGATTGATCAGATGAGCGGCGGCGGCGGCGTCGTCCTCGTCGGGCACAGCATGGGCACGCAGATCATCGAGCTCGCCGCGCAAAACCGCCTGCAGAGCGTCCTTGGCCTCATCCTCCTTTCGCCCATACCGCTCGCGGGTGCCCATGCTCCGGCCGAGATTGCCGGCGCACTTGCTGCATCGGGCGAAAATATCGAAACCCAACGGGAGCTTCGACGACAGCTGATGGCACCTGGGTCCAAGACGGATCTGCTCGAGTGGCTGATCGGGCTTGGACGGAACGTCAAACAGAGCACGACTGAACAGCTCGTGTTCGCTTGGAACGAAGGGATCGCCGAAGGCACCCGCCCCAGCGCCTTCGCAGGGCCGACTCTCGTAGCAACTGGTGAGGCGGATTCCTTCGCTACGACGCAGATGGCAAAGGAAATCGCGTCTCGCTTTCGAAATTCCTCATTGGTTTCGATACCAAACGCCGGTCACTGGCCTCACGCGGAGAATCCGCAGTTCGTTGCAAAGATCGTGTCGGACTTCGTCACGTCTATTTCCACGCAGACAGGGGCATCCAAGGCGCGAGGCGGATGGGCCCAAGCTTTCGGCGATCGGAGCGAAGGCCGCTTTACTGAGAATTTCGACGAGTCTGTCGTGTTCGAGGCCTCTGCCATGACCGCCCGCGTTGAGGGCCGCGAACGCGTCGCGACTATACTGGGTGCGGCGAGCCGGCTCTATGAGGCGCTGGAGTTTACACGCCGTGCCCAGGACGGCGATCATTCCTTCATGGAGTGGGAAGCACGTTTGCACGGGGGCGAGCGCGTCTCGGGCATTACGATCCTTACGACCAATGCGGGCGGCAAGATCGTGGGCATCGCCATCCACCATCGGCCGCTGCCCGGCCTGCTTCGTTTTTCGGCCGAGCTTCGTCGAGCCTTGGCCGGAAAAATTGAGCCGGAGCTGTTCTACGGCGCTTCGTAGCGACGTCCGTGTAACACCCGTGCGGCCTGGGCGACGGCGCGATGTCGAAGTCAGAGAGTCCGAGCCTGACGCAAGGTGGGTGTAGAAAACCTGTAACGAGATGATATCGCAGATGGCCATCCGCGAGGACATCAGGTTTACCGTCGATGGAGGCGTCAAGCTCGGCGCCTGGCTATATCTGCCGGACGGCCCTCGCTCACATTGCCCAGCGATCACGATGGCCCACGGATACGCCGGAACACGCGAGCACGGCGTTGCCAAATTTGCCGAAGCATTTGCGGCCGCCGGTTTCGTCGTCTTGCTGCATGATCATCGAGCGTTCGGCGTCAGCGACGGCGAGCCGCGCCAGGACGTCGATCCTTGGCGCCAGATCGCCGATTGGCGGCGGGCGATATCGTATCTCGAGAGCCGGACGGAAGTCGACGCATCCCGCATTGGAATCTGGGGCACGAGTTACGCGGGAGGGCACGCGCTTGTTCTCGGCGCGACAGACAAGCGTATCGCGTGCGTGGTCGCTCAAGTTCCGACCATCAGCGGATACGAGCAGGGATCGCGGCGTGTCCCACCTGAAGGCATAGCGGCGCTGGAGGCTGCTCTCAACGATGACGAAAGAGCTCAGGCGCGTGGCGAGTCCCCTCGACTGCAGGCTATCGTCAACAAGGACATTGGGGTCCCCGCGTCCTACCGGACGCAGGATGCCATTGATTTCTATCTCCAGCCGCTTAGCCCCGGCGCGAGATGGGACAATGTGGTGACGATGCGGTCGACGCGGCTGGCACGGATGTACGAGCCGGGCGTATGGGCCCCGAGAATTGGGCCGACGCCGCTGATGATGATCGTTGCGAGGCAGGACACCGTCACGCTGACTGATCTCGCTCTCGAAGCCTACGAACGCGCACACGAACCCAAGAAGCTTGTAATGATTCCGGGTGGTCACTTCGATCCCTATTTGTCCGGCTTCGACGCGTCGTGCGGCGCTGCATTGAAATGGTTTCAAGAACATCTCGAGCACTAGGGAGATTTGAAATGCCGCTGATCAGCTTGGAGAGCGAAGGCTCGCTCGCCGTCATAAACTTGGAAAATCCGCCTCAGAACCGGATCAACGAGGCGTTGGCTGCCGAGCTTTCCAGTGCGGTCGACAGCATCGAAGCCGGAGAATTCCGTGCGGTTCTCCTTCGTGCGAATGGGCCGGACTTCAGCTTCGGCGGCGACATCATGAATTGGCCCGACATGACGGTTCGCCAATTGCGGGCGACGTTCGAGCAATACATGACGGTCTTCAACCGCTTCGAGCGGCTCCCGCTTCCGGTGATTGCCGCGGTTCAGGGCCTTTGTTTCGGCGGCGGCCTGGAACTGGCGATCCGGGCGGACATGATCTTCGCGGCGGAAACCGCAACCTTCGGTCATCCGGAGCAGACGCTTGGGATCGTCACGGTGCTCGGAGGTATCTATCGGGTCGCGGAGCGAGCCGGGCGATCGTTCGCCTCCGAATGGGCTCTCACCTCCGAACGCGTTCCGGCGGCGACCATGATGCAGCGCGGCGTCGTCAATCGCGTGGTGCCGGACGCCGAATTGGATAAGAGTGCGCGAGAGTTCGCGATGCGCCTGGCTAAAGGACCCACGCGTGCTTACGCGGCGCACAAGGCGCTTCTGAGAATTTGGGCGGAAGCGGGCGTTGCAGCCGCGGACAGCGCGATGTTCGATATTGCTATACCGCTGTTCGAGACAGGGGACGTCCGACGGGGCATTCCATCCGCTGTGAAGGCGCTTAAGGCGGGGCAACCTCGCCCCGCCATGGATTTCCAGGGCCGCTGAGGGTTTCAGAAAGTTCGATCGTATGAGCTTGACTCGGAAAGGTATCTCGATGCAGGTGCGGAAGTCGACTTCGACAGGTACTTCCAGGATCTACGCTCGGGTCAAAGCACTGCGACGAAAGCGACGACAGTCAGTCGATTGTGTCTCAACCAGCAAAGCTAGCATCGTCCTGGTCCACGGTGTTTGGGCCGACGCGTCGTCCTTCAACCGGGTGATCCCGGTGCTTCATGAGGAAGACTACGAAGTCGTCGCTCCACAATTCGGTCCCGACACGCTTGCTAGCGATGTCGACGCGGTCGAGCGGGCCCTACGGCGTTTCCGGAGCCCCACCATCCTCGTTGGACACTCCTACGGTGGAACTCTCATCACTGCCGCTGGCGTCGATAATCGTGTCGCCGGCCTAGTCTATGTTGCCGCGCTTGCTCCGGATGCGGATGAACCCGGCAGAGCTTGCAGGACAAGTTTCCAGTCACCGACCTCTTCAAGTTCAATCACGTCGAAGTCTCAGATGGGCTACTATGGATGAAACCCACGGCCGGCTGCTTTGCGATCGATCTACCCGAAGGAAGGCAAAACCTTATCTGGGCGACGCATGCTGCACCAGCAGCGGACCTCCTGACCCAGAAGATCGCCGGCACAGCCTGGAGAACCAAGCCAAGTTGGTACGTTGTCGCCAAAGACGACCGCGTCGCTCACCCCACGATGCAACGGTTCTGCGCGCAGCGCATGAGGGCGACCATTTACGAAGCCGACGGCGGTCACATCTCAATGCTTTCGAATCCTGATTTGGTCATCGAGGTAATTCGCGAAGCAGCGGATGCCGTTACCGCATCGTGTCTCAGGTGACGCCTCCAGCCGGTTGGATACGATGCCTTATTGGGCATCTGCGCATCAAGGACACACTTACCGCTTACTCGAAGGGCAATTCGCGTAGCAGCTTAATGTTGAGGATACATGCCCCCGCGCGGCAAATGCACAATACCGAACCGCAAAAATGGCCAACAAGCCGACGTACGCCATGGCTAACAGGACGCGCAAAGCTGCTCAATTCAGGAGGAGGCACGTGATGCGCAAAGACATCGAGTTCAAAACTGAAGATGGAGTCACGCTACGCGGTTGGCACTACTTGCCCAATGGACGACAGGGCAAGGTTCCAACCATTGTGATGGCTTACGGCTTCTCCGCCGTGAAAGAAATGTATCTTGACCAATTTGCCGAGGCGTTCGCGGCCGCCGGGCTGTCGTCGGTCGTCTTCGATAACCGAAACTTCGGCGCAAGTGACGGCGAGCCGCGACAAGAGATCGACCCTTGGCGGCAGGTGCGCGACTATCGCGACGCCATTACCTACGCTGAGACGCTTGCAGAGACCGACTCCGATCGCATTGGGATCTGGGGATCCAGCTACAGCGGCGGCCACGTTCTCGTGGTCGGAGCGATAGATCGACGGGTCAAGTGCGTCGTGTCGCAAGTACCGCTGGCAAGTGGTCACAACAACGCCCGTCGGCTCGTTCGGGCCGACCACCTTGCAGGCGTCCAGGAGATGTTTGAACAGGATCGACGAGCGCGAATGGCGGGTAAGCCGCCGGCCATGATTCCGGTGGTGGCCGAAGACCCCGCCTCGGCCTCAGCCTTACCAACGCCTGACAGTTGGAAATGGTTCACTGAAACTGGGCGCGCTCGCGCGCCATCTTGGAAGAATGAGGTGACGCTTCGCTCGGTTGAGATGTTCACAGAATACGAACCTGCCAGCTATGTGAGATTCATCAGCCCAACCCCCCTTTTGATGGTTGTTGCGTTGGGCGATGTGTTGACAGTCGCTGACCTGGCGCTCGACGCATACGAGCAAGCGCTTGAGCCCAAGAAGCTAATTGCGCTCTCTGGCGGCCACTTTGACGCATACGTGAAGGACTTCGACGCTGCGTCAAAGCCGGCTGTCGATTGGTTCACCCAGCACCTCGCTTCAAAGTAGCCAAACTCCCGTTCCTAAAATCAAGTCGGTTAAAAGCGGGGGCCGTCTTGAAATTGACTGCACAAACGACAGGAGATGCGAATGCCCATGATAGATGTGATATTTCCTAAGGGTTCGTTGGACGAAGCCGCAAAGGCGAAGCTCAACGCAACGTTGTGGGAGACCGCCCTGCGCTGGGAGGGTATTGAGGCCACAGAAGGCGCCGCGTCTGTCGCCTGGGTGTTTCTCGACGAGCGTCCGGAAGGCCACATAAGCGTTGGTGGTAGGCTGCCCGGCCAGAGCATCTATCGGCTCAACGTCAGGGTTATGGTCGGCTTTATGGATCAGGAACGGATCGATAGGATGGTCGCGGAGCTAACGAATGCCGTTCTTACGGCGGATGGAAAGGTCGGTGACGGCAGCCCGCGAGTATTCTGTATTGTCGAAGAGATCCCGAGCGGCACTTGGGGTATCGACGGTAAAGTATGGACGACGGTCTTCACCGCGCAGACATTGGGCTTAGACGAACGACGTGTCGAGCGCATGAGAGCCGTGGTGGCCGAACGTCCAAGGCTCGATGTCAAGATCCCGCTAGAGGCGTGAGCGTCGGTACGACATTATACTAGCTCCTGCCGGGACCTGGGGCGCAGGGAGTCGCTTCGTTTTCGTCTGGGTCGCAACCGATCGATGTGCATGGGGAGACATCTCTCAGAAGGAGACGGCTCTCTGTCAAGGCCCGCACCAAACGTCGCACCGCCAAGTCTCGGGAGTGAGAATAGCGGCTAGGCATCGACGCCGCTACTAACTGTTAGCTCGAGCCTCATGCCAATCCGTGCGGCGTCGGTCGCTGGGAGGGGATCCTGCCGTGATGAGTCTCGACCTCGCCTGGCACTGCGGAGCAGCCTTGAGCCATGACAATGGGGAAGTATCCCCCAGCAAAGCCGGGGGCATTAGGTTTGGGGCCGCTCAAAGCGGCCCGTTGGGGTCGCTGACGCGGCCCCGGTTCTGTTGGCCACCTGAAGGTGGTCTTCAGCGCCACACGTTCAGTTGATCGAGGCGGCTGTCCTCGGCCTCCTGCTTCCTGATGTATTCCCGTATCACAGTTTCGTCTCGACCAACCGTCGAGACAAAATATCCCCTAGCCCAGAAGTGCTGGCCCGTGAAATTGCGCTTCCTCTCGCCATAAACACGGGCCAAATGGATAGCGCTCTAGCCTTTGATATAGCCGATCACCTGCGAGACCGCATATTTCGGCGAGCGGTAATTCGAATTTAGTTCTTCTCACCACTTTGACATCTCGAAGCGAAGTGCGTCCGGAACGGTTCGAGCGCCGGGCCCGTCTGGTCAGCGCCATCGCGCGGGGTCGTCGGTGGCTGGATGACGTTGTCTCAGGTCGAGTGACCACGGTGGCTGAGCTTTGCGCTCGCGAGAAGTGCAGCGTTCGGCAGGTCAACATGACCATCTCGCTCGCCTTTCTGCCACGCGTCGATCGCGCCGCTTTCCCTGGCGTGGGAGGCTTTTGGCTTGAAGAACGGCGTCTCCAGCCGCTCTGAAATGCGGGCGCGAATCGCGAGCTATCGCCGCGATCCCATCGCCTTGGACGACCGGCAGGATCCCGTCATTGGCTGTCGCATCCTGACCCAGCCGTTCTTCTGGCCAAGGGACCTGTGGCTGCCGGTCCCTGAGAGCTGGTCGCCAAACATCGTGACCGGGAAGGGGTTCAGCACCGAAGAAAGAGATGGCCAGTATCTATGGTCTGCGGTCGCGGAGCGATTGAGCACGGGTCCCGAGATTCAAAATGCAGACCCGATTATGTCCGAGCGGTACGGCAAGTCGGCGCTGATCAAGCCGCGATTGGGCCAAGGTGCATTTCGTCTGACGATCACCGACAGCTACGAACGGCGCTGCGCTGTCTCCGGTGAAAAGACCCTGCCAATCCTCGATGCGGCTCACATCCGTGCCTTCGAGGCCGGCGGTGAGCATACGCCTTCGAACGGTTTGCTCTTGCGCACGGATATCCATCGGCTCTTTGACCTGGGATACGTAACCGTCTCACCAGATGGGCGGTTCCAAGTCAGCCGCCGCCTGAAAGCCGATTTCGATAATGGCCGGCATTACTATGATCTTCACGGGACGACTGTTCGACCACCGCAATACGAGGACGCCATGCCATCCGCGGGAGCTCTGACTTGGCATCGAGAGCATCGGTACCTGGGATGAACGCTTCTTTTATAGTCCACCTTTCGTTTCCGATCGGATCGCACGATGAGTGAAGATCCTTTCGACACGCGCATTCGAGTGGCAGCCGTGGAGCACATCAAACGTGTGAGCGCGGGTGGCGCAATCACAGCGGAAGAATTGCGGGCCGGATTCTTCGTTGATGGCCAGCGAATTCCGCTGATCAACCCCCAACGCGGTATCTTCAAACCAGCATCCATGAAGCATCTGCTTAGCGTCCGGACCGTCTATCCGCGAACCGGCGCGCGCGTCTGGTACGATGACCAACGGACGGTTCACACGCAAATCGAGCGTGGCGATGAGCTCATCGACTATGCATTCATGGGCACAGATGCGGACGCAGCCGACAATCGATGGCTCCGAGAGGCACGAGACAGCCAGATACCCATCCTCTATTTTCTCGGCGTCGCACCTCAACGCTACACCTTCATCTGGCCTACCTATGTTGCCGATTGGTCGGCCTCGGAGTTGAAGGCACGCCTCGCCTTCGGAGCTCCAGCCACAGCGAATAAGGAATGGTCCATTCCGGACGCACCGGAACGGCGATACGGCTTGCGGCTGGTCCGGCAGCGGCTTCATCAGGCGACGTTCCGCGAGGCAATTTTAAACGCCTATGGCAACAGGTGCGCGATAACAGGCTTGCCAGAGGCGCGACTGCTCGACGCTGCTCACATCATGCCGGACAAAGACGAAGAGCTGGGGCAACCGATTGTGCAAAACGGCCTTCCGCTCTCGAAAATTCACCACGCAGCGTTCGATGTGAATCTGATCGGCATTGATCCGGACTACCGAATCCACGTGAGCGAGGCGCTGCTTTCAATGAACGACGGGCCGATGTTTGAGTATGGACTCAAAGCCATGGCAGGTCAGCTCATCAAGCTTCCAAGCCGGATGCAGGATTATCCAGACAAAGACCGACTCGCTGAAAGGTTTTCGCAGTTTCGAGATCAATAAATCCTTCGAATCAAGATCAACCCAGAACAGGAGTCATGCTTTCAAACTAACTCGTTCGAGTGCGATCAGATCGGGTACAATAGCCGGGTAGCCGGTTTGGATATGCGCAAACTAGATGAGTAATCTTTCGTTAGCGCTGCCGGCTTCGTGTGAAGCCGGTCGATCTTCGGGTATCATTCGGCATGCCCTTGTTCGAAGACAAGCAAAGAACCCGGACCGAGCCCAAAAAGCCCGGAGAGAGCGACTTTGCCTTCTATGATTCCTCCGCGCGTCCGGAGTTCGAAACCTACCGGGCGCTCATCAACGGGTGGATCGCCGAATTACCAGAGGCAGAACAGGCAGAAATGATCACCCGTATGAAAAACAGCGACAGCCTCTTCTATCAGGCCGCTCTTGCAGAACTGACCATGCATGCCGCGCT
>WNFR01007288.1_pt1 | contig 16819 bp, 19 predicted proteins | sample 5400221 | NCBI WGS metagenome assembly WNFR01 (sample SAMN13153357, study PRJNA577476) | soil metagenome | isolation source: 40 cm soil under Madrone tree | place: USA:California | collected 2016-06-14
ACGCGACCTCAGTGACCTCGTGCACGCAACCCCAGCGGCATATTTTAGTGCCACCACTGCAACCACAATTTACGATGACGGAAACACTGCGAGCCAAAAGAATCATCAACTCTACACGCTTTGCGCGCTGAAGAATCAACCGCCCGGAAACCCGGCCCCGGTCGCGGGAGACATGTGTGCAGTTGGCTATTATTGCCGATGGGAGGGTAATCGCTACACGTTGCGCCGTTATTTTAGGAATAGCGCCGAGCTAATGGCGGATAACGTCTATTTTACGAACCTAAGTCGGACTACGCCGCCTTGGAGTATTCGTGCCAATGGCGCCGGCGTTTACATGCCGCCTAGCAAATTATATCAACCGTCCGACACCGATGCACCAACGGCTAGTCCACCGACTTTCAAAGATGAGGTTCTCGCTAGCTACGTGTGGAAACTCCAGATCACCGTATATAAATCGGACGGTACCGTTGATACGACGTATCCAACCGCAACCGATACTTTGACGGTGACGGACCCCGCAGGGTCTAGTGCCGCGCTCCCAGCGGCAATCGAGATTTCTTTTAATGCAATGAGCCCGGAGGCCGCGCGTACGATAATGAGTGTTTCGTCGAGTCAAAGTGACTGGATGAACGCGGCGAGCACAAACTATAAGCGTCTCATTGCTCCCAACGCCTACGAATTTCGAACACGCATAAAATTCTGATGATGCACGTCCATTCAGTTTCGACATCACGACTGAGTTTCGGCAAGTCGACAGGCTTCGCACTAATCATCACACTGATCATGGTCGTTCTCGCCGCGATTATCGTGATTGTCTTTCTGAGTAGTGCATCGCTTGACCGAACAACTTCGAAATCCGTAGGCGACCGTTACCAGGCCGAAATCGCAGTACAAAATGGGCTTGAGGCAGCAAAGAAGGCACTGATGGCCTCCCCGTCTGCTGCGAATTCCGTCATCGCTGATGACACTTTCTTAGTTCTGCGCGCAGATGGAAATCAAACTAACAGCAACGGAACTCATGACGCATACTATTTTCTGGCCAAGGCTCAGGCGGGGAGCGCGAATAAAATCGACTGCTACCCACTCTTCTCCGGCGGAACTGCATCTCAAGTCACGATTAACTTAAATACGAATCCGGCCGTTCAAAAACCTCAAGCTCCGGTCGTGGCGTTTTCAAATCCAGCTCAGGACAGTTCAGGTACTAAAAAGTACCCCCAACTCCTCTCGTTTCAGCAACCTGCTTATACGCAGTGGATCGAGCTGCATGACCCTAATGACAGCGCGACGTCAGCGCCTTATACCCTTCCGTACCAGCGTTACACCTACTGGGTTGAGGATTTGGCTGGCTATCTCGATGCGAGCCAGGTCGGTAACGAAATCAACAGTGGCAAACATCAGCGGTCTAATGGAACAAACCCAAACGAGCTTGCATTATTCACCATCTTTGACGCGATAAATCCGATTGATTTGGGAAGTACGTTTGCGAAGAACCTGATCGACAATCGAGCATTGCTTTTCACTGTTCCGACACTGCAACAGGTCGCGCCACCACCGGCCGGCCAACTCGACGTAACTCAGCCTAACCTCGCCGTTCAACTCGGCATCGACACTGGCGGAGAGCAAAATCTGGTTCCGTTTGGCTACGGATATCCTGCCGCCGTTGAGGGAAAGGCAAAAACTGATCTCAATTCCTTGATATCAGCGAAGAATGTAAATGGCATCGCGAATGCCGTCATCGCCGCGCTTCCAAACTTCAAGAACCGAGCCGGCGGTCTGCCCGCCGGGACCTTTGACTATGCGAAAAACTTGGCTGCGAACATCATTGATTACGTCGATCCAAGCAATGCGCCTACGACGGATAGCTCAACATATCGCGGAATTGGCGCGTTTCCGTTCTTAGTATCGACCTACGACCTCAACAACTGGACCGCCACCAACAACGTCAACGGAGATTACCAGGTGACAATCCAAGTCACTACCTATCTCCAACTTTGGGATCCTCACAACCTCGCAGTCAACGGCACCGCAATATTGCACTATGAAAACGTGGATAAACTTAGCGTAAATGGGACCGTAGTTAACTACACTCCGCCCCCAGACCTAATTGCTTCAGTATCTATGACGGCGAACCAGTACAAGGTCTTCGTGTTTCCGATACAGACATACACCTTTGACTGGGGTCCGACTCCACCGGCATCGAACGCCAGTATTCCTTTCCCAGGTACCACCGGTAATTATTTTACCCTCAAATGGAACGGAAAATTAGCTGATCGGATGTACAAAAACGTGCAACGCCCTTTCTCTTCCGTCGGAATGAAGTATAACGGAGCTAATCCCAACGCTTCGACTAAGTGGGAATGGCGAGGCAACGCAGCGCCGCCGATTTATACGACGGTTGGGACTTCATCAGGAGGCACACCCGGTGATCCACGAATTTCCTTTTATCTCAATCGCAGCTGGACCGATGCTAATTACGAAGACAACTCTTCCTGGGGCGGCCGACTCAAGCTATGGAAGGCGGGAGTCGAACTCCAGCCATCCATCTGGCCCGACGGCGGTCACGATTCTACGCTGGGCGACAATCCAACTCACTCCGTTAGACCTGATACTTCTGCGGGCAAAGTAATTCTAACTGCAGCTGATGCCAACATGTGGGTGTCGCGGCTTTCCAACCGAACCCCTCCAGCTCTCGATACACTGGCGGAATTGGGAAATGTTTTTGATCCGAGCCAGTGGAAATATTCCATCCCATCGAACTATCCCCTTCCACCTCCTACTGTCACTCCAGCTCCCGACTTGCCGACGTCTGCAACCGCTGATTCAACGGCAGGTGGCGGATATACGCTTTGCATCGGCCGACCTGAATTTTCAAATTTCGACACGAATCATCTACAAAATGGTGTTTCTGTCGGAGGCAATGGGCAGCGCGCGTGGCAACTATTGGATATTTTTTCTCTGGGCCCGCCACGCACCGTGACCACCGGCCTCGTCAATTTGAATACTGCATCATTCGAATCACTCCGTGCGCTAGCCGCCAGCATCGTTCACAATCGAGATGCCGCGATTAAGCCGACAACGCTATATCCACCGACAGCGAATGCTCCCACTGCGGCCGAACAGCAGCCGCCCGCCAGGACTAACGGGGGACAAGCCGATTTATTCGCCGAAGCCGTGGTTCAATCGCGTCCACTGCTTTCAACCGCGCAAATACAAACGATAAAGAACACTCTCGGGCCGTTTTTTGGTAACGCGAACCAATGGAAAGATCAAACCGTACCGAGTGAATGGAACGATTCCGCGCGCGAGGAGTTGTTTTCCAAGCTGCTGAATTTAACGACAGTTCGCAGCCGCAACTTTCGCGTCTTCGTCACTGGACAAGCTCTCGATAAAAACGGAAAGGTTTTGTCAACCGTCAACAAAGTGTTCCAAGTATTTCTGAAACCGACCCGCGCTGCTGATGGCAGCATTCCCGCCGGGGCTCAACAAACGGAGATCAGATATGAGGCATTTCTATAATCTCATCGTCGTTGCGCAATTTCTAGCTTTCGGCGTTTCTGAAACGAGAGCTCAGAACCAGGACCTTGCTGGATTCGTTTTCGCCAACGCCATTGGCGTTTCTGCAAAGGCAGATGTGGCAGCAAATGGAAAAAAACTGACAAAAAATGGGATCGAAGCAGGAATGGCAACGAGCGGACTAGGTTTGCCCCTTGGAAATTACCAAATGCAAGTTAGTGCGGCCGGTTGTGAAACAGCGACTTCCCCTTTGACTATCGCCGCCGGTGCTACGCCGGTTGTTGTCGCGTACCTTGAACGCAAATTTGATCCTCAGACTCGTACAATCAAAAATTTTGTTCGGTTGCTGCAACTTCCGTCTGAACCTCAAGAGAGTAAGTATCTGATCAAAGTGATATCGGTCGACGCGGACGCTAATTTCACCGCGACTGCAAGTGGGCAAACTCAAACACTTCAAAATTTTAAGCCCGCCGTATTCGAAGCAAAGAGTATCAGAATTACCGATTCAGCCGGTGGAACAGAGGAACCGAAGGTGAGCGACAAAGGCAGCTACTACTGCTTTGCGTTTCGAAAGGCTGACGGCAAGCCCGGAACAAGCTTGGTTCTACAGCGCATTTATCAGTGGTAGCAAAAAGTCTTTCCACTGAACGGCTCGTGCAGGTTTCGTTACTAGGGTTCGTAGTGCCGTCGCCCGGCTCCATCTAACCAATACGTTCGGCCGTTTTCGTCCTGATAGGTGACGTGGCCGGTGAATGATTTCTTCGGGCCAGGTTGATCAAGCAGTGATTTCCGTGATGAGTCCCACATCCAAGCGCCGGACGGGGTCAGTTGCTCGAACAATTGGTCTCGGTGGCGGTGCTGGCGTTGCTGCGACAACGGGCAGCGGTGGACCGTGAATCCATTGCGTAAAAGGTTTTTCCCAGCCAAGATAGATCAGCGCGCCGATGATGATGATTTCGCCTAACAAACGCATCGCCTAACGAGATTCTCAAAATCCAAGGCCGGAAGCAACCGCGGATTCCGCGGATAGCGCTGATGAAAAAGACAGGATTTACAGAGTGAACAGGATTCTGATCTGATCTCCGCCCTCTGACCTCTGACCTCCTTGGCTCGCTGTAGCGCCGGCGCCGAAAGTCATTGAAGCAGACGCGCACACCTGATAAAGTTTGCGCCGTGATTGTCGAACGTCTGCCAGAAGTCCTCGCGCTTTCGACTGAAGATAAAGAGATTCTTGCCGAAGAGCTTCTGAACCAAGTCGTCCTTGAACAGGACAAAGACCCCGCTTTGGTCGATCTGCTGCGGCGGCGCCTTAACGACCATCAGGCCAACCCCGAGAGCGGTGTGCGTTGGGAAGAGTTGCGCGATCGCCTTCTAAAACGGCGGCATGCCTGAAATCGTTTGGAAAGGAGGCGCTCAGAACGACCTCCTTCAGATCTTCGCCGATCTGGAAGAACTCAGCGAAGGTGCCGGAGAACGGTTTGTTCAGAAACTCGATTTCACCCTCGACGATTTGCGCACGCATCCCTAGATCGCGCCGCTATTTGAAGAACCCGTGCGGCGACTTGTGATCGGCTCCACGGGGTACGGTTTGTTTTATTCGGTCGAAGCGCGCGGCATCATTATTCATGCGCTCATTCATCTAAGCAAAAGCCCCGAGACAATCCGCGACCGCATTCGTCGCCTGCTAAGTTTCGATTAACCTTTCAGGCGGGACTGAACTTCTTTCCAGTCCGATCCAGCGTCTGGATTTCGCGAATAATCCTCAAATTTCGCCGCCTTCGTTTCCTTCTGTTCAAGAAATCCGACTTCTGATCTCTGACCGCTGTCCTCCGACATCACCGCTTTGCCGGCGACTTCGCGTCGATTATTGCGGCGGTTACTCCGTCGGGCGCGGTTGTAACGACAACATCCATTCCGGTCGCGAGGCTGCTCAACGCACCGGGTTGGCCGTTCGCGGTAATCTTTGTCGCGGGCGTGACTTTATATTCCTTGGACGAAGCCGGCGAATGGATGCTGACGGTGATTGAAGCGAGATGAACGGCGCTGATCTTGTCGCTCGTGTCAGCCACCGGCGCCGGGGTGCTCTTCTTCTTCGACCCCTTGGCCAGGGCGATTGGCGGGGCGGCAATAAATGCGACGACTAAAAGGGCAGCGATCATACTGAATAATTTTTTCATGTGCTCGGGATTTTGTTGCCCGCCATTTTGATCCTGCGGCCGCAACATCGACAAGGCGAAAATGTCGGGTGCCGACCTACGTTAGCGATTTAGCGAATGAAACGAGACAGGATTTACAAAATGAACAGGATTCCGACTTCTGACCTCTGACTTCTGACCTCGCAGGCGGCACGCCTACATCGTAAGCGGCTTACGATACCGCCCCACCGGGGCTGAGATTGTTAGGCGGGGTCAGTGATGGTATGTTTTCAGCGTGGAGAGAACGGTGGCGAAATTCCAGAGTTTCACCGAGGCGGACAAAGCCGATCGCGAATTTTACCGAAAACTTTCCGGTAAAGAGCGGCTGAACATTCTTCTTCAATTGAGCAAGCATGAGCCTGAGCGCCGACTTGAGAGAGTTTATCGAATTACTAAACTCCCGCGGCGTTGAGTACGCCGACAGCCAAGCCATTGAATGATTTAGCGAGTGAGTGATTTAGCGAATACCAATCACTGAATCGCTGACTGCTTTCCCTCTGACCTCTGATCAGTGCGCTTGCGTTTTGAGCGACTTGATTTTGTCGCGGAGTTCGGCGGCGCGTTCGTAAAGTTCTTTGGCAATCGCGTTCTGCATTTCGCGCTGCATGATCTCGAGCTTCGAGAGCGGCCGTTTGGCGCCCACTTCCTTGAGCCATTCGTTAAGAAACGCGATCTCCGAACTCTTCGCCGCCAGCTCTGGAAAATTTGAGCGCTGGAAAAACTCGTAGATGACGTCGCGTCCACGCTGGATCTCGGTCATCGCTTCGGGAAATTTTCCTTGGGCGAGAAGAATGGAAGCCCGGGCGCGGGTGTGCATCATCAGCACGTAGGGCCGGAATTGTTGCAAGGTCCAGGAAAGCTCGTCGTGATCGGTGTGGGCGGCTACGAAATCGAAAAGATCGAGATTCCGCTGGGTATCGCGGACGACGCCGGCGAAATCGTTGATCTGAAACAAACTGAGATAACGATGGTAATACTGAATGCCTTCCTGTTGCAGCGCGGCGCATTGTTCGGGCGTTAGCTCGTAGGTGGCGGCCTCGGCTTCTTTTTGCGCGGCGCGCAATTGGTGATACGTGAGCAACGATTCGCAACCGTGCGGACGCACACCATCAGGCCGGCCGGTCACTTCCATTTGCAACACGCCGAGATCGATCCGCAGCTGCAATTTCTGGCGGCCATCGAGCCCGACGATCTTGCGCACTTTGACGGCGCGATTCTCGTGCGGCCAATCTTTCAGGATCGAGTTCAAATCGAGACTCATCGCAGGGGAAATGATCTGATATTTGGGCTTCCCTTGTCAATAACCCCGCGGAGGCGGCGTTGGACCGGAAGTCAGAGGTCAGCCTCCTGCGCGCCAAAGCCGCTACGGCGGCGGTGCGAGGTCAGCGGTCGGAGGTCAAAGTCGGACGGACAACTTTTCACTAGTCACTCGTCACTTATCACCTTTTAGTTCGCCCGTGGAGCAATCCATCGACTCGTTCATCCGCTTCCTGGCGGTCGAGCGCGGTCTTTCGGAAAATTATCAGCTCTCAACCCAGCGATCGCTGACCGATTTCGCGCAATGGTGCGCGTCGAAGAAGAAGATCGCCAATCCTCGTGAGGTAACGCTGCCGTTGATCGGCGAATATCTGGCCGAGCGTAAGCGGGCCGGTCTTTCCGCGTCCTCGATCAAGTTGATCGTGGTTGCGCTAAAGATTTTCTTTCGCTTTCTCGCCGGCAAAGGCGCAGTCGGGCGCGACCCGACCGAAGCGCTCGCCCTCCCGCGAATCGAGCGTTATCTCCCCGAGACGCTGAACGAACTGCAAGTGGAACAGTTGATCGAAAGCATCGACACGAAAGTTCCACTTGGCTGGCGCGACCGGGCGATGATCGAGCTGCTTTATGCGAGCGGGTTGCGCATTTCCGAGCTAACCAACGCGCGGCTGGAGAATTTCGATCCCAACGAAGGGACGGTCCGCGTGGTGGGCAAAGGAAACAAAATGCGAATCGTGCCGGTCGGCCGCAAAGCGTGCGAAGCGATCGCATCGTATTTGTCGATGGAACGGCCGAAGCTGGTTAAGCGCCGCAGCGGCAGCGAGATTTTTTTGTCGGAACGCGGGACTAAGTTAACGACTGTGCGCGTCTGGCAGATCGTAAAAAGGATTTCGCGGCACTCCGGCCTGGAGAAAAACATTTATCCGCATTTGCTCCGGCACAGTTTCGCCACGCACCTGCTCAGTAACGGCGCCGATCTGCGCATCATCCAGGAAATGCTCGGCCACGCCGACATTTCCACGACCCAAGTTTATACCCACGTCGATCAACAGCGGCTCAAAGCCGTACATCGACAATTCCATCCGCGGGCGTGACGCTGTAGCGGCGCTCTATGAGCGTCGGACTTTTCATGCAAAAAGAGATTGATTAGCGACGGTCATAGACCGCCGCTACAGTAACCGCCCATGAAACGTCTGGTTTTGCTCGTAATCGTGGCCGCGCTGGCCGCAGTTGGGATCCTGTACGGATTGCGGCATGCCGCCGGGACTGCGCCCACGGCAGTGACGGCGTTGCTGCCGCGCGGGACAATTTTTCTGGCGCATGTTCCCGATTTTAAACGCGCGCGCGATCAGTGGCACGAATCCGACATTTACCAACTCTACCGCGAACCGGCGGTGCAGGACTTTCTGCAAAAACCGCTCGCGCGCACACCGCAGCGCGACACGGCTTCGCAAACGCTGGGTGAAATCGAGCAGCTGGATCCGAAGGATGCGTTCCTCGCCGTCACTTCCATCGAGAATAACAATCCGCGGTTTGCGGGCGGATTTCGTTTTCGAGGGAGCCGGGACGACGCGGAGCGCATCGTCGGCAAATGGCGCCCTGCGTTGGTGAAGAATAGTTCAACCCGCGAAAACATGGATTACGAACGGCACAAGATCGACATCATAGGCGCGGCGCCGAACCAGATCGCGACCGTTTACGACGGCGATTGGTTCTTCGCCTCCAACGATCTGGCGGAATTGAAAACGCTCCTCGATCGCGTCGACGGTCGCGCCCTCGCCGCGGCAAGTCCGTCCGGTGGCGGAAAAGATCGACAATTAACTCTGGACGCAGACGAAAATTTCCGCGCGGCGATGGCGCACATGCCGTCAAGTTACGCTCTTCTTTTTTATCTCCAGCCCAAAGGCTTCAGTGAAAGGTTAGCGTCACTTCAGACCGCGATGGGACAGCCCGCAACATCCTCGGGGATCGAACAAATCCGCAGCATTTGCGGCACGACACGCTTCGACAAGGGAAAACTCCACGACGTTTTATTTGTTGGAACGCCCAAAATGGCCCAAGACGCGAACCTGAAACGCTCGTCCGCGGCGCTAGGCACGGCGGATACATTTTTCTATCTCGCCACGTTATTGAATCCGGGGAAATTCGACTCTCTCAGTCAAGCGGGCGGGATCGGAGCGCTTGGCGCGTGGTTCCAGAAATTTTTTCAGGCGACTTCACGCAGCGGAACTACGGCGGACGATTGGAGAGCCGCGTTCGAACTGGAAGTGGGATCGTTGGCCGATTGGCCGGCGAACGCGCGCTGGCCGTCACTGATCGCAACGATTCCGGTAAAGGACTCGGCCCCCGCGAACAAGATCGTGAACATGTTGACGATCGCGATTGGCGAAGACGCGCCCTGGACCAAAACCGAAAAGGACGGCGTCCGTTATTTTTTCATGGCCACTCCGGCGAGTCTGTTCGCCATCACGCCGACGATTGCGTTATCGGACCAAATGATGGTTGCCGGCCTCGATTCCGTCTCGGTGGAGGCGGCGATGAAGCGCAACCAGAGCGCGACATCCGGATTGTCGAATTCCGAAGCTTATAAAACGGCGGCCCATTCCGTGCCGGCGCCGACGCACCTTTTCGCGTACATCGATACGGCACTTTTGTATTCGCGGCTGGACGCTGCGCTACGTCCGATGCTGTTGATGAGCGCGGCCTTCATGCCCGCGATCTCGGATTATGTCGATGTTGGCAAGCTGCCCGAGCCCAAAGTGGTGACCAAGCATTTAAGCCCGATTGTTTCGTCCCAGCGCTATGATGGCGACGGTTATGTGGCTGAATCGATCGGCCCAGTCACCCTAAACCAGGCGGCGATCGGGATTGGCTGGCCGGCTATTTTCTGGGCGATAGGTCACCAGCATAAGCGTTAGGCTACGAGAACTGCGCCATTTCGGCGCTGTCTAACTCAGATCTTAGCTAAGGCGCCCAGGGAGCGAGAATTGTGCTGTTAGTCGGGCAAAAATATGCTACTTTTTTCGCCTTATGGCTATTCTCAAGAAAAACGCATTCTCCCGTCGAGTTCCTGACTTGGTCACGGAGGAACTGGTAGCGGTGCTCTCCCGCCGTGCCTCGTTCGAGTTCAAGGAACTCTTCGATATCGTCCATGAAAATCTTAGGGCGCGGAATGCTGCCAGCGGAGGCGAGGAAATGCTTCGCCTGCGTGCTTACGAGAAGCTGCAAAACCTGGTCGCACGCGGGGCCGTAAAGAAGACCGGCAAGAAATACAAAGGGTTGCCTTCCGCCCTGGCGAATGCGATCGCGCCGCCAAATGGCCATATTCCAGGCCCGAGACTCGCGGTGGTAAAATAGCGCACCGGCTCGAGAACCACATCCGAGCCCGCAATGATTCGAGAATATCTGCCGGTTCTCCTGCAGATCATTGTCGCTATCGGGTTCGCCGCTTCGGCCCTGATCGTCAGCATTCTGGTCGGCAAAACCGGACGGCGCACACGCGCTAAAGACACGGCCTACGAGTGCGGCATGCTTCCACAAGGCGAAGGCCAGCCGCGCTTCAGCGTGAAGTTTTATCTCGTGGCAATGCTCTTCATTCTTTTCGATCTCGAGATCGTGTTCATGTATCCGTGGGCGGTTGTTTACAAGGAAGCGATCGCGCAAAGCGGGCTGATCTTTTGGAGCATGTTCAGCTTCATCGCGATCCTGATGGTGGGCTACGTTTATGCGCTCAAAAAAGGCGCGCTCGATTGGAAAAGATAGAGCGGCTGTTTTCGCGCAAAGTCGACATCGCAGTCTCGGGGTCTAAAATTCAGCCGTGAAGCGCTGGATCCGAACGCATCGGACAGAACTTTGGTTGTTCGTTCTGCTCTGGGCGACCTACGCGTACTTTTATCAATCGACACATCACAACGAGGCTGCTCGATTCGATCAACTGCGTGCCATTGTTCAGGATCGCACGCTTGAAATTAATAAGTACTGGTGGAATTCCGCCGACATAATTCATTACCGCACGGGCGGGTCGGACCATATTTATCCAAACAAAGCGCCCGGCCTGACGCTGCTGGCGACCGTTCCGTTCGGAGTTTTGTCGCTTTGCCTGAGCGTGTTTCGAACCATTGGCCTGCCGGAGTGGATTTACTGGCATGCGCTGACATATCTGACGACCGTTTTTACGGTCGGCCTATTTTCAGCACTGGCGGCCGTCACGACGTATCAGGTGCTGAAGCGCATCGGCGCCGAGAACTATTTTCCGGTGTGGGCCATTATTGCGATTTTTTTTTCTTCAAACTGGGGCGCGGAGAAGTCGCGTGGGGTCCAGGGCAATTGGCCGGCGGGTTTGGCGCCGGATTGCTGATGGGCTTCAGCGTAGCCACTGAATACCCGACGGCATTGTTGGTCGCGTTATTGTCGATCTATGCCGTTTGGGCCACGTGTCGATGCAAATTGCCGCCGAAGCGAAAGGGGATAGCGCTCGGAATTTGGGTGCTGGGAGGACTGATTGGTGCCGGCGTACTCATCCTTTATAACTTCTCGGCATTCGGTAAACCGTTCTATATTCCGTACGAGGCGTATTCCGCGGCTGGTTCGGACTTTTCCTCGACTTACGCGCATGGGTGGCTGGGTTTGCACTGGCCAGAATCGAGGGCATTTCTGCACGCTCTCGCTTCGATCACTATTCTTCCCCAGATCGGCATGCTTTACATCAGCGTGCAGGGATGGCGCGTATATGCGTGCAACCCGGTGCTTTGGCTTTCGCTTCCCGGATTAGGAGTAATGATCTGGAAACGGGAACTGCGAGCAGAAGGCCTGCTGATCGCAGCAATGGCAGTCGTCTACATTTTCTTCATTACAAGTTATGGGACATCGATTTATGATTGGTCCGGCGCAAGTTATCTCGGTTCCCGCCACATTATCCCTCTGTTACCGTTTCTGGCATTGCCACTCTATTCTGGCGCCCGCCTGCTTCGGTTCGCTTTTTATCCGCTCTTAGCCATTTCGGTTTTTTACATGTTGCTCGCGACGGCGATCGAGCCTCGCGTGCCTTTTCCATACGAAAATCCAGCGCGGGACTTCCTCCTTCCCGACTACTTGCGAGCAAGATGGGCGCAAAACACAAGTTCGCTGTTTGATGGACAACGAAATCTCACGAAGGACTCGACGGCGTTCAACCTCGGGAAGCTCGTCCGTTTGCCTGGGCCTTATCAGCTCACGCCGCTGATGCTGTGGTGGTTGATCGCCGGAGGAGCAGTGATACTTGCGACAAAACGGGACGATTCAATTCTGCAACAACAACTCATTGGCAATGAAACCGTAGAAAGAGGCGCAGTCTCCTCTTCGAAGATCCCGGTTCTTCTGCTTTTTCTGTTTGTTACCGGGACCAGCCTGCCGCCAATCGTTCGCCACGCCATGGCGTCATCTCAACATCGTAGCCACGGTTTACTGGCGAAATACTATCGGAGTGCAAACTGGAGCGGACCGACAGCGGATGTAGAGATAGATCCCGAAATAAATTTTGATTGGTCGAGAACCCTGCCATTGCCGCCGCCGTTCAGTGTGGAATGGACGGGAAGCATCGTCATTGATCGGCAGGATAATTATGCTTTTGGACTTATTGCCGATGATGGTGCGTTGCTCGAGATCGATCACAACGTTGTGGTCGACGTTAGCAACGGCCCGATTCTTTCGAAAAAAACAAGTACCATTAGTTTATCGCCGGGTCTCCACCCGATTCGTGTGCGCTATTTCAACATTCTGTTTGGCGGCTCGGTCAGGCTTTCGTGGATTGCAACGGGCCGGCCCGAGCAAATTGTTCCCACTGAAGTTCTCGTTCCGCCGGCGCCCTCGCCCACACCCTCCATGCGCTGAGTGAAGCCCACGGTCAGAACGCCCACCAGCCGCGCACAAAAACGCTCGTGAAGAGGGCAAGGAAAAGCAACGACCACACATTGATTACCGCATTCCAAAATCGATTTCTGCCAACCAGGGCGAACAGCATGAAAATCGGAAACATAGTCAATGTGTATCGCGGGACGCTTTCCATGAAAGTCACTCCGGTAAAAAGAAGCCAGTTTCCGGTTATCCAAGTAGCATAGATAGGGCGCAGCTTGATCCAGCCCACGATCACACAGATTAGGCCGAGCACGGCGAAATACAGCTCTTGCGCACCGACCATCTCCGCCTCGCCCGGAGTCCGATGGAGACTATCGATAGCCCCGCGAACACCGACCCAAGGCCAGGCCATCGACGTTACGGATATGGTTTTCCGCATCCGGAAAGCGGTAAACGGGTCACCGGTGACATGCCAGTTGAGCAGGAGATAAACACCGAACCCTGCCAGCACAATTGCGATCCAAAGCCAGCGCCAATTCCACCGTTTGGTCGCCCAGAATTGATGGGCCGCTTCGACCCCAAGCGCCGGAAGTAAAACGATGCCATTTGCGCGGGTCATGCAGGACAGCGCTGCCAGCACGCCGGCGAGCCACCATCGTTGCCGGCGTGCGGCCAGAAAAGAACCAATCGCCAGCGCTAGAAAAAGGCTTTCCGTGTAACCGATGTGCAGGAAATACGCGGTGGGAAAAATCAAAAGAAACCAAACCGCGCGAAGCGCAGTCGCGGGCGAATAATCAATCTGGACGAGTCTTCGCAAAAGAACGGCAGCCGCGAGCAACGCCGCTCCGGAAACAATCAGCGCAGAGACGAGATAATCCCCGCTGAGATAGGCGACAAATCGCACACACCAGGGAAAGAATGGATAAAACCAAGCTTTCCAGCCGCTCGCGGTGTAACCGAATTGCGCGAGGTGGAGGTAATGCACCGAATCCCAGCGGTTCCATATTTCAAGCCAGGGATGAATGCCGCTAAAGCGCTTGTTCTCGAGAATTTGGTAACTCTTGATTCCAAGGACAAAAATCAGGGCCTTGGTCGCCAATACCCAACCGATTACGAGCCAATCCTGTGTAGGGGCAAATCCGACAACGCGAACCAGTCGCTGCTTGATTGTCAATCTTGGACTTTCGGTCTCGCTCATAGGGAAACAAATCTCCGCTTGTTCCACCCGCTGCTCCGATCTTTAATTATCGTTCCACGACTGAAATGACTATCGAATAAACATCCCACCCGCGCCGGTTTCCCACTTGCGCCGTCGTCGGGTAGCGTTAATAGCTTTAGCCTCCATGATTCACCACATCGTCCTTTACAAACTTAAGCCCGAGGTCACTCCCGCTCGTGTCGAGGAGATGATGATGAACACGCGGATGCAGCTCTTGAAAATTCCCGAGGTGCTCAGCATCAAATGTGGCAAGCGCGTCGATCCGGAATTGCCCTGGCCGTTCTTTATCGCGATCGATTTCGAATCCATGGATAAATTCGCGATTTTCCGCGAGGACTCTATTTTCGTGAAATTCATGGAGGAAATCATCAAGCCGAACACGTCCGACTCGCTCAGCCTGGATTTCGAGATGGATCCGGGCAAGGACGTGCGGTTTTCCTGACGCTGTTTCCGCTTTCCGGTTTCGAAATTGCTGACATATAAAGTCAAAGTCAGCGCATGAATAAGAAGGCCATTCTTCTCGCAGGCGGCGCCGGCAGCCGTCTGTTCCCGCTCACAAAGATCGTCTGCAAACAGCTTTTGCCGGTTTACGACAAGCCGATGATCTGCTACCCGCTGGCTACGCTCATGCTCGGCGGCCTGCGCGAGATCCTGATCATTTCCACGCCGAAAGATTTGCCGATGCTGCGTGATTTTTTGGGCGATGGTGCGCAACTCGGCATTCGGATCCAATACGCCGAGCAACCGAAACCAAACGGTATCGCCGAAGCTTTTCAGATTGGCGCCAAATTTATCGGCGATTCGGGCGCATCACTCATTCTGGGCGACAACATTTTCTACGGTAAGCTCGACTTCTATCGCGAGGCGCTCGCGATCAAGCGCGGCGCGTGCATTTTTGGTTATCAAGTGCGCGATCCGCAACGCTACGGCGTCGTAGAATTCGATGCGAAGGGCAAAGCGATTAGCCTCGAGGAAAAGCCGAAGCAGCCGAAAAGTCATTTCGCTGTGCCCGGCCTTTACGTTTACGACGAGCGGGTTGTCGATCTTTGCCGGAAGCTGAAGCCATCGGCGCGCGGAGAGCTCGAGATTACCGACTTAAATTTGCTTTACCTCAAAGAGAACGAATTGCACGTGAAACTGCTCAGCCGCGGCATGGCCTGGCTCGATACCGGGACGCAGACCAGTTTGCTCGAGGCCAGCAATTACATCGCCACCATCGAACATCGACAAGGATTGAAAGTCGCGTGTCTCGAGGAAGTCGCGTTGCGCATGGGCTTCATCAGCGAAACCGATCTCGCCAAAATTATCGATCAACTGCCGAAGGGCGAGTATCGCGATTACTTAAAAATGGTTGCCGACGAGGGACGGACCGCTGCTCCGGAGCCTGTGGGTTAAAAAAGATTACCAACTAGTCAGTCGGGGAGAATGCCGTTGTGCTAACGCGGACCTTCACGCGGCCAATGAGTGGGCAGTCATTATATTCCCATACTTGAGGCATATAAGGTGCTCGCTTTTCTGAGTAGCGATGGCCCGTTATTGTCGACCTTCTGAACATGGATTTGCGTTGATCGAGTGCGCGGTTGCCACATCCATTTCCGCGCTTTTTCTCGGCTCCCTCTTTCTTCTGAATACCTCCGCCATGGATACAATTACGATGGCCCGCGAGGCGGCGTGCGCGAGTCAGCTCTTGCAGCAGCGGGTCGAATCGATGCGGATTGCGAACTGGCACCAGGTCACCGACGCCGTTTGGCTGCAAACGAATTTGCTCAATACCGAAGCACCGGGGGCAAGTCAGCTAAAAAACACCAGCGAAACTGTCACGCTCGTACCTTACGGAAGCGGCACCGTCGGCAACACGCAACTGACGCGAACAAACGGAACGGCCAGCATCGTCGCTAACAATGCGGCCTTACTTTCAGAAAATGCACTGAAAATCATTTGGACAGTAAATTACAACGGCGCGCCTAACGACAAATCGATGTCGCGCCAAACCGTCGTCATTCTGGCCAAGGGAGGCGTCGCCAAATGGTGACTCCAAGCGATTGCGGCAGGATCGGTGGACAACGAGATGGCGGATATGCGCTTTCCGAGCTGATCATTTCATCGGGCATCTTTTTGTCAGTCAGTCTGGGCCTTCTGATGGGCTTTACGTCACTGGAGCGAAATTACGCGGCCACCAGCGATTTTTCTCTTAATCATGCTGACGAAATGCGCATCTCGGATTTCATGGCGCTCGATCTGCGCCGCGCCATTGCAGTGCAAGCGGCCCAAAACGACACGACCATTTACATTCCAGCCTACTACGACCAAAACTGGAACCCGCAAACACCTTCCCTTGATGGACAAGGCGGAGTTACTTATGGCCCGAGTGGCGCCACCTCAGTCAAAATCCATTATTATCTAATGGCGGGATCGATTTATCGCCAACAAGACAACGCGGCACCAACTCCGCTGGCGGTTAACGTACAAGATTTCACTTTCAACGTGACCGATGCGGGAAAAGTGGTCACCACCCGGATTACTTTTAGACCGACGTTTAGATCCAGCGGAGCATCATCCGACGCGACCACGGCGACAGCGTTCTACAACACCACTCTCCTCCGCAACAGCCGCACCGACATCCAAAGCAGCGTTTACTAATGCGCCATCAGCGTTACACCGGGGCCGGCAGCGTACTGGTTTGGACAGTTTTAGTCATTGCCCTTCTTTCGTTGGCAGCGCTGGAAACACTCCGACTGGTAACGATCAAATACCAAAATGCCCTGCAAACATCGACCTGGCAGGAAGCGTTGCTTGCGGCGGAATC
>WNFR01011157.1_pt1 | contig 16819 bp, 11 predicted proteins | sample 5400221 | NCBI WGS metagenome assembly WNFR01 (sample SAMN13153357, study PRJNA577476) | soil metagenome | isolation source: 40 cm soil under Madrone tree | place: USA:California | collected 2016-06-14
CCATTAAGCGCCCCGATTGCGCGCGTAGCGAGCGCCCTAGAGCGCTGACTACTCCGGCCGTCACGGTGTACTGAAAGCCATACGGATTTCCGATGGCCACGACCAATTGCCCGACGCGGATTTTTTGCGCATCGCCCAAATTAGCAGGCACGAGATTGGGCGCATTAATCCTTATTACAGCCAGATCGGTATCCGGATCATCTCCGATTAAATCCGCGAGGAACTGGCGTCCGTCCGCGGCGGTCACTTCAATTCTCCTGGCCCCATGAACGACATGGCTGTTGGTCAGGATGAAACCGTCCGGCGTAAAGATGAAGCCTGAACCGCTGCCCCGAGCTTCCTGCGGCACTCGCCGAGCTCTTCCGCCTCTGCTCCCGGAAGCGTGTTGGACCTCTATAAAGACAACCGAAGGGCTGACCTTTTCGGCGGCGGTTATGACCGCGCGCGAATACGCATCCATGACGTCTTCGCCCAGGTCCGAGTGCGCTGAACGGGCCGCCGTAGTTGGTTCCATTACAGAACCAAAAACCTTGTCGTTGAGCAATTCAATCTGAGACTGCATTAATCCGAAACCTCGAACTTCCTTAATACGACGGTAAGCTGCGCGATGTTCTGCCGGCTGACTTGCTTTTAATCTCGGATCTTTGGGCAGTTGGCTTCAGGCGCAGCACAACGTCTTCTATCGTAATCTTGCCCAGCACATCTTGAATCGCCGAGTCGATTTCTCCCCTTACGTTCTTCAATACGGGTCCAATACTTGCGCCCACGGGGCAGCGGTGGCTCGGACGTTTTGGATGAAGGGCGAAGATATTGGTGCACTCAACCGCCCGGTAGACATCCAGCAAACTGATTTGTGCGGGTTTGCGCGCAAGGCGGGAGCCGCCAGTTGCACCCGTGTGCGAAACCACCAATTTATCCTCAGCCAACTCGCACAACATCCTCCTGATTACCACCGGATTCGTATTCACGCTCACAGCTATCTGCTCTGACTTGAGCGGCTCGTCGTCAGACCATGCCATTAGAGTCAAAGCGTGCACGGCGACCGCAAAGCGGCTGCTGGTCGACATACAGCTAAAACCTCCGCAGCAGATATGGTTTCATTTGTAACCACTCTAGTTACAATGCGGCGATTTGTCAAGTCGGCCCCAGGCCTGCGAACACCGTTTTCGGCCCCCTCACGCCCTGGTTCATAACTTTTGTGATTGCTTCACCTTGCCGGGACACTGATAGAATGCTGAGTATCCTTATCGTTGGAGGCCACAACGACGTCAAATAGCCGGAACCGGGTGTTAAGCAAAGAGCCGCTCGAATCGCAGCTCGAGCGCGAGAAGAATCCCCTCAAGCGGCTGTTAATGGTCCTCGGGCCGGGACTAATCACCGGGGCTTCCGACGACGACCCATCCGGCATCGGCACATATACCCAGGCCGGCGCCTCGTTCGGCTTTGCCACCCTTTGGACGGCTCTGGTGACGCTGCCGATGATGGCGGCGGTGCAATTCATTTGCGCCAAGATCGGTATGGTGAGCGGCATGGGCCTCGCCGCCGTGCTGCGAAAACACTATGCCAGCTGGGTCGTTTATGCTGCCATCTCCCTGCTGGTGATTGCCAACACGATTAACGCCGGGACCGACATTGGGGCGATTGCGGCAGCGATTAATTTGCTCGTACCCATTCCCGCCACGGCCCTGGTCGTACCTATCGCTATTGGAATTGTGGCGTTTCAGATTCTCGGCTCATACGCACTGATTTCGCGCATCTTTAAGTGGTTGACGCTGACTCTATTCGCATATATCGCGGCGGCATTCCTCGCCAAGCCGCATTGGCGCGAAGTGCTTTGGGCCACGGTGGTCCCGACCATTCATATTGACCATTTGTACCTGATAACCCTGGTGGCCATTCTGGGCACGACCATTTCACCCTATCTGTTTTTCTGGCAGGCGAGTCAGGAGGTAGAGGAGGAAGTGAGCATGGGGCGCGAAACTCTCGCCCAGAGGAAAGGCGCTACGGACACGGAAATAAGAATGGCCGAGATTGATGTGGACGCGGGAATGCTGTTTGCCAGTATCGTCTTCTATTTTGTGATTCTGGCATCGGCAGCAACTTTGCACGTGGCCGGCAAGACGAACATTCAAACCGCGACCGAGGCGGCCGAAGCGCTAAAACCACTATCCAGTGGCTTGGCTAGTATTCTCTTCGCTCTGGGGTTGATCGGCTCAGGCTTTCTGGCGGTGCCGGTATTGACCGGATCCAGCGCCTATGCGATCGGCGAAGCTTTCGGGTGGAACTGTAGTCTGGATGAGAAATTTCGCGGGGCGCCGCGCTTTTACGTGATTATCATTGCTTCCACTTTCGTGGGAATGCTCATCAACTTTTTCAAAATCGAGCCGGTGACCGCGCTTTTTTGGACGGCGGTCATCAATGGCGTGCTCGCTCCGCCCTTGCTGGTAATGATCATGCTGGTGTCAAGCAACCAAAAGATCATGGGCGACCGAGTCAACGGCAAGCTGACAAACTTCATCGGCTGGACTACGGCCGCGGTGATGTCCGCGGCAGCTTTGGGAATGTTGTTGACCTGGGGGAAGTAAAGCGCTGCGAATGAAATCCAGTCTTATCACGAATCGAATTATTACCGCCGAAAATTCTGACGGCAGAGTTCGGTGACACAACTTTGCTCGAGTTCCCTGGCTCGCTCTGGCGACGCTTTCCATGACTTGGCGCGAATCAGGGCTACTACCATCTCGTGCTCCGCCGTATCCTGCAGGTTAGTTTGGGCCTCTGCCGCGCGGCTTCCCCATTCCTTCCGCCACCGTTCCAGTCTCGCTTCGATCGCATGCTGGTCGCCGGCCGGCCCATATTTGGACATCAGCCATGCGGTGGTGCCGACGGTGCGTGGGTCATCACTTTCAAGACGCTTTTTCAAAACACCATCAATGCCATCTGAATAGTAAAGACGCGTAAGGTTGGGAAGAAAATTAAAATCCTGTCCCGGCTCAATTCCAGCCAGCACTTGCTCAATCAAAGGCAGGGCTTCATTTTCATTGTAGCGGGCGAAATAAGCCAGCAGACAAGCGCGCGATTCCAATGGCCATTTCGCGCCGGTCTGTTGATAGAGTTCCATCAGGTCTTGATAGATTCCGACTGTGGCGTAACGCGCGGCCAGAGAAGTCTTCTGCTTCAGAAAAACGACATCAAAGCTTCGGGTCGATGAACTGAGCCGGCGTATTTGATCCAGCAATGACGCATCCGTCTCTGGCAGCGTCGTATCGTCCAGGCTGCGCAGTATTTCGAAATCGACTAGTGAGGTTGGATCAACGACTTCGGAAATCACAAAAGGCCGGGCTTGATCGGGAGCTAGTTCAATCAAACGCTGTAAAGCGGCGCCATGGATCATCTTACTATTCTTGTCCTTGCCGCTGAGGATTTGTTTTATTGCAGGCACCAGGGAAGGATCGTGCAATTGATCCCAATAGACACGTAACAAGTATTCCTGATCGAAAGGATGTAAGTCCTGGAACTGCTGAATCAGGACGCGTCGAACTTCATTGAGCGCTGCCGTCTGAGGCGTTTTGGCCAAGCGACTGAGAATAGTCATCGCGGTAGTTGTCTGGCTCTTGCCGCTGCGTTTAGAAAGACCGGCTGCCAGTTCCGCCACATAGGCGTCTTGAATCGCGTTGGATTGTGGATCTCCAAATGGATCCAGCATCGGGGGGTCGGTCGCCGGCTTTTGGGCCAAACCTTCGTTTTGCCGCAGTAGCTTCAGTTTGGCAACTGTTCCCAGGAGTCCGTAGGTCACCGGCTGTCCTGGATCGCGCATTGCCGCTTCCAGTAGTTGAAAAACCAGCGCGCGATTCCGGGCGGTGTAAAGACCGAGAGTGATGTTTTGAATATAGTTCCCGGACCGGCCCTCTGCATTGAGAAAGCGCCGCACCTTTTCACGTGACGAAATGTCTCCAGTAAGGAATGACAATTCCTGCGTCAGTTTTTCTTCGGACTGCACATCCCGCGACACCTCCAGCGCTGCGGACAGTCTTTGCACTTCCTTTGCCTCGTCCGTCTCACTCATGAGTTGGACGTCGAAACTTACCTCGTTGGACGTTAGGGTGATCGCGCGCGGAGCGCGGTCATTGAGATCTTTTCGCTGGGTCACTCGCCGGCTCCTGATCCACACTGAATATTTGCCAGGCCTTTCGAAACGGACGACGGAATTAACGATTACCTCGATTCGCGTCGGAGCCGGCGAAAGTTTTTGCACTGTGAAATAGTCACGAAAAGATCGGCTGCCCAGGTAGTCGTCCAGCCAATGTGAGACGCCAGCGTCAGGCGAAATAAATAGTGTGTCGCTGGGAGAGACTGTTTTGTCCATCACGGTGTCCACGTCATAACCTTCGCGATCCGCGGTGAACTCCAGAGTCAATCTGATTGGATCGCCAACGCGATATGAGGTCTTGTTATCAGCGAGCGAGAGCTTTAGATGGACGTCACCGGAAGCTTCCTGAGAAAATGCGGCTGTGGCACAGGCGAGCCAGGTAATTCCCACCACGACATAAATAATCTTACGTAACATTTGCGTGTTCGAACTGGTTCGAGGACCCGTAACGCCTCATGGTTGCTTGTAGACTGCTCCGCCTTTCATCACGAATCGCACGCGCCGCAAAGCCGAGATGTCATGGGTCGGATCGCCCTCGACCGCGATTAGATCGGCAAAAAGCCCGGCCTTGACTTGGCCGATTCTATCTTCCATGTGCAGCACGCGCGCATCTACAGACGTCGCAGATCGTAACGCGTCAATGATTGGCATCCCCCAACTGACCATCGTTTCGATCTCGCGCGCGTTGTCACCATGGGCAAACACGCCGACGTCGCTGCCGCTGGCAATGGTGACGCCGGCTGCGAGCGCCTGTTTGAAGACGACCTTCTTCTTTTCGATATTAGGTCCGCTGGCGACTGAGAGCGTCGGACAAAGAGCGGTGCCGCGCTCTTTCATCAAGCGAAAGAGTTCCGGCGTCAGGCCGTCGCCATGCTCAATTGTCTCAACGCCCGCGAGAATCGCGCGGCGCGCTCCTTCAGTGCTGGTGGCGTGCGCGGACACGGGAATACCCGCGCTCTTCGCGACCTCGACAGCCAACTTCAATTCTTCCAGCGTGAAAGTCGCATGCGCTAATCCACCGGCGCCCCAACGGTAATCCGCATAGACCTTCACCCAATCCGCGCCTTTGCCAATCTGTTCGCGCACGACGCGCGTGAGGCCATCGACGCCATCAGCTTCTTCGGCGCCTTGCGGCACATTCCATTCGGGCGTGTAACCCTTCGGCCCATAACTGCCGGTTGCTACGATCGCGCGCGTCGCTACAAACATGCGCGGCCCGGGTATGATGCCCTGTTGGACCGCTTGCTTCAGGCCGACGTCGGCATATCCGGCGCCTTCAGTTCCCAGATCTCGAATCGTGGTGAAGCCGGCGAGCAGAGTACTATGCAGATGATTTGTCGCCCGCGCCACCCGCAGGCTGAGCGCTTCGCGCGCCACCTGATCATTCCAGACGGTTTCACTGTAAGGATGAAGCAAGACGTGCGAGTGCGCCTCGATCAGACCAGGCATCAAAGTCATGCCTGGAAGATCGATCACCTTCGCCTCGGCCGGAACTTTGATTTCACTTGCCGGACCAACCGCTTCGATCTTTTCGCCGCGGACCAGGACTACCCAATCCCCGTGTGGTTGCATCGATTCGCCATCAAAGATGTGCGCGGGCTTGAGCAGATAGACGCTGTCGGGTGGTTTAGGAATGGGTGCTTGAGTTTGGACGGATGGAGTCATTTGGGTGATGAGACTCATGGCAACAACGCAGACGAAAAGCAGAACCGGAAGACGCATGTCATGATCCTTTCGGACTCATCGATCCTCTTTGAAGATTGAGTACCGAGTATTCTTTCTTTCTCCCGGCAACTTGAGCTTTTTCGTCCCTACGGGACTGGCGAGAAATGAACTCATTGAGTTCTGATTTTAGCCATTACAGTCGCCGTTATTTGAGACCGGCTGACTCGATATATAAAGTCTCCGGGCTGATGTCCTGGTCGTGTGGCCACCGAACAGTGCCGAAGGCGAGATCGACCTTTCGGAAATAGTTCAGGTCCTTCAATTCACGGAAAACTTCGTAATCAAGGTAAGGCTTGGTGTCGAATCTCTTGACAGTACCGTCGCTAAAGCACAGGTCAAGTGAACAATCATCATTCGCCTTTACGGCTGTAACCTTATTCATTTGCGGCCTCGTTACTTCAGTGGGTCGATCTTGAAGACTTGCTGCCCGTTCACGGCCAACTCCCAGTCAGCCACTAATTCGTCCTGATGAAACTCAATCCAAGCCTGCACTAGTTTGAGTTTAGCCGTCGGAGCGAGCCTTCCATGAGATTGCCTTCCGGTATTGATATAACAGCTTCCTCGTCGCTGTACTGCACATGAATGTGCGGTTGGTGATGTTTCCTATTATCGAAGTAATACATCAAGACGATGACGCCGTAGCACATCGAAATGACTGGCATCGATAAGCTTCCCTCTTAATTTAACCATTCGCCAAACTCACGACGATAATTTTACTTCGAAAATCCTACCGCCTCACGCGCCTTCGCATCTTCGTCCGCCGCTGAGATCACAGCGGCTTCGGCTGCCGCCTTGGCTTCCACTTCCAGCGCCGCGTGCGCTGCCGCCAGCCGCGCGACGGGAACGCGATAGGGTGAGCAGCTCACGTAGTTCAATCCGATCTCGTTACAGAAAGCGATCGAGCTGGGATCGCCGCCGTGTTCGCCGCAGATTCCGACCTTGAGATTTGGCTTGACGCTGCGGCCGCGCTCGGTACCGGTGCGCACCAACTCACCAACGCCTTCGCGGTCGAGCACCTGAAAAGGATCATCGGACAGAATCTTGCGGTCGACGTAGGCGGGCAGGAACCGGCCAGAGTCATCGCGGCTCAAGCCGAACGTCGTCTGCGTGAGATCGTTTGTGCCGAATGAGAAGAAGTCGGCGTGTTCAGCAATCTTGCCGGCGGTCAGAGCAGCGCGTGGCAACTCGATCATGGTTCCGACTGCGTATTCGATCTTCATGCCGTGCTCGCCCGTAACCTCGCGCGCCACTTCGTGAATCATCTCAGCCTGTTGTTTCAATTCCTCGCTGATTGAAACCAGCGGCACCATGATCTCCAGCATGACTTGTTTGCGTTCGCCCTTCACCTGGCACGCAGCTTCGAAAATCGCGCGACACTGCATGCGCGTAACTTCGGGAAACAGCAGACCCAGGCGGCAACCGCGGAAGCCGAGCATCGGATTTGCCTCGCGGATCTTGTTGACGTGGTGCAGCAACTGTCGTTTCTCGTCGATCTCGTCCAGCAGGTGATCCATGTCGGCGAGCGTGCCCGCGTGACGCAAAGCCATCTTTAGCTCAGAGAGTTCGCCGAGAAGTTCGTCGACGTTGGGCAGGAACTCGTGGAGCGGCGGATCGAGCAGGCGTATGGTTACGGGAAAACCAGCCATCTCGCGAAAGATCCCGACAAAATCTCCGCGCTGCAGGGGCAGGAGTTGTTCGAGCGCCTTTTCGCGTGCGCCAGTACCGTCCGCGAGAATCATCTGACGCATCGAGGCCAGACGCTTATCGCCAAAGAACATGTGTTCAGTGCGACAGAGGCCTATGCCTTCAGCTCCCATCTGTCGTGCCACGCGCGCATCGTGCGGCGTGTCAGCATTCGCGCGCACGGTAAGACTACGGAAACCATCGGCCCACTTCATCAATTCATAAAAATCCGGACCGAGCGAAGGCTGTACCGTCGGCACTTTGCCGAGAAACACCCGGCCAGTTGAACCATCGACGGTGATCCACTCGCCCTTGGTAATAACTTCACCCTTCACGGTGAACTGCTGTTGGCTATAATCAACTTCCAAATCCGAGGCGCCGCTGACGCAGGTCTTACCCATGCCGCGCGCCACCACTGCCGCGTGACTCGTCATTCCGCCACGGGCCGTGACAATCGCCTGGGCCGCGACCATGCCATGAAAATCATCGGGGCTGGTTTCGTGTCGCACCAGCACCACCTGCGCACCTTCTTTGGCCAATTCTTCGGCTTCGTCAGGGCTGAACACTACCGTGCCCTGGGCCGCGCCGGGGCTGGCCGGCAGGCCGGTGGCGAGAACGCGTGCATCTGTCTTCGGATCGACCGTCGGATGCAACAACTGGTCGAGATGCTCGGGAGTTACGCGTTTGACCGCGGCCGCACGATCAATCAATTTCTCGCTCGCCATGTCCACCGCGATGCGCACCGAAGCCGCGCCAGTCCGCTTGCCGGTGCGGGTCTGCAGCATCCAGAGCTTGCCGCGCTCGATCGTGAATTCACAGTCTTGCATGTCGCCGTAATGCTTCTCGAGCAATTGGGTGATGGCATTGAACTGCTCGTAAACCTTCGGCAGTTCCTTCCTGAGCTGGCTGATAGGATTTGGAGTGCGAGTGCCGGCGACCACATCTTCGCCTTGGGCATTCAAAAGATATTCGCCGTAAAGTTCTTTCTTGCCGGTGGATGGATTGCGGGTGAAGGCGACGCCGGTGCCGCTGGTCTTTCCCATGTTGCCAAACACCATCGCTTGCACGTTCACGGCAGTACCCAGGTCGTCAGGAATGCGATTGATGCGGCGATAATCGATTGCGCGCCGGCCCATCCACGAATTAAACACCGCGCCGATGGCGACGCGCAGTTGCTCATAAGGATCGTCAGGGATTGTATGTTGCTCGGCGAGGATGATTTCTTTTTCAGCAGCAATGATTCCGCGCAGCTCTTCAGGCTTGAGATCGGTGTCACGTCCGCCGGTGGTTTGCGCTTTAAAGCGATCCATTACGCGTTCGAACTTTTCATGCGCGACGCCGATCACGATCTCGCCGAACAGCGAAGCGAACCGACGATAAGCATCGAGTGCGAAACGCAGATCACCAGTCTGTTCCGCCAGACCCGTCACCGTCTCTTCGTTAAGGCCAAGGTTGCAGAGCCGATGTGACCTGCTCCCACATGCCTTCCGGAAATTGTTTGTTGTTGGCGTAATAGGCGTTGCACACCTCGGTGGTTACGATCAGGCCGGGCGGGACCGGCAGACCGGCCTGCGTCATCTCGCAGAGCCCGGCGCCCTTGCCGCCGAACAGAGATTTGTTGTCGCCGCTGCCTTCTTCAAACAAATAGACCCACTTGTGTGGTTGTTCGTCGATGTCATCGCTATTCTTTGTCACGTCGCGTTTCACCTCTGGGCTAACTAGGAAGCAAATAATACACGGATAAGTCTTACGTTGCGATTCCTGGTATGACTAAAGCTGGAGCGTCCTTTCAGAACTTACATGTTCTACGACGGACAGCGATTGACATAAACCACCTTCCGGCATATATTCCCGAAACCCAATAGGCCGTTTTCGTGCTGAGAAGGTTAACCTTTTGTAGCTCATCTTCATCGAAGAGCACACCTCCACTTAAAAAGGGGACTCCGACCATTGAAAAAGAAAAATGCCTCGGCCACGCCAGCGTCGTTCATTACGGCTCATGAATATCAGGAATTTCAAAAGCCGAATCGTTTTGTACCAAGGACCATATTTGAAACCCCGCTCGCGCGTACCGGGCAGGGCGCGCCACAACAAGCAAAGCTGGATTCCGTTGTAACAAGCAAATTAAGAACGATCGTCAATAGCGAGACCAATTCGTTTGCGTGCATCTGTATCGGAGTCAAGGAAGGCGATGGAATGTCCTGGTCAGCTGAGTCAGTCAACGGAGCGGCTGCCCAGCATTTCGCTCACTTCCAACGTTGGCAGCTGGCCAACGAGATCACGACGGACTCGATGCCGCTCATATCAGATTTCATCGGAGTGAAATCGTTTCTGAGACACGCGGTCGTACACAAGCTCACGCCCTCATTCCTTTCCTTCATCACGCTCCGTTCATGGATGACTCCGCTGATCGTATTCCTGGCGGTGGCCCTCGGATTCGTTATCAAGTCCGGCGAGATCTTACAAAAGGCTAAATTTCCGGGCACCGACCAAAGCATATCGCAGATATTCTACGATCCGACATTCTATTTGATAAATATCTCTCTGGCCGTGTTGGGACTGTCCTCACAGTTTCTGGCTACCTACATTACGACTCGCACAAAATCCGCTTCGGTAGCAAAACTCGTCGAGCGGTTGTCGCTAACGGACACTCTAAATAAGATTCAATATGAAAACTTCGTCGATGCGCTCGCTCAGCAACTTCAAACAGAGGGTTTTCCCAGAGTAGTCATCATAGACAATTTCGAGCATCTCGACTACACGACCAAGTGCGTAATCGACCGTTACTTCCAACAATTTGCAGAGGGCCGCAGAGGTTCTGAATTTTGGATCGTTTTTGAGGCGCAGGACGGTGAAAAATTCAGCGGCGTGCTCCTCGATGATCCAATGTCTTATGGATTCAAGCGGACGCAGTTTTTTGATCAACTGGTGCTGACCGAGCCCGAAAAGAAAGACCTCGTCCGTTTGTTAGGCAGGCCGGAAGACGCGGTCGAGTACACCACAGTCAAACGTATCTCTCACTCGAAACATCAGGACAGCAAGCAGGTCGAAGCGTTTTTTAGAGATTACCGTGAACGTCATCCGCCGACCGAAGACCTGTACGGAGAGTTGGAATTTCTCTTCCTCCTGTCTCTCACCGCTGAGAACGTATTTCTCACTCAGAGATTCATTGTGAAGAATTTCCCGGTCAAGTCCAGCTTACGCTCAGATGTTTTGTCTCAATTCCTCTATGGCAGCAAACTCCGAGTCGAAGAATTTCGTACCGGCTGGATCAAGATCCAGGAGAAATTCAAAGCCATGTTGATTCGAGAGTCTGATGGTGACTCGTTTAAGTTGCGCGTCATTCCTGAACAGACCGATGTTCTGGAAGAAATGTTCGAGGAACTAAAACTGCCCGATCCGAGATTAGGTCATTTATTCTGGGCCCTCTTCTGGCACGACAAGCTACAGAATCATCCGCTTCAGGCGGTGTGGATGCGCAAGTTGACGCAACACCTGCTCAAGGCCGACGCCTCGAACGTCGGTGACGAGCAGACCTACGTAAACATCCTTGGGAGGCTATTCGACGCGTTGTTATTTGCGGTCGATGGCAGCATGAAAGCGTGCCTGTTTCAAAACATCCGGAAGTTGTTGGAAACCGCGCTCAATCTGCTTGAGGGCGATCTTCAGAAAGGCGATGTATATCAGAAACGACTTGCCAGGCTCCTCAGGAAATGCTGGGAGGCTTACACCGTACTGGGCGACGAAGAAATACTGCGGCTCTTGCTTGATATTTACGACGCCACCGAACCCGGCGCCGGCAGGGCGGTCCCGGACGGGCGGCGCCTGCTTGAGGAGATGTTCTTTGAATCGATTCCCCTGGCACCGGACAAACGGAGGAGACTAAAGCCTGATTTCTTTACCAGAACCCTTGACCGGCAGGAAACCGCCGAATCGATTTCTGACTATGCTCGAGTGCGAGCCGCGTGGCTCGCGCTCACCAGCAGCAGTCAGATGGATTCTAATCTTAACGAATTTGTCACTGCGCTTATCGAAAGCGATGCAATGGTGCTCACGATTTCAGACAACGCCTTCAAGAGGATCAACGCAGCATCAGAGGACAGCATTCGCTTGACCGACGTCATGACGCTCTCGCTGGCCCTCTGGTGCAGCGCGTTGCGGTTCCACCGCCCGGTGATCGAGGCGAAGTTTCAAGCTGCGTTAGAGCGAGGGCCGTCGGCCGCCGCTGGCTCGGCGCTGCGTGAAAGCGAAGCTCTGGCAGTGGTCGCCGAGATATCGGCAGGCATCTTCAGTGATTTCTCTTCATTAATCGAAGGGGCTGAGGATGCCGTGCTGCTGGCTTCGCAGGTGAAACGAGAAGCCGCCGGCCATTCTGAAGCCTCGGTCGGCGTTGACTATCTGATGAACGGTCTGGCGAAGGAGCTCTGCGCAATTTCGCTCGGATCTGTTCTCGTTGCTAATTCATATTTGGAGGGAAGCACAGTTAGTGACGATCAAATAACTCGCATCAACGACTTGATCAGAATCAGCAATGATTTTCTGGATTACTCGCTGCCGGAGATTTCGACGCCAGCAGATCTGTCCTCGCCAGAGGTAATTGAAAAGGTTGACTCGCTGATGAAGCTGTGCGGAATCATTTGGAGTGAGTTCGGTCTTGAGCGGCTGCGCGATTTCATGAACATCCGCAGGATCCATTTCAACGCAGTCTGCGCTCATCTCGCGGCTAATGATTTTCCGGCCTATAACTCGCTGCTACAATCGGTCGGTCAAATCATAAACAACCAGGACTTCAGCGGCATCATGGCCAACCTCGCGATCTCAGAATCCTTCAAGTCCGCTGAAGAGCTGGCGGCCTATTATTTGATCCACGCGGCTGAGATTGGACTTAGCGACAGCTTCGGGTCGAGACTCAAGGACCAGCTTTGCCTCGCCGTTATTCTTCAAGGAAGCGTCTATGCTTACGATCTTAATGTGTTTCTGGGGCACCTCGTCAAAGAAGCCCCCGACCAGCCAAGCCTGCTGCTGCGGTTTCTGAAAACCGTTCCAGAAGACAAGATCGAGGGCGTAGCACTCAGGCTTTTGAATGCCTCCAAGAGCAACGGAACGAACAACACCGGGGCCAGCATCACGGAAATTCTCGGTTCGTTTGCGACCGGCATAGCGTCTGACGACGCCAGAAAACGAATTGAGTCGTTGTTGGAAATGTTTACCCTGGAAGCCACCATCGCCAAGGGGAATGCAGTTGATCCCCAGGCGGTGCTTGAGTCCTGGGCTGACAAAAAGGACCTCTGGTTCTATCCGTGGGTTCTGGAGACCCTGATTAACAATGGCTTTTCTTCACCTGAAGTTCAGCGAGAGAGCCTGGCTATCCTGGCTGCTCGAAATCCTAACATCGATTCATTCAACACCTATTTCCTGCTGAGCCTTTCGCTCGCCACGCAATTCCTGAATACGAATGAAGCGGAAACAAAAAAGCAGATTGCAGTTGAATATTTGAAGGAGGGGATTAAGAAATGGGAAAACCGAGTAACAGCCGCAATCGGCTTGCAAATCTATAAGGTGTTATACCAAATGGATCCTCAGAACCGATCTTCCTATTTGGACGAGATCCATAAGTGGGAACTGATCAGGATCGAAGGGGATCATTTAAAGCGACTGCCGCGACTGTTGGGTCAGGGGAGATTCTTCCTCGTATTTCAATATTACTTTGAGTCGATGGAATTCTGGGGCCTGAGGACGGACATCCCATCACCTGAACTCGCGGCGCAACTCAATATCGTTCCCGATCAAAAGCGTAAGCTGGCAAAGGCGTGGAAGGCCGGTAATAATAGTGTTCCTGCTCCACTGATCAGGCTCGGCGGCCGACTAGTGGTCTCTTCCAGGTTTCTTAGCCTCGGCTCCTATTTGTTTAGCGCCCCCAATTATCAAGATGCTACCTTCGAGGCCGACCGGCAATCATTCGATGATCTGGCCAAAGTAAAAATAGCTGAGCTGTTCGACATGATTATCGAATTGCCGCAACTGCCGATCTCCATAAAGAACCTAATGCGCAGCCATTCGCAGAGACTGTTTAGCTATACCCTGCCCGACGCTTAGATCCGCGCGTTACCATTTTGAATCCAAACCAGCTCCAGCCCGAGGGATCAAATACCAGCGCAAGATCCGATCAGTTGAGTTGCGCGGGATCCTAATACTTCGGCACGCTGGGATCGACTTCGTTGGACCAGGCGGTGATCCCGCCCGCCAGGTTAGTCAGCTTGCCGGTAAAGCCTGAGCGCTGCAGGGCGTCGATCGCTTTGGCGCTGCGGCCGCCCATCTTGCAGTGCACGACGGTTTCGCGGTTCGGGTCGATCTCGTTCATGCGATTGAGTACCTGGCCCAGAGGGATCAGCTTTGAGTTGGGAATCTGGCCGATCTCGTATTCGTGTGGTTCGCGCACGTCGATGATTTGAATGTCGTCGCCCTGGTCGAGGCGCTGTTTCAGTTCAGTAGCAGTGATTTCTTCCATAGTTGTTTGGGTCGTTTGTGGTTGTTGAGTTATGCCGCAAAATTCTTCGTAATCAATTAGCTCCTTGATCGCCGGGTGGTCGCCGCATACGGGACAATCCGGATCCTTGCGCAGTTTCAATTCGCGAAAGCGCATCCGCCAGGCGTCGAACAGCAGCAGCCGGTTAACCATGATGTCCGGCGCACCCAGAATGATCTTAATCGTCTCAGTCGCCTGAATGGCGCCGATGATTCCGGGCAGCACCCCGAGCACTCCACCTTCGGCGCAAGATGGCACCAGCCCCGGCGGCGGCGGTTCAGGATAAAGACAACGATAGCACGGGCCGCGTTCGGCCCAAAAGACGCTGGCCTGTCCTTCGAAACGAAAGATCGAGCCGTAAACGTTGGGTTTGCCGGCAAGTACGCAGGCGTCGTTAACCAGGTACCGCGTAGGGAAATTGTCTGTGCCGTCGACGATGATGTCATAGTTTCGGAAGAGGTTCATCGCGTTGGCGCTGGTCAGACGAGTCTCGTGGGTTTCGATCTCGACGTGCGGATTGATGTCTTCCAGGCGATCGCGCGCGGAGGCGATCTTGGGCCGGCCGACATCTTTGGTTCCATGGATGATTTGACGCTGTAAGTTCGAAGCGTCAACCACATCAAAGTCCACGAGACCAAGCCGTCCCACGCCGGCGGCGGCCAGGTACATTCCCAGCGGCGCGCCCAAACCGCCGGTGCCGATCATCAGCACGCTCGCTGCTTTCAATTTTCGCTGACCGCTCATGCCGACTTCCGGCATGATCAAGTGGCGGCTATAGCGCGCCACCTCTTCGTTCGAAAGCATAGGGAGCGCAGGCATCCCGGGTTCACCGGCATCCTTGGCGGTTACTTCATCCAAAACGGCCGACCCACCCGCAATCGAAGGCACGATCAAAATCGTGTCGCCTTCTTTAACGGGCGTATTGGGTCCGTCGGTGTGACGAATGTCTTCATCGTTGACGTAGACGTTCACGAAATTACGCAATGCATTCTGATCGTTAAAAAGATGCTTGCGCAATTCGGCGTGCGTCGAGGTTAATTGATCCAGCGCCTCGCCGGCGGTGGTCGCGTCAACCTGGATCTCCGATTGGCCGGCTGCAAACTGACGCAGCGGAGTAGGAATGGTGATTGTGACTGGCATGACGTGTCCTTCTTCCTAATGTCTGACAAATCCAAAACTCTCTTTTTCCCCTCTCCCTTTGGAAGAGGGCCGGGGGGAGGGTCTGTCGGCGTCAAGCTACTCACCCTCCCCTAACCCCTCTCAGAGGGAATGGAGCCGACTTATTCCGAAGCGGTAGCCCGCTCCTAAACCTACGGCGTGGTTATCTCCTCTTGATCGAATCGCGATCGATCAGTTTCCATCTCCCACGACCGCAAATCGACGGCCTGTCCTTTCTCAACCGAGACGACGACATACGAGTAAGTCGGCCAGGCATGATCCAGATCGTATTTCGAAGGGACCGCGCGCTCGTCCGGATGTGAATGATAGAAGCCGACGACGTCCAGGCCTTTGGCGCGCGCGTATTTTTCGCCGCGCATCAATTCTTCGGGGCGGATCAGGAAACGATTGCGCTTGGCTTCCTCTTCGCGCGCGTTTGAGATCGGATAAGTCTCGACCACGATCTTGTGTCCGCCGCTTTCGAATCGTCCCAGCATCAAGCCGCAACATTCAAATGGATAGTCGCGCTCGCCGTGCCGGCTTATGCTGGATAGATGCTGCGTCTCGATGGTAATCATCCTGTTAACTCTGAGAACGCGGACGTCCCGTCCGCACAGCGCGCGTCGCACGCTCACTTCTCTTTCCTAAGACAACCTGTTCGCCCGTCCGCGCTCCCAGCGAAGCGCAGCCGTTATGACCCGGTGGCTACCGCAACTGGTTCTGTAACAGCTTCCAAAGCCTGATCGACGTCCGCAATGATGTCTGTGATACTTTCTATCCCAACTGAAATCCTAACCAATCCATCACTGATGCCTAGTTGCCCGCGACGAGCCGGCGAAAGGTCCCTATGTGAAGCCGTCGCCGGATGCAACACACCGGTAAAAACATCGCCGAGACTGGTCGACCGCACACACAGTTTCAGTGCGTCCATGAAACGAAAGGCCGCCGTCCGGGTGTTGTCTTTCAATTCAATCGAAACCAGCGCGCCTGGTTGCGGTAGACGGAGAATTCGCCCCACGATATCGCGCTGCTCAACGGCTACAAAGCCAGGATAATAGATGCGGCCGATGCGCGGATGTGGGCGCAGATGCTCAGCCAAAGCCGCAGCGTTTTCACATTGCCGATCCATGCGCACGGTCAGAGTCTTTAGACCGCGCAGGATCTCATGCGCCTCCCATGGACTAAGCACGCCGCCCACAAGTTTCATCACTCCAATCAAGGCCACGCTATCCGCCTGGTCGCCTGAAACAGCTATACCCCCCATGGCGTCGGCGTGTCCGCTCAGAAATTTTGTAGCGCTGTGCACGACGATGTCGGCGCCGTGTTGCAATGGACGGCAAAGGTAAGGCGACGCAAAGGTGTTATCGACGATCAGGCGGGCGCTGACTGAGTGCGCGATCTCAGCACAGGTGTCGATGTCACAAACCTTCAGCAGTGGATTCGAAATCGTTTCTGCGACCAGAACCCGAGGCTTAAGCTCGTTCGCCTGCGCGCGCACTGTATCCGGGTCGCTGAAATCCGCCGTAATGGTTTTGATCCCGAACGAACCGAAGACTGTTTGAAGCAAATTCGTCGTCGCG
>WNFR01005433.1_pt1 | contig 16817 bp, 10 predicted proteins | sample 5400221 | NCBI WGS metagenome assembly WNFR01 (sample SAMN13153357, study PRJNA577476) | soil metagenome | isolation source: 40 cm soil under Madrone tree | place: USA:California | collected 2016-06-14
ACATTCCCATGCTGGTGGAGTACTTCATTGGTCGGTACGCGCGGAGGGCCGGGAAGAAATTCCGACGAGTGAGCAAGCGGACACTCGACTGTCTGCAGTCCTATCCCTGGCCGGGAAACGTTCGCGAGCTGCAAAACGTCATCGAGCGGTCCGTGATCGTCTCGGAGACCGACGAATTCACGGTCGACGAGAGCTGGTTGTCCCAGCGGGGTCGGCGATTAGGAGCCGGGGTCGGGTTGTCCAGCTCGCTCGCCGCGCACGAGAAGGCGATCGTCGAGGATGCGCTGCGCGCAAGCCGCGGGCGCGTATTCGGGGCCTCAGGAGCAGCGGCCCGCCTCGGGATTCCGCGTTCGACGCTTGAATCGAGGATTCGCGCGCTGAAGATTGACAAGAGGCGTTTTCGCGCGCTAGCGAGCATTTCGTAACGCTGCCGCTGTCCAGTTTTTCACCATTGTCGAGATCTCGTCCGTCTGGCATGAACTGACATGCTTCAGATTCAGTCGCTTTCCATTGGACCGGCAATTGCGTTCCCAACCACCGTGCCGTTGCTGAAGATTCAACCTGATTACCGTGCAGCAGCAATACTCCGGCGGGCCTGTCGCTCGGCTCGTGAAGCGCTAACCACGTAGCCGCGAAAAATGCGAGCCATTTCTGAAGGACGGGTGAGAGCCGAGTGCAAACAGTGTTCAGGATCTCGCAGGCGCTGGTATTGCTTGTGGTCATTGCAGGGGCAAATCGAATGATAGGACAAGAAAGACCGGCTTCGCTTCCGCGCCCATTGTATCCGCTTCCTCGTTATGAAGAGGATTGGAGCCTTCTGTCCGATCCAGCGAAACGCGACGATTTTTGGGATCCGATCAAATTCATCCCCCTTAATGAGGATAGAGACATCTTCCTGTCGCTCGGCGGGGAGATCCGCGAGACCTACGAGCGCTTTCACAATACGAATTTCGGTCTCAGCCCCGATGACCCGGACGGTTATCTTCTGCAGCGCTATTTATTTCACGTCGACTTACATGCGGGAGAGCGATTTCGATTTTTCGGCGAACTCAACAGCTCACTCGAAGACGGACGAACCGGAGGTCCGCGCCCTTTAGACAAAGACAAACTCGATTTGCATCAGGGTTTCGTCGACTTTGTACTACTAAAGCCACGCGAGAATTCCTCACTGACCCTGCGCATTGGGCGCCATGAGATGGCCTTCGGCTCCGGTCGAATGATCGACTTGCGGGAAGGGCCTAATGTGCCACTCAGTTTCGACGGCTTTCGGCTGTCTTGGAAATCTCCAGAGTGGCAGGTTGACGGATTCGCAACCCGGCCGGTTCAAAACCAGCCCGGAATCTTCGACGATCCGCCCCAGCACGATTTCGCTTTTTGGGGCCTTTATGCAACTCATCCCCTAGGTCAAACGCAACGAAAAACGCTCGATTTCTACTACCTGGGTTTGGATCTAAAATACGCGGCATTTAACCAAGGGTCAGGACATGAGAAGCGGCACACTCTGGGTGCACGTGTTTGGGGCGAGCGTGGACCGTGGGCTTACGACGCCGAAACGATGTATCAGTTCGGTAGTTTTGGCGTCGGCATAATCAACGCGTGGCGTGTAGCGGCCGATAATTGGTACTCCTTCTCATCCGTCCGCTGGCGTCCGCGCATCGGATTAGCAACCGATTTCGCGAGCGGGGATAAGAATCCAGCAAACCCCGATCTCCAGACATTCAATTCGCTGTTCCAGAGCGGCACATACTCTGGACGCGCGAACGTCTTAGGGCCAGACAACGCCATCCGCCTGGAACCTTCACTTGGTCTCTTCTTTTCTGAGCGTCTGACGCTGTCGGCGGGCTGGGGATTCTTTTGGCGTGAAAGTTCGAACGACGGACTCTATGGAATCCCAGGCAACCTCATCGTGCCCAGTAATGGCGTGAAGTCGCGATACGAAGGCAGCCGTCCCATAGCGCAACTGGACTGGCAGATGACTCGTCATTTATCGACTCACGTTAATTACATCTACGTTTTCAATGGCTCATTTGAAGAACAGTCCATCCACGCGACAACGAGCATGAGCTACATATCGCCGTGGGTAACGTATCGCTTTTGACTTTGAGGTGATGACTGGATGTGATCCAGATCGAAGTGCCATTGAACGCTTGGACCTAGCATAAGCAGCGGGCTGGACCTTTGCCGCGACAAGGCAGAGGCCCGGAGAAATAGACCTCGCTCCTGCAATACCCAACCTTATTAATGCTAATGGCAGACGCCAAGCCCTTCTGGTCTGCTCTCTGCCACTCGTTAACCCTAACGGACATAGAGGATTATGAATATCGAAGATGATCGATTTACAAGAATATTAGCGCGACGTATCGGATTAAGAATGATGGGTAAATCATTGAAGGTGAATGATTTTGGTGGCCAGGGAGGGAGTTGAACCCCCGACGCCAGCCTTTTCAGGGCTGCGCTCTACCACCTGAGCTACCTGGCCACTTCGTGGATTCCTCGCGCAAGCAGGCTCTTGGCGCGATTGGTTCGTGTCACCTGTTGCTGCGCTGGATTTTCCGCGGGAGCGGATCACCGTAATGCGCAGAGAGCGTGTCGAACGGCTTTGATTATAGCAACCAGGTGAAAATCGCTCAACGCTGAAACCAGCATCTCATTCCCGGTGTTATCCACGAGCATTAGAGCGTCGGCAAACCTGTAAGCCCGCCGACGCATCCATAACCGCTCCCTCAAATGGTAGTCCCGATTACTGGCCGGCCGAGCCTCCCCGTTGCTGCAGCCACGATGAAAGTTGCGGCGTCTGTCGGGCTTTCAGATCGACGCAATAGTTCATTCGCTCGAGCGACTGCCTCAGCGTGCGCTCCGCCGTGGCAACCTTGTGCGTGGCAAAGAAGTCCTGAACCTCATCACGCATGCCCGTGTCGCAGATCACACCAGTCGCCGCCACGACTTCCCCACTTGTGAAGCCGCCACCCACCCTTTGAATCTCCGGCCAGTGACCTCGCACGAACTCCCAAGCGAGTCTGGTGCCGGCAGGATTTTCCATCACCGACGAAATCAGCCCAAGGGTGTCCTGGCTGCGCACCGCCGGGGAGATCGCGTATTCCAGCGTTCGCTGCAACAACTTCGGCTCTCGGAACTGCGCCAGCGCCTGGAAGTACAGGTAATACTCCTCAAGACTCGCCCCCTTCTTTTGGAGTCGATCCATGATCTGCTCATAGAGCGCGGCATCGCCATTTTCCGCCGCCAGCGCAAACGCCGTGAATGCTATGGTGTGATCGATTAGCGCAGCATCCCGCAGGCCCTGATCGCTTAGTTTGCGCGCTTCCGCCAATACTTCGGGATCGCGGCCCGCATATCCAAGCGTGTGCATCACGTGAGCGCGCAGAGTCTTGGTCTCGTCGCTCTCCCCCGGCTTCGCTTGCCATCCCAGTTCTTTCGCCACCGGCGACAGCAAGCGACGAACCCACTGTTCGTAGCTGTCGCGGTCTCCATCAGTTACCAAATGGTCGCTGATGAATTCGAGTTGACGCGTGACTTGTTCCAGCACTGCACGCGTACGATCAGGCTGCAGACCTTCGGCCAGCGCCAGGTAGTCGCCGATCTGCTGCTCGCCGACCCTTACCGAAGCCCAGGAATCGCTGAGTAACACGATGCGTTCCGAGGGAGTCAGATCTTTCTCGATGTCTCGGCTCATGGCTCGGACGGCGTCGGCGGAATATCCGGATCGGTAGTAGCCACTGGCTGCGGCATTAGCCATCACCCATGATCCGCAACCGGGGAGCGCGAAATTCTGCTCCTTTCTCGTGAGCAGCACACACTTCTGGGAGTCCTTGCCGGAGTCGCCATGCTCCTTCAAGCACACCGGTACCTGCCACAGTTCGTCGTTGCCCGTCTCGAACAGAGACCGGTCAAAGAAATACCTCTTCTGCGACAGAGTCACCGTCGAGGAGTTGCCGGAGCACTGCGGGCGAACGCTGATCATCGGTGCGCCCGGTTGTTTGACAAAGGTCGGCATGATCTGGTCCACCGGCTTTTTGGACACCGCCGCAAGCGTCTTCCAGAAATCGTCAGCCGTAGCATTGCCGTACGAGTGCTGCTTCAAATATTGATCAACCCCTGCCCGGAAGGTCTCCGGTCCAAGGTAGGCTTCGAGCATACGCAACACTGAAGCCGCCTTGCCGTAGGCAATGCCGTCGAACAATTCCTGAATCTGCGCAGGAGTTTCCGCCGCCTGGTGGATCGGTCGCGTATTCTTGAGCGCATCGACGCCCAGCGTGCCCACCGTCCCCTGCACATCATCGAGTTCCAGATGCCATTCGGGCTTCCAGGCCGCGACCGCTTTGTTCTCCATCCAGGTCGCGAAGCCTTCGTTGAGCCAAATGTCATCCCACCACTTCATGGTGACCAGATCGCCGAACCACTGATGCGCCATTTCATGTGCAATCACCGTGGCCACCGTCTGGTGTAGTCCGACGGACGCTTTCTTATCGTCGAGGAGCAAAATCACTTCGCGGTAAGTGATGAACCCGGTGTTCTCCATCGCGCCTGCCGCGAAGTCGGGCAAGCCGATCATGTCGAGCTTCTCGAACGGATATTTAATGCCGAAATAGCGGTCGTAATACTTCATACACTGCTCGGCCACTTCCAGCGCAAACTTGCCATCCTGCTTGGTCCCGGGCGCGCCCCACACTCGAATCGGGATGCCATCCGCCTCGCCCTCCAGGTATTCGAACTGACCGACCGCCAGTGCCACCAGGTACGATGACATCTTGGCCGTGGTCGCGAATTTCACGGTGTGCCTGGCATCGCCCGGTCCCGGTGTATCCGACACCACTTTCCCGTTCGAAATCGCCGACATTCTCTTGTCGGCAATCACGGTCAGATCAAACGTAGCCTTGTAGTCCGGTTCGTCGAACGATGGAAACGCCCGCCGGGCGTCGGTCGCCTCAAACTGCGTCACTGCGTACTTGCGGCCTTCTTTGTCCTTGCCAAGATAGAAGCCACGCAACTCGTCGTTCAAGACGCCGGCATACTTGACATGAATGGTCGCTGGTCCGGGCTGGATCACCTTGTCGAACACGAGTGTGGCCATTTCTTTCGATTTATCCAGCGTCACCTTGGCGGTCTGCTTCACCCCAGCACTTGAAAGGGTCGCTTCCTGGAACTCAATCTGCGCCGAGTTCAGCACAATCTGGGACGACGGCTTCAGCACCCGGATCTGGATGGTCTCTTCGCCCGCAAAATTGTCCTTATCGAAGTCAGGAGCGAAGTTGAGTTTGTAACTCTCCGGAACCGCTAACTCTGGCAGCCGTTGGGCGGCCGCAGCCGAAGCGACCAGCGTAAAAAGTGCAAAAGATAGAAGAACTCGTTTCATACCTCTCCTCAGATGAACTATTCGGAACTTGCGACGAAGAATAGAGTTCGAAAACACACCGGGGTATCTGACCCCGGACACAGAACAGCCCGATCCTGTCCTTCTCGTTATACGGAATTCCCCCCGCTGCGGTTCACCCCAATTCGCCCGAACCGGCGGAGGCGACGAGAACCCCATTCAGGACTGCAAAAGCACAACGATTCGACGCAACCCAATACGGAATCTCCCGGTAATCCCCAACTTCAAAAGCCGCCAGGTCTGCGTCTTTCCCCGGCTCGACTGATCCCTTGCGATCTCCCAGCCGCAGCGCCCAGGCTCCATTGATGGTGGCTCCCGCAATCGCCTCTGCCGGCGACATCTTCATCTGCGCGCAGGCCAGCGACATCACAAACGGCATACTGGCGGTTGGAGAGCTGCCTGGATTGTAATCGGTTGCCAGTGCAACCGGAATCCCGGCATCGATGAACTTGCGCGCCGCCGGATACTTGCTCGACCCCAGAAAGTAGTTTGCCCCGGGCACAAAGGTCGCCACCGTGTCCCGTTTTGCCAATTCCGCCAGGTCGTCGTCGCTGACGTGGTCCATGTGATCCAGCGAGGCCGGCGCAAAATCCAACAGAGGGCCCAGCCGGGTCTCGGAGAGCTGCCCCACATGCGCCCGGACGCTCAGCCCATGCAGCGCTGCCGCACCAAAAATCTGCCGCGTGTAGTCTGCTGAAAACGCGCCCCGGTCGCAGAACACATCCACGAACCGGGCGAGCTTCCGCTTCGCGGCCTGTGGAATCATCTCTTTACAGACGCTCTCGACGTACTTGCGTGAGCAATTCCTGAACTCCTCTGGGATGACATGGGCCCCCAACAAGGTTGCCACCACCGTCCCCGGCCACTGCGACGCAGCCTGCCGGATCGCCTCCAGCGACTTCAATTCCGACTCCGGCGTGAGCCCGTAACCCGACTTTGCCTCCACCGTGGTCGTACCCTGCTCCGCCATTTCGTGCAGAGCGTCGAGGACTTTCTCCGCCAGCGCGCTCTTCCCTGCCGCCCGAACCGGTCCGAGGCTCGACCGGATTCCCCCGCCCGCTTCGGCGATTTGTTCGTAGGTGGCGCCCGCGGCGCGCTTCTCAAAATCGACCAGCCTCGGAGCCATGAACGCAGGATGCGTGTGCGAGTCGACAAAGCCCGGCGTCACCACCTGGCCCTCGCAATCAATCTCAATGATCTTGTTGCGATTTTTCCTGAGCCACGGATCCTGCAGGGCGTCCTTGGTCGTTCCGACCGAGACGATCTTTCCACCCAGGCTTAGAACCGCCGCATGCTCGACGATGCCGGGTTCCCTAAGTTCTCGTCCCCGCCGGGGGCCGGGCTTCCCCGACGGAGATCGCAACGTCAACAGCTGGCCGATGTTGACCAGCAGCAATGCTTTCGACTTCACTCGTTCTCCAAGCTCGCAGATCACCGGCAGGAGTCGGTCGCAGCCGCGCGAAATGCGATCGGACCGGCGGGCGCGCGCCTACCAGGCCGACGACCAGGGACTACCGGCCAGCGACCGGCTTTGCCATCGGGATATTCAGGCCCCGCTTGTCGGCGAATTGCTTGGCCTCGTCATACCCCGAGTCCACATGCCGGATCACGCCCATCCCCGGATCGGTTGTCAGCACGCGCTCGATTCGTTTGGCCATCATGTCGGTGCCATCGGCAACCGTCACCTGCCCTGCGTGCAGCGAATAGCCAATGCCTACGCCGCCGCCGTTGTGCACCGACACCCATGACGCGCCCGCAGCGGTATTGAGGAGAGCGTTCAGGATCGGCCAATCCGCCACTGCATCCGACCCATCCTTCATGCTCTCGGTCTCGCGAAAGGGCGATGCCACTGAGCCGCAATCGAGATGATCTCGGCCAATCACGATCGGCGCCCTGAGTTTCCCTTTCCTCACCAGATCATTCATCGCCAGACCAAATTGCGCGCGCTCGCCGTAACCCAGCCAGCAGATACGCGCCGGCAGCCCCTGGAACCTGATGCGCTTGCGCGCCAGTTCAATCCAGCGCCGCAGAATGCGATTCTCCGGAAATAACTCGAGCACCAGATCGTCGGTGACGGCGATGTCCGACGCCTCCCCCGATAAGGCCACCCAGCGGAACGGTCCCCGGCCCTCGCAGAACAGCGGACGAATATAGGCCGGCACAAATCCCGGAAAATCGTAGGCATCCTTCACGCCGCGCTGGAATGCGAACGTGCGGATGTTGTTGCCATAGTCAAACGTCACCGACCCCATCTTCTGCAGTCGCAGCATGCCCTCGACGTGCCGTGCGATCGCATCCAGCGATTTTTCCTGGTAGGTTTTCGGGTTGCTGCGGCGCAACTCCAGCGCCGCTGCGAGCGTCATCCCGTTGGGAACGTAGCCATTCAGCGGGTCGTGCGCCGAAGTCTGATCGGTGAGAATGTCGGGCACGACGCCACGCTCGGCGAGTTCCGGAATAATGTCGGCGCAGTTGCCGACCAGCCCCACGGAAACGTTTTCTTTCTTGCGGACGGCGTTCTTCAGGATGCGCAACGCCTCATCGAGCGTCGTCACCATGAAGTCGCAATAGCCGGTCTTGAGGCGTTTCTTGACGCGCTCGGGATCAACCTCAATGCCCAGAAACGCCGCGCCCGTCATGCTTGCGGCAAGCGGCTGGGCTCCGCCCATTCCGCCCATTCCACCGGAAACGATCAATTTCCCCGCCAGATCCCCGCCAAAGTGCTTTTCGCCGGCGGCCGAAAACGTCTCGAACGTGCCCTCGACAATCCCCTGCGAGCCGATATAAATCCACGAGCCCGCCGTCATCTGGCCATACATCATCAGGCCCGCACGCTCGAGTTCGTTGAACTTTTCCCAGTTCGACCAGTGCCCGACCAAATTGGAATTCGCAATCAGTACCCGGGGCGCGTAATCGTGGGTCTTGAAGACACCCACGGGCTTGCCCGACTGCACCAGCAAGGTCTCGTCGCCATCCAGAGACTTCAGCGTCTCGACGATCGCCCGGTAGGCTTCCCAGCTGCGCGCGGCTCGCCCCGTTCCGCCGTAGACCACCAGGTCCTGCGGCCGCTCGGCTACCTCTTCATCCAGATTATTCATCAACATGCGCATCGCCGCTTCCTGCTGCCAGCCTTTGCAGGAGAGCGCGGTGCCGCGCGGAGCGCGAATCGGTGTGTAGGTTTTTGGGGAAATCTCAGTCTCGACGGGCATCCCTCAATGGTATTGCTTCCCGGAAAAGCGCGCAATTGAAGCCCCGGCAACGGGTGCACGACCCCAGAGTGCAGGGTGGAGTTTGATAAGGTGTGGGGTATGGTTTCCTCTTCCTATCTGGCAGCGTATACTGCTGTCAGATAGGAGGCACCCGATGACCATTTCCCTAAGGGCTCTTTACGAGAAACGCGAGCAACTCAAGGCTGGTCTGGCTCAGATCAGCGATCTCCGTCCCGGCTCTCTCACCGCGCGATTCCGCAAGTGTGGCAAGCCGAATTGCCACTGTGCCCAGAAAGACTCCCCGGGACACGGCCCCTCCTACTCGCTGACTCACGCCAGCGCGGGGAAGACCATCACCCAAGTCATCCCCCAAGGACCGGCGGTAGATCGTACTCGAGCGCAGATCGCCGAATACCGTCGTTTTCGTAAGCTCGTGCAAGAACTGATTGCCGTCAGCGAGCAGCTCTGCAATGCCCAGCTGCAGCAGCCGGAAGCGATGGTTGCAGAGGAGAGTAAAAAAAAACCTCTTCGCCGAGCTACTGGCCGCCGACGTCGTGCAGGAGATTGAGACGCTCCTCGGTCGTCAGGCGGTGGAAGACCTGGATCTGGAAGCGCTGGAGCTGGCTGTGCGGCAAAAGGTCTTGCAACGGGCGGGAGCCGCGGTCGAGCAACGGCTCAACGCCGACACCCGCGACGCGCGAGGCTCGCGAACTCGTTGTATTGGTGGGCAGGAAGCGCGCTTGGTCGGACGCCGAAGCAAGCAGGTGCAGAGCGTTCTCGGTCCCCTGCAACTCGAGCGCGCCTACTATCATTGCGCTTCATGCGGCCACGGCTTCTGCCCTCGCGATGAGCATCTGGGCATAGAAAACACCTCGCTCTCTCCCGCCCTCACGCGTAGGGTGGGCACCGTGGGTGCCATGGTCAGCTTCCAGGAAGGTAGCGAACTGTTGACCGAACTGGCCGGTGGGGCCGTGGATGCCAAGCAGGTAGAGAGAACCGCAGAAGCTCTGGGCAAAGAGATCGCCGCAGACGAACGCCATTGCAGCGAACCTTCCCATGCCCTGGCTCTGCCGCAGATCCTGTATCTCGGCATGGATGGAACTGGGATTGCTCTACGTGCGGAGGAGCTCGTGGGCCGCGCCGGCAAATCGGCGAAGACCGGGGAGGTAAAACTTTGCACCATTTGGAGCGCGGAATCACTGGATGAAGAAGGTACTCCCATCCGCGACCAGGGATCCGTTACCTATTCAGCGGCCTTGGAGAGTGCCTGTACTCTGGATACCGCTGCGGCACGTTCTCCCTTCGCCCAGCGCGTCTGGAGAGAAGCTACGCGCCGCCGCTTCTGCCAAGCTCCTCGTACGGCCGTGCTCGGAGATGGGGCCCTGTGGATTTGGAACATCACCGACGATCAGTTTCCCGATGCCATCCAGATTGTCGACCGCTATCATGCCAAGCCATACTTGAGTGATGTCGGAAAAGCTCTTTACGGTCCCACAACGTCACGAGCTTCTCAGTGGGCGGCACGCCGGAAGCAAGCACTCGACACCGGAAGATTCCGGGCTCTGCTTAATGCCATCCGCCGCCAGGTCCCACGCTCCGATGAGGCACGTCGCTGTCTCCATTATTTCCAGACCAACCGAGAGCGTATGCGCTATCCCGAGTTCCACGCCCAAGGCTTGTGTACTTCCACCGGAGTCGTCGAGGCCGGATGCAAGGTTGCCATTGGCACGCGGCTCAAACGCGCCGGCGTGCACTGGACCGTTCAAGGTTCCAATGCCATCATCGCTCTCCGCTGCTCAAAACTCAGTGGCCGTTTTCAAGACTTCTGGGAGCGCAGATCAGAACGCAGGGTCGCATGATCCATCACTTTCTTGGGGTGCACCCCCCCGGCAACCAGCCGACTGGCACAGCTGCACGCTACCAAGAGCTATAGGCGCTACCGTCGCTCGCGATCCGATGGGAAGCACTGTGGACATCATCAATTCCCGGTTCCTGCTGGTCTACGGCCATCAAGGAATCCTCCTGATGAGGCTCCCAGTTCGCCTCGCCGGTAAACGGATCCTCTGGGATGTCGTGGAGGTAGCCCGCGGCTTTCAGGTCGTCGAGCGACTGCGGCGCCTTCTGCATGTCCAGCGTGTCTTGCGAAATGAGATCCCGCAGGGTGAACAAGTCCCGGCGCAGTTCGGCCTCCTTCGCGCGCAGATCGTCCTGCTTCACCGCCGCAGCCGCCATTGCCGCCAATAGGATCAGCAGCGCCGCGAGACTCAGCGTGGTTCGCACCGCGTGGAGTCTTCCCCATCTTTTCAATAGTGTTCGCGCCACTTCCGAGTTCCGGTCCAGCGATGGATCGAGAATCCTGTTGTTGGTGGGGAAAATGAAGACCAAAGTGAACGGGACCACGGCGCCCAGCAGGATCCCTCCCACCAGCCACTCGAACCCTGCATGCAGCCACCATGCCCACATTGCGGCCACCAAGCCGATCACTGCCAGCGACACCTGCATCACGGTCGCCCGCCGGTAGCTGGGAGCGAACTCTGTCGCAGCCAGAGCGGTTCCACACTCCGTCCGTGCCGGATGTTCCACCAGATTGATATAAAGAGACGCACCGGCGAAAAGTGCCGTGCAGAGGCTGGCTGCGAACTCGGCGACGAACTTCATGGAACGGTCCGACGCGGAGCCGGCCCGCGGCTTACCAGGTGCTGTAGGCGGTTCCGTCGGTCGAGATCAGATTGGACGCGCTGTGCACATCATCAATCCCCGGTTCCTGCTGGTCTACGGCCATCAGGGAATCTTCCTGATGAGGCTCCCAGTTCGCCTCGCCCGTGAAGGGATCGTTGGGGATGTCATGGATGTAGCCCGCGCTTTTCAGGTCTTCGAGCGATTGCGGCGCCTTCTGCTTGTCCAGCGTGTATTGCGAGATGACATCCCGCAGGGTGAACAAATCCTGCTTCAGCGTAGACTCCTTGGCCTTGAGGATCGACCGGTTGTACACCGGCACGGCGATTGCGATCAGGATCAGGATCAGACTGATCACGATCATCATCTCGATGAGCGTAAAACCACGGTTCTGACGGAGTCGCCTCATTTACCAATCCTTGTATTTGGTGCCGTCAAGCGCCGTGTCTTCCGACTTGGTGAAGACGTCGAACACGTTCTGCCCGCCCCAGGAGTCAGTGGTCGGATCGTCCTGCATCGAACGCATGCCCCACTCCGATTTGCCCGTCATGGGATCGATCGGGATCTTCCGCAGGAATTTCAGCTTCTTGCCGTTCGAATCTACTCCCTGCACCAGCGTGTCCAGATCGGGTGGATAGCCTTCGCTGCCCAGCTTGATCTGAAACGCTGCCCGGTCCGCGGCGTCTTTGTAGCGGTCGATCGCGTCGCGCATTTGCCAGAGGTCGCGACGCAGCTCGCGCTCCCTTTCCCGCTTGATGGTGATCCGCGCCAGTGGAACCGCCATCCCCGTCAGAATTGCCATGATCGTGGTCGCGACGATCAACTCTATCAGCGTGAACCCGCTCGCCTGCCGTCGACCCACTGCCAACCGTCGCCCCGCTCTGGTCACTGCTGCCGGCATCTGGAAAAACTCCCTCACTCTATTGAATGTTTACGATCGCCTGCGCCCCATTCACGGTGATCGGCTGCATGGCCGGGTCGCGCGCTCCGCCCCGCGTGATGGTCAATGGCGATTGGCCGGTGGCCTTCGCCATGAACGTCAGCGTAACCACCGAACCCTGGCCGGAGACGCCGCCCGAATTGGGTGGACGGGTTGCCGTGATTTGCAGCGTGCCCGTGGCCTCATCTTCGCGGTGCACCAACGCCACCGCCTGCCCGTCCTGCCCCAGGAACCCGCCGTTGGATACATTCACCAATTGCAGCTTGCCCGGATCGTAGTTCAACTGCAGCGGCACTGAATAGACGTTCTGGGCGCCCGAGATCAGGATGTTGACCGTGAAAGTCGCACCTTTGGGCTGCGTGAGCGTCCCGGGATCGAACAGGAAGCTCGTGCCTCCTGCCGGAACCGGCGCTGACGGCGTCGGCTGTGCCGCCGGCCGCGGGGCCTGTGCTGGCGCCGCCTGCGCTGCCGGAGGCGGGGCCGGTATGGTCTCAATCTGCTGCTTGGCAACGCGCCGCAGTTCGAGCGAGTTGGCGGTGCCCACGTCGAGCAAGCGCTGGTTCGAATCGTTTACATCGATTCCGCGCACGACGTGCGGCACCAGGGCGAACACCAGTTGCTGCTCGGCGTGATCGCGGGTATCAGAACCAAAGAAATATTTTAGGAATGGGATGGTCGCCAGAATGGGCAATCCACTCAACGACTGAGTCTGGCGGTCTTCCATCATTCCGCCCAACAGGTTGACTTCGCCTTCCTTTAACCGGATTTCATGTTCGATCTTGCGCTGGCCGATGATGGGCTGGCTGATGCCGCCGATGTTCCGGGTTGATGCCCACGCCGCCGATGCCCGGTTGAAATGAACCCGTGGCGACCGGTACGCGATCGCCGATCTTGAGCGTGGCCTTCTGGCCGTCCAGCGCGCGGATCTGCGGGTTCTGGATAATCTTGGTGTTGCTGTCGCCCATGATCGCCGACGCCGTAACCCCAGGCACCGTGATCGTGAAATCGGTCGCATTCAGATTCCCGATGCGGTTCAGGTTGATCCCGCCGTTCGAGGAACTGCCGCTGCTGGTGGTGGAGGTCGAAGTGGTGCTGGTCGTCGTGTTGTTGATATTGTTGTTGAGAGAGATGCTCGTGCTCGTGGGCGGTGTAATGCCCAACGTCCGCGACTTGTCGCGGCTCACCTGCATGATTACCACATCGATGATGACTTCCGGTTTAGCCTTGTCGAGGTCATCCACCAACTTCTGCGCCAGCGCAATCTGATCCGGAGTCCCGCGTACGATGATGGCATTTTGCGACTGCAATTGCTGGATGCGGCTGACTTCCAGCAGCGTGCGCATGGCGTTGACGATGTCCTGCAGTTCGGTGGCCTGCGACAGGTTCGAAAGATAAAACGTCTTGATCACGCTCTGATCCAGTTCCTTGCGTTTGGCGGGGTTGTCCTGGGCGATAAAAATTGTGTTGCGGGTAACCGGACGCCAGAAGGTCTTGGACTCCAGCGCGATGATGCCCAGCGCCTCTTCCAGCGTGACTCCGTTCAACTCAATGCGGATCTTCCGCGAGGTGTAGTCCGGATCGAACAAAACGTTGATGCCCGCCAGCTTGCCGACGGTTTCATAGATCACCTTGGTATCTTCGGTCAGCTTCAGCGTGATGGGAACGTTCGAGATGGTTTCCAGTTCAACCGGACCTTGTGCCTCCTGCAGGATTTTTTTCAACAGGTTGGGAGTCGCAGCCATCTGCTGGGGCGGATTCGCCGCCTGGTTGATCATGTCCTGGGTTTTTCGAGCCTCCTGCTGGGCGATAAAGCTGGAGGGATCGATGAGCACGGCTTTTTGAAATTCCGCCAGCGCCTCGTCCAGTTTCCCGCTATCCCGCAGCAGTTGCCCGCGATGCACATGCGATGCCGAGGCCAGGAATTTGATGTGCTCGAACGCGGTTCGATACCGTAAGTCCTTCGGCTTCAGGCTGAAAGCCCGCTGGTAGAAGTCGTAGGCCTTTTCAAAGTCCTGCCGGGCTTCGGCGTCCCTGCCCTTCCAATAGTTGGAACGTGCACTGTCGGCCGCTGCCGGTAGGAGAATGGCCAAGACGACAAGCAGCAGTGCCGCCGGGCGCAACAAACGTCTCATTCGGTCGTCCCTCGTGTATGCACTCGGAATCCGGCGGGGCTAAAGCGCCCCTTGGGGGGAGTTGCTCGCTTTCGTCAGCAGAAAAGCACAAAAGCTGCGTGATTATAGCATCGCTCTCGATCAGTTCCGAAGTTACTGTCCTTCGGACATTTACACTCTTTGGTCTTAGTCCCAACAGGGCCCTTTTTTGGGCTCCGAACCCTGCCTGGAACTCAACCCCGCTCACCCGCCCCGAATACGCCCGAAGCCGCCCATGTCTCCCTCAAAACCCGCCACGGTCGCCGCGTTGGAAGCCCCGGGACGAGTCTCTGAGACTCCAAACCTGCGCACCGCAGCCTGTGGTAACGTTTTCTTACGAATGGCGCGCCAACCCACTCACCAGACGAAGGCCAGCCCGGAGAAAAATCCCCGCCGCGACCCAACTGCCGCCGGGCAGCGAGACGCCGCCGTTAATAGGATCGCTTCACATAACTATTTCTTGCTGGAAAAATTTGAGACCGGCGTCGTCCTCACCGGAACCGAGGTCAAATCCATTCGCTCCGGCCTTGCCAACCTCAAGGATTCCTACGGCTTAATCAAGGATGGCGAACTCTGGCTGCTGAACGCCCACATCGGCCCGTACGACCATGGCAACATCTTCAACCACGCCCCGCTCCGCACTCGCAAGCTCCTGGTGCACAAGGACGAACTCCGCAAACTGGTGGGCAAGACCCAGCAGAGGGGCCTCACCCTGATTCCCACCCGGATGTACTTCAAGAATGGCAAAGTGAAACTCGAACTGGCTCTTGCCAAAGGCAAGCAGCTGTGGGATAAGCGCGAAACCGAGCGCCGCCGCACCGCCGACAAGGAAGCCCGCGAAGCGGTCGCGCGCGGAAGAAACAGGGTGTGACCGCACTCGGTGTGCCGATGGATCGAGTCGGTCACGGTTGCCTGGGTCGACCGACAGCCTGACGTCATCAGCGATACCGATTAGGATGGTCTGCGATCGAGCAGTACGCCCACACGCGGATGCCGGACCGTTTCGATTTCGCGCCTGAACCTCATCGAGTCGCGGCCTTTCTTGTGAGTCTTGTGGAATTCGGTGCCGGGTCGCTCATGGTGAAGCTGAAAATTCGCGAGCGCTCGGGTCAGTTTGCGCAACACGCAGCCCGCTCACCGGTGAGCCTCGGTCGAGTCCGGGACTCGACCACTTGGTTGTGGAAAGCATTTCTGACATCGTCCTCGGCATCCACAGTTTTGCTGACCACGACGTCGTCGTGACGGCCAAGGGTCACCCGGGGACTTCCGCCTTTCAGGCTACTGACCTTCCAGGGCCCGGGCCGGGGGCCACGGACGGAGGCGAAATCGAAGCTCGGCAGATTTGCCTTTCCGGAAATAACAGAGACCCTGAATCTCCTTGATCCTCCTATCGGCAAAAGCGCTCAGGAGTCTTTTGAAATCAGGTTCATTCAGGCGTGCTCGCGTTGTGAATCACCCTTCGCCCACTCCTCGACGCGACAACGTCCCGCTTTTTGCAATCGACAAAAAATAGGGCCCGGGAACCCGTCCCGAACCCTTTGGAGAGAGTGAACGACCCAACGTACGAACGGCCGCCCTACCGAATCGTGAGACTCAACGGTGTGGAGTGCGAAAGCGCGCCGGAAGTTCCGACGATCATCACGGTCTGCCCCGGCGGCGTATGGTTGCTCGAGCTGCTGCCACAGCCAACGGCTGCCAGCAGCAACCCGAGCACCAGCACGGCGGATCCCAGTGCCCATATCCCAGTCCGCCGTGCCCTGCCCCGCTGGTCTCGCTTTTGCGCCCCATAGACCAGACCGAGCAAACCTATTCCCGCGAAGGACGCCCACGCCATGTACCCCGTGGGCGGAACGTAAGTAGAACCGACCGCAATCGTCAGTTGCGAATTCGCCGCCGTGCCGCCCGGCGTAATCGAGGGCGGTGAGAACGTGCAGGTGACGCCCGCGGGAAGACCCGTGCACGACAGGCTGATCGGGCCGTTGAACCCACCGGAAGCACTGGCGTCGATGGTCACCGTAGTCGAACTTCCGCGCGTCACTGTTGCCGTGGTTGCCGAAAGCATCAGAGAGAAATCTGTTCCCGCCACCGCCGTGGGCACAAGCGTCGCAAACAGGCCGCTGGTCTGCGAAGCGCCGCCCGCGGTGAAGTAGAGAGTATTGGGATCGCCCGTGCCTCCCACTCCAAACACCATGTCCCAAAGGCCCGGATTGGTGATCGCATGATTGTTGCTATCGACCATTTGTCCGAGAAAGGCATCGTTGGTGCTGTAGGCGCTGATCGTGCCGTCGCCGAAGTTGCCCACCAGGACGTCGTTCGAGAACGTGCCGAAGTTGGCCGACGCGGTCACCACGCCCCACGGCGCATTCAACGTCCCGCCCGTCGCCATCCGGCGCAGGAATTTTCCGTCCGTCTGAAAAAGATCGACCAGCCCCATGCCCGCTCCCACCACCGGATCG
>WNFR01003279.1_pt1 | contig 16816 bp, 17 predicted proteins | sample 5400221 | NCBI WGS metagenome assembly WNFR01 (sample SAMN13153357, study PRJNA577476) | soil metagenome | isolation source: 40 cm soil under Madrone tree | place: USA:California | collected 2016-06-14
TGGACCACCTTGGCCCAGGTCGAGAAGTACACGCGCAAATCCAATGATGTCCGGCTCAACTCCGAAGCCGTCCGGCTCGAGGGGGGCAGGCGTAAGGGTTAACGGCCGCACTGTGACGCCGTTATGTCAGTCCACGATGAAGAGTTTGGCGCCGGTGTCGGTGCGCGAGCGATGAGCGAGGTCGCCGTCCGCCACCTGGTAGCTCTGACCGGGCTTCAGCACCACCGTCCGGCCGTCCGCCAGTTCGGTGTGCAGCTCGCCTTCCAATACCAGCAGGACATGTCCCTTCTGGCACCAGTGATCGGCCAGATAGCCCGGCGTGTACTCGACCATGCGCACGCGAATATTATTGAAATTCCGCGTGCGCCAATAAGCCTTGCCGGTGTCACCGGCATGCTCGGTACGCTCCACGTCTTCCCATTCTGTGGTGCCAAACGGAATATCGAACATCAGCATACGGCGGCTCCTTTACTCCGTCCGCTCTAGCACGGCCGCAAGGCTTTCTCGACCGCGATAGAGCACCGCCCGCCAGCCGCAGATGCGGGCAGCATCCACATTGACGGGCGAATCGTCGACGAACAGGATCGAGCGCGCGGCGCGGACGCCCATGCGTGCTTCCGCCGTGGTGAAGAAGACCCGATCAGGTTTGCAGACGCCCAGCGCCGCCGAATAGATGATCTCGTCGAAGTGCGCGCCGAGGCCTGCCCGATCGCGCAGCCAGGCGACGCGGTGATGCTCCTCGTTCGTGGCCACAAAGCAACGCGAGCCGGTTTTGCGACGCCACGCCGCCACCTGCTCCAGCAGGTCGCGGTCGATCAGGCAGTCTTTCTCGAACCAATAGGCGGCGAATTCCTCGACGCGGGCGGCCAGGCCTTTGGGTTCGAGATAGTCATGCAGCGCGACATAAAGATCGAGCCGACCGCGCACGACTTCAGGGAATGCGTCGCGAAAGAAGTCGCGCTGTATCTCCTCGGGGGCGATCCCCCAGTCGGCCTGCAGGTTCGCCTGCCATGGCGGGGCGACCGATACGACGCCGTCGAAGTCGAGTACGAGGGTCGTTGGCGTCATGCGCCTGAGTATACGAAGCGATCGGCGTTCTTGCCAACGTCCGCCCGTCGGGGCACTTTCTGCGGTAAGGCGGACAATCGGAGATGGGACATGCCCCTATCGCGCCGATCACTTGTCGTTGGAGCCGCTGTCTCAGCGGCGTTGGCGCCCCGCCTGGCGAAGGCGGCCGGCGAACAGAAGATCCTGCGTCTGCAGACCCGGCAAATCGACGTTGGTGGCAAGGCGGCGACCCGCTACGGCGTCTCACAGCCTTCCGGCGGCTACGGTTTGATACTCAACGAAGGCGACACGCTCGACGTGCGGCTCCACAACGATCTAGCCGTACCTTCCGGCCTTCATTGGCATGGCTTCACCACGCCATGGCGCCAGGACGGCGTGCCCTACATTTCCGGGCCGCCGATCCAACCGGGTGCGTTCGCCGACTACAAATTCCCGGCGGCGCCGGTGGGAACCCGTTATATGCACTCGCATTTCGGGCTGCAGGAACAAAACCTCCTCGCCGCTCCCCTGATCGTGCGCGAAACCAGCGCGATCAAGAGTGGCATTCAAGAGGTTGTCATCCTCCTCGAGGATTTCTCCTGGACCGATCCACGGACGCTCTACGAGAACTTGCGCAAGCCGAAAGCTGGCGGAATGGACATGAAGCCCGGCGGCATGGACATGTCGAAGCCGGACCTGAACGATATCGACTACAACGCCTATCTCGCCAACGATCGCACGCTCGCCGATCCGCAGGTTTTCGATGTCGAACGCAACGGCGAGGTGCGCCTGCGCATCATCAACGGCGCGGCCTCGACCAACTTCACTATCGACCTCGGCGCCATCGAGGGCACGCTCGTGGCGGTCGACGGCAATCCGATCGCGCCGCTGACGGCCAGGCAGTTCCCGCTCGCCGTCTCCCAGCGTGCCGACATCGTCCTGCGGATGCCGTCCGACGGGAAGGCGGTGGCGGTGCTGGCGCGTGGCGAGGGCTCGCCGCTCCAGACCGGCGTGATGCTCCGTCCGCCCGGCGCGGCGATCGCGAAGCTGCCTGAAAAGGCCGACACCGTGCCGCCGGTGGTTGGCCTCGACCAGGAGCTGCTGCTGCGCTCGAGCGCGCCTTTGCCCACGAGACGGGTCGACCGCTCAATTCCGGTCGAACTCGTCGGCAACATGATGGGCTACAGCTGGGGAATGCCGATCAACGACATGGCCGGCGCGCCGGCGACGGCCGCGCGCGGCGAGCACGTTGAACTGGTGATGCGCAATGCCACGATGATGTCCCACCCCATGCATCTGCACGGACACTCCTTTCAGGTGACCGAGATCAATGGACAGCGGCTTTCTGGGGCGGTCCGCGATAGCGTTCTCGTTATGCCGAAGACCAAGGTGAAGGTCGTCTTTGACGCCGACAATCCCGGCCTGTGGGCGTTTCATTGTCACAATCTCTACCACATGGCCGCTGGCATGTTCGCCACCCTGGTGTATGACGGGTTCTCTTGAACCTCATCGTGCCCTCCCTCGCCTGCCTCGATGGCTATGCAGACGCCCTGAAACGCCGCTGGTCGCCCGACAACGTGCGCCTCGAGGCGACCGCCCGCGAGCACCTCGAGAGGATCGCCGAGGATCGGGCGGCGTTCGTGGCGTCGCTCGACGACCGCGAGGCGAAAGGCAGTCCGGTTACCCTGCCCGATGGATCCCAGGTCCCACGGCTGCCCGGCTATCTGCGCTGGATGTGGGACGGCGAGTTCTGCGGCTCGATCGGCTTCCGCTGGCAGCCTGGCACATCGGCTCTGCCGGCCCATGTCCTCGGTCATATCGGCTACGCCGTTGTGCCGTGGAAACGCCGCCGGGGCTACGCCACCCTTGCGCTGGCTTTGATGCTCGTCGAGGCGCGCAAGGAAGGCCTCGACTATGTCGAGCTGACGACGGATCCCGACAATGAAACGTCGCAGAAGGTTATTGCCACCAACGGTGGCCGGCTGGTCGAGCGCTTCCAGGCCACTGACGCCTATGGCGGCAAGGAAGAGCTGCGCTTTCGCATCGACCTGTGACAATGGCTATGGCTTGATGGCCGCGGACACCCACCCGCGAGAGCCAATATATGACCATTGAGATCTGGGCCGCCTTCACCGCCGCTTCGATGCTGTTGCTGATCATTCCCGGACCGACCGTGCTGCTGGTGGTTTCCTATGCGCTGGGCCAAGGCTGGCGCACCGCGCTGCCGATGGCGGTGGGCGTGGCGCTGGGCGACTTCACGGCCATGACACTGTCGATGCTGGGCCTCGGTGCTCTGTTGGCGACGTCGGCCGCGCTGTTCGCCGCGCTCAAGTGGATCGGTGCCGCCTACCTCATCTGGCTCGGCGTCAAGTTATGGCGGGCCGGCGGCAGCGTCGACGCCCAGCCGCGCACCGACACGGTGTCCGCGCTGCGCATGCTCGGGCATGCCTGGCTGGTGACGACGCTCAATCCCAAGAGCATCATTTTCTTCGTGGCCTTCCTGCCGCAATTCATGAACCCGCAGGCCGATTTTCTCACGCAGATGCTGGTGTTCGAGACCACCTTCCTCGCACTCGCCTTCGCCAATGCCCTCGGCTACGCGCTGGTGGAGTCGAAGGCACGCAGGATGGTCGCCAATCGACGCGCCATCGGAGTCGTCAACAAGGTGGGCGGCAGCCTGCTGATCGGCGCCGGCGTGGCCGCGGCAAGCTGGGGCGGCGCACGGAGTTGAAATTACGCGGCCTGGGCGTCGGGCGGCTGCGCCCTACCGCCACCCGATCGTCTCTTTGAGGAACGCGTAGCCCAGCGCCGAGAAGGCTGCGCGTTCCTTGTTGTCCTTGCCGTAGCCGTGACCACCTGCGGGCGGCTCGTAAAAATAGGCCTCCGCGTAGCCCATCGCCTGCAGCTTGGCGGCCATCTTGCGCGCATGGCCGGGATGGACGCGGTCGTCGCGCCGGGTCGTGGCGATCAGGATCGGTGGATACGGCCGCGCCGGCACCGCTTGATGATAAGCCGAATAGGTCCGCAGGAACGCCCAGTCCTCCGGCTTGTCCGGATCGCCGTACTCCGCGATCCAACTCGCGCCTGCCAACAGCTTCGTGTAACGGCGCATGTCGATCAGCGGGATCGTGCAAAACAAGGCGCCGAACCGCTCCGGGTAGCGGGTCAGCATATTGGCGATGAGCAGGCCGCCATTCGAGCCGCCTTCGGCGGCGATGCGGCTGGGCTGCGTCACCCCGCGGCGCACGAGATCCGCGGCGACGGCGGCGAAATCGTCGTGCGACAGGCGCTTGCCCGCCCAGCGGCCGGCATCGTGCCAGCGTGTGCCGAACTCACCGCCGCCCCTGATGTTGGCGGTGACGCTGGTGCCGCCCTGCTCCAGCCAAAGCTTACCGATCGACGGATTGTAATAGGGCATGGTCGACATGCCGAACCCGCCATAGCCGGTGAGATGCACGGGTGCATCGCCGGTCTCGCGCGCCGGGCCTGTCTGCACATAGGGTATCCGCTCGCCATCGACCGACACCGCCTCATGACGTGTGACAACCAGCCCCTCAACGCTAAAGGCCGGCGGAGAGCGCTTGAGCACGACCGGCCCCTTGCCCCGTGGCAGGAACATCAAGGAGGACGGTGTCAGCGGATCCTGCACGCTCGCGAGCAAGTCTCCATTGCTCTCGGACTCTTCGGAATCGAGCGGCCAAACGCCGACGACGCCGAGCTTCGGCAATCCCGAAAGCACCGTTCTCGTCCAGTCACCGTTCGCCGGCAGGAGGAACTCGAAGACCGGCTGCAGCTCATCGAGAATGGACAGGATCAGTTGTCCGTCGCACCAGAAAAAGGTTTGCAGCGCCCGGCGCGGTGCCGGCTCGAACAACACGGCGAAGGCGCGGTCTCCGGCGAGAAAGGTCGCCAGGGGGATCGCCAGCATGCTGTCGATCGGATAGGTGCGTTCCCCGACCGACCACGCCGTCCGCAGTCTGATCGCCAGCCAACCGCGATGTGCCGATACCTGGGCTTCTGGCGGCAAATCGAGCTTGGTCCGGGCGCCGGTCGAATCGCCCAGCCAGACATCGGCATCGAAAAAATCCCGCGCTTCGACAAACCAGACCGTCTCGGCGGTTTGGGTGTGATCGATAGCCCCGTTGGCGGCGACGCTCTCGAAGGCTGCTTCGAACAGGATGGGCGCCTGCTTGGCATCGCTGCCACGCCGCCACAGCCTGGCGGTCTTCGCATAACCGGACTGGGTGGCCTGCCCCTCCCCGTAGGAACTGTTCAGCAGCAGCGTATCGAGGTCGAGCCAGTCCGCCTCGCCCTTGGCTTCCGGGAGCCTAAAGCCATCCGTCACGAAGACTTTGCCTTCCACGTCGAACTCGCGCAGCACGACGGCGTCACTGCCGCCACGCGACAGGCGCAGCATCGCACGATCATGCGCGCCCGGCCGTATCGACGCCCCCGCCCAGATCCAATCCTCACGCTCCTGCGCCGCCAGCGCATCGACATCCAGCACCACCTCCCAATCGGGCTGCTCGAGGCGGAAATCGTCGAGCGTTGTTCGCCGCCAGAGGCCCCGGGGATGCGCCGCGTCAATCCAGAAATTATAGACGTAGGATCCCCGGCGGGTGATCAGCGGGATCTTGTCGGGCCGGTCGAGGATCGCCACCAGCGCATCCCTGTCGGCCACGAAACCGGCTGTGGCGAATTTCGCCAGCGTTCGGGCGTTCTGCTCTTCCACCCAGCCAGTCGCGCGGGGACCGTCTATCTCTTCGAGCCAGAGATAGGGATCGTCATCCGGCGCCTCGAGCGTCGGTCTTGCATCGATTGGCACGCGATGAGCTCCAGCCTGCTTTACTTTCGTTCGGGCTCGCTCACGAAGGCCACCTTGGCCAGTCCGGCGTGGGAGGCGTCGGCCAGGGTCTCGGCGACGAAACGGTAGGCGACACCCTGGTCCGCGCGCAAATAGATCTCGGGCTGCGGTCGCTTCTTGCCTTCCGTTTCGAATTTTTGCACCGCTTCCTCGCGGGTAATCTTCTCGCCGTTCCAGAAGCGCAGGCCGGTCGCATCGATGGAAAACTCGATCTTGTCGGGCTTCACCTGGTCAGCGTTGGAGCTCGCCTTGGGCAGGTCGAGCTTGACTGCGTGCGTGAGCAGCGGCGCAGTGACGATGAAGATCACCAGCAGCACCAGCACGACGTCGATCAGCGGCACCATGTTGATCTCGGCCATCGGCGCCGAGCTGGTTTTCCTGTCAAAACTGCCAAAGGCCATGGTCCGGTCCTCTCCTACTGGTTGGAAGCGAGCGAGAGGTTGCCGCCAGACTTGAGCGGCGTCACCTGGGCCGAGCCCTGCAGCGCCTGGCCCATCGACAGGAAGGTTAGCAGCTCGAAGGCAAAGGCATCGAGCTTCGCGGTCAGCACGCGGTTGGCGCGCGTCAGCCAGTTGTAGCCCATGACCGCAGGCAGCGCGACGGCAAGGCCGATGCCGGTCATGATCAGCGCCTCGCCGACCGGCCCGGCCACCTGGTCGAGCGCGCCCGAGCCGCTGATCCCGATGGCCACCAGGGCATGGTAGACGCCCCACACCGTACCGAACAGGCCGACGAAGGGCGCCGTAGCGCCGACCGTCGCCAGCATGGTGAGGCCGTTCTCGAGCGAGGTCGTCTCCTCATCGAGCACTTTCTTGATGGTCCGCGTCAGGAATTCCTGCGAGCTGCCGGCCTCCTCGAGCTTGGCCGCGCCAAACTTGGCGTGGTGTGCCTGGGCATGCAGCGAGTGCGTGGTGAGATGGCCGAAGGGCTCCTGCGCCCCGTGCAGGTTGAGTTCGCTCTGTACTGCCTCGAGCGAAGTGGCGCTCCAGAAGAAGGCGAGGAATTTCTTGCTGCGGCGCTGGCGGATGAGCTGGCTGATGCCCTTCATGATGATCAGGTACCAGGAGATCGCCGACATCACGACGAGCACGCAGAGCAGCACCCGCGCGACGGTATCGGAATTCTGGAGAAAATGGCCGAAGCCCAGGGCTGATGCGTCGGGCATGGAAACCTCTACTGCAAAACAAAATTGATCGGGATCAGCACCCATACCGGCTGCGCAACCCCGCCTTCGATATAGGGCCTGAAGCGCGCCTTCCGCACCGCCGCCAGCGCCTCGTCGTCGAGCGCCGGATGACTGGTCGATTTCTGCAGCGCTACCTGTGCCGGCCGTCCATTGGTGTCAATAAGGACGCGAACCATCGCCTGGCCGGTCTCACCGAGGCGCCGCGAGCGGACGGGATAGTTCGGGCTGGGCGGATCGACATACTGGACCTGAGAGGCGGCGACCGTTCGAGGCGCAGTCGATGCCGCCGGCGCCGGCGCGGAAGCCTCTGGCGCCACGGGAGCCGCAGGCGCTGGTTTGGGAGCCGCCTTGGGCGCAACCGGCTTGGCTTCCTGCTTGGGTTTCGGTGGCGGCGGCGGAGGCGTCGGCTTGACCTCTACCGGAAACTCCGGCGGCGGCAGATCGGGCGGCGGCGGCTCGACTGCCAATTCGACTTGGGGCGGAGGCGTTTCCACAGGCGGCGGGTCGATCACCGGCGGCGTGAGCTCCTCTGGCGGCGGCAACTGAGTTTCGGCCGGCGCCGGCGGCTGTTCCGCCTGCACCATGCGCACTTCCATCGGCGCCACTTCGCCGATGATCAGTTTAGGCGTCTGCATGGTGACCAGCGCCCAGCCACCTGCCACATGCAGCAAAACGATAGCGACCAGCAAACAGCGCCGAGTGAGCGATGAAAGAGGTTCCCGTTCGGCAGGCAGCGCCGCATCGTGAAACGCATAACTATCCAAGGTGGCGGCTTGGCTCACGACTGCACCGAGCCGAGCGCCAGCACCACGGTCGCAATGACCGAGACTCCGAAAATGGAGGCGCCAAGCAACCGCTTGCGGCTCGTCTCAACCCACAGGATGACACCGCTGATCGACAGGAAGATGAGGCTGCCGGCAAGCGTGTCGATCAGCAGGATCCAGGCGATCGGCATGCCGACGCCCTTGTGCAGATTGGTGAGGGTGGCCACGATGCCGTTCTCCGTCGTGCGCACGCCGACCGACTTGCTGCCGCTCCAATATTCCGCCTGGATCACTCTGTTGGGTCCGCCAAAAGTGAAGAGCCAGCGCTCAGGCTGCATCAGCGACCGATCTTCCGTCCAGGGTAGCGGCCGCGCCTTCTCGACGCGGACCACGTTCGGCGGACCGGCGATGCGCAACGTCTCTCCCAGCCATGTGCCCATCGTCGCCGGTGTCGTCGGAGCGGGGTCCGGTAACGTCACCTGCGCGTTGATCTGCTGCTGGTCGGGCAGTTCGACCTTAAGCACGGCGCGATGATTAAGCCAGAAGCCGCTGAATCCAGTCATCAGCCCCAGGATCGCTCCCCAAAGCCCGAACCAGCCATGCGTTTTGCGCACCCAGTGAACGAACTTGATCCGCCGCGCGCTGGCCATCAGGTCTCGCTCCACTGCCGCAGAAGGTTGTGATAACAGCCGATCAAAGTGCGGCGCGCCGTCTCGTCGGCGTCAGTCTCGTTCAGTTTCTGGATCGCGGTGTCCATCTCGAGCAGAATGGCGCGTTTGGCGTCGTCGCGAACCAGGCTCTGTATCCAGAAGAAGCAGCCGACTCGCACGCCGCGCGTGATCGGCGTGACCTCGTGCACACTGGTCGCCGGATAGATTACCATGTCGCCCGCCGCGAGCTTAACACCTTCGCCGCTGTAGCTGTCGTCGAGCCTCAGCTCACCGCCGTCGTAGCTGGCCGGATCGGACAGAAACAGCGTGGCCGAGATGTCGGTACGCAACTTGCGCCCGTCGTGCGGATGGATGCGCACACCGCCGTCGACGTGCTGGCCGAACCTCATGCCTTCGCTATAGCGGTTGAACATCGGCGGATAGACGATGTTGGGCAAAGCGGCACTTATGAAGGTCGGGTGGATTTCCAGCGCCCCGAGAATGATCCGCTGGCACTCCAACGCCACATCGGAACGCTCGTCGATCTGCTGGTTTAATTTTACCGGGGCGCCCTGGTAGCCCGCGGTGACAAGGCCATCCACCCAGGCGTCGCCGGCGCGGTCGAGAAGATCGCGCACGGCGTCGAGCTGGCTGGCATCGAGCACATTTGAGACACAGACCAACATGGTTCCTACTTTGTGACCCTAGAAGCGCTTGGTCAGGGTGAGCATGGCAGTGCGACCGCTCGCCGGTACGGCGCGGCCGCCGTCCGAGGCGATGATCTGATCGTAGAACTTCTCGTCCGTGAGATTGAAGACATTGAGGCGAATATCGAAGGTCGGGAAATGGTATGCCGCCATTGCGTCGAAGCGAAAGTACTGCGGCACCTGCACCGTGTCGGTATTATTGGCGTAGCGCTGCCCCATATACGTCATGCCGCCACCCAGCTCTATTTCCGGCGTGATGGCATAGGTCGACCACAAGACGGCGGAATAAGTGGGCGTGTTGAGCGGCACCATGTTCTGTGTGCCCACCGCGATGCCGTCGATGATCCGGGCGTTGAGATAGGTAAAGCCGCCAAAAACCTGCCACTGATCTGTCAGACGACCAGATATGCCGGTGCGAGCTCCCTGCACGCGGACGGTTCCGGTAGCGCTGAAGGTTCCATCCGGGTTTTGCGAACGCGCATTGTACTTGGTAATTTGGAATAATGCGCCGGTCAGCGACAGATTGCCCGAGAGCAGGTCGAGCTTGGCGCCCACCTCGTAAGACTCGTTGTTTTCCGGTGGCAGCGGCTGCGAAGTGCCTGTCGTCGAGACGAGCTGCTCGAGCGACGGATTGAACGACGTGCTGTAGGACGCGTAATAGGACATCCAGTTGGTCGGTTGCCAAATGACACCGCCGCGCACGCTGAGAAAGTTCACCGTCTGGCTCATCGAAGGTATCGTCGTGTTGCCGGGAACGGTGTTCGAGTTGAACGAATTGGACACGTTCGCCTGATAGATATCGTAGCGCAATCCGCCCACGAGCTTGAACTGCGAGGCAATGTCGATCGTATCGTTGAAATAGGCTGCATAGTCCTGCGCCGTGCCAGCCGCGACGTTGTTCGGAACCTGCACCAGATAACCTGGTGCACTGTTGTTCGGCATGATCGCCGTCGTACAGGCGGCATAGCCGGTCGTGGCGAACGTAGTCTGCATCGGCGCGCCGACGCAGGTGCCGTTCCGCGCGTAATTTTGATTGTTATAGCTCTCCCAGCCGACTTCGATGCCGGTCAGCAATGTATGCTTGAGCGGGCCGGTGTCGAACTTTGCAGTCAGTTCTGTGTCGTTATAGATCGAGAGATCGTTGATGTTGCGATCATGGCTTTGCTGGCGAACAAAGAGACTGCCAAGCGGCAATCCGCTGGTCGGCGTCGCGATGAATGCGCCTGTCGGTCCCACCACGCCGACAGCTTGAGGGGCGGTCTCGCGCACATTGGTATTGACGTAGTTGAACTGCGTCTGGTTGCGCAGCATGAGGTCCTTGGAGAATTTGTGATCAATCTCGGAACCGAGCATGATTATGTTCGAGTCTGTATAGTCGCTGTTGTAGCCGTAGGCGGTGTTGCGCGGCACATCGAGGGGGAAGCCGTTGAGAGGCGGAACGCCATAGTCCACCTGATCGTGATTTCTCTGAATCAAGGCATATACCGTGACTTCCGTCGGGGTGCCGATGCCGAACTTGTAGGAAGGCGCGATGCCGAAATCGAGCACGTCGTTCAGGTCGCGCGTCGAGACGGCACCTTGCTGGAACATCATCGCCACACGGCCGGCCGACGTTTCGTCGATGGGCTTGTTAACGTCGGCCGTGGTGCGCACCAGGCCATTGGTGGTAGCGGAAACCGAGACTTCAGTTGCGTCCTTGAGCGACGGTTTCTTGAATACCTGGTTGATCACGCCGCCGGTGGAACCGCGACCAAACAGCATCGAGGACGGGCCCATCAGCACTTCGATGGCGTCGAGCGCGAATGTGTCGCGGTAGTATTGGCCTCGATCGCGCATGCCGTCGATGTAGATGTCGGTTCGGGCCGAGAAGCCGTTCAGGTTGATATTGTTGCCGATTGTGCCGCCTTCAGCGGCGCCGATGGTGAGGCCCGGCACGTTGCGCAGTGCGCTGGTCAGCGAGGTTGCTCCCTGCGATTGCATCAGCGCCTTGTCGATGATGGTCACCGACTGCGGAATGTCGCGCAGTTCCGCCGGCAGCTTGGTCAAGGTGTTGCGTTGGTCGTTGAAATCCTCGCTCGGCCGCGCGCCCTTCACCGTGACTTGCGGCAAGGTCGAGGCCGAGGCACCCGCGGCGCCAGGCTCCGGAGGCTGGGCGTCGCTCGTGGTTTGCGGCGACGCTGTGACCGGGCTTTGCGGTGGTGTCTGGGCCATCGCCACGGGTGACAAAAGCAGACCGACAAGGGCGGTATTGAGCGGCGCGCGGTACCTCACGGAAAAATGTCCCCTTTTGTCTTAACGGGTTATTCAATGGCCGTAAGGCAATCGGGCGCGGCACTCGCAAATCATAGTGATTCGCATGTCCCTGTAAATGATAATCGTTCGCAAGTCGCGATTTTGACATCTCTCGATGTGCATTCCGAAATTTCTCTGCTGAAAAATAGCGCATGGAGAGCGCGGCAATCACGCCGCGGCTGCCAGAAGGACGCGCCGAAGCCTCAAACGAAATCGGCCGCCAGGACGGCGGCCGACTTAAATCTTTCAAAAATCTCTGGCGTGCTTGCTAAGAACGGCAAGCGCGCTTGCCAGCCTCCGCTGGGAGATCAGTCCCAGGCTGCGTCGGCGATCTTGCCGTCTTCCGAAAGGATCAGCGTCAAGCGATTCGGATCAGCAATATAGTCCGCAATGCCATCGGTCGGCCGGATGATGCGCAGCACCCAAGGAAGATCCGCTTCGCGCACAATATCACCCGCCGCCACCCCAGCCGGTGGCGTGGCGCCCTTCGCCAGGAAATACTTGCCGAGGCACTTGGCGCAATCGTTCTCCGGGGCCTTGAGCTCCGCATACCCAGGCAAGGTCTTCAACGTTATCGCATTGGTACCCGAACGCACACGGATCGCCTTGTAGGGATGACCCTCGGCGATCGGCAGCAACGCCTCGATCGGCATGAACGCTTCGAGGGGACTGGGCGTTGTCGGCGGCGTTGCCTGAAAGATCAGCTCGAGGACACCATCCAGTCCAACACCGCTGTTAATGGGCAAGAGATGAGCTGAGTGCCAGGCGGATGACGTCACCAGGCCGCGCGCCCGCACGACATCCATGCCTCCGGCACGGGGCGAACGGAGGACTTCCACGCTCGTCACGAGTATGACCGGCCAAGGCCGTCCCTGCTCCTCCGCGGTCGGCGGGGCGCCCTGAGCGCCGCTCGGGGGTGCCGTGCCCGTGGGCGGGCTTGCCGGCTTGGCGGCGGACGGTGCCCCCCCGGCTGCGGGCTGCTGCGCACTGGCACTGCCGGCAAAAACTAGCGGGAAGATCGCCGCCAACAGTGAAGCGCGCGCGAACAGAGATGATTTCTTCATGACACCCTCGATGGCAGTGCTGCGGCCGGAACGGCCTGCTGCGACGTATGCGTCGTTGACCCGCTCCGTGAGCCGGCCGACGCGAAAGTAAGTAAATCCGAAGTCGGCGGACCGTCCGTTGGGAGATCATTCTCGGCCCAGCTTTGCTCGAGCCGGTCGTAGGCTTCCAGGATGAGGTCGGTCGGTACGATTTGGGTCAAGGTGCAGTACGATGTCTCGGTACCCGTGAAGCTGCCGTTCTCAAACAGCTTGTTCACCGGAGCGCCGCCGCCGCAGACCGAGAAATAGGGGCAACTCGCGCTGCACGCATCGACGCCGGCCTGGATGTCCCGGAACAGCGCCGACTCCAGGCAGGTTTCGTAGATCTGCGCCAATGGGTGGGTGTTGATGTTGCCGAGCAGGAAGTCGCCATAGTCGACATTGCGCAGGCCGAGCAATTCCGGCGAGAAGCTCGACACGTTGCCGTGACTGTCGACGTTGATCATGGCGAGCGGCTCGACCTGGATGTTTCGCGTCGGCACCTCGTTAGGACGAAACACGCGCGGAATGGCGAGATCGATCTCGCGCAGGAATTGAACCCGACCGCTTGCCCGCGCAAGATGCCAGAACGAGCGCAGAAACGTCTCGTACCGCGCGCGCAGTTCAGTCCCGGCAAACAGGCTGGAAACGTGGTCGCCTTCCGACTCCTCGACATTGAAGCAGATATGGTCGATGCCTTCCGAGACATAGAAGGCGAGCAGTTCGTCGGGCATCGCCAGGCTGTCGCGTGACAGCACTGAAATCACGTGGAACGGCACCTTCTCCGCCCGCAGGCAACGGATTCCGGCGATCGTCTTGTCGAATGTCCCCTTGCCGCTGCGAGTCTTTCGATGGACGTCGTGCAATTGCCGCGGACCGTCGATGCTGACACCGACGCCGACACTCCAATCCCGGAACAAGGCGCACCACTCCGGATTGATCAGCGTGCCGTTCGTCTGAAACGCGTGCCTTACGACGACGGATCGGGGCCGCATCCGCTCGATCGTCTCAAAGGCCTCGCGATAGAACGTGACAGGCACGGCAAGCGGTTCTCCCGCGTGCCAGATCACCGTGATTTCCGGACAGGCCCAACCCGACGCAAACACCTCGGCGAACAGCTTCGTCACGGTGGCTTGCGCGATGACATGCCGGTTGTTCCGGTCAGGCAAATAGCAGTAGGTGCAATTGATATTGCAGAACGCAGTGGGCTGGATGACCACCGTTCCGATTTCGGGCCTGCCGATCGGCATTTTAAGACTGGACGTGGCCGACACCAGCCTTACCAGTTATGCCAGCCGTTGTGCCAGCCATTCCCCCAAGGGTTGAACAGGTTGAGCAGGCCGCCGTTGCCCCAGCCATTGTGCCAGCCGTTGCCCCAACCGCCATTGTGCCAGCCTCCGTTACCCCAGCCTCCGTTGCGCCAACCACCGTTGCGCCAACCGCCGTTTCCCCACCATGCCAGCTGGGTTTCCGGGCCTGTCGAAAAATTCTCGCCGTCTTCGGCAGTCTGGCTCATCGCTTCGGACACGGAAAGCCGGATGGCCTGAAGTCGCAGAGCGACCAACTCCGATTTGTCCGCGGGGGCACGGTCACTATCGGCCGTTGCCTTCGCTTGTACGCCAGCGGATGCGAGACTGACGGACAGGCCAAGTACCCCTGCCGGCAGCAAAGCAGCCAAGGCGCGCAATGAACGACGATCTTGGGCCATCTCTTCTCCCCCAACCCCTTTACGTCCGAAGCCTCGAGAACGAAAGGGACGCTGACATTGCTGTCATGAGCGGCAGCTTAATCTCAGTTCCAATCGGCTGACAAATGAAACTTTGCCAGCTTCGATAATCTGAAAGGCGCCGATGGCGCGCCCGGCTGGATTCGAACCAGCGACCTACCGCTTAGAAGGCGGTTGCTCTATCCCCTGAGCTACGGGCGCCCGCCGGCAGGATAGCACAACGCGCCTGCTCAGGTCCCTCAGTGGGTCCAACGACCGACGCGAGTGTATGCAAAATTGTCGGCGTAGGCCTTGGGTCTCACCGGCCGACGATGGGTTTCTTCGACTGTATATTGCCAGCCGCGCTTCTCGGCATAGGCCTTGGCCTCGTCGAGTGTGGCGAAGGTGAGCCGCACCTGTTGCATCATGTCACGCGAACTGGTCCAGCCCATCAAGGGATCGATCTCCTTGGGTCCGGGCTCCGATACCAGCACCCATTCATGGGTGTTTCCTGGACCTGACTGCATGGCCGTCTTTGCCGGCTTGAGGATTCGAACCTTCATGGTCTCCAACTCTGACGCGTGGTCGGGGCGGCCGGATTTGAACCGACGACCTTCTGCGCCCAAGGCAGACGCGCTACCAGACTGCGCTACGCCCCGCGCCGCAAACGTTTGACGACGCGGCGTTTTCTAGCAGCGGCGACGGCCAGCCGGAAGGACAAATTCACGCCTCTTTGCCCCCTGCCCGATTTCTGCCTCGCGCCAGAGAATGGTAGGATCCGCCATGTTCGACCAAACTCCCGAGCGCGGCGGCAGTGGGCGCGCGCCTTCCATCAACGTGCTGGGCGGCCTTTTGCAGGTATGCTCAGCCAAGCCTTTGACCGGCTTTTTCCGTGATGGCTGCTGCAACACCGGGCAGGAGGATCACGGTCTTCATACCGTATGCGTGGTGATGACCGAGCCTTTCCTTGCTTTCAGCAAGGTACAGGGCAACGATCTCAGCACGCCGATGCCCCAGTACGGTTTCGCCGGCCTGAAGCCGGGCGACCGCTGGTGTCTGTGCGCAGCCCGTTGGAAAGAAGCTTTCGATGCCGGCCGTGCGCCCGATGTCGTGCTCGAGGCGACCCACGCCGTCACGCTTCAGGTGGTCTCGCTCGACGACCTCAAGAAGCATGCGGCGCCCGCCGGCTAGAATGTCCCCCGCTTAGAAAATCCCGTCGACCTCGCCCTCTGGCGTAAGACCGATGGCTTCGGCTGCCGGCACGCGCGGCAGGCCCGGCATCGACATGATCTCTCCCGCCATCGCCACCACGAAACCTGCGCCGGCCGACAGCCGCACCTCGCGGATCGGCAGCGTGTGGCCGGTCGGTGCGCCGCGCACTTCCGGGTCGGCAGAGAAGCTGTACTGCGTCTTCGCAATGCAGACCGGCAATCGGCCGAAGCCCTCCTCCTCCAGCGTTTTCAACCGCCGCCTTGCCGGGGCGGTGATCGTGATGCCCGAGGCGCGATAGATCTCGCGGGCGATCGTCTCGATTTTGCGCGCCAGAGGCAGGTCGTCGGCATAGATGGGCTTGAACGCCGCCTTGCCCTTGGCGATGGTCGCGACCGCCGCGTGCGCCAGCTCCTCGCAGCCTGAGCCGCCCTTCGCCCAGTGATCGCACAGGATCGCGCGCGAACCCGCGACTGCGCATTTCTCCTCGATCATTTTCAGCTCGGCCGGGGAATCGCTCAGGAAGCGATTGATGCCGACCAGCACGGGCAAGCCGAATTTTCCCAGGTTGTCGACATGGCGCAGCAGGTTGGGCAGTCCGCGTTCGACCGCGCCCACGTCCTCCATGGCAAGCGACTTCTCGTCTGCGCCGCCATGCAGCTTGAGCGCCCGCACTGTGGCCACGACCACGGCGAGATCGGGCTTTAGCCCGGCCTGACGGCATTTGATGTCGAGAAACTTCTCGGCGCCAAGATCGGCGCCAAAGCCCGCTTCGGTCACGACATAATCAGCCAGCGCCAACGCCGCCTTCGTGGCGATCACCGAATTGCAGCCATGGGCGATGTTGGCGAAGGGCCCGCCGTGGATCAGCACGGGGTTGTTCTCCAGCGTCTGCACCAGGTTGGGCTTGGCGGCATCCTTGAGGACAGCGGCCATGGCGCCGGCGGCATTGAGATCGTCCGCGGTCACGACGGAGCCGTCGCGGCTCTCGGCCACGACGATGCGTCCGAGCCGCCGTTCGAGATCCTCGAGGTCGCTGGCCAGGCAGAGGATGGCCATGACTTCGGAGGCCGTGGTGATGTCGAAGCGGGTCTGGCGCGGGAAGCCGTTGGCGACGCCACCCAGGCTCAACACCATGTCGCGCAAGGCGCGGTCGTTCATGTCGAGAACACGCGGCCAGAACACGCGGCGGGCGTCGATGCCAAGCGCGTTGCCCCAATAGACATGGTTGTCGAGCATCGCCGCCAGCAGGTTGTGCGCCGTCGTGATGGCGTGGAAATCACCGGTGAAGTGCAGATTGATGTCGGCCA
>WNFR01003281.1_pt1 | contig 16815 bp, 19 predicted proteins | sample 5400221 | NCBI WGS metagenome assembly WNFR01 (sample SAMN13153357, study PRJNA577476) | soil metagenome | isolation source: 40 cm soil under Madrone tree | place: USA:California | collected 2016-06-14
CTGGCTTTGGTCAACCCGCGGCTGGTCTATTGCTCGGTGACCGGCTTCGGCCAGGACGGGCCATACGCCAAACGGCCGGGCTATGACGGCATCTTTCAGGCCATGGGTGGTTTGATGAGCGTCAGCGGTTATCCGGACGAACCGATGAAGGTCGGTATCAGCATGGTGGATATCCTCACCAGCCTCTATGCCGGCATCGCCATCCTAGCGGCACTGCGACACCGCGACGCAGCGGGCGAAGGGCAGCATATCGACCTGTCCCTGCTCGATTGCAGCTTGGCGTCTCTTTCGCACTTCGCCATGAACTATTTGGTCTCGGGGGTCGTGCCGACGCGGCGCGGTAATGGCGGATTCGGCGGCGTTCCCTCGCAGGCCTTCCAGACCAAGGATCGCGGCATCTTCATCGTCGCCGGCACCGGCAAGCAGTTCTCGGCTCTCTGCAAGGCAGTGGGCCGCTTGGACCTGTTCGCGGATCCGCGCTTCAACACCACCGCCGGCCGCATCGAGAATCGTTTGGCGTTGCTGTCATTGTTGGACGAAGTGTTCAAGACACGGACGCAGTTGCAATGGCTGGAGTTGCTCGAAGCTGCTGATATCTCGGTTGGACCGGTGAATGAGTTGGCTGACGTATTTGCCAATCCACAAATTCAGCACCGCAAAATGCTGGTGGAAACGGAACACGCCCTGGCCGGTACGATCAGACTGCTGGCCAATCCGATGCGCCTGTCGAAGACACCGATCACCGCGTATCCGGCGCCGCCGCTGATGGGGCAGCACACCCGTGAGGTGCTTGCAACCGTGCTCGGGCTGGACGCGGCACAGCTCGACAACTTGGCACAGAAGCACGTGATCTAAGCCATGGATCTGCGCTTCACTGTTGAGGAGCGTCGGTTCAGGTCACACGTGCGCGGGTTCATTCACGATCATCTGCCGCGCGATATCCACGAGAAGATGCTCGATCACCGCGCGCTGACCAAGGAGGATGTGGTCCTTTGGCAGCGGATTCTCAACCGGCGCGGTTGGGCTACCCCGAGCTGGCCGAAAGAGTGGGGCGGTCCCGGCTGGAACGTGGTGCAGCGCTATATATTCCTCGACGAGCTACATCAGTTCCCGGCTCCCGAACCGCTGAGCTTCAACGTCTCCATGATTGGGCCGGTCATCGGTACCTTTGGCACTCCCGAGCAGAGGACACACTTGCTGCCGCGCATCGCGAATCTCGACGATTGGTGGTGCCAGGGCTTTTCCGAGCCGGGTGCCGGAAGCGACTTGGCGGCGCTGACAACCACCGCTGTGCGTGACGGGGATCACTACGTCGTCAATGGCACCAAGATGTGGCAAGGCATGGGCCATCGCGCTGACTGGATGTTCACGTTGGTGCGCACCGATCGTGCCGCAAAGAAGCAGGCCGGTATCAGCTTTTTGCTGATCGATATGAAATCTCCCGGCCTTACCGTGCAACCCATCATCACCATCGACGGCCATCACGAAGTCAATACGATATTTCTCGACAACGTGCGGGTACCGGTGGCCAACCGCGTCCATCAAGAAAATCGTGGCTGGGATGTTGCCAAATTCCTGTTGGGCAACGAGCGCACCGGCATCGCCCGCATCGGTATGTCCAAGTACCTGCTGCGGAGGGCGCTGCGCATAGCGGCCGAAGTGCCGAGCGGCGGCGGCACGCTGGCCGACGATCCCGGCTTCCGCCGCCGCGCAGTCGAGATTGAGGTGGAGCTAAGAGCGTTGGAAGTGACTCAGATGCGTGTGCTGGCCGCGATGAGGGAGCACAGCGACGAGCCAGACCCACGTTCGTCCATACTCAAGGTCAAGGGCGTGGAACTGCGCCAAGCGGCGTCGGAGCTGCTGCTGCGTGCGGCCGGCCCGCTTGCGTTTCCAGCCGAGGGCGAATTCGATCCGCCCGGTCCGGCGTGTCCGCCTGCCGAGACGGAATGGTCCAGCACGGTGGCGCCGGTGTACTTCATTCTGCGCGCCGCCTCGATCTATGGCGGTTCCACTGAAGTGCAAAAGAACATTCTGGCGCAGGCTGTGCTCGGCCTCCCAAAGTGAGGCCGGCGTGGACTTCAATCTAAGCGAAGAGCAAGTACTGCTGAAGGACGTCATCGATAAGCTGATTCTGAAGGAGTACAGCTTCGAGCAGCGCCGCCGCTACGGCGTCACTCCCGAGGGCTGGAGCCGTACTTTTTGGGGGCAGCTGGCACGGCAAAGCTTCCTGGCGCTGCCGTTTGCGGCGGAGCACGGCGGACTCGACGGTGGCCCGCAGGAGCTGATGCTGGTAATGGAAGCTCTGGGTCGTGGTCTCGTGCTGGAGCCGTACTTCGGCAGCGTGGTCGTCGCGGGAAGCATTCTGCGCCACGGAGCCAGTGAGACACAGCTCGCACGGTTGGTGCCGCGGATCGCGGCGGGTGAATTGTTGTTGGCATTGGCTCAGAGCGAGAAGCAGTCGCGTTATGAACTTGGCGACGTGCTGACTGCCGCCGGTACTGATGCGGATGGGTACGTGCTCAACGGCGCCAAGATTGTCGTCGTCCACGGCGATTGCGCCGACCTATTACTCGTTCCGGCACGCAGCAGCGGCGGTCAGCGCGACCGCGATGGGATCAGTCTGTTTCTGGTCGGTGCCGATGCCGCCGGGCTGCGCCGGCGCACATATCGGACTCAAGACGGACTGCGGGCTGCCGACCTGCACCTAGATGGCGTGCGTGTCGGCAAGGAGGCGCTGATCGGCCCTCTCGGGGGTGGGCTGACAATTCTGGAGAGCGCAGCGGACGAGGCCATCGCCGCGCTCGCCGCCGAGAGCGTGGGCTGCATGCAGGCGCTGCTGGATTTAACGGTGAATTACTTGAAACAACGGAATCAGTTCGGCGGCCCGATCGGGCGCTTCCAAGCGCTGCAGCACCGTGCCGCGGAGGTGCTGATGGAGCTGGAACAGGCGCGCAGCATGGCCATGTATGCCGCGCTGATGGTGAGCGAACCGGACCCGATCGAGCGGCGGCGCGCGATGTCGGAGGTGAAGGTACAGATCAGCAAATCCGGGCGCTTCGTGGCGCAGCAGGCGGTTCAGCTGCACGGCGGAATCGGCGTCACGGAAGAATATGCCGTCGGCCATTACTTCAAGCGGCTGAGCATGATGGAAGCACTGTTCGGCGACAGCGATCATCATATGGCCCGGCTGCAAACGCCTGTGGTACATCGCGGGGTAATTCGGTGAAGAACCTCCGAGATGAGGCGGGATCTGCTTCCGGCGCATTCGATCGTCCACCTTGGCACCTTGGCTCATTTCATGAAGGGAGATACCTTATGCCTCAAGTTACTCTTGGCGCCCGCTCGATTGCTGACGATGTCCTTGCGGGAGTCGATTTGGTGAACAAGACCATTCTCATTACGGGATGCAACAGTGGCATCGGGTTCGAGTCGATGCGGGCGCTCGCGGCGCATGGTGCTCGTGTCATTGGCCTCGCGCGGACACTTGATGCCGCGCGCCAGGCTTGCGCGAAAGCCCGTGGTTCAACAACACCCGTTGCATGCGATCTTGGCGACTTCGGCTCAATCATCTCCGCATCCGCAGCGGTACGTGCCATCGGCAAGCCACTGGACGCGATCATCACGAACGCCGGAATCATGTGCCCGAAGGCGCTCGAGACGCGGTACGGCGTCGAGCTGCAGTTCCTGGTCAACCACATCGGACACTTTCTATTGGTGAACCAGTTGTTGGACCTGGTGCCGTCCCAGAGCGGCAGAATCGTCGTTGTCTCCAGCAGCGCAAGTGTCAATCAGGCGCCGAAGGAAGGGATTATGTTCGACAATCTAGATGGGCATATTTTCTATAAACCGTTCACCTTCTACGGTCAATCGAAGTTGGCCAACGCTCTGTTTGCGAAGGAACTGTCGCGACGGCTCAGCGGCCGTGGCATCGCGGTAAACGCGCTGCATCCGGGCGCTGTTGGTGGAACGAGCCTGCAACGTAGCCTCGGCTTTCCATTCAACCTCATCATGCCTGTTGCGAGTCTATTTATGAAGTCGATCCCGCAGGGGGCTGCAACCCAGGTCCTCCTGGCCGCAAGCCCGCAGGCCAATAACATCACCGGCGAGTATTGGGCCGATTGCAAGATCGCGCGCGGCTCGAAATACCTGTCGGACCCGCAGATGGCGCACCGTCTGTGGACCGTGTCGGAGGAGATCGTCGCGAGCCAAGCCGGAGCGAGAGGATGAGCCCATCAACCGTCCCCGACATCCGCGGTCGCGCCACCGAGATTGGCGATAATTTCGATTCAGTGATGCGGCTCGGACGATCGGCGGTTGCGACCCATGATCTCGCAAGGGCGCGGGACTATTTCGAGCGTGCGCATGTCATGGGGCACGACTGTCTCCCCCGGCACCTCGAAGTTCACCGCGCGCTGTTATTGCTCGCTTGGAAGACGGCAAATCCATTGCTGATCGCTCGCGAATTGTACTCGCTCGTGGCCTTGCGCCTAGTCGGGGTGTTTCTGACGAGATGGTCCTTGCGCCTGTGAGGGTTATCTGCTCTCTCGTCCAAGTCCCAACCTAAGCGGGTACGAGTCCGCGATGCTTCGGGTACTACAAAGACTTCCAACAGGTTTCGCGTGAGGAGAGTTTCAATCGTATTAGGCATAAGAGGTCTCCACAATGCGGCGCATCGGGACACACCAATCGTTTCCCGTCAGGCATAACCTTGCCCTCGCACCGTGCGTGACAAGTCAAAGCTATCCTCGAGCATCTGGAAGCGCGTAATCTCATCGCCCGAGATCGTGAGGACGATGGCGAACTGGGAATTGATTATCTTGCCCGAAGATTTGATCCGCGTTGCGAGTTCACCCACGATCACGGCCCGGTTTGGGCTGCCAAAGATGTCCTCGACTTCGAATTTGACAGGCTCTGTCAGCACTCGGATCTCGCGAAAGAAGTCTGCTGCGGCCTGACGCCCGGTTTTGTGTCCGATCCAAGGGAGCACACCCTCATCGCCCTGGATTTCGAAGCGAAGATCTTCGGCGAACATGGCGGCGAGTGTTTCGGGGGGGCGGCCCCCGCCAATGCCGGCGAGAAGCTGCTGGGCGATCGCGATATTCTTGTCATGGCTCATGGTTGTCCTTTTGGAGTTGCTAGTTCGAAGGCTCGATCGAGGGCTTGAATTCTTCATCAAACCTGGGTCTTTCCACCGTCCACAAACAGTTCAGTGCCCGTGATGTAACTCGCGTCCTCGGACGCGAGAAACGACACGGCCTTCGCGATTTCGTCCGGTTGTCCGACCCGGCCGAGAGGCGTCAACTCCGCGATTTGCGCTTTCAACTGCTCGATCTGCGCATCGGATAATTTGAGCTCGGATTTATAGGCGGGGGTGACGACGGCACCCGGCACTACGATGTTCACGCGAATATCGCGTCCTTTCAGATCGGATGCCCACGTTCTGGTGAGCGAGCGTAGGGCCGCCTTCGTGGCGGCGTATACGCCAAAGGCGGGCGCGCCCTCAACCGACGAGGTCGATCCGGTAATGACTATTGCGCTACCGGGACGCATCAAGGGAAGCGCCCTCTGCACGGTGAACAACGTGCCTTTGAGGTTGATACCGACATACTTTTCAAACTGCGCTTCGGTGACCAAGGGCAACGGCGTGAATTCTCCTCCGCCTGCATTGGCAAACAGAATATCGAGATGACCTTCAGCCGCCTGGATTTGTGAATAAATGCGATCCAGGTCGGCCACGCTCGCGATGTCGCCCTGTATGGCCTTGGCGCCGCGACCAATCTCGTGTACGGCGGCGTCCAATTCAGCCTGCCGTCGGCCCGTGACGTAGACCGTTGCCCCTTCGCGCGCGAACCGCTTGGCGGCCGCAAGTCCGAGCCCGGAATTCCCTCCGGTGACGAGTACGATTTTTCCAGCGTGTTTGGTCGCGTGGATGTTGCGGTATTCAGATTCGTTCATTTGTCCTCCAAAAGCATTGATGATCCTGGATCGAAGTCTATTAAGGTCATTTGAGACAATAAATGGATAAGTATGGAATGTTTATCCATATATGTGGATAATTGGGATCTTGGAGGAAAGCTTTCATGGACCACCTGCAGGCGATCAGGGCTTTCGCTCGTGTCGTCGAAACCGGTGGTTTCACCCGCGCCGCGGACTCACTGCAGATGCCCAACGCCACGGTAAGCAAGCAGATTCAGCAACTCGAGAAGCACCTAGGGGTGAAGCTGCTCGAGCGGACGACGCGACGCGTCCGTGTCACGAGCGACGGCGCCGCCTATTACGAGCGGATGCGTCATCTCTTGGCCGAACTGGATGAGATCGAAACGACGTTGGGTCGGGCGCAAACCAGGCCCCAGGGTCGTCTGCGGGTCGATACCGGGGGCTCCACTGCAAGCAAGATATTGATTCCCGCCTTTCCGGAGTTCCAAGCGCGGTATCCGGAAATACAACTCCAGCTCGGCGTCACGGATAGGACGGTCGACTTGATCGGTGAAAACATCGATTGCGCAATTCGTAGCACCGCGCAAGATCCGGCCTTGATTGCCCGGCGCATCGGCCTTTTACCGTGGACGATATGCGCAAGTCCTGCTTATCTTGCTCGACACGGCATGCCGACCCATCCACGACAGATCGTCGATGAGGATTTTCCCGTGGCGGGGTATTTCTCCAACTCCAGCGGCATCGTGCAACCGATCGAGTTCCTGGTGCGTGACGAACCGCTCCTGATCGAGCCCAAGCACAGCATTCTGGTCAACGAAAGCAACGCGCATCTGGCATGCGCGCTCGCAGGCCTCGGCCTGGTTCATACGCTCGACTTCATGGTGCGACCTTCGATCGAGAGCGGCGAGTTGATCGTGGTGTTGCCAGAATACAGCCCGAAACCACTCGAGGTCTTCGTCGTCTATCCACCGAGTCGTCAGCTGAGTACGAAGGTGCGCGTCTTCATCGAGTGGGTTACGCAAATCTATGACCGGCTGGGGCCGCCGTAGGGACCCGCCTTGTGGGCGAAAGCCGAGCATCCCCTCCAGCCGTCTGGGGGCACCGCGAGCATGAACAGACGCGATTCTGAGATTACTGTGGCCACTTTTGTGTTGCCAACACAAACCGATTATCGCGGGGTTTTCTCGACTTCAACAGCATACGACATTCGTAAGGTATTGATTGATATGAGTCGTGTCATCGACCTACGAATTCGTAATGCGTGGGTCAGGGGTTCGAATCCTCTTTGCGCACCATCCCCACTTCCAAGAACGTTTGCCGGAGCGGCGCAAGATGATGGAAGCGTGGGCGGATTATCTCGACGGGCTGCGCGCGGGCGCGAACGTGGTGTCCTTACGTAGGGCGGGTTAGCCTAAGAGCAGCGAATTCCGCACTGGACTATTTGCTTGATGCGATCGTGAGCGGGCGAATTACTCGAAGTAATTCCGGCAATCGGGTTTGCGCCAAATCCCAGACGAGCTCATGGTCGACGTCTGCATAGCCATGGATGAGTATGTTGCGAAAGGCGATCAACCGCCGGTAGTCAGGAATCAGCTCAGCGCTGGCCACGTCGATCTTAGCCAGCTGCGCTGTTGCTTCGCCGATGATTTCAAACTGACGTTCGACCGCGGCTTGCATCATCGGATCGGCAAGATACTGTTCTCGGGTCTTGCCGGCGATGAAACCCTGAAGTTGGGTGGCCGCGCGCTCGATATCGAAAAGGTACTTGCGAACCTCGAGCTTCATGTCAGACAGCGTGTGCCGGATAGAGCAGTTGGCGAGTTGCGCGAAGGCTCTCAAGGAAAAAGGGATTGCGCACCGCGCGCTCGACGACCAAATCCACCGGTCGGTGCAGGAGGGCACTCAGGTCCTCGAGAAATCCGAAGTATTGGTCGGTGTAAGACCCGTTCGGGCTCTGATCGAACTCCACCAACAGATCGACGTCGCTGCGCGCCGTGTCGAAGCGTTCGGAATCGGAAGCTGAGCCAAATACTTCAAGCCGCCGCACGCCATACCTACGGCAGAGCGCGCTGATTTGCTCACGATGTGTATTCAAAAACGGATGCATCGCACGAGATCCTGGTTGTCTGGCCGTCAGTGTAGCGGAATACCCAGCCGGGCCCGAAAGTAAGACTCTCGGTACCATTGAGGTTAGCCTGAAACCCATTGTTCGGCGCTTGCAGCCGAAGGCCGTCCGCGTCGGGATTTTACGAAATACACTCAAAAAGACCATTGATAGTCAGTATATTCCCTACTACGATGGTGTACAAACGTGCGTACACTAGGCGAATCGCTGGATTTGAATGAAATCCGGCGCAAGGTGGCCGCGAATATGGCTAAGCACGAGGTTGGTGTACCGGAGGCCCCGGCGAGCGCAAACGATATGAGGCACGCTAATGCGTAAAGAATTTGACTTTTCCAAAGGTAAGCGCGGGCCGGTAGTCGCCCCAGTCAAGGGCAAGACCCGCATCACGATTCGGATCGACGACGACCTTTTGGCTTGGTTCAAGGACCAGGTTGACGCGGCAGGCGGCGGCAATTACCAGAGCATGATCAACTCTGCGTTGCGTGAACATACCACTCGCAAGAAGGAGCCACTGGAGGCCACGCTGCGCCGGGTGCTGCGAGAGGAATTGCGCGCGACGACCTGATCTTCCGAGCGGGGCAAGCCTCGCCTCGACACCCCCACGGTGATCCTGGCGGCTTTCGGTTTATGCCGCTCAGTCTACACGGCCCACGAATGAGGTCTTCCGGCGGCGTCCGATGCGGTTAAGCTAGCGGCAGGACCATATTTACCGGACCAATTGCGGTAGTAGTACAAAGGCTGACCAGGATTTGAACTTACACTGTCGATGCATCTTTGCATCGACCATGAAGTTGCGCGACTTCTGCGGTAGTCGCCCGTGCTTGGTTGTGCTTCGTTGTGCCCCGGATTCGAATTCCAACGGGAAATCCGGCGAGCGAGGTTGTTTAGAGTCAAGTGATTGCGATTGCTAAATCATCACCCATCGAGCTACGAAACGGGAAGTCGAGCATTATCTCGAAAAATTCGGTAACAATCGTCCCAGCAGTCTCCAATTTCAATGCTGGTGACCGATCGCCCATACGTAGGCTGACACCGCTTTCAAGTCCGCGGCAGAGAGAGGAGAGCCTCCCAGCGGCGGCATGGCGCCCAGATGCTTTTTCGGCGTAGCGACGCCCTCCGAAATCGTCTTGGTGAGGCCCTCGAGACTTCCATCGCTCCAGAGCCACGCGCCCGCCGTCAGGTCGGCGCCGACGGGGCTGCCTTTGCCGTCGGAGCCGTGGCATCCGGCGCATGTTCCGTTGCTGACTTGACCGTGATATATACGGGACCCAAGCGCCACTTCCGCTTGGGTTGCGCCCGGTGGCGTCGGCAGCGTGACTGCGTGCTCGAGCCCGGCATCGGGATGCACACCTTCGGGCGGAAGGGCCTCCGAAGAGGACGCCGCCTGAACCCGAGATGCCGGCGGGGAGGCGAGCGCTGCATTGGGTCCACCATGATAGGTCACGCGCCAGATTCTGCCGTGCACGTCGTCCGAGATATAGATGGCGCCGTCGGGACCTTGCGCGAGTCCTGAGGGGCGAAAAGCAGCCCGACCTGGCTCTTTGATGGGTCCGGCAAATCCGTCCGCGAAGACGATGAATTTGCCGGCTGCCTTGCCGTCTTTCATCGGTTGAAACACCACGTTGTATCCGTCTTGCGGCGCCGGCGCGCGGTTCCACGAGCCGTGGAAGGCGATGAATGCTCCGTCTCGGTAGACAGCGGGCAGCGCGGGATTCGATGCGATCAAGAGATCATTGGGCGCCCAGTGCGCCGGGAAGAATGCGACTGGTGGAGTTCTCGTCGCGCACACACCCACCTTCTTGCCGCCGTCGCCGCCATACTCGGGTGCGAGAACCAGTTTCTCCTGGAAGCCGTCGAAATAGCAATCCGGCCAACCGTAGTCATGACCCTGCTCGAGTCGAACGATTTCCTCAGCTGGAAGATTCGACCCGATCTGTCCTTTGTAGAACTGCTGCCAGTCTTCCGCGAGTTGATCCCGCCCATGTTGCGTGACGAAGAGTCTTCCGTCGGTGTCTATCGCAAAGCCTTCGCCGTTGCGAATGCCGCTGGCATAGCGTTCCGCGGCCGAGAACTTTTGATCGGTTTTGTTCGCGTCGTAGCGCCAGGTGCCGCCACGGGTCTCCTTCTCCGTGCAGGGCTGACGGCCCGGCGAGTTGGGCACGCGATTCTTCTCCTCGCATGCGTTGGTAGCCGTTCCCAAATCGATGAACAAGTTGCCCTTCCCATCGATGATAAATGGGTGCATGGGATGATCCCCCGTGATCGGGAGCCCTGAGACGATGACCTCGCCCCTACCTGAGGGAACGATCTCCTTCATCGCCAAGGCGTACCGCATGATCCGGTCGTTCACCTCCGCGTATATAGCGTCCCGATAGAGCGCGATGCCGGTACCTCCCGCCGCACCCTCCGCCTTGCTCTCGCCGAATCGTTTCACGACATCGGCCTTGCCCGTGTTCTGGGTATCCTTTAGAGCGACGAGAAAGCCGCCGGGTGGAATGGGATCCGAGTTGTAATAGGTGCCGCTCCAAGTGTTGACGTAGACAACGCCCGAAGGCGCAACCACGAGGTGTCTGGCGTGTCCGATGTTGTCCGCGAAGATGCTCGCGCAAAAGGCCGGTGACAATGAGATGCCTGTGCCGGTATCGGGACAACCTGTGGTGGGGGCTGCGTTGACCGTTCCCAACCCGACCAGAATCAGCGCAACAGCCAACCAGTGCGCGACGCGCGCTGGGTTAGCCGGGCTCACAGAATAAAGCATTGGAAGTTTCTCCTTTAATCACAAACCAAAATCCTCGAGACCACCCACCACCTTCACTGAGTTCTCAATGGGACGGAGAAGATGCGAAACGGCAGGTTTGGCGACTGACCCTTCTTGGCCGGATCGAAGACATACGCGAGCTGGCCCTCGCTGACCCAAGCGGTGTGCCCGATCACGGTGACGCCCGTCGGAACCGCATAACCGTCTTTCAATGTTTCGATCACTGCGCCGTCCCCCTGGATGCGCATCCGATCCAAGCGGCCAGCGCCCTCGATGATCAGAAATTCGTTGCCTCCAAGTGGTCGAATCGCATCGGACAGCGTCAAGGGACGAGACGGCTTGAGCTTCGTGACTTTACCGGCCCTGCCATCGGCAACATCGACTCGGAAGAGTTCGCCGGTCGTGTAGGTATCTACATACAAGCTCCCGCCGGTTCCGAACGCAATGCCGTCTAACCCAGCACCACCGGCGGGCGGGGCAAGCAACGGATCGTTGGCCCATACCTCCAGCTGATTGCTGCCTGGTGACAGTCTCAGGATCTGGGGTGCCGCCGAGTTGGTCACGAACGCAGAACCGTCCGCGCCTATCGCAATATCGTTACAGAGAGTGTGATCGCCGGGTAACTTGGCGCTTACCTTGCCTTGGCCCGTCTTGAGGTCAAATCCCTTCAGGACACTGCCGTTCTCCGTACTCGCGATGACGACGCCAAGCGCCGACATATCGTTTGAGCACGCCCACAAAGTGTTCGATCGTTCGTCCGCGAGTACGCCGAAGATCGATCGACTGCCGAAAGCGCCGGACTTGATCCAAAGCTCGGCTTTCGCAGCACCGGGCTTGATCCGAATAATCCCTCCGGAGCCTAAACTCCCGACGTAAAGGGTACCGTCCTTGGTCGAGGTGATGTTCTCGGGAAATACGCGGTCCCCGGGTAGGTCGATCGATGCTGGGGCGGCGAACGCGTTCGACCCCATTAGGCAGGCTGCAATGCTCACTGCAGCAGCGCACCGTGCGAAGGACGCACCAAGACGACAGGACGATTTGTGAGATTGCATAGGTGGTTGATCCCGGCGCGCGATCATCTGGCGCGCCGCGCGAACGCGAGCACGTAGACCTCGGATCTGATGACCGGAAGTCTGTCGTCAGAAAGCTCGATTCCATCGGTGAGACGGTTCGGAAGGAACAACAGTGTTTTCTGCACCTCCAAGGTGTTGACGGATGTGTCAAGGGTCAGTACGCCGAGGTCGACTACCTTGCGATCGGCGGGCCAGGGCTGGCTCGGATCCTTGGTCTGGTCGCCGGGCGCGGCAAGCTGGGCCTTGAGATGGAACACGACCGGCCTCTTTGCGATGCGTTCCGGCAGGTCATCGACAAGAAAATCGGGAGGTTTCCTGGCGGCCTCCTCGGCAGTCAGAGTCACGGCATTTTCCGGAGTCATGACGTAGCGTACCGCCTGCCTGTGTCCGGCCTTGTCGACGAAGATGAAGGCGTCGATGCCGTGGTACTCCTGGTCCGCAAAACTGTTCGGCGTGGGAGCAGAGCCGAAGGATGCGGGGAATGCCGGGTGGCTGGCGGTGAATTCATCCAGCTTGGTCGGCTTGGGTGCATCAGCGGGACTCTCGCTTATCGCCACCAGCAGATCACGAAACTGCTCTCCGGTGGCCACCGGGAAGAACTTCACCGCCAGAATCACCATATCCACCTCGGTCCCGTCGGGCATGTGGAATTTGATGGCCATGCCCTTGGGATTGCCGGAGGCGCCGTCCGGGACGGCCGGAAACCCGCCGTCGTTGGAAAAGCGTACGGTCACGGGAATTCTGCTGCCACTAAAGAGTGCTGCGCGGCTCAGTGCCGACGCTGCGGGCGTGGCGACAAAGCTGCCCTCCGCGACCACGCCTTTGGCGTGGTTGACGCGAAAGCCCGGATGGGTTCCGTAGATCTTGTAGAACGTGTCCACGATCTCGGTCACAAGCGCAGCGTTGTCGGCGCCAGCTAGCGTCGAGGTCAACAGGCTTGCCGCCGCTACTGCGATCGCCAGCGGTATCTTGTACTTGAACATCTTACGTGACTCCTTGGTTCGTCGAGTCGCGGCTATTGAGCGAGAGTGCCGGTGTAATACGGCAGTCGCTTCTCAACTTCCGGCTTGGTCTGCAGACCCATCTCCATGAGGCGCTTGATGTTCTGCTGGGCCTGCGGGCGGTGGGCCGAGTCTAGGAACGCGCCCCATTCAGCGCCGATCTCAATGTCAGACGGCAGAGTCGGGATGTCGACCAGGCGCTTGATGGCGGCGATGGCCTGCTTGTCGAATCCGGCGATGCGTCTGGCCATCGTGTCCACGAATGTGTCCAGCTCGGCGTCGGGCAGCGCGCGATTGACGTAGCCGTAGCGCTCCGCCAGATCGCCGGAGATGTCCTCGCCGGTGAGCAGCATTTCCAGTGCGCGGCCGCGCCCGATCAGGCGTGGCATTCGGGCCATGGGGCCGCCACCAGGCACCAACCCCGCGCCGATTTCCCACTGCGAAATGACCGCCTTCTCGCGGCTGGCATAGCGCAAGTCGCTTGCCAGGGACAGCTCGCCGCCGACGCCGGTGGTGCGGCCGCGGATCGACACGATCGACACGACCGGCGCGCGGCTCAGGCGCACCAACATGTCCGGTATCGCCGGCAGGCCGGTCACGCCGGGCGGAATGTCGGTCGTGGCCGACAGCGGCGGAACGAAGTCGTAGTGCGTCAGGAAGAATCCAGGCACCGCGCTGTCGAACACGACCACCTTTACCTGCGGGTCGTTTTCAAGTTGAGTGATCGCCTCGTTCAGTTGAGGAATGGTCTCCGGCCCGAAAAGGTTGAAAGGTGGATTGTCGAATGTGATGTGCCAGTACGCTGGTGTGAGGCGCTCGATATGCACCTCTTGCCTTGGCGTTGCGCCCTGCGTCGCTGTTGACTCGGCGAATGCGTTCCGACCATGCAGAAAGCCCGTGATCGATACTCCGTAGACCAACCACATGATCAAATTCAGATGACAATTCCGGCGCATAGTTGCTTCCTCATAGATTTAATCCCCGTGTCTCTCCGATGGAGAGCATCAAAACAGAAATTCATGGAGGGATGGATAGCACCAAGGTATCGACCAATACCATGGTGCAGGAATGTTGCATCCCATCGAACCGCGGTGTCGCGCATGAACGTCCACCAATTCGAGGTCAACGTTTTCGGCGCAGTGGCAATGTTCAAGGCGGTGCTGCCGTCGATGCGCGGGCGCATCTCGATACCATCGTCCAATGGATCTGTCGCCGGCCTTCCGCTCAAATCGCCATGTGTAGATTCCGGCATCGAGTTGCACCGCTGGAGCGGACGATGAAGGAGATCAACGGAACACCGAATCGTGCAAGCGCCGAGCCTGGCACGGTTTTTACCGGCCCAACAAGGGGCTGCTTCGCACTAACTGGGGAGTCAAATCCGTGTCGCATCATTACTCTGGCCCCGAATGGGGATTCCCTCTTGGGGACGCCCGCTTGGACCTCACCGATCTGTACGCCTTTCCTAAGCCGGCGGACACTGGCAAGTCAATTCTAGTCATGAATGTGCATCCCTCCGTGGGCGAGAACCCGCTGGGGCCAACCATCACCGAGCCGTTCGCACCCACGGCGCTTTACGAACTCAAGGTTGACACGGACGGCGATGCCGTCGCTGATATCGCGTACCGCGTGTGCTTCTCGTCCTCCGAAGACGGTGCCCAGAGAGCGACGCTGCGCCGTGTTGAAGGCTTACAGGCAGCCGGGACCGGAGATGGCGGACAGATTATCGTCGAGGGCGCGCGGGTCTCAACGAGCTCCGAGGCGTGGGTGACGAACGCCGGCGACTATCGATTCTTCGCGGGTTGGCGAAGTGATCCCTTCTTCTTCGACAGGCGGGGCGCCTTGAACAACTTTCAATTTACCGGCAATGATTTCTTCGCCGATATAGACGTGTGCAGCATCGTGCTGGAAGTACCCAACTACGCACTAGGTCCGAAACCGGTCGGTCTATGGCACCGCACGCTCGTCCGGGCGGAAGGCGCGCGTGGAGGGTGGGTCCAGGCGGAGCGTGGCGCGCGACCCGCGCAACTCTTCCTAGTCCTCGGTCTTTCGGAGGCAGAGAGAGATGCGTACCTCACTGGCGAGCCGAAGGACGATGTCCGTTTCCTCGCCGCCTTCGCGCACGCGCTCGAGCACACGGGTGGTTATGCGCCGCAGGAGGCAATGCGGGTCGCAGGGACAATGCTGCCGGAGATCCTTTGCTATGACCCTGCCCGCGCGGCATCCTTTCCAGAGAATGGACGGGCACTCACCGACGACGCCGTCGATGCCTTCTTGGCGATTCTGACAAACGGAAAGATAACGGGGGATAAGGTCGGGCCCCACAAGGATCTGCTGGTCGAGTTCCCATACTTAGGACCCCCGCACAGAGTTAAACGGTGAGTCACGAAGTTCAATACAGATCAAAGTCCGCATTTAAGGTTGGTGATGTGAGCTATGCGGGGCAGCCTTTCGAATGACCTGCTTTTCGGCTTCGTGGCGACCAGCTGCGCAGCGATCACGGCCACATTCGCGACCGGTCTGACCTGGACCAGGTCGATCGCAACATCGATGTTGCTACGTCAGGCGTTGGAATATGGGCACACGCAACGCTCGCCTTCCACCTCTCTCCAACCAGCGGAGAGATCTTCACGGTATGGGCGGTGGCGACGTACACTCTCTCTTCGAGATCGGTCATTGTGGCGGCTCCTTGGAAAGAGAAATGTCTCTCGCATCTATACAATGCGCATGTCGATATGCAAAACACAGCGTCGATCACAACATAGGCTGAGATGCGAATCGATTGCACGATGGTAGCGGTCGTTACTTTGGTAGGTGGTAGATCGTCATCGGATCGCGACCGGTACGAAGCTGGTCCGATGGTGACTTATAGTTCGCCGGTTTTGAATTGTGCCCGGCCGTAGCCAAAACTCCAATCTTCATCCGCGTTGGTAACAATGGATACGATTACGTCGCTCGATTCGATTCCGCAACGCACTTTGAGGAGTCGGCAGAGCTCGTCGAAGAATGCTAGCTTGGATGCCTCACTACGTGGCCTCGTTGTTATCGAGACAAGTACAACTCGATCCGTTCGCGGTATCGCAAGGCCGGTATCCTGGAAGACCACATTTGCGCGACGATGTTCGTGCACTACTTGGTACCTGTCGCGCTCCGGAATACCAAATGCAGATACGAGCGCTCTGTGCGATGCATCGAGAAGTGAGGCGATCTCCGCCTCATTTCGACCTTCAATGAGATCTAGTCTTACCAATGGCATATGCGTTCCTTAAACTGAGAGATAGGGATCCAACGACGGCGCTGCTGCTTAAGGTGAATCTTCGACAAAGCCTCTTAACAACGCAGCGATCTCGTCGGCAGCTGTAGTCGGGCGCGATCAAGTGGTAGTGATCGGCAAGCCGCATAAGCAGAGGCTCAAACATGCGCGAGGATGACGGCAGTCCATGAAGCAAGAGAATCGTTGGGGCATCTATCGGCCCCGCCTCTCGATAGAAGATAGAGAGCCCATCCGCATTTACAGTGCGATAAGAAATGTGCGCCGGCATATGTCATTCACCTCACAGTTGTCAGAGGCGCACTAACGGGCACCTCGAATATCACTACTATCCAAGGATCCTGAGTCACTGCGCGGAGCCCAAGCTCCTTGTGTACTTCGATGCAACGTGCCCGATTACATCAGACGCATCCGAACGAGGAAATTGGACCAAGGTGTCGGCGACACCATGGTCGCTGTGAGAGCCGAGGCGGCGTGCGTATGGCGACATATAGACAGGCGTTCCGGCAAGGAACTCGGGAGGGTCCTGTGACTGTCGCTCGCGCGGCATGCGCGAGCCAATACCGATTCCGGTCAGCCAGATTGCAGCACTTTCAGTGCTATTAGCCCAGGCCGAGTTGCAAGGCTTCGGTAACACCTTGGTGCAATAGATT
>WNFR01004966.1_pt1 | contig 16815 bp, 15 predicted proteins | sample 5400221 | NCBI WGS metagenome assembly WNFR01 (sample SAMN13153357, study PRJNA577476) | soil metagenome | isolation source: 40 cm soil under Madrone tree | place: USA:California | collected 2016-06-14
CTCGCTGTTGACCGCGATCCGCGAATTCAAACGGTCAACTTCATCGCCTCCGACAGCGCGCTGCGGGTTATGGCCGAAGAGCTTGGACTCCGGGGCCGCAGCAACCTCATCGGCCAGGTGTTGGGACGTGGCCGCGTTTCCCGCAAAATCCATCAGCAGGCGAACGCCGATATCGGCGCTAACATCGCCAGCGGTTCGTATCCGACGAACGCGATTGTCGTCATTCCATGCAGCGTGGGTACGCTTGCCAGGATCGCCAACGGCATCGCCTCGCATCTGATCGAGCGTGCTGCCGACGTTTGCCTCAAAGAAAACCGTCCACTGGTCCTATGTGTCCGCGAAACGCCGCTCAACAAAATTCACATTCGCAACATGTACCGCGCCGCCGACGCCGGAGCGACCATCTTTCCGCTCATTCCCGCGTACTACTTCCGCCCTGCCACTTTCGACCAGATGGCCCACGAGTTCGCCTGCCGCGTCCTCGCCCACATCGGCCTGCCACAATCCGACGCCTTCCACTGGAAGGGGTGACTTGCTTCGCGTCGAGGAGGGAACCTCGCTTCTTCAACGTGGAATGAGTACGTTCTGGGGGGTGAGTTTCAGTCTAGAAGCGCTGGGGAAGGCCAAATAGATTTCGACCGGACATGTCCTTAAGGTCGGAGCGGAGCTGTGGTGTGTGGCGCGGGCGCCCCGCGCGCGAAGGCGGGAGCATCCTCGCAGGTCGCTCTGTATCATTAAATAAGTGCGGGAATTCGCCATCTCGATTGTTCGAACCCTTCGTGACCATGGCCACCAGGCCTTTCTCGTAGGCGGGTGCGTACGCGATTTACTCCTCGGCCGTGAGCCTTCCGACTACGACATCGCCACCGATGCCGTCCCTGACGAAGTCATGCGGATTTTCCCGGAGACTTATGCCGTCGGCGCACAGTTCGGAGTCGTGCTCGTCCCCCTTCCGAAAGAACAGCGCAACCCGAGTCAAAGCGAGACCATTGAGGTCGCAACTTTTCGATCCGACATCGGCTACTCGGACGGCCGTCATCCCGACGAGGTCCGCTTCACCCGAGATCCCAGCGAAGACGTTCAACGCCGCGACTTCACCATCAACGGCCTGCTGCTCGACCCGATAAACAATCAGGTGCTCGACTTCGTGGGCGGGCAGAAGGACCTCGAAGCCAGGAGCATCCGTGCTATCGGTGACCCAGCGCTGCGCTTTGCCGAGGACAAGCTCCGCATGTTGCGAGCGGTCCGCTTTGCCGCTCGTTTTGAATACACGATCGAGCCTGCAACTTTCGCCGCCATTCGGCAGCTTGCGCCGAAAATCCATCAGGTCTCGCGCGAGCGCGTCCGCGATGAGCTTACGAAGATGCTGACCGAAGGCCATGCCCGGCGTGCCTTCGAGTTGCTTTATCAAACTGGTCTGCTGCACGAAGTTCTTCTTGAGATCGAGGCCATGAAAGGCGTCGAGCAACCGCCCGAGTTCCATCCCGAAGGCGACGTGTTCGTCCACACCCTGTTGATGCTTGAAAAACTGCCGCAGCCCTGCCCGCTAACGCTCGCCTGGGGAGTGCTTTTACATGACGTAGGCAAGCCGCCAACCTTCCGCCGTGCCCCTGACCGCATTCGCTTCGACGATCACGTGGACGTGGGAATGAAAATGGCCGAGGCAATCTGCCGCCGATTGCGTTTCTCGAACGACGACACCGAGCAAATTCTCGCGCTTATCGATAACCACATGCGCTTCGGCCATGTTGAGCGCATGAAGGCTTCAACATTCAAGAAGTTCATTCGCCTGCCCCGCTTCGAGGAGCACCTGGAACTGCATCGCTTGGACTGCGAATCCAGTCATCGGAACCTGCGTGTCTACAATCTGGTCCGCGAGAAAATGGCCGAGTTGCCGCCCGAAGCCGTCCGCCCTACGCCGCTGGTTACGGGAAACGACCTCATCGCCGCGGGGTATAGTCCGGGCCCCCGATTCAAGGAGATTCTTTCCGCTATTGAAGATGCTCAGCTTGAGGGCCGCCTGCGCTCCAGGGACGAAGCCTTGCAGTTAGTTTTTCGTGAATTTCCGCGGGACCACGCTGTGACATCCTGACAAACAGGCCGGCAGGATTTTTTCTGTGGAAAATTTTGTCAAGAGCCTCGCGGTAGCTGAACAAAACACGGGGAAAAATAATTTTCGAAAACGTGGCACAATTTCCTCCGGGAATTGCTATTCTGAAATTAGAGGGTACGAAAGCGGCCGCCCTCAACGCGTACTGACATTCGTGCAAGCCGATCCCGGCAGCATTCAACGGATGTTAAAATCGGAATCTCCCGTGGAACATGCAGCTCCAGCTCTCGAAAAAATTGTCGGCAACAGGCTGCGCCGTGCTCCAGATGCTCCGCTGCTGGCCTGGCCGCTGGCTTGCGGGTCAACGGTTGCAGCGCGGACCCGAGCTTTGGACTTCGCACGTGGCGTGCTGCGGGTTGAAGTCCCTGACGCAGGTTGGCGGGCCGAATTGCAGCACCTGGCGCCGCGGTATTTGGCGGTAATCAATCGTTACGCGGCCGTCCCGGTTAGCAGGGTTGAATTTGTCCTGCGGACAGCAAAGTCCGAAGGGGCGTAACGGCAACGAAACTTCAGGCCGCCCTGCTTTCATTGGCATTCTGATTCTTGCTTCTGAATTACTTATGAAGGTCACCGAAAAGGACGTCACCTATGTTGCGGATCTCGCCAATCTCGATTTGACGAACGATGAACGCAACCGCATGGTCCGGGATTTGAATTCCATTCTCGGGCACGTGGATTCCCTCAGCGAACTTGATACCAAAGACGTTCCGCCGATGGCACAGGTTTCTGACCGCTATGGTCTTGATGAGTTGAAGAAGGGCAGCGAGCGTTTCGCGTACGCCAGCCGCGACGATGTACGCGACGGACTGCGCAAATCGCTGCCACACGACGTGGCACTCGCGAATGCGCCGGATTCTGACGGGACATTCTTCAAAGTTCCGAAGGTGATTGAAAGGTGAATGCAGAAGTCAGCGTTCTGAAAAACTGGCTTTGCTTCTGACTCTGACTTCTTAATCCCGAGTTTGCATGGATCTAAACGCACTCACAATCGACTCCGCCCGCGCAGCTGTCGCCGAGCGCAAGACCAGCGCCACGGCGTTGGCTGAGGCCTTCTACGAAAAAATTGCGAGTGATGATCCCGAGATCGGTGCGTATTTAACGCTCTCGAAAGAGCGGGCTATGGCAACGGCCGGTCAGATAGACAGCCTCGCTGAGAAGGGCGAAAAACTTCCTCCGCTCGCCGGCGTGCCAATCGGAATCAAAGACGTTCTGGTCACGAGTGGAGTTCGCACTACCGCAGGGTCAAAGATTCTGGGCAACTACGTTCCGCCCTATGACTGCACGGCTGTCGCACGCCTCGAATCCGCAGGTGCGGTGGTGCTCGGCAAGCTCAATTGCGACGAGTTCGCCATGGGGTCGTCGAATGAGAATTCAGCCTGGAAGCCGGTACATAATCCGCGCGACTTGAGTCGTGTACCTGGCGGTTCATCGGGAGGATCCGCTGCTGCCGTTGCTGCCGACATGGCGGTCGCGACTCTTGGCTCGGACACCGGTGGTTCCATTCGTCAGCCGGCCTCGTTTTGTGGAGTTGTGGGGCTGAAGCCAACTTACGGGCGCGTCTCACGATATGGCTTGATCGCATTTGCGTCGTCGCTCGATCACATTGGTCCGCTGACCAAGACCGTGAAAGACGCCGCCACTGTCTTGCGTACGATCGCCGGACGCGATCCTATGGACTCAACTTCAGCCGAGCTGCCGGTGCCAGATTATGTTGCCGAGCTGGATAAGCCGGTAAAAGCCCTCAAAATCGGAGTTGCGAAGGAATATCTAGGCGAAGGTCTAGATGCAGAAGTTCGCAGCGCAATCGAAGCTGCAGTTCAGAAGCTGGCAAGCCTGGGATGCGAGATCGTTGAAGTCTCGCTTCCGCACACGAAGTATGCGATTCCGGCTTATTACCTGGTAGCCACCGCTGAGGCCTCATCGAACCTGGCGCGATTCGACGGCGTTCGCTATGGACATCGTGCGGCGGCCGTCCGGTCACTCTCAGACATGTATCGCCGCACCCGTGACGAAGGGTTCGGCGCCGAGGTCAAGCGTCGCATCATGCTGGGCACATACGCCCTGAGCGCCGGATACTACGACGCTTACTATTTGAAAGCGCAACGTGTGCGCACGCTGCTCACTCGCGACTTCGAAGAGGCATTCAAAAAAGTGGACGTGATCGTTGCGCCCACCAGTCCCACAGCGGCATTCAAGTTGGGTGAAAAAGTGGACGATCCGTTAGCAATGTATCTGGCGGATATTTATACGGTGACAGCGAATCTCGCCGGGATCCCGGGAATCTCAATTCCATGCGGTCAGACGCGCGAGAAGCTGCCAATTGGAATGCAAATCTTCGGCAAGCACTTCGACGAGGCAACAATCCTGCGCGTTGCCAACGCGTATGAGAAGTCCGTGTAGCCGAACTTAACGCCGTTCTTTCTCGTCCCTTTACTGAAATGTCATCCTGAGCGAAGTTGGTCGTTCGCCTGGCGAACGACCAACGCAGTCGAAGGAACCCCTATCAAGTTGGAAGTTGCACAGGCGCAGTAAGGAGTTCTCTCGTGCTGGTAGCCGGAGGACAGGGGTTATTCGACTCCGCACTTGTCCTTCGAATGCCGACAAGCTCTCGCCAGAATGACACACTCCCAGTACGTTACTGACTTGCAAAGCATTTGATCCGCAGAATCGAATGCCCCTGATTTGACAAGTTGACTAACCGCGAACGACCCACGACCCACGACCCACGACCCACGACCCACGACCCACGACCCACGACCCACGACCCTTAACAAACTCTTCCACATGGAGAAGCTATGAAAACACGTTCCAACTCGAAAGCACTTCTCGTCCTCGTGCTGACAATCACAATTGCCGCCACCGGATGCAGCGCACAATGGCTCAATATTGCCTTGCAGGACCTGCCCGTACTTACCCAAATGGCATTGAACATTGCCACGCTGGTCAGCACTCTGGCTTCGGGACAGCAAGCCAGTGCCGCCGACACCGCCGTAATCCGAAATATTTCGGCTCAGGCTAGCCGCGATTTGAATCTGCTGCAGACGCTTTACGGCGAATACAAGGCAAGCCCTAACGGAGCGACTCTGCAAAAGGTTCAAAGCGCGATCTCTGATCTCAACCAGAACCTGGCCGCGCTGCTCGAATCCGCGCATATCTCGAATCCAACGCTGTCGGCACGCGTCACCGCTGCGGTAAATTTGATTCTCACCACGATCAACAGCTTCGCGGCACTCATGCCCCAGAGTTCTGCTTCGACCTCGCGTAAACAGTTCGCAATACCGCTCCCTGGTGCGAAGGACCTGAAGAAGCAGTGGAATCAGCAGATATGCGCTCCCACAGGAAATCCCGCAATGGACGCGGCTTTCGTTCACTGCGTGCTGCAATAGGAGCGTCGATGCCCGTTCCGGTTATTGCTGTAACGAATGCTTCTACTTGCCTGTCCGATGCTCAGGTAGAACCCGTGCTTCCTGCGTTGCAAAAGCAGGTGAGCGAGCATTTCAAAGCGTATTGGAGCGTGGATTGCACACTCTCTTTTTTGCCGAAGGGACAAGCCTCTGACTCCCGGTTGGTGGCAGATCGTTATCGCCGACAATCCGGATCAGGCTGGCGCACTTGGTTATCACGAGATGACCCGGGCGGGAACTCCCCTGGGAAAAGTCTTTGCAAAACTGGATCAGGACAACGGCTATGCCTGGACAGTCACGCTCTCGCACGAATTGTTAGAGATGCTCGCCGACCCGTGGATTAACTGGTGCGCCGTGGGGAGTGACAGCAGGATATATGCGCTTGAAGTATGTGATCCCGTCGAAGCCGATAACCTCGGCTACAGGATTGACGGCGTGCTGGTTTCGGATTTCATCACCCCGGAATGGTTCGAGCCGACAGAGGCCGATCGGTTGGATTTTAGGGAGCACGTCTCAAAAAACCTGCAGCTTGGGCGCGGAGGATACATCTCTGTTCTCGATCAGCAGAGCGGCTGGACACAAATCACAGCAAAAGGTGAGGGCGGACCTCCGGTGGTATCTGGCAGCCGCAGGCAAAGAAGAAAGCTGATTCGACCGGCGTGGCAGAGAAGTGAGAGATAGGACTCCCACGGCGAAACGGACGGCTACTTCCTCCGCCAGCGCACGCCGTCCTTCGTTTGCTCGACCAGAATGCCGGCGGCGGTGAGTTCAGCGCGGATCAAATCGGAGCGAGCGAAGTCTCGGGCATGGCGCGCCGCTTTCATTTCGGCGATTTTCTGATTGATCTGCTCATCGGATAGCGCTATGGAGCGGAGAATGTCCAGCAGTTCGGGGCTGATATCTTTTTCATGTCCTTCAGCCTTGGCCCATTCGAGAGCCCGCTGCATCTTCGGCGCGTCATCGTCGTTCAAAACTGCAAAAATCTCATCAAACTGATTGAGCGCAGCCAGCAGTGGCTGCACGTCGTCCTTTCTTATGTCTCCTGAATCAATCGCGGCATTCGCCATGCGGATCATGTCGAAGATTGCAGCTTGGGCCTGTGCCGTGTTCAGGTCGTCGTCGAGTGCATCTCGCAAGCGCTTCGCGGTATCTGCAGCGAGCGATTTCACGCTCAGATTCGATCCCTCGGCAAACTTCCCGCTCGTCAGCCGTAACTGAAAGTTGCGTAGTCGCTCAACCGATGTGGATGCCTGCTGTAGTCCGTCAAAAGTAAAGTTGAGTTGATGGCGATAAGGGACCGACGCCAGCAGAAATCGAATGGAAGAAGGTTTGTGGCCTTTTAACACCAGGTCGCGAACGGTGAAGAAGTTGCCCTGGCTCTTCGCCATCTTCTCGCCTTCCACCAGCAGGAAGCGTGCATGAAACCAGAAGCGCACGAACGGTCTTCCAGTGACCGCTTCCGATTGCGCAATCTCATTCTCATGATGAGGGAAGATGAGATCCTCGCCACCGGCGTGTATATCGAAGCTCTCTCCGAGCTCCTGCATGGACATGACGGAGCACTCAATGTGCCAGCCGGGACGTCCAGGGCCGATCTTACTTTCCCAAAATGCTTCGCCCGGTTTTGGCGCCTTCCAGAGCGCAAAGTCGCGAGCGTTGTCCTTCTCGTATTCGTCCAGGTCCACGCGCGCGCCATCCTCCATTCCGGCGAAATCTTTTTTTGAGAGCTTGCCGTAAGCCGGAAATTTCGCGATCCGAAAATAATACGATCCGTCTTCGGCTCGATAAGCAAAGCCCTTCCGCTCGAGAAGCGCGATAAACTCAGCCATCTCCTCAATATGTTCAGTGGCGTAGACCAGTTTTGGCTGTTCGATGTTGAGCACGGCAGCATCGTCGAGAAATGCTTTCTCGTATTTTGCGGTGTACTCCTGCACTCCTAGTCCAGCCTGAGCGGAGTTGCGGATAATCTTGTCATCCACATCGGTGATGTTCATCACGTGATGGAGTTTGTATCCGCTCTGCCGCAGATAACGGCGCAGGATGTCAACCGCGACAAAGGTGCGGAAGTTGCCGATGTGCCCGTAGTCGTACACCGTCGGCCCGCAGGCGTACATGCGGACCTGATTGTTCTCGATCGGCTGAAATTCCTCGATCTTCCCGGAAAGAGTGTTGAACAGGCGAAGGGCCATAGTTGTGAAAAGAACCTCAATTCTAGGGGGACGAAAGAAAAAGGGTCAAATGGATGTGTTTTGTTCCTGCGCACCCGCCGCATGCAGCCGTCGCCCGACGAGATACACATAATGCAGCCCGGAAATGATGGTGAACATGAAAGTCGCCCGCAGAAAAGTTGTGCGCGCCACCCAAACCCACTTATCGTGGTCCACTTGCAGCAGCATGACAAAAACAACCGCAGCCACTTGAGCGAACGTATTTGCCTTCCCGAATATGCTTGGGCGAAAGTCGCGAAGGCCAGCGATAGTGTAGAGCACCGCGCTCACCACAAGAATGCAGATGTCTCGGCTGAAGACCATCACGGTAAACTTCCACGGAATTTTGTGCACAATGGAGAGCACAAGAAATACCGTGCTGAGCAGCATCTTGTCCGCGATAGGGTCGAGATACTGACCGAGAAGCGTTTGTTGCCTTAGCGTGCGCGCCAGCAGCCCATCAAGGCCGTCACTGAGTCCGGCAAGGAGGAATAAGACAAGCGCCCACCCATAGCGGCCATCCAGCAGCTTAATAACAATGAATGGCAGAAATGCCATGCGCGCCAGAGTGAGCTGGTTCGGCGCGCTAAGGATTTGCGAAAGCTTGAGGACAGCTGCATTCGGCCTGGGGCTCGCGGAATGGGCTGCAGAGGGCACGAAATGATTGTCGCTGGGAGAGATAGTGATTTGCAACCTGGGGGTTGCCCTGCGCAAGCGTTTGCGCCGGAAGCAAATTGGCCCGTAAAATGGGACTGTCCCCCGTTGTAGGCGCGTAGCTCAGTTGGTTAGAGCGCTACCTTGACACGGTAGAGGTCAGGAGTTCGAGTCTCCTCGTGCCTACCATTTCTTCCATACGTTTAGAGAGAATCGCCAAAATTCTCCAGCCCGTGATTCGGTGTACTCAGTTCACATGAACCGCAGCACCTACCAGCGACTCCGTCTCGTATTAGGGCTGCACCAGAGGTTCTCCGGTCGTCTTCAAGTGCTGGCCTAGAATGCCCGCTACAACCGCGCTAGAGGTGTATTCGCTTTTTGTTCGCCTTGCCATAAAACACCAAGAACTGGTCGGTGAGCGTTATTGATTCCATAACAATGTCGGCTCCCACGCCCGATTAGACTTTGGTGGTGCAAACCAACCAAGGCCCGGGAGAAAGGAGCCAACATGATTATTGTAGGGTGTGACTACCATCCGGGCTTCCAACAAATTGCGTTCATGGACACGGAGAATGGAGAACTGAAAGAACGACGGCTGCAACATCGCGAGGAAGCCGAGAAGTTTTATCGCGAGCTGGCGGCACAGGGAATGAAGGTGCGCGTGGGGATGGAAGCAAGTGGGCATGCGCGCTGGTTTGAACGACTACTGGCGGAGCTGCAGATTGAGCTATGGATCGGGGATGCCGCCGAGATCCGTACGAAGCGAGTACGCAAACAGAAGACGGATCGCCAGGATGCGCAGCTGATTCTGAAACTAATGCTCAAAGATGACTTTCCGCAGATCTGGGTAGCGAGTCGGGAGAATCGTGATCTGCGGCAACTACTGTGGCACCGACACCGGATGGTGCAGGCGCGCACGCGGATCATGAACCAGCTGCAAGCCGTAGCGCTCAACGAGGGCCTACGCTGCAAGAAAAGGTTGTGGGGGGGAAGCCGGACGGGAACAACTGGAGGCATTCCAGTTAGCCCCATGGGCGAGCCGACGCCGGCAGGATTTGCTGGAGTTGTTGGATCGCCTGAATCCAACGATCGCCGACCTGACCCAGACGATTGAGCAGGAAGTGGAGAAATGTCCTGAGGCACAGCGGCTGAGGACGCATCCCGGTGTAGGTCCCCAGACGGCATTGGCCTTTGTGCTGATCATCGGGAGAGCGGATCGGTTCCAGTGCGGCAAGCAGATCGCGAGCTATCTGGGACTGGTGCCGTTGGAGGAATCGAGCGGGAATCGGCGACGGCTGGGGCATATTACGAAACAAGGCAACTCACTGTTGCGCTTCCTGATGGTGGAAGCAGCGCAAGTGACGGTGCGCAGCATCCCGGAATGGCGCAGTAAGTATTTTCACTTGGCGATGCGGCGAGGGCGGAAGATCGCCAAAGTTGCCATGGCCCGCAAACTGGCGGTTCGTTTGTACTGGATGTGGCGCCAGGGATGGGATTATGAGCAGTTGAAAAAGTTCGGTCCGCACGCGGGACAGCCCGAAAATCGCGATGGTGTGCAATAGGGCACCGAATAATTGACTGGGTATCCCGCTCCTCTTCACGGAGGAGTTCGAACTAGTAATCATGATCGACGTTATGACCGAAGAGATGCATGGGTCGGACTGAGTTCCAGACCTGACTAGATTGCGAGCGAGCCTTGGGTTGGATTGGCACATCTTCAACTAGAGCGAAATGGCGCGCTCTTCGGAGTGCACGGGTTAGTACGCCCAAAAAGTGCTTGACAGGGGACGACATTGTCAGAGACGCGATTTGTATCGCCAATTGACCAGGGCACCGCAGTTTCCGTTACCGAGAATTCGTCAACTTAAAACCTTGGCCTCGCAGCTACTTCAGCCCATCCACAATGTACAAATCCGAAGTGATGCGCTGGTAGGAATAGACGTAGCTCTTGAGGTCGCTCGAAAAAGTTGGCGCGTTGTTGCCAAACAGCCCGGTTGGATCCGCCGGCATGAAGGTTTGCATCAACTTTCGTTCTCCCGATGCGAGGTTGACCACAAACACCCGCGCCGGTACTTCTCGCTTCCCAACCAATAGTCCCTTGCCATCGGGCGTCCACTGCACCGGCTCCTCTCCAGGTTCAGTGTGCGGAACAGCGATGGGTTTCCCGCTGCTTATCGGATACACGGTGATCCTTCCCTCAGGATCGCGGGCTGCGACTCGTTTTCCGTCCGGCGAAATACATTGGCGTCGCCGCACGATTACGCCCTCAGGACTGATGGGCTGCGGCTTACCTCCATCGGTATCCTGTACCCACAGTCTCAACCCGTGCTTGGACTCACTACCGACTTCCAGAATGCCGCGAATCCGGGAAAAATAAGCATACTGGGCCAGCACATCGCCCGTCGAAATGGTCCGTGCTTCTCCCGCACCGGTCGGAAGCTGGAGCAGCTCATGCTTGGCGCCGGGCGCGCGCGCCAGCATCCATTTTCCGTCTGGCGAGAGTGAGGGAGCTCGTCCTTCGCCCAGTCTGACGGCAGGGGAGCCGTCGGCGCTGCGCACGTACAACGCACCTGTTTCGCCGCCAGCTTCCCCAGTCTCATCAAATGAGATCAGCTTGCCGTCATCACTCAGATCGCGCGGTACGGTCCAGTCATGCCAGCTTAAATCGCGCTCCTTCTTTTCCCCAGGAGCAAGAGCGATCATGCCCGCGCGCAGGTCATCTCGCGAGAACAGCACCCGGCCATCTTTCGAAATGTCATGCAGAGTGAGTGTGCCGGTGCCCAAATACACCAGGCGTTCCTTGCCCGCAAGCGATACGGCGCGCAACTCCCGGCTTGATCCCGATGTAGTACCGGTAAACCACACCTCGTTGCCTCTGCTCGACCAGGCGAGCCCTTGTGCGCTCACAAACTGCTCCGTCAGCGTCTTCTTGTTTCCGGACTGGTCCACGGTAGCGATTGAACCGGCGTCGTCACGTTCGAAGGGATGATCAATGAATGCGATTGTCTTCCCGTCTGAAGATGTTCGCGGATGACTCACCCACCCAGCAGTTTCGTACAGCACCTTCCCCATCGGATATTCGAGCCGATCTTTTCCGCCCACGCGACGTACAATCGCCATGCTTGCGCCATCTGGGGCCCAATCGGCATATTCCACTCCGTCGGCAATTTCGCGCGGAGCGCCGCCGCCGAGGGGCGCGCGGCCCAACATACCGGAAGACTCAAAGCCCTCGAGCTGAAAATTCATAGAAACCGCGAGTTCGCCTGACGCAGACACCGCCAGAATGCTCGTGCCTGGCGCACCCACCGATCGCGATTCCGTGCTTTCATTTTGTGCGGCGTAGAGTTCGATGGGCTTTCCTCCCCAAGCCGCGCCGTATAGCAAATTTCCGTCTGGCGTGAACCGAGCGTTCCAAATCGTGCCGCGCTGAAACGTGATGCGATGCAGTTTGGGGTGAAGCTCCGGCGTACTCGGCTTCAACCATGCACCCAGAGCGAGGCCGGCCGCTAGAAGCACCAGGGCTGCCAGTGCTGGACGGATCCATTTGTTTCGGGTCGGAGTTGTAGGCGTAGCAGCAGTTCCGGAAATGCTCGACAGCGATTCCAGATCGAACGCAATGTCATGTGCCGACTGAAAACGCTGGCCAGGCTGCTTCTCCATGCAATGCCGCACAATGCGTTCGAGTGCGGGAGCGATGGAGCCGCTCTTCGGGGAAAACTCCGGCGGATCCTCATTGAGGATGGCGGTCATGGTCTCGGCGCTGGTGTTGCGCTTGAACGCCCGCTCGCCGTTCAGCATCTCGTAGAGAATGCTGCCGAAGCTGAAAATATCGGAGCGATGGTCGGCGTCATCGCCTTTCACTTGCTCCGGAGACATGTAGCCGACCGTGCCCAGCACCTGGCCAACGCTGGTTTCAGCCGCGGTTGCGTCCACGGTCTCATTCATGGCCGGTTGCTTCCGTAACTTTGCCAGGCCGAAATCCAGGATCTTCAGCCTTCCCGCACGTGTGACGAAAATGTTTTCCGGCTTCAGGTCGCGATGCACAATGCCTTGCTCGTGCGCCGCTGCCAGGCCATTCGCCAGTTGCACCGCAAGCTCGATCGCCTTGCGCGCCGGCATTCCCGTCGGCGCGATTCGCTGGCGCAGAGTCTCGCCTTCGAGCAGCTCCGAGACGATATAGTGCACGCTGTCGGCAGCTCCTACGTCATAAACCGAAACAATATTGGGATGATTCAGCGCCGCAACCGCACGTGCCTCCTGCTCGAAGCGGCGCAGCCGGTCAGGATCATGGGTGAACGAAGCCGGCAGGACCTTCACCGCCACATCGCGCAGAAGCCGTGTATCGCGCGCCCGATACACCTCTCCCATGCCGCCGGAGCCGATAAGCGCAATGATCTTGTAAGGCCCGAGTTGCGTGTCCGTCGCGAAGGGCATTTGGCATGCGGATTATAGCCGAAAAGGGGCTTGCATCCGAGATGCAATTCACGCGGCTCTGAACGAGACACCATGCGGTGGATCTCCGAGTGGATCAGGGTAATCGGGAATTAAACACCCAACCCAAGGGAGCATGGTTGATGCAGGCGATTTCACTCAGAACGACGTACAAGCGGCTTGAGTTTGGTCCACACACTAGGCGATATGTCCATCATCGATCCTGCGCCGATGAGCAACTCATAAACATCTCCCGAAATCTGCCGACCCGTTTCGCCAAACTTCCAACAAAGCAGATCAAAGGCGATGCCCAATTCGTTCGCGTCGAGACTCTCTTGGAAATGCTTGTCCTCTTCTAGGGTAAACGAGGGAGACCCCCGTTGCCGAATCTGCCTCAGCAGTCGATCAACCTTCTCACAATGCTGAATCCAGTCGTTACGCTCCATCTTCGGGTGATTGTAGACGAAAGGGGCTTTGACCAGTAGGCGGCGCAAGCCATCTGCGCAAGGGTTTGTATGTGCACATCGTTGCGCTTTATGTGCGCGAGCTCATGCAACAGAACCGCTCGAACGCGGCCCCACGGCCATTCGGCGGCAGCCTCAGGTATCACGATGACCGGACGCCAACTGTTCAGCCTCTTCAATCCACGGCTTTTGCATCCTTCGTGTTGTCCGGTACAGCCGCCAGGCTGCGTGGTGCCCCATCAGCACATAGCAAAAAATCCCGGCTGCTCCCGTGATCCAGATCCAGATCCAGATCGCAATCTCCCATGGAGTGAATCCTCCTGGCCGGCGATTGTTTGGCCTGACCGTTGCATAAGGCCCTGATCGCTCCGTCGTGGCAACACTCGATTGAGTAGCTGGAACAGCTTCTATGTGCGCGGGGGACGCCAGCCGTGTCAGCGGCGCGGGCGTGCTAACACTCCAGTGGGGCATCGCAACCGTCATGATGGGTAAAAGGGCTGCAATGCTGATGGCGCAAGCCCACGTGAAATGACGCGTTGACGCGGATGAGCGGGAGAGTAGCCGCGTGACAACCCAGGCTAGGCCCACTGGAAAGCTGGCCCGGAAACCACACGCAATCAGAAGTGGAACGACACTCGATCCGGACATCACGTATCCTCCCTGCGTGCCTCTTCAATCATCACGCTGAGTCGTTGCCAGTCCTTTTCCGATAAATGCTTCGAGTCCTCGTCCAACAGGGCAGAGATCGCCTGGGTCACCGAACCTCCAAAAAATGTGTTCAGGACATGGCGCAAAGCCGATCGGCTCGCGCGCGCTCTCTCAACCGTTGGGATGTAAACGTATCGTGCCCCATCTTGCTCGTGACGAACTAGCTCTTTCTCCTCCAATATCCGCAGAAACGTCCGAACCGCCGAATAGCTGGGCGGGTCTGTCATCGTCTTCTGCACTTCGGCACACGTCGCACGTCCGGCCCGGTAGAGGACGTCCAGAACCTGTCGTTCTCTTCGGCTTAAGTGGGCAGTTGCTAAATTTTTAGCCATGACTGCTAAAAATTTAGCACCAACGTTTTGAATGAGTCAACATCTAATTTCAAAATCAAGGAGCCACAATCGCGAGATCTGGATCGAGCAGCAAGGTATCGGAATACAGGGGAACGGCGGGACGCGAAACTGACCAGCCCGAGTTTCCGCGATGGCCAGTGGTGTTTCTGATTCCGACTGAGAGTAATTCAGACAGGAATCAGCGATCAGACGGGTAGATCCATGCTAGCCTATCTCCCTCGCAGCGCGATGCAGAGGTGTTGGCTCAACTGCTAGGCCGAAGATGCCAAGAGATTCTCGGGCGACGCTGAACTAGCTCTGCCGATCACCTTGGGTACTCGGCCGCAACATCCCCTTCGTTTCATTTCCTTTCATCCCTTGGAGAACAGTCATGAGCGGCGCAAATGGACGTGCGATCCCGCGTGCGGGGTCGCAGGCGAGCCCGGAGCAGTTATCGGTCAACCACGCCGCCCTGAACCCGTCGGCAATACAGCATTTCAGTTCCGAGACGATCAAGGGGCTTATAGCAGAGTTGGAAGTACCATTCGATCCATCAGTTATCGAGTGGCGGGTCACGAATACTGCTAAGGGAGAACTTCGCGGCCAAGTAGTCCCATACGCGAATCCACGAGCCTACACGGACAGGCTCAATGAGATGTTCACCCCTGCGGGATGGACCCGGAAGTACGCGGTGCACACCAGCGCGAACTTCGAACGCGCCAAGGACAAGAAGCTCGTGGCCAAGGTATTGGTCACGTGTGAATTACTGATCCTTGGCCTGGGCTCGCACTCAGCGACGGGAGAGCAATGGGCCGACAATGACAACGCTTGCACTGCTTCGGAGGCGCAGGCGTTCAAAAGGGCTTGCTCGTGTTTTGGCTTAGGTCGCTATCTGTACCACTTCACAGGAGTGTGGATTGATCTCGACGAGCGCAAACGACCGAAGAGCGTTCCCCGGCTATTTGGCTGGGCAACTCCGGGCGGCTGGCGGCAAGGTTTAAGGCCTGAACAGAAAGCGAATGAGACGGCGGCAAATCCAACGCCAAGTGAGAATGCTGATGAAAAGCACACACCACCGGGGCGGGATACAAGTCTTGAAGAAGCCAGCACGTTGGTTCGCCAGATTGAAGCAATGGCAGAACCGCTGAACAAACGGTTGTATCGCGGACTATTGAAAACCGTTGCCAGAGTATGGAATCCGACAGAGATTCACGAAGCTGACGTTTTGCGAAAGGTCTTGGAGCACATGCAAGCAGCCGAACGGGGCGGCGCCTGGAGGCAGCCTTGGACAGAGTTGGCCCCGAAACACTGGTGTTAGAGTGATGGTAAGTGCGTTGTGCAAAATATACAATCGTATTGGATATTTAGCATATGTGGATTCCTCGTGATCTTGAGCCCCGTTTGCACCGGTCTGCCCGGACCCGTCCGGTTATTGTGCTAACGGGCGCGCGCCAGACCGGCAAGACTTCTACTTTTCGACGGCTATTTCCCCAACACGAATTCGTGTCGCTGGATCTTCCAACCGAAGCCGAACAAGCGGAAAAAGAGCCACAAAGCTTCCTTCGGCAGCACCCGGCGCCAGTCATCATCGATGAAGTGCAGTACGCGCCAGGGTTGTTTCGATACCTTAAGGTAGCAGTGGATGCGAGCCGGAACCGGCATGGGCAGTTTCTTCTCACCGGCTCACAGAAGTTTACCTTGATGAAGAGTGTGTCTGAGTCACTGGCCGGGCGGGCAGACATCGTGGAACTGGAGACGCTTTCCTTGGCGGAGATACAAGCTGCACTGCCACAGACCACGCCCGAAAACACGATCGTACGAGGGGGATTCCCTGAACTGCACGCAGATCCCGACATCGATCACGTTACTTTCTATAATTCGTATCTAGCCACGTACCTGGAACGCGATGTACGCTCGCTGGCCAACGTTGGTAGCTTACGTGATTTCGAGCGCTTTTTGCGTGCCTGTGCCCTCCGTTCTGCGAACCTGTTGAACAAGGCCGACTTGGCGCGGGATGTGGGTATCTCTCCGAGCACCGCCAACCATTGGCTGTCCGTGCTGGAGGCTTCTGGGCAGGTCGTACTCCTTGAGCCTTGGTTTTCGAACCGCACGAAGTCGATCGTGAAGAGTCCCAAACTCTACGTGTCCGATACAGGTGTGCTTTGTGCATTGCTGAACATCCGCAACGTACAGGATCTGCGGCAGTCACCGGCAGCAGGCGCGGTTTGGGAAACGTTCGTCTTTGCCCAACTGCGAGCCAGAGAACGACGTGCGGGACGCGTGGGCAGCTTGTTTTTCTGGCGCGACCGCACGCGTGAAGTGGACTTCGTAGTCGATGCGGCTGGGAAATTGGAACTTTATGAAGTGAAGTGGAATGAAGTACCGACTGTGGGCGATACCGTCAATTTGGAGTTTGTCCGCAATGTGGTCGGCAACTCACGGATTGCCAGCGGCGCGGTGGTATGCCGCGCTTCCAAAAGCTATCCACTCGGCAACGGGTTTCGG
>WNFR01012540.1_pt1 | contig 16812 bp, 13 predicted proteins | sample 5400221 | NCBI WGS metagenome assembly WNFR01 (sample SAMN13153357, study PRJNA577476) | soil metagenome | isolation source: 40 cm soil under Madrone tree | place: USA:California | collected 2016-06-14
GCTTTTCGAGACCGCCATGGTTCGACGCGGAGAGCTCTGGCGATTGGTGACGAGCATTCTTCCCCACGGTGGAATTTTGCACCTGGTTTTCAATGTCTATTGGCTGTGGGTCTTCGGCACACTTGTTGAAGAGGTATATGGACATCTTAAGACCGCTGCCTTGCTGCTTCTATTCGCGGTCGGCAGTGGCGCATGGGAGTTCGCCCTTGCCCAGGGGGCCATCGGACTTTCCGGTGTTGGATATGGCTTGTTCGGTTTGCTGTGGATTCTCTCACGCCGGGACGAACGGTTTCGAGAAGCCATCGATCCGAAGACCGTTCAGTTATTCGTGTTTTGGTTCTTTCTCTGTGTTGCCGCAACCTTGATGATCAACATGCCGGTTGCAAACGTTGCGCATGGTGCTGGCGCTGTCCTCGGTATTCTCACCGCGCTAGCCATCACACAACCGGATCGCCGCTTGCCGATTACAGGCGGGATCGTTGCCATCATTGCGTTTGGACTTTGGGGTGCGACCGTTGGCAGACCCAGGATCAATCTATCGGGAAAGGCTGGCTACGAAGAAGGCAAGTGGGGCTATGACGCGCTGGTCGCTCATCGGAACCAGGAGGCGGTTCGGTGGTTTCGAGATGCAATCGTCTTTCAGCCAAAAATGGCGGAGTACTGGTATGACCTTGGCATCGCGTACCAAAATATGAATGACAACGCAGCAGCCGTCGCTGCTTATCGTCAGGCAGCTGATTTGGGCGAGGTAAATGCGGAATATATCCTCGGCAGACTGTATGAAGTCGGCGCTGCAGGGTTGCCCAAGGACGTTACGCAGGCGCTGTCCTGGTATCGCAAGTCAGCTAGTCAGGACAATCCCGAGGCGTTGAATAATGCCGCTTGGGCTTATGCAACAAGTTCTGATCCAACGATCTACAATCCGCCGTCGGCCCTGGAGTGCGCTCGCAAAGCCATCGGCCTGGACAAAGATCACCCCAAGCCAAATCATCTGGATACCCTGGCCGAGGCTTTGTACGTGAACGAACAATATGCAGAAGCGGTTAAGACCGAGCAACATGCAATCTCGCTGGGCGATCCAGAGACCAGAGAAAACTTCGAGAAGCAGCTTGAGAAGTATCAGCTCGCACTCAAGAACAAGAATCGCAATACGGACGCAAAATGACTTGGCTGTGCCCAACCCCGCGAATACCTATCGTCATGTCTCTGTGACGACGGTCACATTACAGCTGGTTATTTCAGGTATACAGTTTTTCGCAGATCGTCATTCCAATATTGGAATGGCGAACGGAGCAACGGCTTTCTCCTTCGTGATCTAATGGAATCGGGGGCCTTTTCTACAGTTTTGCTTGGGCATGGTTTGCAATCGTACCCTGTGGCCTTTGATCCGTGGGAGGGCTGGTTTGCATCAAATACGACAAGACCCGGTCTTGCGGGTTGAAGGTTTGAAGAAGGTCTTTCGCTCAGGCGAAGCCGACCTGGTGCTCTTTGAGAATCTGTCTTTTCAGGTGAGCAAAGGAGAGATGCTGGCGATTGTGGGCGAATCGGGTACAGGAAAGAGTACCTTGTTGCACATCGTCGGCGCTCTTGATCGTCCTTCTGCGGGTGCCGTATACTGCGCGGAATCTCAGGTGAATTCGCTCTCCGAAGACGATGCGGCCGAGTTTCGCAACCGCGAAATTGGCTTTGTTTGGCAGTTCCACTACCTGCTGCCGGAATTTACGGCGCTCGAAAATGTCGCGATGCCCTTGCTGACGCGCGGACAGGCTATGTCAGTCGCTGAAGGAGAAGCATCTAACTGGTTACGGCAGGTAGGACTGGAAGCGCGCGGCCATCATCGTTCCGGGGAGTTGTCCGGTGGCGAGCAGCAGAGATTGGCCTTGGCGCGGGCGCTGATCACCAGGCCCCATGTGCTTCTCGCCGATGAGCCGACTGGCGATCTCGACGGACGCACTGCTGAAATAGTTTTTGAATTGATCGCGCGCTTGCATCGCGAGCATCAGTTGACTTCTCTGATGGCAACGCACAACCTGGCGTTTGCACGACGGTGCCATAGAGTGTTGCGATTGCATCAGGGCAGAATAGAAGAAGTGGCGCCGGAATCGCTTCCAGCGTGAAGTATAAGAGAAGAGACAGGTCGGATGGATGGACAAACCAAAGTACCCGGTGCAAGCGCCCATCCGGTGTTACCGTTGCCGTGATATGGTTTGGGTGAATGGGCGATTGATTGCATAATGAGGATAGGGGTGGGGAGGGCCGAGCCAGCAGACTCGATTCTCCGCAAGAGCTCAGGGGGGCATTAAGTATATGTTCGAACGCTATACGGAGAAAGCCAGACGCGTCATCTTCTTTGCGCGGTACGAGGCCAGCCAGTTCGGTTCTCCTTACATCGAGACCGAACACCTGCTGCTCGGACTGCTAAGAGAAGATAAGGCCCTGACGAACCGTTTCCTGCGCTCGCACGCGTCCGTGGAATCGATCCGCAAGCAGATCGAGGGTCATACCACGATTCGCGAAAAAGTTTCGACATCGGTAGATCTGCCGTTGAGCAATGAATGCAAGCGTGTGCTGGCGTATGCCGCGGAAGAAGCGGAACGCCTTTCGCACAAACACATTGGGACCGAACATCTATTGCTCGGACTGCTGCGCGAAGAGAAGTGCTTTGCCGCGGAAATCCTTCATGAGCGCGGATTGCGGCTGTCGACGATCCGGGAAGAACTGGCGCGTACCAGTCAGGAAAAAGCGCAGCCACAGCGCGGACAGCGTGAGTCTTCTTTACTAAGCGAATTTTCGCGCGACCTGACGCAGGCCGCAATGGACACCCAACTCGATCCATTGGTCGGCCGCGACAGCGAAGTGGAACGCGTGGTGCAGATTCTGTGCCGCCGCACCAAGAACAATCCAGTGCTGATCGGCGAACCGGGCGTTGGCAAGACTGCCATCGTCGAGGGATTGGCGCAACGTATCGCGGATGGGGAAGTTCCTTCGTTCCTGGCCGACAAACGCATTCTTGCTTTGGATCTGTCGCTAATCGTCGCCGGCACCAAGTATCGCGGACAGTTTGAAGAGCGCCTCAAGACCATCATGAAGGAGTTGATGGAGTCGCAGAATTCCATCATCTTCATTGATGAGTTACACACTCTGGTTGGCGCCGGATCGGCGGAAGGATCGCTCGATGCCGCTAACATTCTGAAGCCGGCACTATCGCGCGGCGAAATTCAGTGCATCGGCGCAACCACGCCGGGCGAATACCGCAAGTCGATCGAGAAAGACCGGTCGCTGGAACGGCGTTTCCAGGCGGTGAAAGTTCCGCCGCCGAATGAGTCTGATGCGGTCAAGATCTTAAACGGCATCAAAGAGCGCTACGAGAAGTTCCATGCCGTCACCTACACGGATGACGCGATCAACTTCTCGGTATCGCACTCGAGCCGGTATATTCCGGATCGTTTCCTGCCGGACAAGGCCATCGACTTGATCGACGAAGCTGGAGCGCGCGTGAAGCTGCGCCAGACTTCATTGCCCGAAGAGTTGACGGAAGTTCAGAAGCGGATCAAGTTCATCGTCCATCGTATGGAGAATGCCATCGCGAACCACGAGTTCGAGAAGGCGCGCTTCTACTCGGACGAAGAACGCAAAGAGCGCGAAAACCTGCGTGCTCTTCGCGAAAAATACCACCTCGATGAATCCTCCACCGGCGTAGTCGGTCGCGAGGACATCGAGGACGTGGTATCCCGCTGGACCGGTGTTCCGATCACCTCGATCAAAGAAGAAGAAACGCAAAAACTTCTGCGCATCGAAGAAGAGCTGCACAAGCGGATCATCTCGCAGGACAAGGCTATCAGCGCTCTGGCCCGCGCCATCCGCCGAAGCCGGGCCGGCTTAAAGAGCCCGAACCGGCCGATCGGATCGTTCCTGTTCCTCGGACCGACTGGCGTTGGAAAAACCGAAGTGGCTCGCACTCTGGCCCAGTTCATGTTCGGCAGCGAAAAAGCTCTCGTCCGCTTCGACATGTCGGAATTCATGGAGAAGCACTCGGTCTCGAAGCTGATTGGGTCGCCTCCGGGATACGTCGGCTACGAAGAGGGCGGACAGCTCACCGAACGCGTTAAACGTGCACCTTACTCAGTCGTGCTGCTCGACGAAATTGAGAAGGCGCACCCGGATGTGTTCAATATCCTGTTGCAGGTATTTGAAGACGGCCAGTTGACCGACGGTCTCGGCAACACGGTTGACTTCAAGAATGTCATTTTGATCATGACGTCGAATATCGGCGCACGTCACCTGATGAAGCGCGAGGGCCTCGGCTTCCAATCGTCGAAGGACGACATGGTCTCCGAGAAGGTCGAAGATCTGGTAAAGGGCGAAGTCAAACGAACTTTCAATCCTGAATTCCTGAACCGGGTGGACGAGATTATCCTGTTTATGGCCCTAAGCGAGAACGACCTGATTCAGATTCTCGAGCTGATGGTCACGCAACTGAACAACAACCTGGCGCAGCGTTCGATAACAGTAACCGTGGCCGACGAAGCCAAGAAGTGGATCCTCAACCAGACGCTCACCGATCGCAGCTACGGAGCTCGTCCTCTGCGTCGCGCGTTGCAAAAGTACATCGAAGACCCGCTCTCAGAAGCGCTGATCCAGGGCACAATCACAACCCGGCCGGCGTTCATCGAGGTCTTCCTCGAGGACAACAAGCTGTACTACCGTCCCGTGGATGCAGAGAAGGCCGAAGGGGTACTGCTGTACGAAAGCTAGTTTATGTGGAGACGGGTCTCTGACCCGTCCAACCGCGCGAAGGTTGGCAGAATTTTGCAGCCGTCAGCGAAGAGCTGGCAGCTTTTTTATTGTGCATTGCAGGCTAGAGTATCTAAGGTGGGCTTACACTTCTTTCCAACAACGTCAAAATTGGTTCCAGTCTGACGATTTGCAGCAGCTTCGCGTTGGGGAACCAGGATGTCTGTACTCCAACCAAGAGTGGACATGCCGACCACACCTCACTTGGGCAACCGGCGTTGGCCCACGCTCCTGCCCCGCTGATCCCGTAGGGGCGAATACCCTCCTCGACTCTCGAATATGGCAAGAGGAAGTGATCTGCAGCCCTGTATTGGGACGATAGGTCCCTTCTGGAATTCAACGTAGTGTCAAATCTACCCGACTGAACAGTTACGCCGACCGCACGTGAGTTCTGCGGAAGCGGAAAAGAGTTGTCGCAGGCATATCCCGCGAGAGTAATGGTAGCTCCGTGGTTGATTGTCGGAACTCTAGGGTCAATCTGATAGAACTTTGCCGCCCCAGGTAGATGTTCGAGGTTCAATCGAATCGCTAAAATGTCATTCGCCTTATCCGCGAACATCACGTCGTCTGCTGGTGTGAGTATGCCGCGATACAGATCTCCATGCACTTGGGGAGTCATGGGCCCATCACCGAGAGACCCTCCAGGGTAAAAACAAAATCTCACTTCGGAGGGTTTGGTTCCATCCAAATTATGATTCGCGGTCAGCACGAGCCCGATTGACTTCCAGCAAACAAGCGTTCCGGTGCCCACGTCCCCTCCTGGCGGGAGTACTGCCACAATATGAGGCGCGATTGCACTGGAGAACGCACGCGCTTCAGCGTCTCCAGACTGAATTCTCGCGGGGAGTTTTCGAACATGATGTCACCTCGTAACTTTGCCGCCACTACGGTTTGCTCCAGTCCTCGACCTTTAATCCCTTCACCCGCCGAAACACGCGATCATGCGTAACCAGCACAGCGTCCACCGCCAGTGCCTGGGCTGCAATCATCATGTCGAGATTTCCCATCGGTTCGCCTTGTTTCTCCAAGGCTGAGCGGATGCGAGCATAATGTTGCGCGGCCTCTGAGTTCCACGGCAGGACTTCAACGCGCAGCAGGAACTCCTCAACCACTGTCTTCAGTTTCGTTGCTTCGGGAAGCCTCGCTACACCGAAGCGCAATTCCGCCTCTGTGACGACCGAGATTCCGACCTCTGCCATCGGCACCTCCAGCAAACGCTCGCGCACGCGCGGGAATTTACCTTTTATAACGTAACTCGCGGCGTTGGTGTCGAGAAGATAGTGGACTGCCATCTAGAACAAGTTGCGCTTTTCTGGTGGAGAGTCCCTACGGTCCGAGAGGAAGTCCTCAGGCACGTCGACCGTTTTAAGCAATGCGAAGAAATCCTTCCAGGATTCGGGACGCCGCGACAGGATCACGTCGCCCGTCGCTGGGTCTCGCCGCACGTAGACCTCCGAGCCCTCAAATCGGTATTCGGAGGGCAGGCGGACGGCCTGGCTGCGGCCGTTCTGGAAGAGTTTGGCGGTCCGTGGCATGGTATATATTCTGATATATATCAGAGAGATTGTCAAGTCAGCTGATGAGACCTTATTGCCAGGCCACAACCAAAACTTTCACCCAGCTGAAGCGAAACGTTCTGCTCCGAGGTCCCCTTATGTCCAAAGTAAACATCGCTGAAAAATTCTCGAAAATTACCGAATACTGGAAGCCCTACATTGGAGCCGAGCTCAACGGACAACACGTAAAGTTCGACAAGCTCAAGGGCGAGTTCGTCTTCATCATCACGAAAACGAAGACGAAATGTTTCTTGTTGTGAAAGGACGCTTCCGCATGAATTCCGCGACCGTCACGAGTGGATCGAGGAAGACGAGTTTATCGTGGTGCCCCGCGGAGTGGAACATAAACCCGTCGCGGACGAAGAATGCTGGCTCCTGCTCTTTGAACCCGCAGGTACTCTGAATACAGGGAACGTGGCTAATGAACGGACCGTGCGCGAACTGAGCGAGGGTGAGGTAGCCATCAGCGCTCAGCCGTCGGCTGAGCTCGTGCTTTCCAGCAGTCTCTCACGAGGCTACGTCAGGTTACGTTCGTCACGAAGTGTTTCCCCGACTTCAGTACCCTATAATCCCGCATCCGAATCCGGCAGCATAGAGACTCCCCGGAGCCACTCCTCCTCCCGGGACGGAATCGGTCATCCCACATGTTTGAGACAGAGTCGAAGGATTCGCAGGTTGTCGAGACGTGGCAGCGATTCGTGCAGGGACTGCTGGGGGTGCTCGCCTTGATTGGCGCGGGAGTGATGGCGCACTATTACGCTCCTCCGGAGACTGCCAGCCTCCAGCAGCAGGTCCATCAGCTTTCGCAACAAGTGAATGATCTCGAGCGGCAGGGAGCATTCTCTCCGGCTGCGGTCGACGATGCGCGCGAGTCGGTCGCTTATATATACGGCATCTATCGCGTCTCGGGTGATCCAGCAACGCCGCCGATTCATGCCCGCGTGGCGGGTACAGGATTTATCGTGGGGGCCGGCCTGATTGCGACGAATCGCCATGTCGCCGAGCCCTGGTACGGAGATCGCGAAGCTGCCATCGCATTGCGACATGGTGCTACGCCATTCCTCGAAAAACTGGAAGCCTATTTCCCGGGATCGCCCATGCCTGTGGTGTTGTACCCGGTGGTGCTCGCAAGCCATGGAGACCTCGCCGTCCTGCGCATGGAGCCGACAGCATTCACAGAAAAATTACGGCCACTCCCCTTGGCGCCCGCCGCGCCGCATGTGGGCGAGTCGGTCAGCGTGCTCGCCTATCCAATGGGAGTTACTGGCATGGTTGCTAAGTCGCCGGCCGCGGTTTACGAGCGCCTGTCATCCCATCAGGACGACCCTGGCACCGCCGGCGAACTGGCAGCGCTATCACTGATCCGACCCTCAGCTACTTTCGGCCACATTGGTGACGTCTCCGGCGACAAGCTGATTTACGACGCTCCCACGGCGCGCGGCGGCAGCGGAGGCCCTGTTCTGAACACACGGGGCCAGGTTGTCGGCGTCAACTCCGCTTACATAGACGGCTTCTCCGGCGGTACGCTTGGTATTGCGGCTTACGATCTCGTTCCGATGGTCGAAAAAGCCAGCCGTGCTCCTACAATCAAACCGGCAAAATTGAGGTAGAACAGTCGCTCCCAGATGCAAATTGTTGCGCAGGGGGCTATACTGCACTGCGTCACCCGTCTAACCCCCGGCAGGCAAGTGCTCTGGATTCAGGCACATTTATATCTCGCTGATTTGAATGGCGTGTTGGCCTTTGGGCTGCACCATTTCAAAGAGAACTCCAGACGTGGTCGATGCCGTGTTTGCGGCCATGAGATGGTTAGACAGGTTTCCTCCCCGATTTCGGACCAAGGTTGAGTCAAACAAGAGATTTCATGATGATGAAGAGTCTGCTGTTCGCAGTGGCGTTGCTGAGTGTGGCATTGTGGTCCGGTTGTGCGACCGGTGGCGGGGGTCATACCGGTGGGCAGATCCAGGTGACGGTCGATACTAGCCCGTCACAGATTCCGAATGTCGGTGTGACGCTTACCGTGCAGTTCACGGCGAAGGTTACTGGAACGGACAATACGGCCGTGACCTGGACTTTGACCCAGAGCGGAACCGCATGCACACCGACGTGCGGGACACTTGTCGCGAACCCATTACAGTGACGGTAGTTCCCGGGCCAGCCGTGATCGGACTGGACCTGCAACAGCAATTCTCAGCGCCCGTAACCCCCGACGCGGCGCCCCAAACCGTAACCTGGGCGATTGCCGACTGTCCTTCCAGCGATTGCGGATCGATCACTGCGAACGGCCTTTACACCGCTCCCGGTGTGCTACCTATCGAAGCTTCATTTTCGGTTCAGGCTACGTCAATCATCGATCCCCCGAATTGGGCTGGTAAGAGCAAGGTAACGGTTGTGAATTCCCGACTGAGTGGTCCGTATGCTTTCCACGTTTCGGGATTCGACAGCGCCAATCATCCGATTGCGGCCGCGGGCAATTTTGTAGCGAACGATGATGGCACCATTCAGAGCGGCGGTTCGGAGGATATGTTGGTCGCTGGCGTTCCCGCAGCCTGCACAATACTGAATACAAGTACGTATGCGCTGGATGTCAACAATCACGGCACCATCACGCTGCGCACCTCCGGTACTGGTGCGTGCAGCAGTCCCTCCGCGCGCACATACAAGATTGTGCTCAATGCGAAGGGGAACGGGCAGATGATCCAGTTCGACTCGAACGGGCGAGCCTCTGGTGAGATTGCGCAGGCCGGGCCCGCCAACCAGGTTTTCAAGAACAGCGCGTTTGTGGGATCGTTCGCTTTTGGATTTACCGGCTCCGACATTGGCGGTAACCGGGTCGGATTGGCTGGCGTGTTCCAGGCTGATGGGGCTGGAGGAATCGCGGCGACCGGTTCGCTGGATATCAACGACCATGGCTCGCCCACTTCGAGTAGCGGTTTCGATTCCGCCAGCAGCCATTACAGTATTGCGGCCGACGGAACCGGAACGTTGACGCTAGTCAGCAACGGTGCGACTTACAACTTCGCCATATATGTAGTCGGCGGGAAAACCCAAAACGCTCTCAATCCGCTGACGTTGTTTGCCATCTCCAACGACGGACCGACCAATCACTCGGTCGCCGGAACAATCCTCTTCCAGGATCCTACACAAATCTACGACAAGAGTGCCTTAAGCAACTTTGCGGTTACGAATCTTACGGGCGTGGACAGCACCGGAACGCACGCCCAGGTTTCCTTGACCACCGCGCGCGGCGACAGCAACGGAAATATTTCGGCTAGCTACGATGCCAACAATGGCGGCGCCATTGTGGCCGCGAAAACGTTCAACTCGACTTACTCCGCGACCGGCAACGGCGACGGCCGCTACACCGTAGATTGGCTAAGCCCGGCCGTACACTTCGTTCTGTACCTCACTGGCGCCAATCGCGGGTTCATGCTCGATCAGTCCAGCGCGGCCGTCTACACCGGCACGATGGACCCGCAACCAGGCTCAAGTTTTGGACCTGCGGAAATGGCGGGCCCTTTTGACGCTGCCACCCGCGGTTCAGGTGCTCCAGGCGCCAGTCACCTTGCGATGAACCTCCTGATGACCACCGCGATTCCTAATTTCACGGTTGCCGGCACGCAGGACGAATCCGACGGCGGACAAAACGCGGGCCAGACGGTGGCCGGAACCGGTTCTGTGAATGGAGGAACCGCCACCGGCACCATCACGCTAACCCAACCGGTGGCTACTAAGTATGTCTTCTACCCGCTCGATAATCCGAAACAGTCTGGCTTCCTCATCCAGCATTTCGAAATGATTGACGTGGATCCGGCGAATACTAATCCATCCATCATTTTCGCAGAGAGATAAAAGTGTGGAGCCGGGCCTTCGACCCGGCTGGGCGGGTCAGAGACCCGCCCCTACAACATTCACTTCCCGCGAATCACCACCTTCGCCGTCGCCTGATTGTCGAATCGGTCATAAGCGCGGACCACTACAACGTGATCGTTCCCAACGGGGATCGGTCCTGCGGGCGCAGGTGTCGTGGCTGTTAATGGCACGCGGAAGTCATAGTCCTCGGCCTTCGAATCGGACAACTGTCCTACCGGTTCTACAAACTGCCAGTCGCCGGCGTCGAGCGAATACTCCGCCCGCTTGATGGGCGAGAACGAGTCCGCCGCGTGAAAGTTAACTCGCAACTGATTGCCTTGGGGCGTTGCGCTAAGTCCAGTAATGACTGGTGGCGTTGAATCTATTTCGAACCGGGAACTCTCGCGCCGCGCGGTGAGCGCTTCACCGGGCGAATGTGAGGGAGCATCGGAGGCTTCGACCATTGCGGTGTAGCCGCCGTCGGGCAACAGGCTGGCGTCGAACGAATAGTAGCGGTCGCCGATATTGCTCTTTAGAAGGAGCCACCGCGATTCGCCATCGCCGCGGTAATACAAGGAATAGACGAGCTGATCGTCATTGTCATCGTGTGCGGACCATCGGACGCCAATCGAATCGCGATCGTGTACGCTCGGTGGCGGAGGATCGAAACGCGGCTGTCCTGCCGCTTGTGGTTCGGTCCCGGTCACGTGCGAAATCGGCTGATAGCGATTGCCAAGTTGCACGGTGATTTCGTCCACCTGCGGCGCGATGTTCTTCGGAAGGTAGTAGAGCATCACGGAGTCCACGCGGGGCGCGGGAGTGCCAGCATGCAGCACCGCCTTCCATTGCACGAAACGCGCAGGAGGCACTTTGAGTTCCGCGTCCGACGCAAGATCCACCGGAGTCCAGGGACTCCAGTTGCGGTCCGGATTGTCCACGTTTCCGCTGCGCGCGAAAAGATCGGCATTGCCAGTGGAGCGCACGCTGACGCGCCCCCAGCGCGAGAATACCCGCGCGTCCCAGACATCGCTTTCGTACGTGCCTTCGGTTTCAGGTCCCGGCCCGAGCAGGAAAACCTTGCCCAGGTTGCTGCTCGAAGCGTAGAGTCCACCACCTGGAGCATTGGCGAAGGACGTGATCTGAGTGCCGCTCGCCTTCACCAGGTCGGTGAAATCGTCCACGCCGTTGATGGCGAAAATGTGTCCGCGATTGCCGGTGCCAGCGATCAGACGTCCGCGCTGGTCAAAGCTCAGGGAGTACACCATATCTTCGCGCGAACCCCACAGCCGCATCGGAGAGCCGTCCGGTGCGATGCGATAAATCTCCGATCCGCCGGTAGCGCCGAGGCCGGGCGCGGGGAACGGCGAGGCTCCCGGATTTGTAGCGGATCCAATGGTTCCTGCCGCGCCGGTTCCGGTTTGACTTCCCGCGGGATTCGCCATGGCGTTGGCGATAGCTGAGGGCCCGGTCGAGCCCGGACGCTTTTCGCCCGCGCCTGCCGCGTAGATATTTCCTGCGCTGTCGATGGCGAGTGACGTGATTTCTTTTTTCGGCGCACTGTACAACACGAATGCTTCGCCGTTAGGCGCGATGCGATAGATGAGACCGCTTCCATCGGACCCGGCAATCACATTCCCCTTCGGGTCCACCGCGAGCACGCGAATGTGGACTTCATCGCTCTTGAAGAACAGTGAATGCTGGCCGTTCGGTGTGACTTTGTAAATCTCGCCGCGATCGCCGGTTGCAATGTACAAGTTGCCTGCATTATCGAAGACGATGTCCCAGATGTATTTTGTACCAGGATCGAAATAGGGTGTCGCGCTCCACGAAGGCGCGGACGGTTTCGCATCCGTCTTGGCGGAAGGTGCCGCAGCTTTCGCCGCGATGCGATACACCTTTCCGTCGGGAGCGGTGGCCGCGTAGATGACGCCGCTCTTGTCGACAAGTAGCGACTGCACCTGCAATTCCTGAGGCTCAAAGATCGCGGTGCTCTGGCCATCGGGAGTGATTCGATAGACGCGTGCCGGAGATCCCGCCGCGGCGTAGATGTTGCCCGCCGCATCCGATGCAATCGCCCAAATGTATGTCGAGGGCAGGGTCGCGAGGGTCTTGAACGCAGGCGCGAGTTCGAGGCCTCCCGTGCTGCGCAGAGCCACTCCCTTGGGAGTCCCTTTCACAAACTCGTCAAACTTCGATTGCTCCCAGACGCGGGTGCCCTCGGCCAGGGCGAAGGTGGATAGTAGAAAGAGCAGGGCGGTAGTCTTACGAGCCAAATTGAATCCTCGATTCAGGACGAAGCGGTGGAAATTTGCAGGGCAGCATGCAATTTGATTGTAGCGCCACATTGCGCGGTACGGGCCCGTGCTGCGGAGGGCAAGGCGCCCTCCGCCACAGCCGGCGGGTCGCCGGCCATAATCCTACTTCACGTAGACCGTCAGCATCTGCGCACCGGCTACTACGTAATCCAGCGGATCGGTCGATGCTTCATTTACCGACGATTCGTTCAGCACGACCATTTCCTGCGTACCGCGCATGTTGTCCATTACGTTCATGACGGATAGCGGCAACGTCGGCATCACTTTGTCGGCGACCATGGCTTCGGGATCAGATTCGAACAACGAAACATAAACACGATTGTTGGAGTGTTCTTTGTTCAGCAGCGCAATCGTGGACGCCAACCCGAGTTTACGATTCGCCAGCGGCATACCGCGGCGCATCCGGTCGAGTGTATCTCCGTCGCTCACGAGGATGCGAAGTATTCCCTTCGAAGCGGAGGTTGGAATCCGGATAGGAATCTGCCTCACAAGTCTCTCGCCGCGATACGGACGAAGTACTGTCTCGACCATGATCTGATCGCCGGGGCGAGCTTCAGTCGCATCAGTGCGTGAAGCTTCGAGCCGTGCCGAACGGCGTTCGCGCACGAGGTCGAAATCCAGTTTGACGCCTTGAATGTCGGGAGCGTCATAAGGATTGTCATAGATGCGTCCGAATCGGTCGCCGATCGACGCCGCAGCCAGCGCCGCCGCAGGTTGCCCGCTGTCCATTGGTGCAAACATGTTCTTCAGCGCGACATCGGGATATCCCTTCACGCTGAGTGCGCCGCTCATCCGGTAAGTGATGTCATCGCCGTAGTCGTTCGTGCCATGAAGGGCGTTGAATACCGTCGCCATCATCGCAACCGGACTGAGGCGCGCATTGTTGAGGATCTCGTAATGGAACTCCTTGAGCGCAGGACCGCCATGAACGGTCACGGTCACCGGAATCATCTTCGGTTCTTTGCCCATCTCGCCGAGGATCCCATTGTGGCGATCCTGCACGAACGATCCGACCGTCTCGGTGGTGTTGACAATCTTGAACGCATTGAGCGGAGAAGCCAGCGTCGCAACCACGTTGGCCTTGGTCATCGGAAGATCCACTCGCCCGAATTGCATTAGCGGATGGCCACACGCGAGCAAGCGCTGCGGATCGATGTACGTAACGGTGCAGGTGGCGGCGATATCCATATCGCCTCGCACCAGAACCGCACTGACAGCCGATCCGGGCTCGATCGGTTCCGGCTGCTTCTGATCGCTGGAGGAACCAACGCCCATCACCGGCACGATTCCGGCGGCCGCAAATTGCGGCGTGTACATTCGCAGTGTCTCCTCGGAAAATCCCGAGAACACCAACGGAGTGTCGATCGGCTTCAGATAGTTGCTGTAACTGGACGTGGGCAGGCTTGCGCTTTCCCCCGGGCCTGACGTGCGAGTAGTAGCATTAGAAACGGTCGAGTTGGCAGGGGTTGGACCAGGCGCGGGCCGCTGATCCATCGCATCGATTTCCAGCATTCTCTCGATTGGCGTTACACCGGCAATCGGCTCCTTGGAGAATTCTCCAATGCGGAAGGCGAGAGCTCCGGCAAGTTTGCCATCGAAGTAGACCGGGCTACCGCTCATGCCAGCCACAACGCCGGTGTATTCCGCCTTGGTCCCGTGCAGGCGCACCAGGATGATGTCCCCTTTAGCGCCGTTGATATTGCGCAGCACGCCCAGGACTTCCACCTCCATCGGTTCGGGCTTCGTGCCCTGAAACACCGTGAGGGCAGTGCCGCGCATGCCTTCATGGATCTGATCCAGCGGTATGATTGCAGGCGAAGGATTGTTTTGTGGTTTGTTCTGTGCGGTGAGCCAAGCGGAAGACGTGAGACACAAAAGCGCAGCAATCGCGCGTACTACAACTTTCCCCATTTATAGCCCCGGAGGCAAAAACAACATGCCTTTGTATTAGACTCCGCGTTCTTGTCAGTTGCTTTGCCAGCAGGAGGAGGTCTTCTTAAAGCCCGCAAAATATCCCAACTACGGAGTTCTTGCATCTATACTAGCACAGGATTTTTTGAGGACTTCCATGTTTTTAGGTTACTTCGGGGGACATCTTCCGTACTCTGTAATTTCTTCTAAGCGGTTGACCTTACTGGCGTTTGGCCTCTCTTTAGTCTTTGGTCTGACGCCTCAGCTGCCGGGCCAGGATACATCTCAGCAACCCCCTGCACCGGCCAATCCTAACAAGCAAGATACGCCCCCCGCTGCCGGTGGTCCGCAGACTGATGTCGGGCCCTACACGATTCCGAAGAAGAAAGAAGAACCACCCGCACCCCTGCCTGAGAAGCCCAAGAAGATCGAGGGCATGCCCGACTACTCGATCAAAGTGGATGTACCACTGGTCAACCTCGACGTGCTGGTTACGACGAAGGATGGACAGTTCATTCCCGGCCTTACCAGAGACAATTTCAAGATTCTGGAAGATGGGGCGGAACAGAAAGTCACGAACTTTGCACAGAGCGGAGATGCGCCGATTACCGCCGTGCTGCTGGTGGAGTTTGCGTCAACGAACTATTCCTTCATGGTTGACGCCTTGAATGCATCGTACGTATTCGCCAGTACGCTGAAGAAAAACGACTGGGTCGCCGTGATCTCCTATGACATGAAGCCGTATATCCTGGCGGATTTTACTCAGGACAAGAATGCCGTCATGGGAGCACTGAATCAGTTACGCATGCCGGGTTTCGCGGAAACGAACATGTTTGACGCTTTATTCGACACGCTAGACCGGCTGGACCGCATCGAGGGCAAGAAGTACATCATTCTCGTCACCACCGGAGTCGATACATTCAGCAAGCTGACGCTCGACAAGATCCTCAAGAAAGTGAAGTCCACAAAAGACGTCACAATCTACCCGATCAGCGTTGGATTCGCTGTGCGCAATTACTGCGAAGTGCATGGTTGCCGTACCCGGGGATTAATTCCAGTTGACAACATGGATTATCTGCAAGCGGACAATGAAATGAAGACGTTCGCGAGCCTAACTGGCGGTCGAGCTTACTTCCCGCGCTTCGACGGCGAACTGCGAGGAATCTTTGGCGACATCGCCGCCGACATTCGCAATCAGTACACGCTCGCATATCATCCCACCAATACCAAGCTTGATGGCACTTATCGCAAACTGAAAGTTGAGTTGAAAGCCCCCGACGGCGGCCCGCTCAAAATCCGCGACCAGAAGGGCAAAGACCTGAAAGTCGTCGTCTATGCGCGCGAAGGATACACGGCCAAGCACCAAGTGGAGTAATTGAAATCAGTTCTCGGTTCCCGGTTCTCGGTTCTCAGTTAAAAACAACTAGACTCATCGCGAACGACTTTAATAGCGACTATTTCTGAGAACTCAGAACCGGAAACTGAAAACTTCTCTCAATGAACATGAAATAAACGATCCAGCAAGAACATCAGTCCAACCCCTAAGAACACCACCAGGGCCATTTTCCCGCCTGGTTCTTTATTAACCTCGGGCATCAGGTCCGAAGCCGCCACGTAGATTGTGACGCCCGCCGCCAGCGGAAGCCCTGCGCTCACTTGATGCCGAAAGACAGCCATAATGAGAACTCCCGCCATCGTGGCGGCGCCTAGCAGTGCAGAGGCCCACCAAGCTGTAGCGCGGCTGCGCCCACTAGCTAGCATGACCGAGGCGACGGTGAAGCCCTCCGGAATTTTATGAAGGAAGACCGCGACAAAAATGATCCAGCCCAGCCAGTTCGACACCAGAAACCCGGATGCGATTGCGATTCCGTCGAAGAATGTGTGGATCGTCAGGCCCAACAGAACGGAATAACCCCGATGGGAGTGAACAAACTCGTCGCTGTGCACTTCCTCACCAAAATGGAAGTGTGGCGAGAGTGTGTGCTCGAAAAAATGAATGATGAGATAGCCAGCCAGAATGAGGAATGCACCATCCCTGCCTCTCAATTCCAGACTGGCGGGGACCACTTCCAGCAGAGCGGTCGCCAGCATGAATCCGGCGCCCAGCGCGATGAAATATTTCAGATACCGCCGCTCCCAATGCCGCTGAACGATGATGGTGCCGCCAAATACATTCGCCATCGCCGCGGTCAGGCCAAGCAGCAGACTGGTTGTAATTGGATGCATGCGGATTGGCAAGCCTAACAGGTGTGGAGCGAGGTTTCCAGATTTCAAACCTGTCCGCTATGCGGGCGTACGAAGTATCGCCACGTTCTCCATTAACTTGTCACAGACCGCGATGCAGTTGTCACGTATCCCTTCACGCATTGCCTGGTCGTCAGTGA
>WNFR01004360.1_pt1 | contig 16811 bp, 25 predicted proteins | sample 5400221 | NCBI WGS metagenome assembly WNFR01 (sample SAMN13153357, study PRJNA577476) | soil metagenome | isolation source: 40 cm soil under Madrone tree | place: USA:California | collected 2016-06-14
CGACGAGCCGCAGGTCATGTGCGTTTGCGATGCAGTCGTAGACAGTCAGCATGCGAAAGCACCGGGGTTATCAAAAAGTTAAGCAACAGCGCCGCCAGCCTAGGCGGGAATACACAAAAAGTCGTAAATGGTGCGGCGCCAATGAGGAAGGTTGCAGAATGCGACAGCGGATGCGCGGGTTCGTGCGCGTCGTCGCGGTGGGCGCCACGAGGGGCCCCCGCCCTACTCCTCGGGCGCGTCGAGGATCGGATCGTAGCGCTTGGCGTCGAAGCCGAGCAGGTTCCAGGTCTGCAGCATGTGGGGCGGCAGCGGTGCCGTGACGTCGATCACGCCGCCGCGCGGATGCGGCACTGCGATGCGGCGCGCCAGGAGATGCAGCTTGTTCTGCAGGCCGCCGGGCAGCTCCCAATTCTCGATGTCGAAATATTTCGGGTCGCCCACGATCGGATGGCCGATATGGACCATGTGGGCGCGCAGCTGATGGGTGCGCCCGGTCACCGGCTTGAGCGACAGCCAGGCGAGCTTCGGGCCGGCGGTCTCGACCACGGCGTAGAAGGTGACGGCGTGGCTCGCGCCCTCCTCGCCGTGCTGGGCGATGCGCATGAAGCTCTCGTCCTCGCGCTCCTCCTTGGCCAGGAAGGTCGAGATGCGGCCCTGGCGTGGCCGCGGCACGCCGGCGACCAGCGCCCAATAGATCTTGCGCGCCGAGCGGCTGCGAAACGTCTTCGCCAGCGCGGCGGCGGCGAAGCGGGTCTTGGCGACCAGCAGGCAGCCGGCGGTGTCCTTGTCGAGCCGGTGCACCAGGCGCGGCCGCTGGCCGGCCTTGTCGCGCAGCACCTCCAGCATGCCGTCGAGATGGCGCGTGGTGCCGGAGCCCCCCTGGACCGCAAGCCCCATCGGCTTGTTGAGGACGAGCACGTCGTCATCCTCGTGCAACGTGATGGAGCGCAGGAACGCGCGGGTCTTCTCGTCGGCGGCGGCGTCTTCCGACAGCGGCTTGGGCCGGTCGAGCTTGAGCGGCGGGATGCGCACCGCCTGCCCGGCTTGCAGCCGGTCCTTGCCGTCGACCCGCTTGCCGTTCACCCGCAGCTCGCCTTTGCGGATGACGCGCTGGATGTGGGAGAAGCTTAAGCCCGGAAAGCGCGCTTCCAGGAAGCGGTCGACCCGCATGCCGGTTTCGTCCGGCGACACCGCGACGGTCTGCACCGAGGTGGCGGCGGCGAGCGCCGAATGATCGGGCGCGGCTTCGCGGGCCTCGGGCTCCATTGGCGGCCGCGGCGGCCGGTCCCGCAACGACGGGCCCTTCGTGCGCCCCATGGTCGATCGATCGCGCGCCGGCCCGCCATCCCCCCTGTGGGGGCGCGCGCCGCGATGCGCCGGCTTGCGCGGCCCGCCGCGCACCTCCGGACGGCCACGGTCATCGGGCTTCTGGTGACGCGCATGCCGGCGCGGTCCGGCGGTCTGTCGTCCGCCGCCGGGCTGCCGTGGTCCGCCTTTGCGTTTCAAGGGAATTCTGCTCCGTGATGGTCCGCGTCAGCTTCGACGGCGGCGCGTCGCCAGGATACCGATTGTACCGGCAGGCTGCACGATACTTCTGCTGGCAGAAGCGCCCCCATTAACCTCGCCCGCACCCAAAGGCGACTTTGCCCGTCGGGCGCGCCTGCCGAAAGCGCCGGTGATTTCCGCAAAACAGAACAGCGCCAGATGACGATGCGCTGGTGCGGGCTCATGCAAAAATTCTTGGATGCACTTTCACAATCGCGGCCCGCGCCCGACCGGCGGTCGCTCATCTCGATTGCGGCGGACCCTCCGGCATCGGCCGGCCGAGGTTACGGGCGCGCTTTTGCGCAAGCTTGTAGTAAGCCTGGGCCTGGCCTTCCAATTGCGCCTTGTTTTTCGGATCGGCCTCAGACGCAGCCAAGCGTTCGAAAAGATGGGCCTGCTCCAGATACTCGGCAACCATCCTCATTGACCGCCCCCGAGCTCTCTTTGTTTGCGGAAAAGCCGTGCTGACCCCGACTCGCGCGATGAGAACATAATAGGAACGCGCGGTCAAGCTTGCGGTCGTGTTGACCTCGAGCCAAGGCGCCGCGTCAACGTGCTGTGTGGGGCGATCCCCACGATCACACTTGGCCGGCCGGCAAGCGTCAGGGCGCGCCCTGTCCTTATCCCGCCCCCCGCTCCTGTCGCAGCTTCGCCCAGTAATCCAGCCGCTTCTTGATCTCGCGCTCGAAGCCGCGCTCGGGCGGATCGTAGAATTTCTGCCGGCCGAGCGCCTCCGGGAAATAGTCCTGGCCCGAAAACGCATCGGGCGCGTCGTGGTCGTAGTCGTAACTCGCGCCGTAGCCTTCCTGTTGCATCAGCCGGGTCGGCGCATTGAGGATATGCTTGGGCGGCAGCAGCCGGCGTTCGATTTGGGCGCGGTCGCGACGTAAATGACGGCCTGCGCGATCGCGAGCTCGCCCTCGGGGCTGCCGAGAAAATCATAGGCGTCCTTCGCCGCATTGGCGACGACGAGCGCCTGCGGATCGGCCAGCCCGATATCCTCGACCGCCATGCGCACGATGCGGCGCGCCAGAAAGAGCGGATCCTCGCCCGCGTCCAGCATGCGGCACAGATAATAGAGCGCCGCGTCGGGATCGGAGCCGCGCACCGACTTGTGCAAGGCGGAGATCAGGTTGTAATGGCCGTCCTGCGCCTTGTCGTAGATCGGGGCGCGCCGCTGCACGATCTCGGCGAGCTTGGCGGCGCCGAACACCTCGTCGGCGCGCGCCGCCCGCCAGATTTCCTCGGCGAGCGTGAGCGCGGCGCGGCCGTCGCCGTCCGCCATGCGGACCAGCGCGGCGCGCGCGTCGGGGTCGAGCGGCAGCGGCTTGTTCTCGATCGCCTCGGCGCGCGCCAGCAGCTTTTCCACCGCGGCGCCGTCGAGTGACCGGAACACCAGCACGCGCGCGCGCGACAGCAGCGCGGCATTGAGCTCGAAGGACGGATTCTCGGTGGTGGCGCCGACCAGCACGACGGTGCCGTCCTCCATCACCGGCAGGAAGGAATCCTGCTGGGCGCGGTTGAAGCGATGCACCTCGTCCACGAACAACAGCGTGCCCTTGCCGGTCTCGCGCCGCGCGCGCGCCGCGTCGAAGGCCTTTTTGAGATCGGCGACGCCGGAGAACACCGCCGACAATTGCTCGAAATGCAGGTCGGTCGCGTCGGCCAGAAGCCGCGCCACGGTGGTCTTGCCGGTGCCGGGCGGCCCCCAGAAGACGAGCGAGCCGAGCGAGCGCGTCTCCAGCATGCGCGTCAGCGCGCCGTCTGGCCCGAGCAAATGGTCCTGGCCGACCACGTCGGTGAGCTTTTCCGGGCGCAGCTTGTCGGCGAGCGGACGCGGCGCGTCGCGCTCGAGACCGGCGGCGGCGAACAGGTTGGGGCTTTGGGCGGACCTTTTGGCCATGCCCGCAAAGTGGGGCCTGGCGCCGCCGAGCGCAAGCGATCGAGCCCAGGGGGCCGCGCGCGGCGACGCCGCGCCGGTCACCCGCGCGCCATCAGGTCATCCTCCGAACACGACGGAAAGCTTCTGGCCGCCGCGCAGGATGGTGACGCGCCACAGCCGGGTCGGCTGGGCGGCCACCCGTTGCAGGTCGGCGGTCTTGGCGATGGGCTCGTTGTTGACGGTGAGCACCACGTCGCCCTTCTGGAAGCCGATGCTCTGCGCCACCGAGCCGTCGGCCACCTCGAGCACCGCGACGCCCTCGGCGGCGCTGTCGAGGCGCAATTCCTCGGCGAGCGCGGGCGACAGATTGGCCACCTTGGCGCCCAGGAAGGGCGAACGCGCCTGAATGATCACTTCGTTGCGCGGGTTCTCGGGCGCGCTCTCCAGCGCCACCGCGAGCCGGCTCTCGCGGCCGCTGCGCACGATGCCGAGCTGGACCTGGCCGCCGAGCAGCTTGGTGGCGAAGCGGTAGTCGAAGGCATTGGGATCGTCGACCGGCTGGCCGTCGACCGCGACCACCAGGTCGCCGGTCTTCAGGCCGGCGCGCGCCGCCGGGCTTTTTGGCGTGACGCTCGCCACCAGGGCGCCGGCCGGACGCTTCAGGCCGAGCCCCTCGGCGATCTCGGGCGTCACCGCCTGGAGCTTGGCGCCGAGCCAGGGCCGCCGCACCACGCTCGATCCGCCCTGGGCCGAGGAGATCACGCCGCGCACCATGTTGACGGGAATCGCGAAGCCGATGCCCTGCGAGCCGCCCGAGCGCGAGAAGATCGCGGTGTTGATGCCGACGAGGCGGCCGCTGAGATCGACCAGCGCGCCGCCGGAATTTCCCGGATTGATGGCGGCGTCGGTCTGGATGAAGAACTGATAGTCGGTGATGCCGACCTGCGTGCGGGCGACCGCCGACACGATGCCGTGGGTGACGGTCTGGCCGACCCCGAAGGGATTGCCCAGCGCCAGCACCACGTCGCCCACCTGCAGCGCATCGGAGTCGCCGAGGTCGATCGCGGTGAAACGCTCGCGCTTGTCGCCGATGCGGAGCACCGCGAGGTCGGAGCGGGCGTCCTTGAGCACGATCTCGGCCTCGAATTCGCGCTTGTCGGGGAACGAAACCTTGACCTGGTCGGCGCCTTCGATGACGTGGTTGTTGGTGACGACGAAGCCGGACGGGTCGATCACCACGCCGGAGCCGAGCGAGCGCTGGATCTGCTCGCGCGGGCCGCCCGGATTGCCGAAAAAGCGCCGGAAGATCGGATCGTCGAGCAGCGGGTTGCGGTTCTCGACCAGCTTGGCGGCGTAGACGTTGACCACCGCCGGCGCCACCCGCTTCACGATCGGCGCATAGGACATCGTGAGCTGGCCGGGCGAGGACGGCACCACCCGGCCGTCCTGGGCGGCGGCGGAGAGTGGACCAAGAACCAGCAGCAAGCCGACCAGCGCGAGACGGCGCAAACTCATCGCGATTCTCCGAAAATAGCCCGGGAGCCTTATAAATGGCCGACCGCGGCATTTGAAGGGCGGTGGGCTACCCCACCCCGGGGCGACGGCGCGCCCGACCCTCCCCTGCAGGGAAGAGTCAGGCAGTCATTCCACCGCCGGCACGCCGCGCAGATAGCCCACCATGGCGTCGAGATCCTGCGGCGTCATCTTGGCGTAGAACGGATATCCCATCGGCGGCTTGAGCTTGCTGCCGTCATGCGAGACGCCCTGGGTGATGGCGCGCTTGATCTCCTCGTCGGTCCAGGCGCCGAGGCCCTTGGTCTTGCTCGACGTGATATTGCGCGAGACGGAGACGCCCCAGGGTCCCTTGAACTCGAAGCCGCCGGCGCCCAGCCGGGAAAAATCGCGTCCCTTCGGGCCCGCCGGCGTGTGGCATTCCATGCAATGCGCGATGGTGGCGAGATAGAATCCGCGCTTGGCCTTGTCGCCGAGATCGGTCTCGGTCATCTGCTTCTGGGCATTGGGCACCACGGGCGGCTGCAACGCGATCTTGTAGACCGGCGCCGGCACCTGGTTCTTCACCGGCGGGATCGTGCGCAGATAGGCGACGATCGAGTCGAGGTCGCGCGGCGTGATGACCTTGTAGAAGGCGGTCGGCATGATGACGGCGACCGGCACGCCGCTCGGGCGCATCCCGGTGGTCAGCAGCTTCTTGATGTCGGCATCGCTCCAGGCGCCGATCCCGTTTTCCCTGTCGGAGGTGATGTTCGACGCGGTCACGTCGAAGGGCGGCTCGTCGAAACGCATGCCGCCCGACAGCGCCTTGTCGAGCATCGGGCCGTTCGGACCGCGCGGCGTGTGGCAGTTATGGCAAGTCATCACCGTGTCGACGAGATATCTGCCGCGCTCGACGCTCGCCCCGGACTGCGCCTGTGCGGCCGCCACGCTGGATGCCATTGCGAGAATTCCGATCGCAACCTGCCGGATCATGTATCTTTCCTGCTGTCTATGCGTGCTGAGGACCCGAGGCGGACGCCCGGCCCGGCGCCGACAGTAGCGCAGGCGACACGATTCGGCGAGGCGCCACGGCCGGGGACCGCGCCTGCGGCCAGGACAATAAAAAAGGGGCCGTGCGGCCCCTCTTTCGTCTCGGCATCCGCCGCCGCAATCACATGGCGGCGGTGGCGTCGGCGTCCGGCCGCGTCTCCTGCACCGGGCCGGAATCCAGGCCCTTGGCATCGACGTCACGCTCGACGAATTCGATCACCGCGACCGGCGCGTTGTCGCCGTAGCGAAAGCCCGCCTTCATGACGCGGGTATAGCCGCCGTTGCGGTCCTTGTAGCGCGGGCCCAGCACGTCGAACAGCTTCTTGACCATGGGGACGTCGCGGATCTCGGAGATCGCCTTGCGCCGCGCATGCAGGCCGCCGCGCTTGCCGAGCGTGACGAGCTTCTCGACGATCGGACGCAGCTCCTTGGCCTTCGGCAGCGTGGTGGTGATCTGCTCGTGCTTGATCAGCGCGGCCGCCATGTTGGCGAACATGGCCTTGCGATGCTCGGCCGTGCGGTTCAGCTTGCGATGAGCGCTACCGTGACGCATCGCGGTCTCCTTCTCGATGTCCAAAAACGTTCCGGGCGCGCAGCCCGCGCGCCGGGAATGACGAAACTCAGTAGTGATCCTCGAAGCGCTTGGCGAGCTCGTCGATATTCTCCGGCGGCCAGCCCGGAACCTCCATGCCGAGATGGAGGCCCATCTGGGCGAGCACTTCCTTGATCTCGTTGAGCGACTTGCGGCCGAAATTCGGCGTGCGCAGCATCTCGGCCTCGGTCTTCTGCACGAGGTCGCCGATATAGACGATGTTGTCGTTCTTCAGGCAGTTTGCCGAGCGCACCGAAAGCTCGAGCTCGTCCACCTTCTTGAGGAAGGCCGGATTGAAGGCGAGGTCCGGGATCTCCTCGATGGCAGCCTCCTTGCGGGGCTCCTCGAAGTTCACGAAGACGTTGAGCTGGTCCTGCAGGATGCGCGCCGCATAGGCGAGCGCGTCGTCGGGCGTCACCGAACCGTTGGTCTCGATCTGCAAGGTGAGCTTGTCGTAGTCGAGGATCTGGCCCTCGCGGGTATTCTCGACCCGGTAGGAGACCTTCTTCACCGGCGAATACAGGCTGTCGACCGGGATCAGGCCGATCGGGGCGTCCTCCGGGCGATTGCGCTCGGACGGCACATAGCCCTTGCCGGTGTTGACGGTGAACTCCATGCGGATCTCGGCGCCCTCGTCGAGATGGCACAGCACCAGCTCCGGGTTGAGGATCACGACGTCGCCGACGGTCTGGATGTCGCCGGCGGTGACCACCGCCGGACCGGACTTCTTGACCACCATGCGCTTGGGCCCTTCGCCCTGCATCTTGATGGCGATGTCCTTGATGTTGAGCACGATGTCGGTCACGTCCTCGCGCACGCCGGCGATCGAGGAGAATTCATGCAGCACGCCGTCGATATGCACCGCCTGCACGGCCGCGCCCTGGAGCGAGGACAGCAGGATGCGGCGCAGCGCGTTGCCGAGCGTGAGGCCGAAGCCGCGCTCGAGCGGTTCGGCGACGAGAGTCGCCATGCGCTTGGGGTCAGGTCCCGGCGCAACCTGGAGCTTGTTCGGCCGGATCAGTTCTTGCCAGTTCTTTTGGATCGTCACGTCATCACCGTTCGTTTGGCGGCGCGGAGCCCCGCGCATCCCACTCCGCCCATGGGACAGTTCGGCGGCGGCGGACGATAAATCGTTCCGCCGGATTTGATCGCTCAGACTCGCCGGCGCTTGCGCGGCCGGCAACCATTGTGCGGGATCGGCGTCACGTCACGGATCGACGTGATGGTGAAGCCGGCCGATTGCAGCGAGCGTAGCGCCGACTCGCGTCCCGAGCCGGGTCCCGCGACCTCGACCTCGAGCGTGCGCATGCCGTGCTCCTGCGCCTTGCGGGCGGCGTCTTCGGCCGCAACCTGCGCCGCGTAGGGCGTCGACTTGCGCGAACCCTTGAAGCCCATGGTGCCCGACGACGACCAGGCGATGGTGTTGCCTTGCGCGTCGGTGATGGTGACCATGGTGTTGTTGAAGGTGGCGTTCACATGCGCCACGCCCGAAGCGATGTTCTTGCGTTCGCGACGGCGGACGCGGGTGGCTTCCTTGCCCATTTGGTTTCCCTTCGGGGCTCGCCGGTTACGGTCGAGCCATATCTCGTGAGCTCACTGGACTCAGGCGGTCGGCTTCTTCTTGCCGGCGATCGCCTTGGCGGGACCCTTGCGGGTGCGCGCATTGGTGTGGGTGCGCTGACCGCGGACCGGCAGGCCGCGACGGTGACGCAGGCCACGGTAACAGCCGAGGTCCTGCAGCCGCTTGATGTTGAGCTGAACCTCGCGCCGCAGATCGCCTTCCACCATATAGTCGCGATCGATGACTTCGCGAATCTGGAGCACTTCCTGGTCGGTCAATTGCGACACCCGGCGCTCCGGCGGGATGCTGACCTTGTCCATGATCTCCTGCGCCTTCTTCTGGCCGATGCCATGGATATACTGGAGCGCGATCACGACGCGCTTGTTGGTCGGAATGTTCACACCAGCGATGCGGGCCAAGGCCACTACTCCTGTTGCCGGCGCGCGCCGGCGCTTTCCTTAAAATCCCAAAGCTTCAATCAATCGGGCTTCGAGCGACGATAAACGCCAGCACGACGCCCACCCCGCGTTCCGGGGGCCCGGCATCGTGCATGAATCTTCTCCGACTGGGTGCGGGGTACTTACGCAGTCTTCCCACACTCGTCAACCTCTTCCACGGGCTTTGTTAATGGCTTTCTTCTTGGTCTTTCGGACCGCCGGCTTGGCGGGCCGGCGGCTGCCGCTCGGGCGACCCGCCGCCTTGGCGCGCCGCTTGGTTACCTTGGTGGTCCGGCTGCGTTTTTGGGCTTTGCGGCCCGCGGCGGCCTTGGATTTGGCCTTGCGGCCCGCCTTGGCGGCGGGCCTGGCCGTTTTGGCCACCGCACTGCGTTTTCGCACCGGCTTGCGGCGGGCCGGCGCCTGCCGCGGGGCCGTTTCAGGGGCCTTGGCGGCGCCAAGTAGCTGGTCGATGGCGGCGGAAACCTGCGGGATCGGGGCCATGCCGTCGACCGACCGCAATGTCCCGTGATCCCTGTAATATGATACCAGCGGCGCTGTTTGCACCCGGTAGGCGTGGACGCGCTTCTCCAGCGTCTCGGGATTATCGTCGGGACGCACGGATTCGCCGCGCGCTTTCATCTCGGCAATCCGGTTTTCGATCCGCTTGTGCAGGATGCCCTCGTCGACCTTGAGCTCGATGGCGGCGTCGAGCCCGAGGCCCTTCCGCTCGAGCATGTGGTCGAGGGCCTGCGCCTGCGGCACCGTGCGCGGGAAGCCGTCGAGAATGAAGCCGTTCTTGGCGTCCGGCTGGCCGATGCGGTCGGCGACGATCTGCACCACCACGTCGTCGGGGACCAGCTCGCCGCGCGCCATGATGTCGCGCGCCTTGAGGCCGACCGGCGTCCCGGCCTTCACGGCCGCCCGCAGCATGTCGCCGGTCGAGAGCGGCACGATGCCGTATTTCTCGGTCAGGCGTTGGGCCTGGGTGCCTTTGCCGCAGCCCGGGGGGCCGAGCAGAATCAATCTCATCGGCGCCGGCCCCGCAGCTTCGAGCGCTTGATCAGACCTTCATACTGATGGGCCAGCAGATAGCCCTGGACCTGCGCCACCGTATCCATGGTGACGCTCACCACGATCAGCAGCGAGGTGCCGCCGAAGTAGAAGGGCACCGCCGCGTAGGAGATCAGGATTTCCGGAAAGAGGCAGACCGCCGCCAGATAGCCCGCGCCGATCAAGGTGATGCGGGAGAGCACATAGTCGATATATTCGGCGGTGCGCTCGCCCGGCCGGATGCCGGGGATGAAGCCGCCGTGCTTCTTCAAGTTGTCGGCCGTCTCGGTCGGATTGAACACGATCGCCGTGTAGAAGAAGGCGAAGAACACGATCAGCGCGACATACAAGACCAGAAACAGCGGCCGGCCGTGCGACAGCTGGGCGATGACGGAATTCGCCCATTCGGGCAGCTGGCCCGAGTTGAAATTGGCGACGGTGGTCGGCAGCAACAGCAGCGAAGACGCGAAGATCGGCGGGATGACGCCCGAGGTGTTGAGCTTGAGCGGCAGATGCGAGGATTGCCCCTCGAACATGCGGTTGCCGACCTGGCGCTTGGGATACTGGATCAGGAGCCGGCGCTGGGCGCGCTCCATGAACACGATGAAGGCGATCACCGCCACCACCATGATGGCGACCAGCAGCAGGATGCCGACCGACAGCGCGCCCTGGCGCGACAGCTCGAGGGTGCCGGCGATCGCGGACGGCAGCTCGGCGACGATGCCGGCCAGGATGATGAGCGAGATGCCGTTGCCGATGCCGCGCGAGGTCACCTGCTCGCCGAGCCACATCAGGAACATGGTCCCGCCGGTCAGCGTGATCACGGTGGAGATGTTGAAGAAGATGCCGGGCTCGGCGACGACCGACCCGGCGCCCTGCAGCCCGACCGATATGCCATAGGCTTGCAGCGCCGCCAGGAACACCGTGCCGTAGCGGGTGTACTGGTTGATCACCTTGCGGCCCTGCTCGCCCTCCTTCTTGAGCTGCTCGAGCGTGGGCGAGACCGTCGTCATCAGCTGGACGATGATCGAGGCCGAGATATACGGCATGATGTTGAGGGCGAAGATCGCCATCCGGTGGATGCCGCCGCCCGCGAACATGTTGAACATGCCGAGGATGCCGCCGGCCTGCTTGCTGAAGACCTGCTCCCAGGCGGCGGGATCGATGCCGGGCAGCGGAATGTAGGTGCCCAGCCGGTAGATCAGCAGCGCCCCGAGGGTGAACCAGATGCGCTTTTTCAGCTCTTCGGCCTTGGCGAGCGCCGAAAAGTTGAGATTGGCCGCCAATTGTTCCGCTGCTGAGGCCATGCGTTCGATTCCCGGTTGCGCCGCGAGGCGGGCGTGCCCCTCTTCGGTCCCCTATATAGGGATCAAGCGGATTTTTCGCCCCCCTTGTCGGCGCCCTTCTCGCCGCCCTTGGGCGCGGCGCCTTTGGCCGCAGCGCCCTTCTCGCCACCCTTGGGCTTGGGCGGCGCCAGCACCTTGACCGAGCCGCCGGCCTTCTCGACCGCCGCCACCGCCGACTTCGAGGCCCCATAGACCTCGAAATTCAGCTTGGCCTTGATCTCGCCCGAGCCGAGCAACCGCACGCCCGCCTTGGCGCGGCGCAGCACGCCGGCCCGCACCAGGGCGGCGGAATCCACCGTGTCCTTGGGGTCGAGCTTGCCGGCCTCGATCGCGTCCTGGACACGGCCGAGATTCACCTCGTTGAGCTTCTTGGCGAAGATATTGGTGAAGCCGCGCTTGGGCAGGCGGCGATGGAGCGGCATCTGGCCGCCCTCGAAGCCCTTGATGCGCACGCCCGAGCGCGCGGTCTGGCCCTTGCCGCCGCGCCCGGCGGTCTTGCCCGAGCCCGAGCCGATGCCGCGGCCGAGACGCTGCCGGGTCTTGCTCGATCCCGGTCGGTCGGCGAGTTCGTTGAGCTTCATCGGTTTCTCCTCGCTCTTACTCTTTGCCCGTCATGCCCGGGCTTGTGTCGGGCATCCCGATTACCGAGGCAATACGCCCCTGATCGGGATGGCCGGGACAAGCCCGGCCATGACGGTGAAATTACTTCGCGTCCACCACGCGGACGATGTGCTGGACCTTGGCGATCATGCCGCGGACCGACGGCGTATCGATCAGCTCGGAGACGCGGCCGATGCGGTTCAGCCGCAACCCGATCAGCGTCTCGCGCTGCGAATGATGACGGCGGCTGGCGCTGCCGACCTGCTCGATCCGCACGGTCTTGCCGCCGGCGGGCTTGGCGCCGCTTTTCTTGGCCCCGCTCTTTTTCGCGCCGGCCTCGGCGCCGCTGGTCTTCGATGTCGTCATGACGGCTCTCTGGCGTTCATCCGGTGACAAGGATCAGCTTCAATCGGCTGCCGGCTCGGCTTCGGCGCCCTCGCGGCGGCGTGCCTGCAGGGCCGAAACCTTGACGTTGCGGCGCGCCGCGACCGAGCGCGGCGAGTCCTGATGCTTGAGCGCGTCGAAGGTCGCCCGCACCATGTTGTAGGGGTTGGACGAGCCGAGCGACTTCGCCACCACGTCCTGCATGCCGAGGGTCTCGAACACGGCGCGCATCGGGCCGCCCGCGATGATGCCGGTGCCGGGAGGCGCCGCGCGCAGGATCACTTTGCCGGCGCCGTGGCGGCCCGAGACGTCGTGATGGAGCGTGCGGCCCTCGCGCAGCGGCACGCGCGTCAGGTTGCGCTTGGCGGCTTCCGTCGCCTTGCGGATCGCTTCCGGCACCTCGCGCGCCTTGCCGTGACCGAAGCCGACCCGGCCCTTCTGGTCGCCCACCACCACCAGCGCGGCGAAACCGAAGCGCCGGCCGCCCTTCACCACCTTGGCGACACGGTTGATGTGGACGAGCTTGTCCGTGAACTCGCTGTCCCGCTCTTCCCTGTGCCGATGCTCGCGATCACGTGCCATAGAATTAATCCGTTCCGGTTATCGGTCTGGTCCGATCCTGTGTGTCAGAAGTTCAGCCCGCCTTCGCGCGCCGCCTCGGCCAGGGCCTTGACCCTGCCGTGAAAGATATAGCCGCCGCGATCGAACACGACGTCCTTGACGCCCTTGGCGGTCGCGCGCTCGGCGACCCGCTTGCCGACCTGCTTGGCGGCCTCGATGTCGGCGCCGGTCTTGAGCGCGCCGCGCATATCCTTCTCGATCGAGGAAGCGGCGGCGACCGTCTCGCCTTTGCGGTCGTCGATGATCTGCGCGTAGATGTGCTTCGACGAGCGAAAGACGGACAGGCGCGGACGGAGGCCCGCCGCGGCCTTGACCGCCATGCGGACGCGCGCCTTGCGCCGCGCGGTCTGCTTCTTGAGCTTGGCCATGATCGGCTCCCGTTACTTCTTCTTGCCTTCCTTGCGGAAGATGTATTCGCCTGCGTATTTGACGCCCTTGCCCTTGTAGGGCTCGGGCCTGCGGAACCCGCGGATCTCGGCCGCGACCTGGCCGACCTTCTGGCGGTCGGTCCCGGTGACGACGACCTCGGTCGGCTTCGGGGTCGCGATCGCGATGCCGGCCGGGATCGGGTAGATCACGTCGTGGCTGTAGCCGAGCGCGATCTGCAGATTCTTGCCCTGCACCGCCGCGCGATAGCCGACGCCGGTGATCTCGAGCTTCCTCTCGAAGCCCTTGGTGACGCCGGTGACCAGATTGGCGACCAGCGTGCGCGAGGTGCCCCACATCGAGCGCGCGCGCTTGGTCTCGTCGCGCGGGTCGATCTGGATGCTGCCCTTGTCCATCTTGGCGGAGACTTCCTTGGGCAGCACGAATTCGAGGGCGCCTTTCGGCCCCTTCATCTTCACGGTCTGGCCCTCGACGCTCGCCGTCACGCCGCTGGGGATCGCGACCGCCTTCTTGCCGATACGGGACATGTCGGTTCCCTTTGCCTCAGAATACCGTGCACAGGATTTCGCCGCCCACATTGGCGTCGCGGGCGGCATGATCGGCCATCACGCCCTTCGGCGTCGACACGATCGCGACCCCGAGGCCGTTGTTGATGCGCGGCAGGGCGCGGACCGAGGCGTAGACGCGCCGCCCGGGCTTGGATACCCGCGCGATCTCGCGGATCACCGGAGCGCCGTCGAAATACTTGAGCTCGATCTCGATTTCGCTGCGGCCGTCGCTGTGCGCCAGCGTCGCATAGCCGCGGATATAGCCTTCGGTCTTGAGCACCTCGAGCACGCGCTCGCGCAGCTTCGATCCCGGAGTCGACACCTTCGACTTCGCGCGCTGCTGCGCATTGCGGATGCGCGTGATCATGTCGCCGATCGGATCAGTCATCGCCATGGTCCGATCCCCCTCACCAGCTCGACTTCACGAGGCCGGGAACCAGGCCCTTGGAGCCGAGGTCCCGCATCGCGATGCGGCTCATCTTGAGCTTGCGGTAATAGGCGCGCGGCCGGCCCGTCACCTCGCAGCGATTGCGGATGCGCGTGGCCGATCCGTTGCGCGGCAGCTGGGCGAGCTTCAGGGAGGCGGCGAACCGCTCTTCCATCGGCCTCGTCTTGTCGCCCGCGATCTCCTTGAGACGCGACCGGCGGCCGGAAAACTTCTTCGTCAGCCTGCGCCGCCGGTTGTTCTTCTCGATCGAGCTCTTCTTCGCCATTCGGGTCTCCTTGACCTTTCCGCGTCTGAGGTGGCCTTCAGCCCCTCACTGCCGGAACGGGAAATTGAAAGCGGTCAGCAGGGCGCGCGCTTCCTCGTCGGTGCGCGCGGTCGTGCAGACCGTGATGTCCATGCCCCAGACCTCGGCCGTCTTGTCGTAGTCGATCTCCGGGAAGACGATGTGCTCCTTGATGCCGATCGTGTAGTTGCCGCGGCCGTCGAAGCTCTTGGGATTGAGGCCGCGGAAGTCGCGCACGCGGGGGAGCGCGATATTGATCAGCCGGTCGACGAATTCGTACATGCGCGCCTTGCGCAGCGTCACCTTGCAGCCGATCGGCTGGTTCTCGCGCAGCTTGAAGGTCGCGATCGACTTGCGCGACTGCGTGATGACCGCCTTTTGGCCGGCGATGAGCGCGAGGTCGGCGGCCGCCGACTCGACCTTCTTGCGGTCGTTGACCGCCTCGCCGATGCCCATGTTGAGTACGACCTTCTCGAGCACGGGCACCTGCATGGCGTTCTTGTAGCCGAACTTCTCGGTCAGGGCCTTGCGCACGACCTCTTCGAAATGGCTGCGCAGGCGCACCGGGCCCTTGGGCGCGGCGCTCTGCTGGCCAGCCGGCTTCCTGTCGCCACCCTTGTCGCCCCTGTCGGACTTGCCCTTCGGCGCCTTGTCGGCCTTCGCCGCCGGCGCGCCTCCGGCTGCCGCGGCGGACGCTTCCGCCTTCGCGGGCTTGGCAGCCTTGTCGAGCTTCGCGGCCTTGTCGTCCTTGGGGGCCTTGCCGGCCTTGGGCTTCTTTTCGTCAGCCATCGATCTCGGCTCCCGAACGCTTGGCGATCCTGATCTTCTTGCCGTCCGCCCGGAACTTGAAGCCGACGCGGGTCGGCTTGCCATCCTTGGGATCGGCGATCGCGATGTTGGACAGGTGGACCGGCAGCTCCTTGGAGATGATGCCGCCCTCCTGCTGTGCGGTCTGGCGCTGGTGGCGCTTGACCATGTTGACGCCGCGCACCGTGGCGCGGCCTTCGGCCGGGCGCACCTCGACCACCTCGCCGCTGCGGCCCTTGTCGCGGCCGGCGAGCACGATGACCTTGTCGCCCTTCTTGATCTTGGCAGCCATCACAGCACCTCCGGGGCGAGCGAGATGATCTTCATGTGGTTCTTGGCGCGCAGCTCGCGCGGAACCGGTCCGAAGATGCGGGTGCCGACCGGCTCCATCTGCGGCGTGATGAGCACCGCGGCGTTGCGGTCGAAGCGGATGATCGAACCGTCCACCCGACGGATGTCCTTCCTGACCCGCACCACCACCGCCTTCATCACGTCGCCCTTCTTGACGCGACCGCGCGGAATCGCCTCCTTGACCGAAACGACGATCACGTCGCCGATGGTCGCGTATTTGCGCTTGGAGCCGCCCAGCACCTTGATGCACATGACGCGGCGAGCGCCGGAATTGTCCGCCACGTCAAGATTGGTCTGCATCTGGATCATGATGCTATCCCGGTCCTCTCTCGTGGCGCCCTAACGCGCTCACGTTACCTTCTTCTTTTTCTCGCCCTGGACGACCGTCCAGCGCTTGAGCTTGGAGATCGGCCGATGCTCCTCGATCCACACCACGTCGCCGACCGAGTATTCGTTGTTCTCGTCGTGGGCGTAGTATTTCTTCGACTGGCGCACGGTCTTCTTGAGGAGCGGATGCGTGTAGCGCCGCTCGACGCGGACGACACGCGTCTTCGCCTGCTTGTCGCTGACCACGATGCCCTGGAGCGTTCGCTTCGGCACTTCGGCCTCCTTACTTCGACTTCGGTTGCGCGGCGCGCTTCTGCTGCGCAATCGTCCTGATGCGCGCGATGTCACGACGGACCACGCGCACACGCGATGTATTCTCGAGCTGGCCCGTCGCCCGCTGAAAGCGCAGATTGAACTGCTCCTTCTTGAGCTTCAGGGCCTCGTCGTCGAGCTGGTCGACCGTCATGGCCCTGAGGTCGTCGGCTTTCATCATGGCGGACCTCCCGTCTCTCTCACTCGGCGATGCGCGCGACGAAGCGCGTCTTGATCGGCAGCTTGGCGGCGGCGAGCGCCAGCGCTTCCTTGGCGAGCTGGATCGGCACGCCGTCGATCTCGAACATGATGCGGCCCGGCTTCACGCGCGCGACCCAGAGCTCGGGCGTGCCCTTGCCGGAGCCCATGCGGACCTCGAGCGGCTTCTTCGACACCGGCACGTCCGGGAAGATGCGGATCCACACCCGCCCCGAGCGCTTCATGTGGCGCGTCATGGCGCGCCGCGCCGCCTCGATCTGGCGCGCCGTGATGCGGTCCGGCTCCATCGCCTTGAGGCCGTATTCGCCGAAGGACAGCGTCGCGCCGCTCGTCGCCAGGCCGTGGATGCGGCCCTTGTGCGCCTTGCGGAACTTGGTCTTGCTCGGTTGCAGCATGACTGTGCTCTCTCAATTCGTCGGCGTCAGCCGCCCGCCGCGTCGCGCCGCGGACGGCCCGCGTCGGCTTCGGCCAGCTTCTTGTCCTGCGCCATCGGATCGTGCTCGAGGATCTCGCCCTTGAAGATCCACACCTTCACGCCGCAGGTGCCGTAGGTGGTGAAGGCGGTCG
>WNFR01012249.1_pt1 | contig 16811 bp, 18 predicted proteins | sample 5400221 | NCBI WGS metagenome assembly WNFR01 (sample SAMN13153357, study PRJNA577476) | soil metagenome | isolation source: 40 cm soil under Madrone tree | place: USA:California | collected 2016-06-14
TAGGACACTACCAATATTCGACAACCCGACGTAGGGCAGCACACATAAGGGAAGACGTCGAAGTATTCAAGTGTAACTTTAGGTATTGCCTTAGTCGGCAAAGAGGCGTAAAGTTGGCCCGCCTCGAAGTAACCCGCATCATTGCGATGCGGCGTGCCAGCCTTTGAGACATGGGCCGAACCTTGGGTAGATACTGGAGTAAGTGTCATACCTCAACTAGGAGAGAAAATCCATGACCCTCAGATCGAATCTACGCGTGCTTGCAATGGGAGCGGCTGCGGTCGTTCTCGTCGGAGTTCTCAGCATCAACGCCTCGGCGGCAGGGACCTATTCTGCCGTGCCGTTCAGCTTTGTTGGAAGTGCGGCTGTTTGCAACCCGTTTCCAGCCGGAAACAAGATCGTCACCGCTAGCTGGTTGAATGGACTCGGACTACCCGACAACGGCACCGCAAACCCCGGCGGGCCTACCCCACATCAAGGACTGTTGCTGAGTAAGAACGGCCCAACGTCTGATTGCTCGGCCGCCGGTGCCAGCATCATGGGTTTTGTCGCTAATGGTACGTTGAGTGCCCTCGGTTTCGACTACCGGCTCGGCGGACACTGCGGTGCAGGCGCTCCGCGGTTTAATGTGACGGACAATTTAGGCAACGTTTTTTTCTTTGGTTGCAACGGTGGAACGCCGTCGGCGGCTCCGCAGGATCCCGCGAACTGGACCCGCGTAGCCTTCGACCAGACGAACGCGCCCGCCGGATTCGTGTTCGGCGTAACGCAGGTCGCTTCCATCGAAATCATCTTTGATGAGGGTACTGACACGCCCAGCCCAGACGGCAACGCGCCAGCTGGCGTTGGTCTCACCACGCTCGACAACATCCGCATTAACAATACTTTGATCACCAAGAAGGTCGGCAATCCCATCTTGCCGTAGCCGGGCTGTGACTACGATGAAAGGGAACTTTCTCTGCGGGGCGTCGGCCCCGCCTTTTTTATGTTTCCGACCTAAGTGGACGCCGTTAGGCTTAGGAGAAGCGACGGTACCAAGCCTTGATATGTAATGTCCGATAACAGGTATTATGTCTACTCACATAAACGGACCTCGCATCGCTAACCTTATCTGAGCCCCACCCGTCTCATGCGCTGGAGATCACCGTGCGCCACCCGCACTTCGCAGTGCCCTTCCTGATTGCCATAATCCTTGTGCCTTTAGCCGTGCTTTCCCAACCTAACCCGGCGCCACTCCGCGAACGCTTTCAGAATGCCGTAGTAACCTACGGTTGGGCTCAGGATAATGCCGGACACAAGCTGCGCACGTTTGTTACGCGACCGAAAAACGCTGCCGGCAAGATTCCCGTGATCTTTTTTGTAGGCTGGCTCAGTTGCGACTCGGTCGAGTATCCGCAGGGCGAGACTGACGGCTTTGGAGCGATCTTCTGGCGACTTATCGATCATTCCGGCTATGCGACCGTGCGGATGGACAAGCCCGGAGTCGGTGAAAGCCAGGGAGACTGCGCCCACACCGACTTCAATACCGAATTATCTGGATATCAGTCTGCTTTCGAGACAATGCTCAAGTATGACTTTATCGATCCGTCGAGAGTTTTCGTGCTCGGTCTGAGCAACGGCGGAGGAACTTCGCCTCTGATTCCCCGGCAGCATCCGGTGCGTGGCTATATTGCGGCCAGTTCTTGGGGACGCACTTGGTACGAGCACATGCTCGAACTGGAGCGCGTCCGGTTGAATCGCACGGGCAAGACTCCGGCCGAGGTCAATTCAGGTGTGAAGGCATTCACCGGGTTCTACGACCTATATCTGATACGACGAATGAGTCCCGGAGACGTCCTCGTGCAACATCCGGAGTGGAAGGGCCTATGGTACGACGCGCCCGATGGGCAGTACGGGCGGCCCGCGGCCTTCTATCAGCAACTACAGGCGTTGAATCTGGTCGAGGCCTGGCAAAATGTGACGGCACCGGTGCTGGTAATGCGGGGTACATTCGACACCATCATGAGCGATGCGGACGCGCGGGCGATTGCGGACAATGTGAATCTTAAGCATCGAGGGATGGCAAAGTATGTCGAAGTGCCCGGGGCAGATCACTTGCTAAGCGTTAACGGCAAACTCGTAGAGGATGTCGTGCCGACGATGATGAAATGGATGCAACAACAGATCCTCGCGGACCATTAGCCAATCACCTCGATACGGCCGCGACCCATATGTGCGGGAGCTAGTGACTCGGCCGCACGGTCGAGAGTGGCGAGTATTCCCTTGTTGTGGATCGCTAAGCCGAGCAAGTAGGCATCCGTGATCTGTTGGTGTCCAACCACCTTGGCGACCTTGGCGACTGCCTGATTCAATGTTAGGGCGGCGGACCAGAATTCATGGGCCGGGTGTTCAAGATTGACTCTGAGAAGCGAAAGAGCCTGTTCGGGCGCGAGCGCATCGCGGGAAAATGCGCGATTGGAGATGATCCGAACGAATCCAGCTTGGGTGAACGGGCATGTTGCCCACTTTCTTTTGGACTCGCGAGATAACCACTCTTGCACAGCGACATGGCACTTGTGCCGCGGCCAAGCCATCGCGATAAGAACATTCACGTCGAGAAGATAGACGCTCAAAAGTCTTCGTCCTGCAGTCTGCGTACGTCCTCTGTTGTTACCGCCGGAGAGTCCGGGGGAAGTTCCACCACATGTAGGCCATTGACCACACGGGTTGGCATCGGGGTGGTCAGGCCCTTATGCACAAGTTCGGACACAGCCTTGCCGAGCGGAACCGAGCGCTTGCGGGCATAATCCCTGACTAATCGCAGGGTCGAATCGTCGAGGTTGAGTGTGGTCCTCATGGCAGTATGATGCGCCTTTGTCTGCTTGATGTCAATAACCAAGTGTGATGCTATTATCACACTTTAGCATCACTTATTTATAAGCCCACCCGGCTCGGGCTGATTGGGGCGAAGGAGTCCTGCCAGATCCTCTCGAAACCGTTGCAGCGTTTCGAGTCTCTCTGCGGTTGCCTCCACAAACTCGGACTTTGCCTGAAAGACCGGTCGTCCTTCCCTCTCCGTGAGCACGCCCATGACCTCGCCCATTCGCCAACCCGGACTGCCGAGAACTTGAAGCCCGTCCACGCCAGGAACTAACAACGCGACACAGTTGTCACGGATTACACCGATACACTTGGGATAGCGATCGAAGGTCTGGAGCTCGAAGCCAGCGACGTAAATGCGCTGGAGTTGTTCGGTGGAGTCCATGGAAATGACGATTAGGAGGTTGCGACGCTCCCGGACGTGTCGTTCCTACATCTTGTACTTGCCGAGGTCGTCGTCGCTGAGGCCTTCCAGAAACTTGCGCAGTTCGTCACTGGTGGCGCGTTCGGAAAGATTGGTCGCCTGTTTCGAATTTTTCAAAACCTGATCCTCGACGAAGATGGGGCAATCCATACGGAGAGCCAGTGCCAGGGCGTCGGAGGGGCGGGAGTCGATGCTTACGACGTGCCCTTCCCTTTCCAGCCAGATCACGGCGAAAAAGGTGTCATCCTTCAATTCCGTAACGACTACTTTGTGGACGAGCGCGTCGAGACCGGTCAGAACATTTTTGATGAGATCATGCGTCATCGGGCGCGGCGTTGTCACTTTCTCGATTTCGAGGGCAATGGCGTTTGCTTCGTAGACGCCCACCCAGATCGGAAGCACCGTATCACTGCCGATGTCTTTGAGAAGCACGATGGGCATGTTAGTGACTGGGTCCATCATGAGGCCGCGAATTTTCATTTCGACTTCCATAAAGACCTCGAAGGCAGTGCATAGTAGATAGTGATTAGTGGTTAGTTGTTGCCCATGAATCGAATAATCTAACTACTAGCCACTATCCACCGGCTTCCACCATCTCTCCCACCAGACTGTTCGGGAAGCTCGTCGTCACGCGCACGTCCACGTAGTTGCCAGTTTTCAGTTCTGTGCCGTGGGGCGCGGTAAAGTTCAGTACTTTGATCTGCGACGTGCGGCCGATCCATTGGCCGCGGGCTGCGTTCTTCCCTTCCACCATGACGCGGGTGGTTTGTCCCAGATGCCGCTTATTACGATGCGTCTGGATCTGTCTCTGTTTCTCGTTCAGAACCGCCAGGCGCCGAGCTTTCTCCTCGTCCGGGATGGCATCGTCGAGACGCAACGCTGGGGTATTCGGGCGCGCGGAGTACTTAAACGTGAACGCGCTGTCGTATCCCACTTCATCGAGAAGCGAGAGCGTTTCTTCGAATTCAAGTTCCGTCTCGCCGGGAAAGCCGACAATCAGGTCGGTGGTGATGGAGATATCTCGCTTAGCCGCGTGGATCCAGGCAATGCGTTCCAAGTATTGCTCGCGGGTGTAGAGGCGTTGCATCGCATCGAGTACACGATCAGAGCCGCTCTGGATCGGAAGGTGCACATGATCACAGAGTGCGGTTGAGGCATCGATCGCTTCGACAATGTCGCGTCCAAAATCGCGCGGATGAGAAGTGGTGAAGCGCACCCGCTCGATGCCAGGAATCTCTCCGATGGCGGTCAGCAATTCTGCAAAGCTCTTCTTTCCATTGGGATCGCGGTAAGAATTGACGTTTTGCCCGAGCAGCTGAATTTCCGTGTAGCCGAGATCAGCTAGCTGGCGCGCTTCATTTAGGACTGATGCCGAAGTACGGCTGCGCTCTTTTCCGCGAGTATAGGGTACAACGCAGTAGGCGCAGAACTTGTCGCACCCTTCGATGATGGTGATGTATCCACGATGCGGATTGGTACGTGCGGTGAACTCAGTTTCGAAGCAGTCTTCGGTTTCGCGGTCGTCGAGACCTGTCGCGCGGTTCCCTGCCTCAATCTGGACCAGCATCGCGGGCAGATTCCGATAGGACGCCGAGCCAGCAACCAGGGAAACGTACGGCGCGCGCTCGAAGATTTTTTCGCCCTCCTGTTGCGCTACACATCCGAGAACGCCGAAAACCTTGCCTTGCGCCTTGTATTTCTTGTAATCGGAAAGCCTGTTGAAAACCTTTTGCTCAGCCTTATCCCGGATGGAGCAGGTGTTGTAGAGAACGAGACCAGCCTCTTCGACTGTCGGAACCTGGCGATATCCCTGCTGCTGGAGCGTGCCGATTACCTTTTCGGAATCGTGCACATTCATCTGGCAGCCGAAGGTTTCAAGGTAGAACGTCTTGTCGCTGGTCCCCGGCATGGGTTCAGTATAAACCAGCGAAAGCGACGGTCCCTATGCTCGTTGTCGCACGCTGGATTGAAAAGGCAGGCATCTGCCCATCTGAGCCCCGCCCTAACTCTCAATCGAACGGATTTCGTCCGCGCTACGCCCATATATCACCGGTACCGGAACGTCCAGCAGCCGGAGGTAAACCGACAGTTGTCCGCGATGGTGGTACCAGTGGTTGAGCATGATCGATCGAAGCATGGCAACACGAGGGGTGGTAAACACTTCCCTGCCCTTGCGTTAGCCGCCAGTTTGCGAGCGCAGTCGATTCGCTGATGCTGCCCAGATAGTCTTGCGCAGCCTGTAGCTTGTCTCGCGTGGCGAAAATCTCGTCCGCGTCTCTGGGAGCAAGGGGATTGAAGTTTGCGTTGGCGGCGTCAAACTCGTCCAACTGTGCAATTGTTGACAGGCCCCCGGGAATGGACGCTATATCGAGAGCGAGTTGACCAATCGACATTGACTTGGGATGAGGCTTCCACGACAGTTTGTCAGCTGGAACGCGTTCGAGGACTCGCCGGGTTGTAACCGCTTCCTGCTGGATTTCTTTGACCATCGGCTCGAGCATTTTGGCCATGGTCGTTCTTCTCCTAGCTTTCCTCGTTGTAGTGGACGGTGAGGCCGCGGTCTACGCTTTGCGTGCCAGCAAGAGCGAATTCGGATCGACCAGCGGGCTTTCATACTTGTCGTGGTGCCGCACCCACGCCATTCCGTGCGGCAATCCCTCTTCGTCACGACCTTTCGGAGCCATGTCGAGCCAGTTATACGCCCCAATCAGAATGTCGAGTCCGCGTCCGTAGGTGGAATAGGTGTGGAAGACTTTGCCGTCCCCATCCTTGTAGAACACGCTCGCGCCAGGCCGTTCTTCACTAGGAAATTTCTGAATTGCGTAGTTGTAGTAGGTCTGGCCAGTCGCCTTTTCCTCGGGCGTGACCGATACGTGGTAGTCACAATTGAAATCGTTTCCGTCCGAGGACAACCAGTTGAACTGCCAGCCCATCCGCTTCTTGAACGCCTCGATTTTTGGCAGGGGTGCACGCGAAACAGCCACCAAGCGGACATCGCGAGCCGCGAGGTGCGGAACGCTGCGGTCAAAATGATCCGCCAGGAACGAGCAACTCGGGCAGCCTTCCGCCCACTCTGGGCCGAACATGAAGTGATAAACAATCAGCTGGGTTTTTCCTCGGAAGAGGTCGCCCAGCGATTCCTTGCCGTTCGGACCATCAAACATGTATTCCTTTTCCACTTTCTCCCAAGGCAGTTCCCGGCGCTGCCGGCTTATGTCGTCTCGCAGCCTCGTGGATTCCTTCTCCTTGCGCAACAGTTCCTTGCGCGCGGCAAGCCATTCTGCTGGCGATACGACTTTCGACTCTTCCTTCCTGATGTTCACGGTTGTCATAATCCCTTCTCCTTTTGCTTTTTGCTTTTCTCTTGATCGGACGAAATTCTCTGCGAACCAGACTTCGGTCGAAGGAGCGTCGCGAGCACCACACTCAACCCGCCCGTGGAGGTCACGCCTGCCGCCACCCATGCTGCACTTGCAATACACTCTGGGCACATAAGTTCTTCTCCCACCCACTGTCTACTGCGGCCGCCGCCCTTCCGCTCGTTGGCGAATTTGTTCGTTGATGTGCGTCCAGCCCTTCCCAACGCCGGCGCGGTGGTCATCTTCGATCAGTCCTAGCGCGGAGTGATGAAACTTGATCAGCGTTCCTCCCTCCACTTCACTGAGCCGGTACTGCAGGTTCGACGTGACAGGATAGGACATGAACAACGGACCATAGAATTCCAGCAGCGTCGGCCGTTTGATGGCTTGCACGTGTCCCCAGAGATGACCGTTTTCACCCCCTAGGTCGCGATACCATCGTCCCCCTGGCCATGGTTCAAGCTTCATCGGCAACGGCCTGCCTTCGGGAGTGTCATTGTGCGGACCGAGTTGCTCGAGCAACGCGGCGAAGGTTACCTCGATGGAAGCGCGCACATGAATCTCCTGCGTTATGCTCAGCGTTAAGTCCTCGATGGTTCGATTTGTCTGCGCGATTGTTGAAGCCATCATTCCTCCTTGAACGAACTGAAATTGCCATTGCGACCTGGTAACGGTTACACAGGAATCAAGAAATAGGTTTACCTTCGGCTCGTTCTTTTACGCGCCTTAGTTGATGCCGCCAGAGACGTTCGAAGGTGCTCGTCCATTCATACAGCGGCTTGATCGCTTCCGCATTCACTCGATAGAGCATCCGGCGACCGTCTCGGCGCACTTTCACCAAGCCCACATCCAATAAAACTCGCAGATGTTTCGACACCGAAGGTTGCTCGAAACTTAAGCTATCCGCGATATCACCGACTGAACGTTCCTGCAGTGCAAGATAGTTCAGAATGTCCCGCCGACGGGGCTCGGCGACGGCATTGAAGGCATCCGATGTGGTCGCGGCTCGCGGCATGTTTCCAATATATACCGATATGGGAATATGTCAAGAGGCGCTCAGTGAAATCGTCTCGAAGATTTTGTCGCTTGTTCTATTTGCCGGCGTGAAAGAGAAGGTACATCGCGATGATCAGCGCAACGACCAACAGCCAGTAAAGCGGAGAATAGATCGTCCGCTCTCTCACCAGGAAAGGCCGATAGCCTTCACCTGGCTAAAGAACTCAACCCTCCTCCCTGCGTATACATAGATCACGGTCAGGACAATTAATGAAACAACGGTGATAGCGAAGGAAAGAATTCCTCTCAGAATAATCACCGAAACCTACCAGGTGTGGCGACTGACTTCTGACGGCCATCAATTCCCGCTGAGACTGACCGGCCCAGTCGCTCCTGGCCGAAGCGTCTGCCGGAGATGGGCGCCAATTTGTTTCCCGTGGAAGCGGCCGTTCTCAATAAAGATCTCGCTGGTACGTGATCCTGCCACGATGACGCCAGCCACGTAGATGCCCGGAATGTTGCTCTCGAGCGTTACGGGATCGCAGACGGGCCGGTGCTGCTCGGCCGAGAGCTCGATTCCGATGCTGGTGAGGAAATCGTAATCGGGGTGGTATCCCGTCAGCGCGAAAACGAAGTCGTTCTTCAGGCGCTGCGATCCTCGCGGAGTGTCTAGTACAACGAAATCCGGACCAATCTCGAGGACTCGACTATTGAAGTAGGTTGAGATCTCACCGGACTTGATGCGGTTCTCTACGTCCGGACGCACCCAGTACTTCACATTCGGATGGCGGCTTCGGCTGCGGAATTCTTACCGCCCACTACGATCACATCGTTATCAAAATACGGGTGCGGTTCGCGATAGTAGTGGAAAACTTTCGGAAGGTCCTCGCCCGGAACGCCCATCTCATTGGGCAGATCGTAATAGCCCGTCGACACGATAATTTTTCTGGCGCAGTAGTCGTGGATGTGTCCCTGGCGATCGGTGGCAACAACGTGAAAATCACCGTCTTCACCGTTGACAGTCTTGACCCACTGGTACTGGCAAATCTGCAGGTCGTAGTGCTGTGCGGCGCGGCGGTAATATTCGAGCGCTTCCATGCGAGTCGGCTTCACGAGAGCACTGGTAAATGGGATGTCGCCAATCTCGAGCAACTCCGGCGTAGTGAAAAATGTCATGTTCGTCGGATAGTGGAAGATCGAATTGACCAGGCATCCCTTTTCCAGGATGAGTGCTTTGAATCCGGATTTCTGGACTTCGATCGCGCAGGCCAGTCCAGTAGGGCCCGCGCCAACGATGAGGACGTCAGTCTGGTTGTCGCGCTTCGGGACGGTTTGGGTGCGCGTTAGCGTCTCGGGGATAAGTTCAACGGGCAAGCTTCGCGCCTTTTATCTCGGGCTGAAAGACAATCATTCTAGCATTGGGTGGACTTCGACCGCGTCGGCCAAACATTGCATGCGAACTTCTAACCGCAGAGTACAACGACTCCGCGCACAGCGCGAAAAGAGAGCTAGATTACTTCTTTACGCACACGGAAACTCCGTCGCGGAGCGGCAAGATTGTCGTGAAAACCTCCGGGGACTGATACATGGCCTTGTTAAGTTCGAGAATTGCCTTGGTATGAGCGTCGGGGTCGGGCTTGGCGACTTTTCCACTCCACAAGACATTATCGGTGATGAACAATCCGCCACTTTTCAGGTGCGGCAAGGCCATGCGGAAGACGCGCGGATAATCGGTTTTGTCCACGTCATTGAAGATGATGTCGTAAGGCTCTTTCTCTTCGGAAAGCAATTCGAGCGCGTCGCCGGTGCGGATGCTGATGCGGTCGCTGACGCCCGCGCGTTCGAAATACCGGCGTGCCTTTTCAGCGTTCTTCTTGTCACCATCGGTGTAGATGACGCGCCCTCCGGCGCCAACTGCCCGCGCGAGCCAGATCGTCGAATACCCAATGGCAGAACCCATCTCGAAAACTTTCTTCGCGCCGCTGATGATCGCCAGTTGATAGAGCACACGGGCAACCGCAGGACCGATGATCGGAATCTTGTTTTTCGCAGCTTCGGCTTCCATCTCCGCGAGAACTTCGTCGCGCGGCGGCAACAGAGAATAAATGTAGTCCTCGACATCCGGGACGGTGATGCCACCCATGCGCCACGCGGCGTTTGGGTTCTGATCGGGCATGTTTACTCCTTGCTACGAAATTGTCTTGCCCGGTGTCAGTTCGAGAACTTTCACTTCGGGCGCCAGCTTCTGCAGTTCGCTCGGTGTTCCCGTCAGCACTGGGAACGTACCAAAGTGCATCGGGATCACAGTCTCGGGCTTCAACAGCTTGCAAGCGTAGGCAGCTTCCCGCGGCGACATCGTGAAGTGATCGCCGATCGGCAGCATGACGATCTTCGGCGCGTACAGGTCGCGAATGATCGCCATATCGCTGAACACGTTGGTATCGCCGGCATGGTAGATCTTTACGCCGTTGGAAAACTCCAGCACGTAACCGCAAGCTTCTCCGCCATAGACAATCTGGTCGCCGTCCTGGATACCGCAGGAGTGCACGGCGTGCACCATCGTGACTTTCACGTCCGCGACAGTTTGCGTGCCGCCTTTGTTCATCGGCGAAATCTGTTTCACCCCCTTGCTTTGCAGCCATAAGCAGAGCTCAAAGATGCCGACGGCGAGAGAGTTGTGCTTCTTCGCTACTTCCACCGCGTCTCCGATGTGGTCGCCGTGTCCGTGCGTGCAGAGCAGCACATCAGCCTTCTGGACCTTCTTATCGCTCTCAGGGCACTTGGGATTGCCCATGATCCACGGATCGATGTAAAGAGTCTTCCCTTCCGGTGTCTCAACGCGGAAGGTGGCGTGGCCGAGCCAGGTGAGTTTGATACCGTTCAGGGTCATACGCTGTCTCAGGTGTCAGGTCTTGGCTCTCAGGAAGATCAAAATCAACTTCCTACAAAACAATATTCTATGGGCGCGGCCTGATTCATCGCAATGATCGGAAATCCGGCATTTCGATCCGGCGCGATCTCGTGTATAAGATGATCCTCGTGCCTGAACTCAAAGTATTGTTATCACGCGATCAGATTGCCAAGCGAGTCACTGAGATAGCCGAGGAGATCAACCGCGATTTCAAAGGGCAATCCATCATTTTTGTCGGTGTACTGAAAGGCGCGGCGATTTTTCTGAGCGATCTTGCCCGACAAGTAACGCTCGATGCCACCTTCGATTTCATCGGAGTATCGAGCTACGGGAACCGGCCTACACCGACCGAAGACCCAGCCGGACATGCGGCCTGGGATTCCTTGGGAGAGGTGCGCGTAACCAAAGATCTAGACCAGTCTATGACCGACCGCAACGTAATTCTGGTCGAGGACATCCTGGATACGGGTCTCACGCTCAACTACATTCAGAAGCTGCTGCTGGCGCACCAGCCTAGAACCTTGCGCATTGCCGCCTTGCTCGACAAGCCTTCTCGGCGCAAGCAACCTATTCAGGCGCACTATATCGGGTTCGCAATCCCGGATGCTTACGTCGTCGGATATGGCCTTGACTATGCGGAGCGTTATCGCAACCTGCCGGATATCTGCGTGATTGAGAATCCCTGACGGGCTGCCGTGAACGGCAGCGCGCACAGTCGACGCATTCCTTTGGTGCACAAGGATGTCCGGAGGCGACTGCTAAAATGAAAGCAGTGAGCTCAAGCCCAGCCCAACTGATCGCGCCAACCCAGGTGGAGCCCTTCCTACTGGAAGTAGCCGACGTGGTGAACACCACGCTCGACCTGGAGACCACCCTGCGCCGGGTGGCGGAGCTGGTGCGCAAGGTCATCAATTACGAAATTTTCGCCATCCTTTTGCTCAACGAGCAGAAGCAGGAGCTGTATGTGCGCTTTCAAGTGGGATATCCCCTTGAAGTAGCTGACCGCGCGCGTGTGAAAGTTGGCCAGGGAGTAACGGGCAGGGCAGCGCAACTACGTCAACCGATGCTGGTCAATGACGTATCGCAAGAGGAGTTTTACGTAGACGCCGTGCCGAATGTTTGTTCGGAGTTGGCCATTCCGCTGATCGTAAAGAACCGGGTCATCGGTGTCATTGATATTGAGGCGCGAGAAAAGGGCTATTTCACTGACGAGCACAAGCGGCTACTGACGTTGATCGCCTCGCGCATGGCGGTGGCGATCGAGAATGCGCGCCTCTACACGCGCACCACGCGTCAGGCGCGCACTCTGCTGCTGCTGAATGAGATTGCTCGAGAATTAACATCAATCCTGAACCTGGACGAATTGCTGAAGCGAGTGGGAGAACTGCTCAGCCGGATCATCGATTACCAGATGTTCAGTGTGTTGCTGGTTGATCCCGACAGCGAGAAACTGCGCCACCGTTTCGCACTGCGATTTCAAGAACGTCTTCATCTCAAGCACGACATCCCGATCGGTCGCGGGCTGGTAGGATATGCGGCGGAAAGCAAAGAAGCGGTGCTGGTTCCGGACGTCAGCAAAGATCCGCGCTACATCTTGTTGAATCCCGAGACGCGATCGGAACTCGCGGTGCCGCTCATCTACAAGGAAAAAGTAATCGGCGTGCTCGATCTCGAACACACGCGCCGCGGATACTTCACCGAAGATCACAAGCGCACCCTCACAACGCTCGCAGCCCAGATCGCGATTGCGATCGAGAACGCGCGTCTGTACGAGCAGATTGCTAAACAGGAGCAGCGCCTGGAGCGCGATCTTGCACTGGCGCATGAATTGCAATTTCGCCTGTTGCCTCATGCGCGTCCCAAGATTCCAAATCTTGAAGTCAGCGCGAAGTTTGTTCCGGCCCGCGCGATTGGCGGCGACCTGTACGACTTCATCCATTACTCGCTATCGCGCGTCGGTATCGTAATCGGAGACGTCAGCGGCAAGGGCGCGCCGGCGGCCATCTATGCGGCACTGGTGAGCGGAATTCTGAGATCGCATGCGCCCATCGAGCCTGGGCCGGCGGAGATGCTATCGGCAGTAAATCTTTCGTTGGGCGAGCGGCGGATCGACGGACAATTTGTTTCGATTATCTATGCTGTCTGGGACGACGAACGGCACACTTTGCAGGTAGCGAATTCGGGCCTGCCGCGTCCGATCTACTGTCATGACGGAAAGATCGAAGTGATTCCAGCGACCGGATTGCCGCTCGGGCTGTTTGACGAGGCCGATTACGACGAGTTCAGCTACAAAGCCAAGCCTGGCGATCTGTTCGTGTTCTACAGCGACGGCATTCTTGACGCCCGCAATCGAGAGGGACGCTCGTTTCCGCGCGAGCGGCTGGAGGAAATCGTCCTCGGCTGCCAAACCCAGTCGGCGGACTGCGTCGTGAACAACATCTTCAAGGCAGTTGCCGAACATGCAGCTGGTGCGGATCCGTTTGACGACCAGACGGTGGTGGCGATCCGAGTTAAGGACGGTTCAGGTCCGCAGGTTGCGTCGGGCAAGCGGAAGTGAAACGCCCGGGGAAAGCTGAAATCGTCCGGGCGCCCTCGCTTGCGTATCACCGGACAACTGCAAAGGCGGCATCAGCGGAACTCTTCTGCGAGGCTGTTCCGCTCGCTTCGCTCGCTGAGCGCTACGGAACTCCGCTCTACGTTTATTCCGCTGAAATGATTCGCGCTCGGATGAACGCGTTTGCCCGCGCCTTTCGATCCGTTCCTCATACCGTCTGCTACTCGGTTAAAGCGAATTCCACTCTTTCTATTCTGCGGTTTATTGAACGTGAGGGCGCGGGCTTCGATGTCGTGTCGGGCGGCGAACTGGAGCGCGTCCTGCGCGTCAAGCGAGCGGCGGCGCGCCATGTTGTCTTCTCTGGAGTCGGCAAAACCGTCGCGGAGATGGAACTGGCCATTAAGGCAGGGATTTTGCTTTTCAATATCGAAAGCGCCTCGGAATTGAGAGTTCTATCGGCAACCGCAGCGCAACTGAAAAAGCGGGCAGCAGTCGCAGTGCGAGTGAATCCCGATGTTTCCGCGAAAACGCATCCTTATATTTCCACGGGATTGCATCAGCACAAATTCGGCGTACCTATCCCAGAAGCGCGCGAACTATACGCAGAAGCGGCACGGCAGTCCTTTCTGAAAGTGGCCGGAGTGAGCGTACACATCGGATCGCAGATTGCGGACGTCAGTTCGTTTGCGGAGGCACTCGAGCGCGTGGCCGATCTGGTGCGTGAACTGCGCGATCGTGGTCACGATATCCGCTACGTGGACGCCGGCGGCGGGTTGGGAATCTCGTACGAAGGAACTCAGAGAGACTTTGACGCACAGATCGCGGCATACGCCACCGCAGTGCTGAAACCGCTGCGTGGTCTCGGAGTCCATCTGCTGCTCGAGCCGGGGCGGTCGATCATAGGCGCGGCCGGCGTGCTAGTGACCCGCGTGATTTATCGAAAGACGAACAACAGCAAGCGATTTCTAATTGTCGATGCAGGCATGAACGACCTGCTGCGCCCCGCCCTCTACGGAGCTCATCATGAGATTGTGCCGGTGATCCATTCTTCGGATCAAACCGAGATTACGGATGTCGTCGGACCCGTTTGCGAGACGGGCGATTTTGTCGCTCGCGATCGAAAGTTGCCAGTGGTTGCGGAAGGCGAGTTGTTGGCGATCCTCGACACGGGAGCATATGGAACGGCGTTGGGATCTAACTACAATACTCGCGGCAAACCGGCGGAGCTGCTGGTGCACGAGAGGAAAGTACGATTGATTCGGGAACGAGAGCAGTTTCAAGATCAGATTAGGCTGGAGCGGCTATGAACTGGTAGCATCCCGCGCTTCGCTGAAGGCTCCCGAGCCTTACAGCGATTCCATAAAATTTGTCACCGCGCGCAACACCGGTTCCGGCCGCTGAATAAAAAGCGCGTGACCCAGAGCTCGAAACTTCACGTGCGTGTGATGCGGCAGCATTCGCGCCGCCAGTGCGACGTCCGCATCAGACATTAGCCCACCCAGTTCCCTGTTGGCCTGCAGAAGCAGCGTGGGACAAGTGATCCCTCGCAACACCGTTTGGGCGTCCCAGCCCTCCAGAGAGGACCCGTCGAGCGCCATGTCATAGGTATCGGGATCGACTTGGGCAACGCAGCGGGCCCAGGAAAACAAGTAAGCCTCGTCATTGCCCGGAAGATTTCTAATGAAAACGGATTCACTTGTCCCGCGCACCGGAAGTTCAATTCGCCCGATCCCGGTTGCGATCTCTTCGACCGTACCTCCCTTGCGAGCCAGGTCACGCAAGCCGGAGAAAAGGGCGGCATACATGGCTGTCGGAATCCGCTCGGCATTGATCATATTGTCGCCAAGGATGAGAGCCCGAATCAGTTCGGGATAGTGGCTTGCTACCCACATGCCGACCATTCCGCCTAACGAATGTCCGAACACAATAGGATTTGCCGGCACACGATCGCGCAGGAAGCGAGTGATGTCTTCCGCATACTGCTTGCCCCGGTAGCCTTGGGCAACTCGGCCCGACTTACCATGTCCCCGAAAATCCGGAGCAAATATATGCCACCGCATGCTGAGTGCGGGAATCAGCGGCAGGAAAACTTGCCATCGCCGGCCAAGGCCATGCAGCAGAACAACCGGCGGACCGTTGGGCGGCCCTTCGGCGTAACTCAGACGCACTTCGCCAGTGTCAACCTCGTGCTCCGTGATTCCTGGAAAGGCATCTTGCACGAGGATCACCAACTCATCTGGCGTCGTAAACGAGTTTGCCGCCAACCCAGGTCTCGAGAACTTTCACGTTGCGAACCTTGACTGGATCGATCGTGAGCACATCATCGCTTAGCAAGACCATGTCCGCCAGTTTGCCCCGAACGATTGACCCCTTTAGATCCTCTTGAAATTCCGCGTACGCGGACCCCATCGTGTACGCCTCGATCGCTTCCTTGATGGTCAGCTTCTGTTCGGGAAACCAGCCGTTGGGATTCTTGCCGTCGAGCGTGGCGCGTGTGGTGGCAGCATATAGCGTCAACATCGGATTGAGCGGCGCAACGTTCCAATCGGTGCCAAGGGCGAGGCGCACGCCATGATCGAGAAATGTGCGGAAAGCGTAAGTCCGGCTGGCGCGATCATGTCCGATCCGCCCTTCAGCCCAGCGGCCGTCGTCGATTGCATGATAGGGCTGCACGGAAGCGATCACGTGCAGTTGCGCGAAGCGGTCGAAATCTTTCGCAGCCATGTGTTGCGCGTGCTCGATGCGCCAGCGGCGGTCGCGCGGCCCATGCGCTTTTTCAATCTCCGAGTAGATGTCGAGTATTGCCGAGATGCCCGCGTCACCAATGGCGTGAGTGCAGAGTTGGAGACCGGCGGCATCGGCCTTCATCATGCGCTCGCGCATCAGAGACATCGGATGCATTGCGTCAGAGAGCAGTCCCCGATTGTTCGGCTGGTCATTGAAGGGATCGAAGAAATAAGCGGTGGCTGAGCCGAGTGATCCGTCCGCATAGGATTTGAGCGCGCCGATACGCAGGTACGGGCTGCCGAATGCACGGCGGATGCCGATCTTCACCTGGTCGTCAACCTGCGGAATCAGTGGCGCGGCATAAATACGCGTCGTCAGTTTGCCTTGTTCGAGCAGCTCCGCGTAAATCGCGACGTCGGCGTAGTCGGGATTCATGTGCTGCACGCTCGTAACGCCGAGCGATGCTGCATGTTCGAGCGCGCGCTCAATCGAGTGCCGTCGCTGATCGTGCGTAGGTTCGGGGATGATTTTGTAAATGATCTCGGCGGCCGCATCTTTGAGAGCTCCCGTGGGATTTCCCTGCGCATCGTGGACGATCACTCCCCCGTCGGGATCGGGAGTCTTGGCAGTGATACCAGCCAACTTCAGCGCTAGCGAGTTGGCGAGGATCATGTGGCCGTCGTAGCGGTCGAGGGCTGTCGGAGTTTGCGGGGTAACGGAATCGATCAGCTCTTTGGTGGGAAGTTGCGCGGGAGTCCATTTCGTTTCGTCCCAATCACCGCCGAGGATCCATTCACCTTTGGTTGTTTGTTTGGCGCGCTCCCCGACACGGCGGGCGAATTCTTGTGTACTGGTGACATCGTTCAACTGCACATTATCGAGTTGCTGTCCGCCGGACGTGAAGTGTACGTGGGCATCGTTGAAGCCCGGGAGAAGGCGCTTCCCTGCGGCGTCCTGCACGCGCGTGTTTGGTCCGCGCCA
>WNFR01004462.1_pt1 | contig 16808 bp, 12 predicted proteins | sample 5400221 | NCBI WGS metagenome assembly WNFR01 (sample SAMN13153357, study PRJNA577476) | soil metagenome | isolation source: 40 cm soil under Madrone tree | place: USA:California | collected 2016-06-14
TTAGTGGTTCTTGTTCGCCAATAATTATCGGCAGATCGCCAAAGGTAAGACTAATAGCGGAAGGAGGAGGAAGATTCGGAGATAATCTGATTGCTATTTAAGAATAACGTTTTCACAATAATGAGAAAGGGTACGTTCAGGTAGGTTCCTCACCCCCGGCAAAACTTGGCATAGCGCATTCTTGATTTGCGCGAATACCCACGTCCAAAGTCTAGACACTGAGTCTGAATATCAGACGGTCTTGGCTCATGGGCCATCCAAACCCCACGAAACTCCGCAGCTTTTTACAACAGGACCATCAATAAGTTATGGCCCACGGATTGCACTACGGTGGACAAGTGCCAATTTAAAATCATCTCTCGCCCGACCGAGAGTGGAAATCATCCGGCTTACGAGTGTTCGCGAGCTTGCACTTGCCCCGCATTTGCTCACCACGTTCAAGCCTCCGCCCTTACTGCCATTAGAATGGTCGGGAAACGTAACCAGAGTTCCGTGTGCTGCCCACAGAGCCTGGTAATGCTCCTGTAACAACGAAAAGTTAACTCAACGGAAATCCATAGGAGGATACAAATGAAAGGGTTCTTAAAACCGCTGATCACAACAGCCGCCGTTGTCATGATGATCGCTTTTGCGAATATCGGCGCGAAGGCTGACCCGGTAACATTCAGCACCGACGCCAGGTTCAATGGCGGTGCATTTGGAGCACCCATCACTTTTGGTGGTACTGTCCAACTGAGCTTTCAGAACATGGTGCCATCCACTGTCAATGCACCCAGCAACACCAGCTTGGGCGAAATAGTGGTGAGTTGCGTTGGCGGCGGAACGGCTTGTGCCCCAGTAAACATCACTGGTACAACATTCGACATCCGGATCACGCAAACGGTACCTTCCGCTGGAAACGCGATAATTACTTCAACACTATCAGGCACCATCGGTGGTAACAGCTCAACCGGAAACGGCATCACGTTCACCGTCACCTCGGCGACGATTGGTGGTGTCACCTACACGATTCTGAATAATCCACTGGCCTTGGTGCCTGTGACCACTAACAACGGCCACACCAGCATCCAGGCAGCCGTAACAACAGCAACGGTTCCTGAACCAACCACCATGCTGCTGCTCGGCACGGGGCTGGCAGGAATCGCCGCCAAAGTGCGAAAGCGGCGCAAGGCTGTCTAGCACTTCGTGACCGCACACCAGCGTCTCAATAAACCGCCCGCGAAGCAATCTAGCCTCGTTGGGCGGTTTTCATTTCAAAGGGCAACTGGGGCCAAGATTTCTTATAGAGCAAAGGAAGTGCGCCCTTGGGAAACCCAAAGCCCCGGCTTTGGACCAGGCCTCTCAAAGGTTGGCGCGAGACATCTAGCCTCGAATAGTCACTGTCCTCACCGCGGCAAATCAGTCGCGACCGTTGGGACTGAGTGTATGCTAAGTGCTACCAACAAGGTATTTGACGAAAACTTGAAACAAGCCTCAAGATTGCTACCGACTCCAACGCTCGTCTGATTTCTACTCCCTCTGTGGAAAGGTCGTCTTGCCTCATCGACGACATCCTATCTAGCGGCAACATCTTTACCATTGCGGCGCTGGCCGCAGGAGCGCTAGCGTTGATTAAGAAGCACTGGTATCGCTGGACACAAGTTCTGTTTACGGTAGCAATGGCTCTGGCGAACGCAAAGGTTCTTAGGTGGGCATACACGGCGAGTCCGACTAAGAGTCTCGCCGCTCTCTTATCTATGCGGCTTCGCCGTCTTCTGCGAACTTTTTGAGTGTCCGTTGATTGACAGGAACTCAGCTTGACGTACAATGCGCAGTCAACAGGCGTCGTGATGGTGGGGTGAGGACATTATCACAGTGAGGCTGAATGCCTCCGCCAACCGATACATGGGCCGAGTTCCAAAAGCTCGGCCTTTCGGTTAACTGGGGAGAGGGCCGCGCAGATTGATCGGTGAACACAAGCCCCGGAGATCCCTAGACGGTTAAAAGACCTCTATTCAGTATGCCCTAATCGGGATGTCTATCGGAGCATCTGGCGCAGGCCGATGATGGTGAAGATCGTCAAAGCAAATCAGTAGAAAAGGACCGAGAGCCGCAGTACCCATAGTGCGACTCTCTCTTGTTTCGTCACTTTTTCAAACGGCTGCATCATAATAGGCAGGTTTAATCACGGACTGTGAGAAGGTGATTGTAAACACCAGAGTTGCGCCAGATAGCGAGATAACCGTTTTTGCAATATCCCACCGCGCAGCCCATTCCGACTTGAACAAGTCGGCGGTTCTTTGCGCATGCTCGATCGACGTCTCTACTACTTCGGTAATCTTTGATTGAATGTCGATCATAATCGTTCTAAAACGTCTTAAGTCAAGGACTTTCGGAATTGCGCTTCAACAAAACTGAAATCTAAGCGAAATCGGGGAACTCCACAACCGAAAATCCACGAGCCAAATGCAGCAAGCTGCAACTGAGAAGCTCGAAAAGATGCTTTTCGGTTAGGCTGGCACAACATAGGCACACAAAACAAAAACGGGCAGTCAAGTGGCTGCCCGTAACTCATTGATAGCGTTTGGCTGGGAGGCAGGGATTCGAACCCCGATAGGCGGATTCAGAGTCCGCAGTCCTACCGTTAGACGACCTCCCAGCAAGGGAATTTCAATTTACGTATCGACGCTTCGCTTGTCAACTTATCCCGCGCAATCCGACGGCTGGGAAAGACCTAGAGCTGCGAGCGGTTTACTCTTCCGATCCCCGACACACATCCGCGGAGCCTTAATGACAGAACACGATACGCCCCTTTCACATCCTTGCGCCGAAGACGACGTACACGCTCAACTGGCACGTTATCGTGTAAAGCTTGAAGAAGTTGCTGAACTCGTCGCTCGCATACGACACGAGATCAATAACCCGCTTACCGGAATCCTGGGCCAGGCCCAGCTCCTGCTGCGCGAAGATCTGAATGACCGGGCGCGCAAGCGTGCGCAAAGCATTGAAGAGCTTGCGCTGCGCTTAAGGGATGTCGCGGCCCAACTCCGCGAGGTGCAAAGACCTGCCAGTGCAGAAAGCAATGAAGCAGACCTGGGTAACAAGCCTATTGTGTAAATGGACGGGAAGCACGGCGCGCCCCGCTCCGGATGGAAGCCATTCAATATCGAATCGGTCACTCAAGCTGACAAAATTTGCGGGTTGATATGGTGGGGCCCTGTACGCACCCAGGTTGAAAGCAACTCACCAACAATTAGCCATCTCAATCTAAGCAGACTCTCAGGTTGGGAAGGCGGACCCTGTCCCCGCCTAAGGTTGAAAGCCATTCAAGCTTGGGGCGGGGACAGGGTCCGCCTTCCCAACCTGAGAGTCTGCTAGAGTTGAGAGGTTCGTGATTGTATAGTGAGTGGCTTTCAAGCTTGAGGCGGGGACAGGGTGCACCATCCCAACCTGCAAACTTTCTCGGTCTGATGAGTTAACTGAGGACTGCTAAGGAAGCTTGTCCAGAGTTGCGTCGAGACTAACGGACCCACCGGCAGCGATAGTCATTGTCTTTAGCCATGATTTGAAACCGACTTTCTCGATCGCGACGGTATGATCACCAGGTGGGAGCTGAACGCTCGATGGAGTAGTACCAACAAATTTTCCATCGATCGTAATCTCAGCTCCGGCAGGGTCTGACTTGATCGAAACGGTCGAGACTTGAGAGACGTCGGATGCTGGTGGTGGGGTGACGCTTAAGTTGGTGGCCACCTGTTGCGTGAACCTTTCAGGCTCGAGCGGCGTGTCTCCCGCGATGTAAGCCGCTATTTCTGTCCCTTTCGGAATCGTAATGTCCTTGCCATGCATGAAAAGAAAAAATGGGGCAGCCGGAAAGAAGAGGATACCCGTCGCCACCATCGCTCCTGTCATCGCTCCGGTGTGATTACCACCGCTTCCACCTTTGACAGCGCGTAGTGGAGCCTTCTCGCCGGACACAAGTTGGACATAGTCGATGTTGATGTTCAGTTTTCCAGCCCGCCCCATGCGGCGCTTGGGGTGCGCTTCAGTGACGGTGCCTATAGCCATCGCTCCGTGTTGAATGACAATCACATCGCCGATCTTCACATCATCGAGAACTTCGAAATCCACCTTCTCGCCGGCTTTGGCATCAGAAGAAGACATAGTTCTCGCGAGTTTAATCTTCACTGGAGTGTCTTCGGTAAGACCAAATGCAAGCGGAGGCTTTGGTGTCGCTGAAGCAACTGGAGAAGCTTGGTTGACCTGCTTCTGGTCTTTAGCTTTGTCTTGTGAAGAGACCAGCGATGAACAGAGCAAACACACTGCGAGGAGCGGGGTAATCCTCTTAAGAAACGTCATAGTTTTCCTTTCGAGCAGAAGCGAGGAGAGCGATTGGACCCGGCGCTTCTGCCGGGCTCAAATAGGTAATTCTACTGCAATGAAAAAGTGCGCCTGAAGATCGAGGGACTAAACACTAACGGTTTCTTCCTCGTGATCTGCAACTAAGTATGGCGAAGTTGCCGGAGGTTTCTCATCCGCATCTTCATCCAGCACAGCCTGGATTATTGGCAAGCTCAATGAATGCTTTGTGGTGCGCAGCGGAACGTTCTTACCTGCCGCGTAGACCGGGTGCCGGCCATGTTCTTCATACCACTCGGCGAGGTTGGCGGTCTTGTGCATGTTCTCGATGATTTGCCGCCAGCCGACTCCGGTGTTGTACGCGCAGAAGGAAATCTCGCCTTCCTGTGTGCCGTAGGGAATCACGCACATCTCGGTGCGGCGGAAGTCGTAGTTGAAGAGATCCTGGAACCACATACCCTCGACGCAGAGCACACGCCAGATGTCGCTCGGGTCGTCGGCCTTTTCCGCCTTCATGCGGTCGTTGCGATCGGAACTTGAATTTGTCGACGACGGTTTGAAGAGGTTCAGGATCTGAGAAATCGGAAAACCCTCGGGTGCCCGCTCGGGGTTGAAGCTTCGCATTATGGCCATGCCCAGTTGGGCATACGAGAGTTTCTTTCCACGCGCTGTGTCGGTGATCACAGCGACATCCTTCATAAACTGTTCGTAGTCGAAAAATTCAAACAGCGATTTGAATTCGCCGGTCTTTCGGTTCACCACCATCAAAGTGAAGATGCCGCAATTCGGATGGCAATTGCATGATGACCACCCCCAGGGAGCGTCGGCGCCCTGCAGCATGTCCATTACGCTGGTGAAGGCCGAGTAAGAGGAAAGCGGAAACCAGTCGCGCAGCGGTTGAATATTTCCACCGAGCTGATCCCTCAGATCGCTTGTCATGCCTGCAAGGGTGTAACGCTGCTTGATGCGCACGTCGTCAGGTACATCTTCATCGCGGCCGGTAAACGAAACTGGTTGAAACGCGATGGTCTGCACCTTATCGATGTTTTTCGCAGCGAATTCCACGATCTGGCCGATGCCGTCGTTGTTGATCGTGTTGACAATTGTCGTCACGAGCGTGACCTTGATGCCAACACTCGCCAGGTTTTCAATCGCGCGCAGCTTCACATCAAAAAGATTGCCGACGCCGCGGTGCTTGTTCTTCTCTTCGCTGACACCGTCGAATTGCAAATAGACACCGTGCTGTCCCGCTGCTTTGGCGGCCTTGCAAAACTCAATGTCTTCGGCAAAGCGAATTCCGTTTGTCGCAGCCAGGATTCGATAGAACCCGACCTTCTTCGCGTAAGCGACGGCCTCGAGATAGTAAGGCGAAAGCGTTGGTTCGCCGCCGGAGAAGAGGATGATGATCTGGCGCTTTGGTTTGAACGAGACCGCGCGATCGAGGATCGCCTTCGTGTCTTCATATGTCGGCTCGTGAACATACCCAACCTGGTTTGCATCCATGAAGCAGGGATTGCACATCATGTTGCAGCGGTTAGTGAGATCGACAGTCAAAACAGCGCCGCGTCCAAACTTGATATTGGAAGTTCCGTGGTGGTGCACGTGCGAATCTTCGGCGGCCCGGAAGTCACGGCCAAAAAAGAGCGATTCAATCCGCTCGAGAAAGGCAGGATCAGTGGCCATCACGTCGACAAACTCGCCGTGCTTCGGGCAGGTCTTGCGCATAACGACCTGTCCGTTCTCTTCCAGAATCTGGGCCTTGATTTCGCCGGGATGCTCATTCATCAACGACTCGAGAGTCGTTTTTCCGGTAATCACGGCGTCGCGGACCTCTTTGACGCAACGCGGGCAGAGGCTGTCAGTTTCGCGGGGAAAGCCAAGTGGAGGCGAACTTCGCTCGTAGGACTTCAACAGTGGACCGGGGGCCCATGTGGGCCGTATTGCTTCGCCTTCCGGAAGCCGGCGGTTAACACCCTGAAAAGCCTTCCAGGCAAGATCGGACAGGTTTGAGATGAGCTTGGAGCCTTTTACTCCCGCCAACTTGCTCTTTTCCGATTCACCTCTTCGAAACTGGTCACTAAACAAAGGATCTCGTCTCCTCTTAAATCGATTAACTATAGATGCGCCATGATGCGATAAAGACGCAAATTTTCACTAATAGCTATGCAAATACGCACACTTACACCGGCCCGATGCACGGTCGTGTCATGATAGAGGTCAAAGTAGGCAAAGGCAAGCACAATCCTCATGATTCCGAAGGGTTTGGGCCAATTCTCCACAGATTACGCAGATTCAGAATAAACAACATACGTCGTTTTGGAAGCGCGCCCCTGAGGCGGCTCATTGTTTTGGAAAGGACTGCGATCCATCGAAATCAATGAGCAAATGAACGATGTCCAATGATAAATGATAAATGATCCTGTACTATCCAATGCCTGCTGCTTTAATTATGAGTCCTCAGGAAAGTGTCAGCCTGCATCCTACCGCGGTCGTGAGCCCGAACGCGGCGCTTGGGCCTGGAGTTCGCATTGGTCCGTATGCCGTGATCGAAGACGATGCCATTTTGGGTGCCGGATGCGAAGTTGGGGCCCACGCTGTGATAAAGAAGTACACCTCTCTGGGGCAACGAAACCGCGTTTTTGAACATGCGGTCCTGGGCGGTGAGCCGCAGGATGTGAAGTTCAAGGGAGAGAGAAGCGCCCTCGTTATCGGAGACGACAATCAGATCCGGGAATTTGCGACCTTGCACCGCGCCAGCGAAGAGGGACACGTAACACGGATCGGATCACGCAATTTTTTTATGGTGGGAGTGCACATCGCACACAATTGCGTTGTTGGAGACGAGAATGTGTTTGCGAATGGAGTCGCGCTGGCGGGCCACATCATTGTTGAAGATCACGTCTTCCTTTCCAATAACGTCGGGGCTCATCAGTTTGTGCGGATGGGCCGTCACGCAATGGTTGGGGGCAAGTCGAAGATAGTTCAGGACGTATTGCCTTTTTTTGTTACCGATGGAAACCCGCCGCGCGTGCGTGGAGTCAACTCCGTCGGCTTAAAGCGCGCAGGGTTTTCAGAAGAAGCAATGCGCGCCTTGAAGAATGCATACAAGCTTTTGTTTAGATCGGCAATTCCCCTTGAAGATGCGCTTCGCCAGCTGGACGAAATGGCAGACGAGAACGTTGCGCACCTCGTAACTTTCATCCGTGGATCGAAGCGAGGGTTTACACGAGCGCCTAGAGCGTTGTGATCAGCGTGATCCAATGAGCGACACCAAAGCAGTTTCCGTAGACGATCTTGCCGTGAAGGTGAATGGGCGCGTAATTGGCGATGGAGGAATTCTGATTGAAAGGATCGCCGATCTGGAAAACGCAGGAGAAGGTGACATTGCTTACGTCGAAGATGAAAAGTTCTTCGCGGCCGCCGGTTCGAGCAACGCGTCCTGCCTGATAATTCCGGAAGAGGGAGAGGCCGCGGGCTTTATGCAGACTGCATTTATCGCGGTTCCAAATCCCAAACTTGCATTTGCGCTTATTGGCGCAGTGCTTAACCCGCCCCTTCGTCGTGAGCCGTCAATTCATCCGACCGCCGTCGTTTCTGAAACTGCCGACATCGCGCTTACTGCTTTTGTCGGCCCTCACGTGCACATCGGCGAGAACGCGCACATCGGAACTTACACACGGATCGAAGCCGGGGTCGTAGTGGGAGCGAATGTAAGTGTAGGCGATGACTGTGTGCTTCATCCCAACGTCGTTTTGTACGACGGAGTCTCGCTGGGCCATCATGTAGTCCTGCATGCAGGCGTATGCATCGGGGCCGACGGTTTTGGGTACGTGCGCGACGACATGGGCTATCACAAGTTCCCGCAAATCGGCACTGTGGTCATCGAAGACGACGTCGAGCTCGGCGCTTACACGTGTGTGGATCGCGCCGCACTCGGTCGAACACGGATCGGACGAGGGACTAAGCTCGATAACCTGGTCCATGTGGGCCACAACTGCGACATCGGTGAGCGCGTGGTGATTGCCGCTCAGACCGGCATCAGCGGTAGTGTGATCATTGAAGACGACTGTGTGATCGGTGGCCAGGTAGGGTTTGGTGATCACATTCGCGTTCTTAGTGGCGCCGTTATCGGCTCAAAAGCTGGCGTGTTGCCGGGAAAGATCGTTCGTCCCGGCGTGTGGTGGGGAATTCCTATTCAGCCACTCAATGAATACAAGCGACTGAACGCGCATCTCGGTCGCCTGCCACAGATGCGTGAAGAGATAAAAGAACTGCGTAAGAGGCTAGAGGAATTGGAAGAGAGAGAGCGCGATAGCCGCAGCGAAAATTAGGAAATACTATCCACGGCAAATACTGCGCGAAAAATCCGAAATCCCATCAACGGGAGACTGTATAAACACTAAATTTTTGGTCGTATTACTTTTGATCTGACATAGAAAAAAGAGCCCCTTCGTGGAGTGTGGTTCTTGACTCCGTAGGAGTGACATGTTTATAGCTCGTCGGCCCGAGGAACCTCCGGCACGGTTCGGAGGGGCGGAACTCAACGTGACACATACCAATCTAGTTTCATCCGCCCCTCCGAACCGCGCGGGTGTTTCTTGTCAGGGTTCGATCTATAAACATGTCACTCCTACGGAGTGAAAACTCCTCCAGGGGAAACCTGCATACTTAAATCCACTCTCGCAGAGCTGCTAGGACACGGTCGGCGGCACGGTTCGATGCTCCAGGCTCGCCCAGGCGGTGGGCTACGTCGTGAAGTTTTTTCCGCACAGAACGATTTTGATCGTCATCCAGCAAGGTCAGCAATTCGGCCGCTAATCGTGTCCCGGTCAAATCGTTCTGCATGAGTTCCACCGCTACACGTTCGCCGGCAACAAGATTCACCAGACCGAAATGCTCTACAGTGATTAGCCGGCCCAGCGTGTGCCAGTTAACGACCGACTCTTTATAGACGACGACCATGGGTGTTTCCAGGAGAGCCGCCTCAAGAGTAGCCGTCCCGCTGGCAACGGCGGCGGCATCAGAAGAAGCCAATGCTTCTCGCATTTGGCCCTGCAACAGTGTCGCCAGCTTCTCAAGAGCCGAGGCATCTTTGTGTTGCATTATGATCTCGTTCGCTTCGGGAATGGACCGGCTCGGCGCCACGATTACGAGAAACTGAACGTCGGAACGCGTGAGAGAAATCTCGTGGATGGCGTCGAGCATTGGCGGGAGTATGCGTTGCAATTCTTTATGACGACTGCCCGGCAGAAATGAAACGATGGGACGGCCGGGATCAAGACCGTTTTGAGTACAAAACTCTTCGCGGCTTAGGTGGGCTTGGACTTCTCCGGACAACGGATGCCCGACAAATGCAACGTGCTTCACGCCCCGGTCCCTGTACCAATCAGACTCAAAGGGAAGTATCGACAACAACAGATCAACGTCGCGCTTGATGCTGCGAACGCGCCGCGGGCGCCATGCCCATAATTGCGGGCTGATGTAATAGATCACTTTCAAGCCTCGCCGGTGCAGTGCGGTTGCCAGGCGAAGGTTGAACTCGGGCCAGTCAACCAGCACAACCGCATCAGGCGATCTTGCTATTGCTGTTGCTTTCAATTTGCGAAAGGCGCCAATGAACCTTGGCAGCACACGCGCAACCTCGAGAATTCCCATGATCGCCAGGGCATCTGAATTCACAATGGTCTCGACGCCGGCTGACCGCATCAACGGTCCAGTAGCACCGAATCATTCGAATTGCACTTCTGGTCCAACCGCACGCAGACATTCGACAAGCGAGGCGGCGTGCGCATCACCGGATGGCTCACCAGCAACGATCATCAGTCGGAAGCTTTCATTCACAGCGGCGAATGATAACAGGGTTTGAACTTAGTGCTTTGAGCTTTGTACTTTGAGCTTTGTACCTTGAGGGGCGCAGCCATCGAGCCTCCAAGCTAAAGGGCAAGGTACCAAGAACTAAGTACAAAGTACAAAGCACAAAGTTCAATGCAGAGCCTGTCGCCGTTCCCCCGTTACATCCTTTTCCGTCATTCGTGCTAGCATCCACACGCTCTATTCAACCAAAGGTGCGGTCATTCATAGTTGCGCGTTGCTTCCTGCTCAAGCGGTCTCCCTGCCGTTACCCGGTTCCTCCTGGCGAGCCTGACCATCGTCGTTGCTTACCACCTGGTGTTTGCTCAGCAAACTAATCCCGTTGATCGGAAAGTCACTAATCCGATGACGGATACACCAAACGTCAATCCTTTAACTAACGATCAGCCCGCGCGTCAGCGCCCTGCCCCTCAAACAGGCGGGCAAGGTGTGTCAACCGATCGAATCACTGTCGATGCGACCAAGCAGTCAATTTCCGGTCCCGAAACGGCTCGCGTCGCCGTGTATGAAGGAAACGTTGATGTGCGCATCGGCACTTATCGACTGCAGGCTGACAAGGTGACTGTATATGAGTCGACGAACAAAGTGTTGGCCGAGGGCAATGTCGTGTTTGATCAGGGAGATCAGCAGCGAATCACTGGTTCTCGCGCTGAGTGGAACTACAAGACGAAGACGGGGTGGTTCGAAAACTCGACGGGGTTCACAAATCGGACGATGGACGGCACTCGCATTTATTTCACTGCTGACCGGGTTGAGAAAGTGAGTCTCGACACCATTGTCGCAACCAATGTGCAGGTTACTGCCTGCGATGAAGATGTTCCCAAGTGGAGCTTTCATGCTCATCGAGCAAAAATAAAAACCGGCGACCGCGTGCGCATCTATTCTCCCCGGTTAAAGGTCAAAGGCATTCCGATCGTTTTTTTGCCCTACGCTTCCGTTTCGATCAAGCAGCGGGATCGGGCTTCAGGTTTTTTGACACCGACGTTTGGCGGTTCAGGCGCCAAGGGCTTCCGCCTCTCGACCGCTTACTATCAGACGCTTGGTCGCTCGGCTGACTTTACTTTGAGAAGCGATATCTATACTTCGCGGGGTTTGGGTTTGGGCGGAGACCTGCGTACGCGCGCTAACTCGCGTTCATTTCTTAACGTCGGCTTCTACGCAGTCAAAGATCGAATCTTTGGGCCAAAGGCTGACGCTGCTCATCCTAATCAAGGTGGCTCCAGCTTCTACGTCGAAGGTGTTCACTACTTCCCCAACGGGTTTATCGCCGCGGCAGACGTCAACATAACTTCGAATCTGGCATTTCGACAGGTCTTCTCCGACAACATCCAGCAGGTTATCTCGCCAGAGGAGACGTCGCAGGTGTTCGTTAACAAAGATCACAATGAGTACAGTTTCAATCTTCTGGCCCGCACGCAGGTTACTTCATTAGCCAATTCTCGTATTCGCATTCGCGAACTTCCCAGCGTAACGATTGACAGGCGACCATCGCCTTTGAGTTTCATTAAAAAGCTGCCGATCTATTTCTCGTTTGAAGCTGGTGCCGAAGGCGTGAGCCGCAAAGAGACAGTCGAGGACCTTGCGACTTTCATCGGTGAAGCAGGTGGCAACCCAATCATCACGCCATCGATTGTTCAGCGCCTGGACCTGCATCCGCGTTTCGAGCTGCCATTGCATTTCGCCGGCTGGTCAGCGACTGCGACGGCCGCGGGACGTATAACTTTCTATTCAAACTCTCTCGATCCAACCACCCGTAATGTCCTGGGCCAGAACGTGACCAGAACGTATGGTGAGTTTGAGCTCGATGTCAGACCGCCGGCCCTAGCGAAAGATTTTCATCGCGGGAGTGGTACCTTCTTCTTTCGCCATGTGATCGAGCCCTATGTGATTTACCGCAAGATATCGGGTATCGATAACTTCGATAATCTCATCCGTTTTGACTATATCGATGCCATTGCCGATACGAACGAGATCGAGTTTGGCGTTGCCAATCGATTCTTCACGCGGCGGTCTACTGAGAATGTTAGTGCGGCGGCGGCGCGAGCCGCAAAAACCGGGGAAAAATCTCCCGTCTCCAGTCAGCCTTACGAGGCACTCACGATCACAGTGCGCGGCAAATACTTTTTCGATCCCTTCTTCGGCAGCGCTTTGCAGCCGGGCCAACGAAATCAGTTTTATCCAATCAATACGCTTTCGGGTTTTAGCTATGGAGGCGTACCCAGACGTTTTTCTCCGCTGAATATTGACGGACGTTACCGTCCGCGCCACGATATCTCTGTCGACTTGCGCACGGATATAGATACGCGTGGAGGAGGCCTGCGCGCGTTGTCATCCACGGTTGGTATTAATCGTTCGTTATTTCAGGTTTTCCAAAGCTTCTACTACACGCGTGCGATTGAGTTAGTTCCCAGTCTCCAACAATTCGCTGACGCTCGCGGGTTGGAAGCAGGAACCCTGCGAGGTTCGCAGTGGAGTCCTTCAGTTTTTATGGGTAACCGTGAGAGCGGTATCTTCGGCGGCGCCTCGGCGTTCTTCGATTTTCAGAAAAGGCCCGGCAGGGAAAACACGTCACTTATCGGTTCCACAATGACAGTTGGGTACAGTTGGGACTGCTGCGCGGTGACGACTCAGTATTCGACTTTCAATGTCGGTCTGCGCAAGGAGAATAGAGTGGTTTTTAGTTTCAAACTAAACGGTATCGGAACCTTCGGTACCGAGCAGATTGGACAAAAGTTCCGCTAGAACTGTCCGGTATGCTTTAGCTTGTCGCATGTCTCCGCAGTAGTCTCCTGGTAACATGCGACAAGCTAAAGCATATCGGACATTAAATGATATATGGAAAATGACCTGATCTTCTGAGCCGCCACATTCTCAATAGCGTTTTTGAGAAAGCCCAACCAAACCGGAACAACTTTGCGTGCGACTTGCCGGAATTGCGGGCTCGGTAGTGAAAGGGAACTTCCTTAATGCGACCACCTGCCACATAGATTTTTACTACTATCTCCTCCAGCACATCAAAATCCCGGGCCTGCAAGTCGAGAGTGTTTAAGACGCTCCGGCTGTACATTCGGAACCCGCTCGAAAGGTCGCGCAACGGCAGCGAAAGCACGCGGTTGTAAGTAATGTTTAAGATGCGGCTAAGCACAAGGCGAAACGGTCCCATGTCGGCTTTTCCTCCGCTAACATAGCGAGAGGCAATTAATAGATCGGCATCGCTTCGTTGTCGCCAGAAGTCTTTCAGAAAAACCGGTTGGTGTGAGAGGTCGGCATCCATGGTCACAACGTAAGGCGCTGTCGTCGCCGCGAAGCCGGCAAGCAAGGCGCCTCCGTAGCCTCGTTCCTTTTGGGTCACGACCCGAGCACCATGCTGTCTGGCCGTCTCCTGGGAGCCATCGTGAGAGCCGCCATCAGAAACTACAATCTCAGCACTTAGGCCGAGCTCGTGAATTACCTCATGGAGCGAGTTAAATAAAAGTTCGAGATTCTCCCGCTCATTCAAAACCGGCACTACCACGGCAATATCAGTTGTCACTGGTTGCATTGAAATCGAAAAATATTAGAGTCGGATGAGATTGCCGAGCTTTTTTAACGACGAACCTGGCCAAACAGAATACAGGAAGTTCGCCACAGATTTTACGCTGATAACGCAGATCAGGATTGATAAGTAACTAAGAAGGCCCTCCGTTACTATTCCGTTTTGATCTGTGTCATCCGCGTTAATCTGTGGCTAATATCATTCGAATCCCGTCTAAGCAACTCAGCCGTGAGAATATTCATCATTGACACGTGCGAACGACGGCCTTAGATTTGAAATGCCGATGTGCCGGTAATTAATCGGTACAGATAGCCCCCACGAGTTTCGGCAGTTTACTCACCCAGTCATCACGCAGTTTACCAGCCTAGAGAACATAGTGAAGTGTTGTCTCTAATCGAAACAAGACCTTTGCTTATTGGGCCTGAACCAGGACAACGCTGCCTAAATCGAGTCAAACCCTTGGCCAATCAAGTTTGGCCAATCAAGTGAAGCGGAGGACTAATGAAAAAGCAGAAGAAAAGAAAGAGGACTAGTTCTGCCGGTAGATTCGGTCGGTTGCCGTTGATCCTCGTCGTAATGGCGGCGGCTTCGGTTGCGATCGGGGCAGTCACAGTGATTTCGGGTCGACTGGCTGGAGTCAAAGGATCGCAAAATCAAGCCAAAGGTCCCTCAGTCGCTGAGAAAGCCGGCAAGAATTACGTCACCGTGAAAGTCGCCGGTCGAGATGTTCAGGTCGACAGTCAGACAGGACAGATAAAACCGCTGACTGCGCAAGAAGCCCAACAGTTGGCAGAAGGACTCAAAGGGATGCTCAACCAATCAACCGAAGGACTTGTACAGGTCAAGCACGGGGACGGATCGGTGTCGATGGATTTGGAGGGGCGTTTTCAGAACGTTACCGTCGCCCGTATAAATCAGGATGGAAGTGTCTCGCAGTCTTGTGTGGATAATCCTCAATCCGCAGCCTCCTTTTTCGGAATCGATCCGCAATTGCTTGGAGTCGAACCGAGCGGAAAAGCGTCGGCCAACCAACCGGCTCGCGTAACACCGGCTAAAAACCCACTCCAATGATTGAACATCTTCTAGCCAAGTGTCCTGCCCTCTTGCTCACTTTGATTGTGGGCTTGCTTGGATCTTCGTCAGCATTCGGGTCTGTGACGATCGTCATTCAGAACGGGGATTCGCCGGGCGTCGGCTTTAATGATACGACTCCTGTCGCTCCTGTCGGTGGAAACAGTGGGACCACGCTTGGGCAACAACGATTGAATGCGTTTCAGTTTGCGGCAAACGTGTGGGGGGCAACCCTGAGTAGCGGTCCGCCGATTACGGTTCAAGCAAGCTGGTCCAGCTCTATGCCTTGCACGCAAGATGCAGCAACACTGGGCTCTGCCGGAGCGGTTGATATTCGGAAGGATTTTGCGAACGCTCAATTTGCTGGGACCTGGTATAGCGTTGCTCTCGCCAACAACGTTTCGGGGAGCGACTTGAATGGAACTACTGCGGAGATCGATGCGCAATTTAATGTCCGGGTCGGCACTGCGGGATGTTTGCAGGCGAGTCCCTGGTATCTCGGGTTAGACGGCAACCATGGTGCGGGTGTCGATTTGGTTACTGTGCTTTTACACGAGTTTGCTCACGGGCTCGGATTCCAGACGTTTACCAATAGATCCACGGGTGCACAGGCTTCGGGCTTTCCCAGTGTTTACGACAGATTTCTTTTCGATGACACGACAGGAAAAAACTGGGTGCAAATGACAGACGCTGAACGGGTCGCTTCCGCAGTGAATACCGGAAATCTGGTGTGGAATGGCCCTCAAGTAGTAGGTGACGTGCCGAATGTTTTGGGTACGCCGCGTCTTAGAATTAACTCACCGGTTAACATTGCGGGAAACTATCAGGTCGGAATCGCAGAATTCGGTCAGCGGTTATCTTCGCCTGGTGTAACTGGAAATGTTGTTCAGGCTCTGGATGCTGCTGACCTCGCTGGTCCCTCGACGACTGACGGCTGTTCATCATTCAATAATGCAGCGACTGTTGCGGGAAAAATCGCCTTCATTGATCGAGGCACTTGTACCTTTACCGTCAAAGTTAAGAATGCTCAGAATGCTGGCGCTACTGCGGTTATTATCGGGAACATGCCTTCCAGTGTGAATCCGGACGTGCCGCCAAGGATGTCTGGAGCGGATCCTTCAATTATCATTCCAGCGGTAAGCGTTTCCCTATCAGATGGAAATTCAATCAGGGCCCAACTGGGATCGACTGTTGGTGCGTCGATCTTTCTGGATCGTTCGGCATTCACGGGAGCGGATTCATCTGGCCGGCCTTTAATTTTCGCTCCCAATCAGATCCAGTCAGGCTCCTCAGTTTCACATTGGGATACATCACTACTTCCCAACCAACTAATGGAACCGGACATAAGTGACGACCTTACGCACAGTGTAACAGCCCCTCAGGATCTGACGTTCTCACTGCTGCGGGATATCGGATGGACCGGTATCGCCGCCGCATTTCCGTTGGTGCAGTTTTCGCAACCCACTTTCAGTGTGACTGAAGGGACGAGCACCTTGAGTGTTCAGGTGACACGCACGGGTGATACGACCGGTGCGTCAACAGTAGACTACGCCACAAGCGACGCGGCAGGAGCGAACCCCTGCAGCACGACTGGAGTCGGTGCGTCGTCGCGCTGCGACTATCTGACAACGCTGGGAACATTGCAGTTTGCTGCTGGCGAGAATACGAAGACCATCTCGATTCCGATCATTGACGACTTCTATGCTGAAGGAAGTGAAAACTTCACGATTAGCTTGACCAATCCTACCGGCGCAATACTGGGTACTCAGGCAACAGCGACATTAACCATCAACGATAATGAGACTGTAAACGGCACAGGTAATCCGATAGACGTGGCTGGCTTCTTCGTGCGGGAACACTATGTCGACTTTTTCACTCGCGAGCCGGACACGAGCGGGTTGAACTTCTGGACGGGTGAGATCACCCAGTGTGGTGCCGACCCGGTATGCACGGACTTGAAGCGAGTAAATGTCTCGGCAGCATTCTTCCTGTC
>WNFR01005954.1_pt1 | contig 16802 bp, 10 predicted proteins | sample 5400221 | NCBI WGS metagenome assembly WNFR01 (sample SAMN13153357, study PRJNA577476) | soil metagenome | isolation source: 40 cm soil under Madrone tree | place: USA:California | collected 2016-06-14
TCGTGAGCAGCACCCAGCTGAAGGCCACCATCTCCGCCACCGATCTCGCCACCGCCGGCACCGCCTCGGTCGCCGTGTTCTCACCCACCCCCGGTGGCGGCACCTCCGGCGCCCTGACCTTCACGATCACGGCCGCTTCCAATCCGTCGCCCACGCTGAGCTCGCTGGCGCCCGCCAGCGCCACCGCCGGGAGCGCCGCCCTCACGCTCACCGCCACCGGCACCAACTTCGTCGCCGGCTCGGTCGTCCAGTGGAATGGCGGCGCCCGTACCACGACCTTCGTGAGCAGCACTCAGCTGAAGGCCACCATCTCTACCACCGATCTCGCCGCCGCCGGCACCCCCGCGGTCGCGGTGTTCTCACCCACTCCTGGTGGCGGGACGTCCGGCGCCCTGACCTTCACGATGACTGCCGGCATCGGTGGCACGACGACAGGTACCACCACGGGCACAACGACCGGCACGACCCCCACGAGTACGACGATCAACACGGGGCTCGTCGGATACTGGATGTTCGACGACGGAACCGGCATCACGGCCACGGACTCGTCGGGCAACGGCAACACCGGCACGCTGGTGAATGGACCGCTGTGGACGACGGGCGAGATCAACTTCGCTCTCGCGTTCGACGGCCTGACGAACTATGTCAGTGTTCCCAGCACGGCTGCTCTCAATGCGTATCCGCTGACCCTCGCGGTGTGGATCAAGACCTCCACGACGAGCGGCGTGCGCGGCATCGTCAACAAATACGCCGCCAACTCCGCGAATGGCTATCAACTCTTCATGAACAACGGCAATCTGTGCGCCTGGTATCTCAAAGATAGCGCCAACTTCGTGTACGACGGCAGCGGCTGCCCCTTCAACCTGCCGGGCTACAACGACAATCAGTGGCACCACGTCGCTTATATCGTCGACGCTTCGGGCGGCATGCTGTATGTCGATGGCACCAGAAGGGCGGGCAGGGCGTGGACCGGCGTCGCCGGCGCCACGACGACGACTCAGCCGATTCAGATCGGTCACTACCCCGGCGCCTACGGCGGCGCCGAGTACTTCCCCGGCATCATCGACGACGTCCGCGTCTATAACCGCGCCCTCGGCGCCACTGAGGTATCGGCTCTCTACAACAGCGCCGATACGATTCCGCCGAGCGTGACCCTGACCGCCCCGATCGCGGGTGCCAACGTCCAGGGCGTGGTGAATCTCACGGCGAGCGCCACCGACAATGTGGGTGTGAAGGGCGTGCAGTTCAGGCTCAACGGCGCGAACCTTGGCACGGAGGTCACGACGCCACCTTACGCTCTCACGTGGACGACGGTCCCGGTCGCCAACGGCGCCCACTCCCTCACGGCCATTGCTCGGGACGCCGCCGGGAACCTCGGCACCGCTGCCCCGGTCACGGTGACGGTCATGAACGCCCCGACGCCGATCACCTCGACGTTGAACGAGGGGCTGGTCGGCTACTGGATGTTCGACGACGGCACCGGTGCGACGGCTGTGGATGCCTCGGGCAATAACAATACCGGTGCGCTGGTGAACGGACCGACATGGACCAACGGCGTGCTCAATCTCGCCCTGGCCTTCGACGGGATCACGAACTATGTCAGCGTCCCCAGCACGGCTGGCCTCAACGCCTATCCGCTGACTATCGCCGTGTGGGTCAAGACCTCGATGAAAACTGGTGTGCGAGGGATCATAAACAAATACGTGGCCAACTCGTCCAATGGGTATCAACTTTTCATGAACAATGGCCGTCTCTGCGCCTGGTATCTCAGAGATAGTGCCAACTATGTCTATGACGGTAGCGGCTGCCCCTTCCACGTGGGTGGCTACAACGACAATCAGTGGCACCATGTGGCGTATGTGGTCGGCGCCTCTGGTGGCGCGCTGTATGTCGATGGCGTCCTGAAGGGAACGCAAGGCTGGACCGGCATCGCCGGCGCCCCGACCACCGCGCAGCCGATCCACATTGCCCACTATCCGGGGGCATATGGGGGCGTCCCGTACTGGCCCGGTGTCGTCGACGACGTCCGCATCTATAACCGTGCGCTCAGCGCCCTGGAGGTGTCCGCGCTGTACAGCGCTGCGGCGCACTGACGAAGACGTGGTGCAACGAGGCCGACAGCCGAGGTTCGACCTCGGCTGTCGGCATGGATTGGTCGGGGACGTGCAGGCTCAGCGCCAGCTGAGCCGCCGAGCGCTGTCGGTCATCGCCGTCGAGAGCTCATCGAGATCGGCTCCGACATCTTTGCCGTCGGTGCCCGCATGCTTGTATCGACTCGAGTTGGAGAGCCGATAGTCGCCGCGGGGGTCGATGAATCCGACGTCGGCGATCGAGGAGGGGAAGAAGTTGCGGGGGGGATACAGCGCGGACTTCGCGCCGATGATCACGTTTCCGGTGACGACACCTCCGGGAAAGTGTGTGTCGAGCGTGTGCTTCCCCGGACTCGTCCCGTTGCCGATGATGCCGTAGGCGTTGTGCGGTGCCATGTTGTTGCGAAAGACGAATCCCGTGTGCGGCTCGCCTTCTGCCCAGATGATGTTTTCCGTCTGAAACCCGCTGTTGTGCTCGATGGCGACGTCCGCGGTCCCCCGGAGGAGCTGGAAGAGCCGGCCGCCGCCACCCCAGGCAGCTCCGCCCACGTCTTCGAACAGGTTGTTCTTGATGACGATGCGCTTGGTCTGCTGGCTCGGGTGGATGTCGTCGCGTCCGAGGATGTTGATCCCCGATGCTGTCTGCCGGACGATGTTGTTGCGAAACGTCACATCCTCGACCACGGACCACGGCGCGGCGCCATTCTCATTGCGCACCGTGAAGAGGATGGCGAAGCCGTTCTGCGCGTGCACCCAGTTCCGCTCGAACAGGTTACCCTCGATGAGCACCCGACGTGCGTTCTTCAGCTCGAACAGGTTCTTGACGCTCCAGGGCTTCCCCTCGTAGGCCGGAGCGTCCACCTTCCAGGAGAGAGGCTTCGCGAAGTGATTGCGGCGAATGTCGATATCGGAGGGCACGAGATTCGAGATAGAGGGATCAGCCCCACCGAACATGACATTCTCGCCCGCCCCTTCGAGGTAGTTGTTGACGATTTTGAACGGACCCGCGCCATTCCAGCTCATGATCGCCTGGGAATCGGCGCCGACCTCCTTGAAGCCCGAGAGGTATGAATCGACGACGGCCGTCGACGCCGAATTCATCGCGATGCCTCGCCGCGTCCCCATTTTCGGATCGCCATGAAGATAGCAGCGGTCGAAGACGATATCGTGCGGAAGCTGGGCGACCGAGCGCTCGTTGGATCCGAGCCGAACGAGGTTATACAGGAACACGCCGTCGCGCGGTCGCACCTCGATCCCGATGAAGCGATAGTGGTGGGCGCCGGGCTCCGTACGGATCACCGCGTCCGAGCCCACGACGAGCTTGGGCATGAGGCCGGCATGGGAGGGATCGACCCGCGTTCCCGGCGAGGGCAACGATCCCTCGGGGGCGTTGGCTCGCACGACGATCCATCCGGCGCCCGCCTTGTTCGGCAGCGTGAACGGACCCTCGAACGTCGCGCCCGCTTCGAGCGCGATCGTGTCGCCCGGCTGCGCTCTGTTGAGCGCGGCCTGGACGTCGCCCCTCGCCGCGACGGCGAGGACTCGTCCCGCCGCCGTGACCGGCGTCGTCTCCACAGAGAGCCGCGGGAGGTCGGGCTGACCGGGCGCCGTCGATGATGACGCCGAAAACGATCGAGGCGTCGACGACACCGTGCCGAGGACGATCAGGGTGGCAACGACGAGACCGAATCGGGTCACAGCTCTCCTCTCAACGCCCGGGCAAACACCTGGGGCGTGATCCGGGGAATTCCCCATCGAGTCAGCCCCATGAGAAATCCGAGGCCCCAGCCGACGTGAATCGTGGCAAAGATGACGGGAAGCACAGGAAGATACCGCCACCCACGCCGGGAAGCGGTTGTGAGCGCCGCCAGCCCGATGGTCAGGCCGTACACGCCCGGAACCAACGCGCCAAGCGCTGGCCAGAATGTCGAGAGGACGAGCGACAGGAGGAGGCCGACGACCAGAGCCGGTGGCGCCAGTTGCCGCCAGCGCAGAGAGTCCGCATGGCTGGACAGCGTCTTCACCTTCCAGAAGCCATAGCGAAAATACTGGAGCGCGAGGGCCTCGAGCGATGGACGCACATAATAGAAGGACTTGATCTCCGGCGACAGGAGGATTCTGCCACCGCTTTTCCGCAGCCGGCAGTTGAGCTCATAGTCTTCGTTGACGGCCCAGCGCTCATCGAAGCCCCCGAGGGCCTGCAGCCGTGCCTTTCGCCAGGCGCCGAGGTACACGGTGTCCACCCACATCATCCGTTCGGCATAACGGAAATGCGCGTTGCCGATTCCAAACGGGGTGGTGATCGCGACGGCGATCGCGCGGGATATGTAATCGGTTCCCACCGCCCGCTGCAGGCCTCCCACGTTCTCGGCACCCGCGGTTTGGAGCAGGTCCACGCACGTGCGGATGTAGTCGGGCGCGTAGCGAGTATGCGCATCCATCCGCACGATGATCTCGCCCCGGGCCTCTCGGAGACCGACGTTCAGGGCCGCCACCTGGAACCGCTTGGGATTGGCGAGCAGCCGGATGAATAGATGCCGCTCGCCGTAGCGCCGCACGATCTCGGCCGAATCGTCGGTACTCATGCCATCGATGACCAGCACCTCGATCCGGTGGCCAGGGTAGTCGTTCGCCACGATGGAGTCGAGACACTGCACGATGAACGCGCGCTCGTTGCGCATCGGAACGAGGACGCTGACGAACGGCCGCTCGCTCATGTCGTTCCCGTCCGGACGCTCCGCGTGAGGTCGATGACGACCTGCTCCGGGCGCGCCGCGGCAACGGCGCCCGCGGCGTCGTCGCCCGCATTGCCGATGACCAACACCTCGGAATGCTCGAGCAGCGTGTCCATGTTGGGGCACATCAGCGACGCGATGTGCGGGATCTCCTCCTCGATGTAGCGACGGTTGGCACCGACGAGCCGCGCAATCGAGACGCTTCGGTCCAGTATCCTGACCTCGCAGCCCTTCCCGATGAGCACCTCGACCAACGCCACCATCGGGCTCTCCCGCAAGTCGTCGGTCCCGGTTTTGAAGGACAGACCCACGACACCGATCCGCCGGCGTCGGGTCGCCAGGACGGCGTCCACACCGCGGCGGACCTGCGCCTCGTTGGAGGGCAGGATCGATTCCAGCACCGGAAGCGAGACGTCGGCGGCGCGAGCGGCATGCAACAGCGCACGCAGATCCTTGGGGAGGCAGGAGCCTCCGAACGCGAACCCGGGCCGCAGATACGCCTCCGAGACGTTGAGTTTTCGGTCCATCAGGAAGATCCGGATCATCTCGTGGGCATCGACGCCGAACGCCGCGCACGCATCGCCGATCTCGTTGGCGAAGCAGATCTTCAGCGCGTGAAACGCGTTGGCCGCGTACTTGACCATCTCCGCCGTTCGGATCGTCGTGTGGACGAAGGGGGCCTGGACGCCTGCGTAGAGTGCGTGAACGAGCGATGCCGTGGCTGGCTCGTCGCACCCGACCAGCGTGACCGGAGGCCGGGCGAAATCGTTCAGCGAGGGGCCTTCACGCATGAATTCTGGATTCACGGCGATCCGCACGGCCGGGCCGGCGGCGCCGCGTGTTCCCTGGAAAATCGCGGGCGCCAGCAAGCCCTCCGTCGTCCCGGGCAACACCGTGCTCCGCAGCACGACGGTGTGGGGCGCCGTCCGTCCCTCCAGAGCGCGCCCGAGGAGGTCGCCTGTCCGGACGATGGCGTCGACGTCGAGTTGGCCATTCCGGCGGCTGGGCGTGCCCACACAGATGAGCGAGACCTCGGAGGCCGCCACGGCGGTGTCGCCCCCTGTCGTGGCCCGCAAGGATCCCGCGCTGACCACCTCGGCCAGCAGCTCGGGCAGTCCTGGCTCGACCACGGGTGCCGTCCTCGCGTTGATCATGGCCACCTTCTCGGGATTGATGTCGACACCGATGACCTCGTGGCCGATCTTCGCCAGACAGGCTGCTGTCACACACCCGACGTATCCAAGCCCGAAGACGCTGACACGCATGAATGGGCCTCCGCTGTTGGAACTGGAGCGATGTAGGGACTGCTCTACGCGGCCACGTCGTTGCACCGCGCTTCGAACTCGCGAGCCACCTGCGCCCACGAATACCGCTCTTCCACGAGCCGGCGCCCGGACGCACCCAGTGCCTTGCGCCGCACGGGATCACGCAGCAGCGATACGACGACCCTGGCGAACTCGGCAGGATCGTCGGCCCGAAGGAAATGCTCGCCCGGCACGAGGGGCAGGCCCTCGGCGCCGATCGTCGTCGAGACGACTGCCTTGCCCATCGCGAACGCTTCGAAGATCTTCAGACGCGTTCCCCCGCCGATCCGCAGCGGCACCACGTACACGGCCGCCTTTGCGATCTCGGGACGAATGTCATCCACGGTTCCCGTGATCAGGACGCCGGCCTCCCCGGCCGCCTGCACCAGGCGGCCGGACGGATTTCGGCCCGCCACCGTCAGCGAAACCGCCGGAATCTCGCGACGGATCGACGGCAGGATCGTCTGCATGAAGTGAAGCATGGCGTCCTCGTTCGGGTACCAATCCATCGACCCGGTGAACACCAGGTGGATCGGCATCTCTGGCACCCCGTTCGGTGCGAAATAGGAGGTGTCGACTCCCGTCGAGACCGCGAAGGTGGCGGCATCCGGAGCGATCGCCGCCAACAGCGCTCGATCGGTCTCGGACACGGCGATCGTCGCACTGGCTCGGGTGCACGCGTGGGCTTCGTACCGCCGCATCTTTCGCCACTCGAGCTCGAGGAGGACGCGACGCCAGGGGCGGCGCTCGACCCGGCTCAGACGCTGCCAGATCGCGTGCTCGACGTTATGCTCGAAGAAGAGGACGGGGACAGGGCCGTCCAGGCGAACGTGTGGAATGGCGAGGAGAAAATCCGCGACACACAGATCCACTTCGTGCGCCGTCAACAGACGCAGGGCCTCCTCGCGCAGCGGCCGGACGCGCCACTTCCAGACATCGACGGGCAGCGGCGATAGCCAGGATCTCAGCAGGGCCAGGGCAAAGTGCCTGCTCTCGTGCTTCGGGGGCGCGTACGGCAGCGACACGATGCGCTCACACTGCGAGAGCCGCGCGGCGAGCTCACGAGGATCCTCGCCAGGACGATGGGTCGTCAGGAGCGTCAGCCGATGCCGACGCGCCAGCTCCGAGATGATGTGGAAACTTCGCAGCCGCCCTCCCGTATTGAGCGGCCACAGCCCTCCAACCTTGACCCAGAGGATCCGCATCGCGCTCAGGCGGTCCTCAGCAGGGCTGCCGCGTCGTCCCCGTCGAGGAAGATACGTTGCCAGATCTCGAGGTTCACGAGGAGCCAGAGCCGATCGCCATGGTTCGCCAGGCCAGTGCGGTGTTCTTCCGCAAGACGCCTGAGCCGGGAAGGGTCGAACAGTCCCCGGTCGAGCGAACGCGGCCCGAGCACGAACTCGTCGACGATCCAGGAGAATGGGCCGCGGAACCATCGGCCGACGGGAACAGGAAAACCCATCTTGCGTCGCGTGAGGATGGACGGGGGCACCAGACCTCGGACCGCCTCGCGGAGCACCGCTTTGGTGCGCCAACCACGCAGCTTGAAGCGGCCGGGAATCATCGTCGCGTACTCGACGAACTCGTGATCCAGGAACGGCACGCGACTCTCGACCGACGCCGCCATGCTCATCTGGTCTTGCTTCATGAGCAGCTCGACGAGGTAGGTCTGCAGATCGGCGTGACTCATCCGCTCGCGTACTCCACCCGGCGCCTCGGCATAGCAGCGCAGCGCCTCGGCATATGGGTCACGCGCCTCGAGGAGGCCGCGATCGGCCAGCAGTCCCGGCTGCAGGGCCTCGGGAAAGACAGCGAAATTCTCGTAGAACAGCGGCCGGGTTCCCGGGGGCAGCGCGAGAAACGTCCTCGCGGCATACCGGCGCACCGGCCGCGGAAGTCGGCCGACGAGCCGCCGCATCGCTTCGCGAACCGTCCCGGGAACGATGGCGCCGTACGGTCGTCCGAGCCCCTCGTTCCAGGCCGTGACCCGGTAGCGGTTGTAGCCGAGGAAGAGCTCGTCGGCGCCTTCGCCAGTCAGCACCACCTTCACGTCTTCTCGCGCCAGGCGTGAGACGAAGTAAAGCAGGATGCTCGAGGGAAAGGCGATCGGCTCGTCCTCGTGCCATACGAGGCGTGCGAGCGCGCCGAAAAACTCTGTCGGGGAAACGACGACGTCGCGGTGAACCGACCCCACCGCGCGGGCCACGAGCCTCGCGTAACCGAGCTCGTTTGCGTCTGCATCGGGCAGGCCGACCGAAAACGTGCGGAGCGGCTCCCTCACCAAGCGCGCCATCAGCGCGGCCAGCCCACTCGAGTCGAGGCCGCCCGAGAGGAACACTCCGAGCGGAACGTCGCTCATCAGGTGACTGCTGACCGCGGCCTGCAGCCGCACCTGGACCTCCTGCGCTCGTTCGGCCAGCGTCGTCGGCGACGGCTGCGTCTCGAGCGGAAGTCGCCAGTAGCGACGCTCGCGCAAGCCCTCGTCGGGTGACCAGGACAGTGTCCGGCCCGGCAAGAGCTTCGAGACCCCGCGGAAGAAGGTCTCACCGCCCGCCACGAAGCGATTGGCCAGGAACTCCGGCAGGATCGGAGTGTTGAAGGTGGGCCGGGGACTGCCCCCGGCGAGGATCGCCTTGATCTCGGAGGCGAAGATCAGCTCGTCGTCGGTCCACGCATAGTAGAGCGGCTTGATCCCGAGCCGGTCTCGCGCCAGCAGCAGGCGCCGCCGCGCCCGATCCCATATCGCAAAGGCGAACATGCCTTGCAGCCGCTCGACGCAGCGGTCCCCCTCCTCCTCGTAGAGGTGAATGACCGTCTCCGTGTCGCTTCGGGTCCGATAGCGATGGCCGCGAGCTTCGAGCCCCGGCCGGAGGGCGGCGTGGTTGTAGATTTCGCCGTTGAAGACGATCCAGACCGAACCGTCCTCGTTGGCCATGGGCTGGCTGCCGCCGTCGACGTCCACGATGGCCAGGCGACGGTGGCCGAGGCCGACCGGTCCTTCGATCCATGAGCCTTCGCCGTCGGGCCCGCGGTGGCGTAGCACGTCGCGCATGCGCTTGAGACGCGCCTCATCGACCGATTCCCTCGGATCACGCTGGACGATGCCGACGATTCCGCACATGGTCTTTTCAGCTCCGGTGCGCGCGCCCGTTGTCGAACCAGATCGTCTCGTGGCGGGCCCCGATCGTGAGGCCGATGGGTCGTTGACGGTCATCGCTCAGGAGCGCGACCGCCGGAGGAATGGCCGGCTCCGCCTTCAGGGGAAGAAGCAGCGTGGCGATGCGGACGGGCAGCGGGGTGACCGTCGAGTAGATAAGGACCGGGGCCGGTCGCCGCTCGCCGTACGTCGGTGCGATCCACCCCTCGACCGGATCGAGTGCGCCCTCACGAATGTCCGCCTTGAGTGGCACGCTGGCGAAGGGTCGGAGCAGCAGCCCGCGGGCTCCGCGATGGGCCCATGCCCACAGCGTCGGGTCGACTGTCACCTCGATCGGCGCGAACTGGAAGCGCAGCTCGACGCCGTGCTCGGCGGCGCCCTCGAGGTCGTCCACCAGGATCCAGTAGCCCCGAGCGACGAAGATCACCCGGCGCCGGTGGATGACTGGATCAGCGAGGCGGCTGTACGCCTGATGTGATCCCTCCGCGATCTCGAGTCCTCCGCTCGATTCCCACCGCGTCAGCTGCGCTCGCGGACGCGCGTGCCAGGCGAAGGGGCCGGTCGGAACCGCCTGCCCGGCGCCATCGATCATCACCGTGCTGTGCGCCGATGTCCCGCGAAAGAAGCTGCGCCAGGCCTGCTGGCCGGTGTACCCATACGTTCCCGCATCCGTGAGGCACGGCTCGCCGAACACCGCGCACTGGACGCTGAGGAGGTCGGCGTGCCCGTGACCGCCGCTTACAGGACAGCCGAGCGGACCGACGTCGAAGATCAACTGATGAGCATCGGCTTGCCATCCGCTCCGTGTGACGATGTAGCCGCCATCGGGGAACACACGCGAGGCCGGCATCGCCGGAGGTTCCGGATCGAGCGCGGCGAACCGTTCGGCGCCGGCGGGCCCCAGCAACCACAGCGTCTCCGGCGCCGGGCCGCCGGCGGCCCACGCGTAATCGCGCCGGCCGAAGAGGCTGGCCGCGGTCGCGAAAACGCCGCGCACGTCCTGGGGGGCTCGGTCCGTCAGCGGCAGGAGCCAGCCGCCGTCGGCGTCGCCGATCATCGGCATCGAACCATCGGGATGACGGATGACGAGGAGGAAGTCGAGCAGCCGCTGCAGGCGGTCGACAACGGGTGCGGGCACCTCCAGCCCGCTGCGCCGCGCGAGGATGACGAAGTGCAGGTAGATCTCGATCGTGTAGCGCTGATAGTACGTGGACTGCTCGAAGTAGACACCGTCGGGCAGGACCTGCTTGGCGCTCTGTTCAACGAGGATCCGGGCTCCAAGAGCGCGCCAGCGCCGCGCGTGTCGAAGCTCGGGGAACAGCGTGCCCGCGTAGAAGAGTCCGAGGGCCTCGCCCGTGAGATGCGTGTTCGGTGAAAAGTAGTGCGAGAGATAGCGCTCGACGTGCGCGGCGTGACGCACGAGTGCGCGCATCACGTCCCGCAAGAGCGAGGTCGGCAGCGAGGGCGACCGCTCGAAGAGCGACAGGCTCCAGCACCACGCGATGAGCCGCAGCGACACCTCCAGGCTACTCGCCCAGTTCATGCCCCGGCCCGCAGGGTTCGTCTCGAGCCAGTGGCCTAGATATCGCCCAAAGACTGTGGCGTATCGCTCGTCGCCGGTCAGCCGGTAGGCCTGGCCGAGGCGGACCATCCACTGGTGGCGGTTCAACTCCCAGATCACCTTGCTGTCGCCGACCAGGCCATGATCGAGCGGATCGATGCGACTCCAGTGAGCGAGCGGCGCTCGGCGGCCCGAGATGGGATCGAAGTGCCAGTCGACAGGGTCGCCGAAGGTGAGACCACGGTAACCGAGAAGATCGAAGCGCCCCTGGCACAGCGCGTCGGCGGCCGCCAGGACCGCGCGTCGCTCGTGATCCAGACGCCCGAGTCGCGCCGCCGTCGCCTCCGTGCTGCCCGCCCCGGCGAAGAATCGGTCGCGACCGACGGTGAACGACCCCGACGGGATTGGACCGTCGAGACCTGTCCGCTCCAGCCACTTCCAGATCTCCTGGCGAGCGCGACCGGCCACTTCTCTGAGTCCCATCCGACGGAGTCGCCGCCAGCTCAGACGGCGTGGCGCACGTGCCGGCGGTTGAGCGAAGACGCGTGAGATCGACATGTCTGAACCGTGGAATGCGCGTGGGCGCTATGAGGGTCGACCGACGTAGAACACGTGGGGGGCCATCCAGCGGAGTTCCGGTATCAACACGCTCGGGCAGACGCGCTCGAATGCCGCACCGCCGAGGCTCGAGACGCGACACAACCAGTGATGGATTCGCTGCCTGAGGCGTCCGGCCCCCGGGCCTGACGCCGTCATCCAGCCGTCATAGAAGCCGACGTAGCCAGCGGCGATCGTTCGAAATCCGGCGTCTTCGTGAACCCGCGTCAGGGCGCCGGCATCGTAGACCACGTGCATGTCGAGCCGCTCGAGGTCGGCGATCCTCTGAAACCACCAGTTGACGCCTTGCAGGTTCGGGACTGTCGTGAGAATGCGCCCGTGGGACTTGAGATAGCTCGCCAGTATCCGGAGCCGGCGAACGGGATCGGCGAAATGCTCCATCACGCCTCTCGAGTAGACGAGGTCGAAGGATCTCGCGAGATCCGCATTGGCCTCGAGATCGAAGCCGTCACGGCACAGGATTTCTCCCTGGACGCCGGCCCCGGCGAGATTCGCCCGCGCGAGCTCGGCGGCAAACGGCTCGATGTCGATGCCCACGACGGTGCAGCCCATGAGCAGCCCGAGATAGGGAAGCCACGCCGAGCCGCCACAGCCGATCTCGAGCACACGCGACCCCGACCGCGCATGGCCCTCGAACAGCGCGCGGAGCCTTCGATCCGTGAGTCGCGTGAGATCCGGCAGGACGGGTTTTGCCTTGAGCTGGCTCGCGGTCTCGAGGTAATAGCCGCCGCCCGGCTTCCAGAGATCCGCGCTCGCCTGCAGCCTGTCGATCTCGGGGCCCGGTCCCGGCATCGGCTCGCGATCGGGAAGGTGCTGGTTCACGCGCGTCTCCCCACATCGACCGCCGCGCTCCTCATCGTGCCACCTCGAACGCGTCGACCCAGATCCACGCGCCGCCCGACGCCGGGTTCTGGCGCCCAGTCGGCTCCACGGTCATCCGGTGCGCGCCCGACGGCAACCCAGTCACCGTGTACATCACGGCCTGAGCGTTGGCGGCCGGGCGGCCATCGCGAGCTGGGCGCTGCCCCCGCTGAGCCCCGCGTTGGTGCTCGTGGACCAGCTCTGAGACGCTGGGCAGCTGTAGGCCACGGCCGGATCGTCCTGTTCCACACGGGAGACGACGTCGAAGGCGTCCACCCAGACCCACGACTCGGCCGAGAGCGCATTCTGGGTCCCCGTCACGTCGATCGTCAGGGTGTGGGTGCCCGGAGGTAGCGCGCCGCTGGAGAACAGGACGGTTCCGATCCGGGCCGGCGTCAGGAACGTGTCGACTGAACCGGCCAGCAGACCGTCGATCGAGATACGCGCGACCCCTGACCACGCATCGCCGACGCCGATCCAGCGTACGCCGGTTCCGCTGAAAGTGAGGGTGGCGCGACAGCCGACGTCGGTCGCCAGGGCCGCGCTGCCCCCGCTGAACCCCACGTTGGTGTGCGTGTACCAGATCGCCGGGGACGGGCACCCATACGTCACGGCGGCCGCGTCCTGCTCGACCCGGGTGGCGATCGACTTCTGCGAGCCGGCCGGCCCTGGTGCCAGCGTCGAGAGATCCATGAGGTACACATCCATGTAGTCGCTGGGATAGCCGAGGATCGTCGGTAATCCGTAGTTGCTGCTGTAGACCAGCCGGTTACCATCGTGGCTCACGGACGCGCGCGGTGTGTACCAGTAGGGATCCAGCGGACGACTTCGGTGATGCGCGAGCCTTCGGACCTCGGAGCCATCCAGCTTGATTCGCAAGACTTCGTTCGCGTACGGAACCCAGCCCGAGAGCGGCTTCGGCGTGAACGTGCTGATGATCACCCAGCCCGCGGCATCCGGAGCGGACACATGAAACGACAGGCTCCAGTCGAGCGAGATCAGGCACGTTTGAGAGCCGTCGGCCAGTCGGACCCTGACGACACCATTCAAGCAGACCGGCTGCGGATCCGCGGCGTTGGCCAGCACCAGCACTTCATCGCCGTTCACATCCCGCGTGACGTCCATGTGCCCCAGGCTGCGGCTCGCCTGGCGCAGAAACTTCATGTTGCGGTCAAAGAGCTCGACCCCCTGGAACCTTCCACCGCCCACGGCGATCCAGCCGATGAGGACGTTGTTGTCGGGTGTGATGTAGACGTCGTCGAAGTTCCCCAGGCCCGTGGTGTCCAACACCGGTCCCTTGGTATCGGTGCTGATCTCGTACACGAAGACGTCGCGATGGTCACCGACCAGAACGAGATGATCGCCGTCTGCGCTGAGGTCGGATTCGCCGAGCCCGCTGATCGTCGAGTACTCGCTGAACGTTCGCACGAGCACGCGCGCGTCGGTGTCCGTGTCGTACCGCTTCAGCTGGTTGCTGTAGAACGGGTGGTAATAGACGACGTTGGTGTCGCGTCGGGACCAGCGCGGCTCGCTGGAGGCGACGATCTCCAGCGGGAGATCTTTGAGGTAGCGGCCGGTGCCGTCGTACAACGCGAAGTAGCTCTGGTGCAGGATCAGGATGCGAGAGTTGTCGCGATTGAACGGACTCATCGTCGAGTACTCGTGGACGATGAACGTCAACGTCCCGGTATCCGCGCCGTTCTGCGTTCGCAGGGCGTCCGACATGCGCGTGACCATCGAACCGAAGGCCGGATCGATGTAACTCTGCCCGAGTCCGGGCGGCAGGAAGATCGATTCGTTGACGGGCGGATACACACCCGCGTCGGTGACGTAGGCATAGACCACGCCGGCCGGACCGCCGAGACTCAGAGCGACTCCGAGCCACAAGGTGGCCGGCCAGCGGAGGAGGCTCGCGTCGATGCTCACCCCACTCATAGGTCACCGGTCCTGGAGCTCGCCACCGGCCGCGTCGCCCGCCGAAGCTCGTGCGCGACCTGCGCGATGGCCGCCGTCCACCGCCGCGTCCATCGTCCGAGCGCCAGCCGTTCGTCGTCCGTGACCAGGCGCAGCGCGAGCAGGAGCGCCAGGTACGCCACCGCGTAGACGACGCCCATGGCGATCAATCTCGGCGCCGGCGTCGTGTCGAGCGCCGCTCCCACGAGGGCGCAGGGCACCGCGGCGGCGGCCGCCGCGAGCGCGATGCCGGCGAGCTGCCGCCACGGCAACAGCCCCCGGTATCCCGTCCGCATGAGCCGGCGCGTGCGACCGAGGGCGAGGCCTTTGGCCATGACGCCGGCGAGCAGCGTGACGAGGACGGCTCCCGGAAGCCCCCATGTCGACAGGGCCCACGGCAGCGCGGCCACGACCACGGCGAGCTTCAACGCGTACAGACCGAGGAGGAATCGCGTGTCGGCATGCACGCGCAACACCGCGTCCGTCGGGAGCGCCGCGAGCAGGATGCTCGCCGACCAGATCTTGAAGATCGGGACGCTCGCCAGATAGTTCGCCGTGAAGAGCAACACCACGAGGTCACGGGCCGTCACCATGAGCAAGGCGACCAGCGGCACGAGCATGAGCGCCAGCTCGCGGGTTGCCCGGTGCCAGGCCGGTATCGCTCGCTCGCGAGGGGAGTTCGCCTCCTGGCCCATCTGAACCATCAGGACGTTGCCGGCGGATGTCGCGACGAAGTCGACGAGCGGGACCTGGAAGCATCCGACCGCGTAGATGGCGAACGTGGCGGCATCGAAACGATACGACACCGCGTATTGGTGGAATGTCGACTGCACGATCTCCAGGGCCCCGGCGAGGCCAAACGGCACGGCATACCCGAGCTGGGCGGTGAGCAAGCGGAGGGCCGGGCGGCACCCCGCGCCGAAGCGGCCCGCGAGAAAGGCCAGGGTGGCCGCCAGGCGCAGCGCCGCGAAGGCGATACCGCCGAGCAGGAGCCCGTCGATCCCCCATCCGAACACCAGCACGGGAACCAGGAAGAGCATCGCCCGGGCGATGTCCGAGACGGCGTAGACCGCCGACGCCAGACGGTAGTCGCCGCGCGCCACCAGGACGATCTCGAGCACAGCCGAGGGCATCATGAGCAGCAGGAAGACGCCGAGCAGCACGACATGATCCGTCAGCGCGATGTTGCTGAACGATCGGCCGAGCTCCGACCGGCTCACGGCGATTGCCGCCATCGCGGCCACGCCGGCCACCGCCAGGAAGAGCAGCGAATTCGCGACGTACGGTCCGGACTCGCGTGGCGCACGGGGGACGAAGTAGAACAGGCTTTCCGCCATCCCGAACTGCGCGATCGCATACAGCGTGGAGTAGAGAAGGAGCAGCTGCTTGTACGTTCCGAACTCTGTCTGAGAGAACGTCCGGACGAGGACAACGGGGATGAAGAAGGTCGCCATGAACGCCAGCGTCCGGCCCATCGTCAGGAAGAGCGTGGGCTTGAAGGTCGACGTCATCATCCCCGTTGGCCCGCACCGCACGCGAGGGCGCTCACGTCACACATGTCACAACCCGAGAAGCGGCGCGTATGTGGCGCTGGCCACCGGGCTCTGCGACCATCCGGGAGCCACCGCGATCGCATTGATCGTCGTCCTCAGGAGGATCAGGATCGGACCAGTGTAACGAGTGGACGCGGTTGTCGGCGTGCTGCCGTCGGTCGTGTAGTAGATGGTGACTCCAGGACTGGCGTCAGAGATGGAGACGCTCTGTGGGAGCAGGTAGGTCCCGCCGGGCGGGCTGAAGGTGGGAATGGCGGCCTGCAGGACGTACGTGGCGGTCGCCACATCGCTGTCCGCCATCCCGCTGGCCGCCGCCATCGCCTTGACGGTCGTGGTCCTCGTGACGGAGATCGGGCCGGTATACCGTGCCGAGGCGGTCGTCGGGGTGCTGCCGTCGGTGGTGTAGTAGATCGTCGCGCCGCTCGTCGCGTCGCTGAGCGTCACCGACTGCGGCTGGTTAAATACCCCCGGGCCCGGACTGAACGTCGGCGGGACGACCTTGATCGTGTAGGTGGCGCTCGACACGTCGCTGTCGGCCATCCCGCTGGCCGCCGCCATCGCCTTGACGGTCGTGGTCCTCGTGACGGAGATCGGGCCGGTATACCGTGCCGAGGCGGTCGTCGGCGTGCTGCCGTCGGTGGTGTAGTACATCGTCGCGCCGCTCGTCGCGTCGCTGAGCGTCACCGACTGCGGCTGGTTATAGATCCCCGGCGCCGGACTGAACGTCGGCGGAGAGATCTTGATCAGGATCGTGTAGGTGGCGCTCGACACGTCGCTGTCGGCCATCCCGCTGGCCGCCGCCATCGCCTTGATGGTCGTGGTGCTGGCGATCAGAATGGGGCCGGTATAGCGCGTCGACGCGGCCGTCGGCGTGCTGCCGTCGGTGGTGTAGTAGATCGTCGCGCCGCTCGTCGCGTCGCTGAGCGTCACCGACTGCGGCTGGTTAAATACCCCCGGGCCCGGACTGAAC